>Ga0265297_10001474_pt1 | contig 54961 bp, 50 predicted proteins | sample Munlanlwell13791_FD_192502 | JGI IMG/M metagenome (GOLD analysis project Ga0265297, IMG submission 192502) | Leachate microbial communities from a municipal landfill in Southern Ontario, Canada - Leachate well 137-91 | ecosystem: Engineered > Solid waste > Landfill > Unclassified | place...
CGCCAGGATTTCTCCACTCTTAACTTTGACGACACTGTTTGGCAATCATTAAGTTCGCTGGCCGAGGGTTTGTCTGAAGAGGGCGTCCGTTCTTTGGCGGCCGGGTTTTTAATCACCGGCGATTTGATGTATTCGAAAATCGGCAGTTTGTCCGAAGGCCAAAAGGGTTTGGTATTATTAGCCAGGATTGTGATGCAGAAGCCCGGTCTGCTCATTTTGGATGAGCCGACCAATCACATCAATTTCCGTCATCTGCCGGTTATCGCCGAGGCCTTGAATAAATATGAGGGCGCGATGGTTTTAGTCAGTCACATGCCCGAATTCGTCAGTAAAATCAGGATTGACGAGATCCTCGACTTGGGGAAATAGCTGCCGCATGTTTAACCTTTAACGTTAAACAATCTCGCCGAAAAGGCGATTTTTTGTTAAGATTATTTAATACGGATAAAAATTAACAATAAATTACATGAATGTCAAAATTATATTATTGGTGGTTGTTGGAGTTGCGGTGATCGGTGCCGCTGGATTTTATTTTTTAAATAATCAGACCGCGCTAGTGTCATCTCTCCAGGACGTCGTTTTTACGTCTTCGGTGAAAGGCTGTGCCATGGCTGAGGCTTCTGGCACGAAAGCGGCTGAAGAACCCCTGGTAAGAGAAAAAGCCATCAACATTTATAGCAATGGAAACACCGAGGGAACGCCGAAATTGGAAGTGAACGGAAACACGATTGAATATTCGAGAAATGTCAGCCATCTTTGCTGTAGAAAGGCGTACGTTGCGCAAGAAGTTAAGGATGCTGTTATTAATATCCATGAAATTTGGAGCGGGATCAATTGCAAATGCGTATGTTCTTCCGTGATGGAAGCCAGGCTCGAAAATATTCCCGCAGGTTCTTATGAGGTTAATGTTTACGAAGAGGGGACAAACGAATATCCGATGGAGCAGAAATTAATCATTTCTAAGGTGTTTAACCTTTAACGTTAAATAATGGATATCAAGCTTATTTTGAAATATTATTGGCCGCATTTTAAGAGATACAAGAAGAGCGCTTGCGTCGTTTTTGTTTCTTACGCCGTTGCGGTTGTCGGCTCGGGCATGGCGGCCCCCGTTTTATACAAACGGATTATGGATGTCGTGTCGGATACGAGCCGTATCGCCGATGCTCCGGCAACACTAATTAACACCGTGCTTATTCTTGGCGTGGTGCTATTTTTGTACAATCTTTTTTATCGCATTGCCGATTACGCAATGACATATTCCCAAAGCCACATGTTGAAAGATATCGCCGATGACGCATTTGCCAGGTTGGAACGCCATTCGTACGGCTTTTTCTCCAATACATTTACAGGCACCCTTGTCGCCAAAGTGCGCCGTTACGTGAACGCGTTTGAAACAATACACGACCAGTTTATCTTTACGGTTTGGATGAACGGATTGCAGCTCCTTTTCGGCCTCATAGTTTTATCTTATTATTCGTGGCCGCTGGGAATGGTTCTGCTGGTGTGGCTTGTTATTTACCTAGTCATCACGGTTTTTTTCATCAAAAAGAAAGTCAAAAAAGATATACTCACAGCGGAGGCCAATTCGATGACGACCGGAGTCTTGTCGGATGTCATTACCAATATGCTTAATATTAAAATGTTTGCTTCACATGCAAGAGAGTTGTCGTATTTCAGAAAAACAACCGATGTTGAGGAAAAGCGGCGCAGATCCGCGTGGTATTTTCAGAATATACAGTTTTTGTTCCAGGGATACTTTATCGCTCTTTTTGAATTCGTGGGCATGTTTGCCGCCGTGTATTTATGGATTCACGGTTTGATCTCGGCCGGTACGATTATCTTGATGCAGATATACATCTTCACTTCGTTTGATGTTGTTTGGAATATTGGCCGTAATTTTTCAAAAGTCATGCGTTCTCTCGCTGATTCAAAAGAGATGGTTGATGTTTTCGAGAAACCGGTGGCGGTTGATGATCCTAAAAATCCGGAGAAATGCAAAATCAGCGAAGGCAAGATCGAGATCAAGAGCATCTCGTTCTTATACGATGAGGGGATAACCAAGGGCACCGCGGTTTTTAAGAAACTTTCATTAAAGATCGCTCCCGGACAGAAAGTCGGGTTGGTGGGGCCGTCGGGCGCGGGTAAAACCACGATTACCAAGCTGCTTTTACGGTTTGCGGACGTGCAGTCGGGTAAGATTTTTATCGACGGCCAGGATATTTCGCGCATCACGCAAAATGATTTGCGATCGCATATCGCTTACGTGCCGCAGGATCCGATACTTTTTCACCGCACGATTAAGGAGAATATCTCGTATTCCAATCCGGAAGCAAGCGATGAAGAAATTATTGACGCTGCCAAGCGCGCCCGCGCTCACGAATTTATTAAGAAGCTGCCTGACGGCTATGATACTTATGTCGGAGAACGGGGCATCAAATTATCCGGAGGCGAAAGGCAGCGGGTAGCCATTGCTAGAGCCATGCTTAAAGCCGCGCCCATTTTAATTCTTGATGAAGCGACAAGCTCCTTGGATTCCATCAGCGAGCAGCATATCCAAGACGCTTTTGATGAACTGATGAAGGGGCGCACCACGCTGGTGGTTGCCCATCGTTTAAGCACCATCCAAAAGATGGACCGCATTATCGTGTTTGATCAAGGAGTGATCGCGGAAGACGGGTCGCATAAAAAGCTGATCGCCAAGAAAGGCCTTTATTACAGACTTTGGAAACAGCAAAGCCATGGCTTCATGAGAGAATGATAGTTATCCACATAGTCATGTCTTGACAAGGATTTTTGGGGTATAATGGAAGAAGATGCGAAAACTCAAAACGCTAAAACAATTGAAAATGGAGGAAGCTCTTGAATATGCTGAAGGAGTGGTTAAAACAGTGCGCGACCCCTTGATCGTGTTGGGCGCCGATTTAAGGGTAATTTCCGCCAACAAATCTTTCTACCGAACCTTTCGGGTTAATGCTAAGGAAACCGAAGGCCGGTTTATTTATAATTTAGGCAATCGGCAATGGAACATCCCCAAACTGCGCCAGCTTTTGAACAACATCATTAAGAAGAACAACCATTTCGATAATTTCAAGATTGAGCATGACTTTGAGACGATTGGGCCAAAAATCATGCTTTTGAATGCCCGGCGCATTCCTCGATTGCCGGAAAAACCGCGGATTCTTCTTCTCGCCATTGAAGACGTCACCGAGCGCAGGAAAATAGAGGATGCGTTAAAGGCGTCCGAAGAAAGTTTTAAAAGCATCTTTGATGGGGCCGGGGATGGAATTTTATTAGCCGAAGCAGAAACTAAGAAGTTCTATGCCGGGAATAAAGCAATTTGCCGCATGCTTGGTTATAGTCTAAAGGAAATCAGTCATTTAGGGATTTCGGATATCTGTTTTAAGAAAGCCATTCCTTATGCTGTTGAGCAATTTAAGGAGTTGGCCAAGGGGAAGTTAAATCTATCCATAAATATGCCCATGAAGAGAAAAAATGGCAGTGTTTTTTATGCTGATGTGAGCGCGACAAGCGTTAAAATCGCCGGCAAGTTATATGTTATGGGTTTTCTCCGCGACACCACCGAGCACCGAGAGCTGCAGCAAGCGCTCGAGAATATCAGAGAGGCAAAAGAAAAAACAATTTTAGCGGCCATCGGCGACGGAGTCATGGCTTGCGACAATAATGGCAAAATCATTGTCTTTAATCACGTCGCATCAGAACTTACCGGATTTTCCAGCAATGAAGCGATCGGCAGGCATTACAGCCAAGTCCTCTCTTTAATCAGGGAGGACACAGACAAACCGGGCAAAGATTTTATCGGCCAAGCATTGAGAGAAGGCAAAACGATACTGATGGCTAATCATACAATGATCGCCAAAAAAGACGGAACAAAAATTCCGGTTGCCGACAGCGCGGCGCCGTTTTTTGATTCTAAGGGCAAGATTTTCGGATGCGTGGTGGTTTTTCGCGACGTGACGAAAGAGCGCGAGGTTGAAAAAATGAAAAATGAATTTATTTCTTTTGCTTCGCATCAGCTCCGTTCTCCTTTGGTCGGCATCCAGTGGGTGATAGAACGGATTTTAAAAAAAGAAAAGCTGACTATAGGACTGCAAGGGTATCTTCAGGATATTCGCGTTTCTGTCCAGCGCCTTTCCGATTTGGTCAACGATTTGTTAAACATCTCGCGTTTTGAGAGAGGGAAATCGGCTATTCTACCTAAACAAGTTGACCTGGTGCCTTTTATAGAAAATTACATCGTTGAGTGCACGCCTTTGTCCATAAAGAAAGGCGTCGCTTTGACTTTTGAAGAACATCCCGAAGCTCTTAATGTTGTTACTGACTCCAATATCTTGCGGAATGTGATGCAATCTTTAGTGTCCAATGCCCTTGAGTACACTCACCAAGGGGGAAGCGTGAAAGTTTCTTTAGAGAAAAAAGACGGCCATTTTCTTTTTACGGTTCAAGACACCGGAATAGGCATACCAAAAAAAGAGCAGTCGGTTATTTTTGAAAAATTCGGCCGGGGCAGCAATGCCAAACTGATAAAACCTTCCGGTTCCGGTCTGGGTCTTTATCTTGCCAAACAGGCGGCAGAGGTTCTCGGCGGGAAGATTTGGTTTGAGTCGCAAGAAAACAAGGGGACCATTTTCTACGTCAAACTTCCTCTTAAATCAAAGTCAAAAAATGAATAACCCCAAAATAGTTGTAATTGAAGATGACGATGTCTTGTCAAAAGTTGTCTGCGATGCGCTTTCTGAAGCGGGTTTTGAGGTATTGCAAGCTCTTGATGGCGAAAAGGGTTTAGAGATGGTAGCGTTGCAAAAACCAGACCTGGTGCTGCTTGACCTTCTTCTTCCTAAAAAAGACGGGTTTGAAGTGCTCGAAGAATTGAAAAAATCTTCAATTACTCACGACATTCCCGTCATTATTTTAAGCATGCTTAGCGGGGACAACATTAAAAAAGGCCTTGGACTCGGAGCCAGCGATTATATCGTTAAATCACAACACGTGATGGATGAAATCGTCGAAAAGGTCAAAGATTTCTTTAATAAGTAACGGAGATTTTTTATTTTATGACAGGAGATTATCAAGAGCAGGTGCAGGAGTATCAGTATTTGTGTTCCAATCTACCCGATCCCATGGTTGTTTTGGGCAAGGCCGGCAAGATTTTGATGTTCTCAAAAAGATTGGAAGAATTGAGCGGTTACAAGGGAGAAGAGCTGATCGGCAAGATAGTGTTTGATTTGCCGATTTTCGCAGGGGCAAATAAGGCTTTGTTGATAAAAATGCTTGAAAAAAGATTAAGCGGGGAAAAGATCCCTGTTTATGATGTCGAGGCGACAACTAAAAATGGTGAAAAAAGGTTCATCGAGCTTAACGGCTGCCAAATTAAATATAAAGGAGAAGCGGCCTCTCTTTTAATTATTAGAGACATTACCAAACGCAAGAAGGCGGAAGAGTTGCTGGATCTTTTTAAAGATGCAATAGAGTCCTCTTCGGATGCGGTCGGGATGTCTACGCCGGAAGGGAAGCATTTTTATCAAAACAAAACCTTTAGCGAGATGTTCGGGAATATTGGAAACGATCCTCCGGGAAGTATTTTTGCCGATGAAAAAGTGGGCAGAGAAGTTTTTCAAATTATTATGGCGGGAAATGAGTGGATCGGAGAAGTCGAGATGTATGGAAGGGGCAAGAAAGTATTAAACATTCTGTTGCGCGCTTATGCCGTCAAAGATAATAATGGCAAGGTGGCGTGCCTCGTGGGTATTCATAACGATATCACCGACCGTAAAAAAGCGGAGGAAGCATTAAAGAAAGCTAACGAAGATTTGGAAGAAATAAACAAGCGTTTGGTCGGACGGGAACTGAAGATGATTGAATTGAAAGAGGAAATTGACCAGTTAAGAAAGAAAATTAAATAATAATTATATGGAAAAAAATAACCAAACTACAATAAAATTAGAGAAGGAAGTTGCCCTTCATTATCTTAGAACTTTTGCCGATACAACAAGAGAGCCGTTTTTAATTCTTAGTCCCGAACTTCGAGTAGTTGGAGCAAGCCCCTCTTTTTACAAAAATTTCCAAGTGGCCAAAGAGCAAACGGAAAATCAATTCATTTATGATTTGGGAAACGGCCAATGGAATATTCCCGAATTACGGAAGTTGTTGGAAAATATTCTGCCGGATAAAAAATTCTTCAATGATTTTGAGGTTACCCATAAATTTCCCGAAATTGGAGTAAAAATAATGCTGCTCAATGCCAGGCAGCTGGATACGACTCAGCAGATTTTACTGGCAATTGAAGATATCACCCTTAAAAGGACGATTGAAAAGAAGTTAGCTAACTATACCCAAGATCTCGAAAGGGGCGTGGCCTCCAAAACAGCAGAACTTAAAGCTCGCGTTGATGAATTGTTGAAATTGAATAAATTGATGGTCGGGCGGGAGCTGAAGATGATAGAGCTGAAAAAAGAGATCGTCGGATTAAAAAAGAAAACATAACCATGAGAATTAAAGTAAAGTTAATTTTAAGTTTCTTTTTCGTTATTTTTTCAGCCGGCCTCATCGGCTATTTTTGGATTGGCGGTATCGCTCAAAACGATCTGAAAGAATCAATTGGGCAGGGTGCCGTGGTGCTTGGCCAGGAAACGCTGGACAAAATTGATATAACCATTTACGGCTACATCGACCGTTGGCGAGCTTATTTATATAATGCCGAAACAAAAGAATTATTGGCGGAGCTAGATCGTGATTTTAAGAAAAATGCTGATACCCCAGATTATATCCAGCAAAAGAATCAAGAGTGGATTTCGGCCGGAGCCGACGAAATCACGCCTTTTATGAAAGGTTTGATTGAAAATGATTTGTCGTTTAAGCTCCGCGAAAGAGTGGCCTATTATGAAGAAAAAGAAGGCCATTCGGTTTTCAGCGAAGTTTTTGTTACTAACGCTGAAGGCGTCAATTTGGCTCAAACCGGCAAGACCACCGATTACTATCAGGCCGATGAAGAATGGTGGCAATTAGCCAAAGAAAAAGGTTTACATATCGAAGACGTTTCTTATGACGAATCTTCAAAAACTTATTCAATTAATATTTGTTTAAGAATTGACGATGATTCAGGGATTTTTTTGGGAGTAATGAAAATTGCTCTGAATTTTCAAGAAATCATCAACACCATCAAGGAGCTTGAAGCGGCAGCTGGTGCTGTCCAGGGCACGGATTTCGGTTTCGATTTGCCGGACACGGCTCATTTTATTTTGGCAACGAGTCAGGGAAAATTGATTTATTCCACCAAGCAGTATAATTTCGGCGAGGATATTAATAATACTATTTTGTCTAAATTTTTTGAGGGCGATGAAAAACTTCATAAAGATTATACGGTAACTATTGATAAAAGAGTTCAGCCAGCTACCCAAGAACTTTTTGCCAACGCTCACTCCAGGGGTTATAAGGATTTTCCGAATTTGGGCTGGTTTTTGGTAACTCAGTACGATACTAAGGAGATATTTAGGCCGGTTTATGAATTAAGAAATCTTATTATTTATATCGTCGTGGGGATGATGGCATTATTTCTTGCCATCGCATTTTATCTTTCATCAATAATTGTCGGGCCTATTAAAAAATTATACGAAGGTACGATTATTATTGAACAGGGAAATCTTAATTATAAAGTTGCAACTAAAAATCAAGATGAGGTTGGCCAACTTTCCCGTTCCTTTGATAAAATGACCGCTTCTATAAAAAAATCATGGGACGAAGTTGATAAAAAAGTTCAAGATCAAACAAAGGAAATTAGGCAAGCCAATGAAAAACTAACCGATCAGCAAAGGGCGCTGCTCAATGTTTTGGATGATGTGGAAAAGGAAAAAGATAAGGTTGTCGTAGAGAGAGATAAAGTGGATACTATCGTGCACAGCATCGGTGACGGCGTATTTGTAATTAATAGCAATTATGAGATTATTCTGTTTAACGAAAAGGCCTCGGAAATTTCCGGATTTGCTCCGGAAGAGGCGTTGGGCAAGAAATACTTTGAGGTTTTAAAGTTTGTTTATGAAAAAGACGATAAAGTTAACGATAAGTTTGTTCAAGATGCGATGGGCAAGGGCGAGATAACCACGATGGCCAACCACACCGTATTAATCGCCAAAGACGGCAAGAGGGTGCCGGTTGCGGACAGCGCCGCCCCGCTTAAAGATAAAAACGGCAAAGTTACGGGATGCGTGGTGGTTTTCCGCAACGTGGCCCGCGAGCGGGAAATCAATCAAATGAAAAGCGATTTCGTTTCCGTGGCTTCCCACCAATTGAAAACGCCTTTAACGGCCATCGGCTGGATAGCCGAAAGGTTGCTCGGCAACAAGGCCGGTAAATTGCAGAAAAAGCAGAAAGATTATCTGCTGGATATCTATGATTCCAATAAGCGCATGATCAGACTGGTTAATGATCTTTTGAGCGTTTCCCGGTTGGAAGAGGGGAAAATCAGAATTGAATTAAAACTTTTGCAGGTTGAAGAAATCGTTGACGGGCTGATCCAAGAGCAGAAGGACCTAAGGGAGAAATGCAAATGTCAGGTAACCTTTGAGGGTCCGAAAGAAAAGCTTCCGCTGATTGTCTTTGATGAATCGTTGTTGAGGCAGGTGGTTCATAATCTGTTAACCAACGCCATCCGTTATTCCGTAGCCGGCGGCCATGTTTCAGTGAAATTGGAAAAAAGGACCAAAGATTTTATTTTAACGGTGGCGGATGACGGCATCGGCATACCCAAAGACAAACAGCATCGGATTTTTGAAAAATTCTTCAGGGCCGACAATGCTCAGAAGAAACAAACCGACGGGACGGGCCTGGGCCTTTATATCACCAAATTGATTGTAGAAACCATGGGCGGGAAAATTTGGTTTAAGTCCGCCGAAAACAAGGGCACGACCTTTTATGTCTCTTTGCCCCTTAAGGGTATGAAAAACAATGTCGGGCAATTGACCGATTAAGTTGTCTTGCGGTATACTAATAAGTAGAATATAATAAAGGAACATAATATATGCCTAAGCAAAAAATAGTTTTAGTCGAAGACGACGAAACACTTTCCGAGGTTCTTTATTCAGAGCTCACAGAGGCTGGTTTTGATGTCACTCCGGCTTTTGACGGCAACGAGGGCTTAAAACAGGTGAGGGAGAAAAAGCCCAATTTGGTGCTGTTGGATATTATTTTGCCGGAGAAGACCGGTTTCGAGGTTTTAGAAGAGCTCAAAAAAGATCCCTCAACCCAAAAGGTTCCGGTGATTATTCTTTCTTTGCTTGGCGAGGATGATGATATAAAAAAGGGCTTGAAGCTTGGTGCTGACGATTACATTGTTAAATCCAGCCATGCTATCGCTGAAATCGTGGAAAAAGTCAAAAACTTTTTTGCCAAAGAGTCTCATCCGCAGGCAAAATAATCTTAATAAATTCTCTTTAGTTTTACTTGGGGCGATTTTGGTTTTATCGCCCTTTTTGTTTTTGACGCAAGTTCCGTTGGTCCAAGCGGCGTCGCCAACGTTCGTCGCATCAGGCGGACAGGCATCAGGTACGGGCGCGATCACACCCTCTCTTCCTGCAGGCATTGCGACAAACGATATTTTGTTGTTATTCCTTGAGACGGCCAATCAGACCATCTCGATTACTAACTCTAACGGCGGGACATGGGCCGAGGTTACTAATTCTCCACAGGGCACGGGGACGGCGGGAGCCAATGGAGCGACTCGGCTTACTGTTTTTTGGAGTCGTTATAATGGGACACAAGGGGCGCCGACAATCTCTGATTCAGGCGATCATCAAATCGGTAATATCGTCGCCATTCGGGGCGTTGTTGCTTCGGGCAATCCTTGGGATGTTACGGCAGGCGGCGTTGACGCCACGTCCAACACGAGCGGTACAATTCCGGGCGCAACAACATCTGTTCCCGATGCTTTAGTTGTAGCTGCCATCGCTACGGACCTGCCCGATTCGAATGGCACGGCCAACTTTGCATCTTGGGCTAACAGCAATCTCACAAATGTCACCGAACGATTTGATGTCACCAGAAATTCGGGTAACGGCGGCGGAATTGGAATAGCTACTGGCAATAAAACAACTGCGGGAGCTTATGGCAACACGACGGTTACCCTTGCATCAAGCGCTGTTAAGGGCATGATGAGCATCGCGCTCAAACCATTGATTACCACTATTGGCAACGGCACCAATCCTTCTAATTCCTCAATCGCCCCCGGATCTTCAGCCACGGATCTCGATTCATTAACCCTACAAACCAACGCTGGCACAGATACGGTTACGGCAGCAGTGATTACTTTAGCTGCTGGATCTTCCGGCGGACTTTCTTTAATTGCTATCACTAATGATGCAGGTACGGTCACTTATTGCTCTCAACCAAACCCAGCGTCAGATACAGTTTCTTTATTAAGCTGTGGGATTCCCGTCACTACCTCTCTCGTTCAATTTAAAGTCAGAATCACTCCTAAGACCCACGCCAACATGTCCGTGCCTCCAGGTTCGACTTATTCTATTACCGGAACGGTTACATCTTTTACTAGTACTAATTCTCAATTAGGTACCGACACGAATTCTGCGACCGTTACCATCGACAACTCGTCTCCGGCCAATGTTACTTCTGCTTCGGGGTCTGCCGGCAATAGCCAAGTTTCTCTTTCCTGGACGAATCCCGTTGACAGCGATTTCCACAGCACAATTGTTTTGCGTTCTACCAGCGCTGTTGTTGCAACTCCGGTTGAGGGCACGACCTATATTGTCGGCAACACCATCGGAGTCAGCACCGTGGCTTGTGTGATTGCCACTCCAACAGCCAGCTGCACTGATTCAGGATTATCCAACGGCACCGCTTATCACTACAAGATATTTACCAGGGACGCGAATGTAAATTATTCCGCCATTGGTGTTATTCCTACCGGTTCGCCGTTTACACCGATTCCGACGCCCGTCACCACCCTCGCCAACGGCACCAATCCTTCCAGTGTTCCAATCGCCCCAGGCGCTTCAGCCACCGATCTGGATTCATTTACTTTACAGACCAACATTGGTACAGACACAGTCACAGCCGCCGTCGTCACTTTGTCTGCAGGAAGTTCTGGCGGTCTGTCGCTCGTTGCCATCACCAACGATGGCGGCTCAAGCACCTATTGTTCTCAATCAAACCCTGTTTCAGACACAGTTTCATTAACAAGTTGCGGCATTCCGGTTACGACTTCGCTTGTTCAATTCAAAATCCGTATCACGCCCAAATCTCACGCCAACATGTCCGTGCCTCCAGGTTCGACATATTCTATTACAGGCACGATCACATCGTTTACCAGCACCAATTCTCAATCAGGTACCGACACGAATTCTGCGACCGTTACCATCGACAATGCTTCACCGGCCAATGTCACCTCAGCTTCGGGCGTAGCCGGCAACCAGCAAGTCAATCTTAATTGGACGAATCCCACTGACAGCGATTTCCACAGCACGATTGTTTTGAGAAGAGCGTCAAGCGCTGTCACTGATACGCCGGTCGAAGGCACAACTTATGTTGCGGGCAACACCATCGGCACAGCAACCGTTACTTGTGTGGTAGCTAGTCCCACGGCGAGTTGCATTGATTCGGGTTTAATCAACGGCCTCGCTTATCACTACAAGATCTTCGCTCGAGACGCCAACGTCAACTATTCAGTCACCGGTGTTATACCTACTGGTTCGCCGTTTACACCGGCTGTTCCTGCCGATATCACGGCTCCGGCCGCAGTCAGTGATTTGGCAATTTCATCAGTTTCCAATACGTCAGTAATCATCAACTGGACCGCTCCTGGCGATGATAATAATTCCGGTACTGCAACTACTTACGATGTGAAATATTCAACGTCAGAAATTACTGCCGGAAATTTCTCATCAGCCACTGCAGCCACCGGAGAGTCAACGCCATCAATCGCAGGCTCTTCAGAATCAATGACAGTTTCTGGTTTATCGGCCAGCACTCTTTATTATTTTGCCATAAAAACTTCTGACGAAGTCCCCAATACTTCGACTATTTCCAATGTGGTCAGCACGACAACGACGGCCACGCCCGATACCACGGCTCCCGCAGCAGTTTCCGATTTAACAATAACTTCAACCGGCGTGACAACAGCTTTTTTGTCTTGGACAGCACCTGGTGACGATAATAATTCCGGTACAGCAACAACCTATAGTGTCAGATATTCAACTTCGCTTATTACTGCCGGTAATTTTTCATCGGCTACCTCCGCCACCGGAGAGCCAAGCCCATCGATTGCGGGTTCTTCAGAAATATTCACGGTTACCGGCCTTTCAGCTAACACTCTTTATTATTTCGCTCTCAAAACTTTAGATGAAGTTCCCAATGTTTCAGACATTTCCAATGTGGCAAGTGCAACCACTTTAGCAACGCCCGACACCACGGCTCCCGCCGCAGTTTCTGATTTGGCGATGACATCGGTAACAGCCAGCGCTGTTTCTCTTTCCTGGACAGCGCCCGGTGATGATAATAATTCCGGCACAGCAGTAATTTATGACCTCCGTTATTCAACTTCAAATATTACCGGAGCTAATTTCGATTCGGCCACTCAAGTCGGCGGGGAGCCCGCACCATCTGTCGCAGGCTCTTCGGAATCAATGACGGTTTCAGGTCTTTCTTCCGCAACTATTTATTATTTCGCTTTAAAAACTTCTGACGAAGTTCCTAATATTTCAGCTATTTCTAATGTGGCAAGCGCAACCACTGATGTTGCAGCCCTAGGGCCCGCAACAAAGTTTATTATTATTGATCCGACCGACAGCACAGTGGGAACGGCCGTTACCGTAACTGTGCAGGCGCAAAGAGCAGATGATAGTATCAACACCAGTTATCAAAGCGACGTTACTTTAATTACTTCTGGTTCGGCCACTGGTTGGGGAATAGTTGATATTGCCAACGGCGTTGGCACCATTCAAATAAACGATGCGGTTGCGGAAACCGTAACGCTTTCTCTTTCCGACACCCAAGGCACGGGTCTTAATGTTGATTCTTCGCAACAGGTTGTTTTTTCGCCAGTTTCAGCACCAGTTATTTCAGAGCCCGTACAGACCGTATCAACGCCATCGAGAATTATTAAGGTGATTTTTTCCGGACAGGCCTATCCCAAAAGCGTCATAGAAGTTTTGCGCAAAGATACTTCAGCCCCAGATGCGCCCTATCTCACTATTCCTTTAGAAACCCATAAAGTATCAGAAACAGGCATGTTTGATTTATCTTTAGGAGCACTGCTTACTAATGAATACTTTTTCGCTTTGAGGGCCACCGATATAGCCGGACGAAAAACAAGGATTTTGCCCTATAGCGTTGATTTGAGAACAACTGATGTTTTGGAAATAACAAACATTTTAATGCCGCCAACTCTCGGTTTTGAAAAAACCAGAATCAGAAAAGGGGACAGCTTGAAGATAAAAGGTTACGCAACCCCGGGCAACAAGACGGAAATTGAAATTGATGATAAAATGATAAGTGTAGTCCGGCCTAATGCCTCCGGTTTTTATTCCCTCACCACGACCACGTCGGGATTTTCATTCGGCAACCATTATGTTCAAGTCAGGCAGATTGATGAATCGGGCAGAATCAGCAATTTTTCAACGCCGGGAACTTTTCAGGTGTCGCAGCTTTTAGTGCCCAGAGCCGATTTGAATAAAGACAACATTGTAGACATAACCGATTGGAGCGTTTTCCTTTTTCGTTGGAGCTCCAAAGATGCGAATGCTCGCCTGACGATAGATATGAATAATGACGGCAAGGTTGATGTCACAGATTTCAGTATTTTTATAAGAACTCTGAGTTTATAAATATAAAAATAAAAATAATATGAGAAAACAATTATTTATTTTCATATCCGCGGCATTATTTTTAATTTCTGCTCAAGCCGCCGACGCTACAATTCTTTACGCCTTGCCGGAAAAGACGGCCGTAATGCCGGGAGAATTTTTGAACGTTGATATTAAAATAAATACCGAAGACGTTTCTATCAATGCGATTCAAGCAACCGTGCAGTTTCCTTCCAATGTGCTGGAATTAATTGAAGCCGATAATACCGTTTCCGCTTTTAATTTTTGGGTTGAGGATCCCCTGATTTCCAACGAAGAAGGCACGCTTAAGTTTATCGGGGGCACGACCCAGGGCGTTTCGGGCCAGGCCCTTCAGGTTTTAAAAATGACTTTTAAAGCCGTAGGCGCGGGCCAGGCGCCGATTTCATTCAGCGACTCGGTGGTGACAGCGAATGACGGAAAGGGGACCAATGTTCTTTCTAAAATAGAAGGAACAAACATCGCAGTGTCTCCGGAGGTAGTAAATCCCGTGGTTCCGGTTGTGCCCATTTCTCCCACTGCTCCGTCTGTTCCGGCCGAACAGCCGGCGCCCGTATTAAGAGAGCCGGTTCAGGCTGAAGGACGCCCGGATATGCCTCAATTAAGAGTTCCTTTATATCCCGACGAATCAAGATGGTACAGTCATTTGGGGGAGGTTATCGCTTTTTGGGATGTGCCTGCAGATGTGACAAAAGTGGCGGCTGCCATTGATAAAAACCCAACCACATCGCCCGAAAATATTGAATCGGGGCTGTTTACGGGAAAATCATTCGGAGTTTTGCAGGAAGGCGTTTGGTATGTCCATGTTCAATTCAGAAACAATGTCGGTTGGGGTCCGGAAGCGCATTATAAAATTTCCATTGACACCACTCCGCCCGTATCTTTTAAGGTGGATATTGATCAGGAAGCAAGCGATAATCCGAGCCCGAAAATATCTTACGAATCATTTGATAGCTTGTCAGGGATAGCCAAAGCTCTGGTTTTTGTTGATGATAAAGGACTTTTAGAGTCTCAAGAAACTTCTTTGACCCTGCCCCTCCAGGCGCCCGGCAAGCATACGCTTAGGGTGAGGATTTTAGATAATGCGGGCAATAGCGTCGAAGATTCTTTGGAATTTGAAATATTGCCGTTGCAGACCCCGGTAATTGAATTCATCACCAAGAGAGTGTCGCGGGAAGAGCCGGTGTTTGTTTCGGGAACGGGATTGGCTAATAGTTTCATTGACTTGCTGGTTTACGACAAATCAAACCAGGAAATTTATAAAGAAACCGTTGGCACTGACGCTTCGGGTAAATGGGGGGTGTCTTTGAAAGAACCATTATTACTCGGAAATTATATAATCACTGCTACGACTCGCGACGATAGAGGGGCGTTGAGTTTTCCTTCACCAGCCGAGAAATTTACGGTCAGGCCGCAAACCATCGTATCTTTGGGGCCGTTGGATTTGAGTTGGTTCGGGATTTTTATCATAATTGCCTTGATCGCGCTGGCTGGATTCGGTTTTTACGGCTGGTATTATATCGGTTTGAAGAAGAAAAGGGGAGCTTATGCCGTTATCGTTGCCCGCGACATCGAAAAGATGCATGATCTTTTGATGGCAAATCTGACAAAACTTGAAAGTAATATGAAAAATTTGGAAAAATTCTATAATCCCGTTTCTAAAACTATAGACCCGTCTTTAAAGGAAGAATCGCTGTCATCCATTAAAAAAATGTGGGATGTGCTTGATAAAATAAAGAAATATGTCAAAAAGGAAGTGGAAGATTTGAAATGATTGAGTTCAAGATTTTAAAAAAATCTAAAAAAAGCAGGGCGAGATTGGGACAATTGATTACTCCCCACGGCGTTGTAGAAACGCCGTGTTTAGTTCCGGTGGCGACACAAGGCGCAATTAAAACCCTGGACAGCAAGGAAGTTGAGGCGACAAAGACCCAGATTTTAATTGCCAACACTTTTCATCTGCATTCAAGGCCGGGCGAAAAGGTTATTAAGGCTTCGGGCGGCCTTCATAAATTCATGAATTGGCCTAAGCCCTTGATGACGGACTCGGGCGGCTATCAGGTGTTTTCTTTTGGTTTCGGTCAAGAGTTTAAGATGGGGAAGATGTTGAATAAAACAGAGCCATTATCTATTAAGTCTGGGCGCCAACCCAAATCTTTGAAGATCACGCAAGACGGCGTATTTTTTCAATCGCCGTTTGATGGCAGCAAATTATTCTTGGGTCCCAAAGAGTCTATAAGGATACAAGAACAATTAGGGGCTGATATCATTTTTAACTTTGATGAGTGTCCGCCGCCCATTGCTGATTACGAATATACGAAGAAATCCGTTAAAATGACTCATCGATGGGCGAAGATTTGTTTAGAATCAAGAAAATCAAAGCAGGCCCTCTATGGCATTGTACAAGGCGGTAAGTTTAAGGATTTGAGAATAGAGAGCGCTAAATTTATGAGCGCCTTACCTTTCGACGGTTTTGGCATCGGCGGAGAGCTCGGATTTGATAAAAAAGCGATGTTCAAAATGCTGAATTGGGTAACCGAAGTTTTGCCCGAAGAAAAACCGCGCCATCTTTTGGGCAACGGCCACATTGATGATCTGGCAAAGATTTTTCAAAGCGGCGTTGATACGGTTGATTGTATTATTCCCACTCATTACGCCAGGTGCGGGACGGCTTTTACGTCTTTTGGTAAATTAGATATCAGAAAATCAATTTTTGCCAAAGACCAAAAACCGTTAGATAAAAACTGTTCTTGCTATGTCTGCCAGAATTATAAAAGAAATTATCTTTCGCACTTAATGCGGGTTCATGAGATTACGGCCATGAAGCTTTTGACTTTTCATAACCTATATTTTTTCAACTCTTTTATCGAAAAAATAAGAGAAGGAATTAAATCAGGAAAAATATGAAAAAAAGCACAATAATTAGTTTAGGTATAGTTTTTCTGTCTTTTGGCATAGCTTTTTACTTTTACGGCAGCATGCCCGAAACCGTGGCTTCTCATTGGAACGCCCAGGGACAAGTTAACGGTTCCATGTCGAAGTTTTGGGGATTATTCTTAATGCCGCTGATTTCTTCCGTAATGTTTTTGCTGTTTTGGGCGATTCCCAAGGTTGATCCGCTCAAGGCGAACATCGATAAATTCAGGAAGTATTTCGATGCCCTGATTGTTTTAATCTTTGTTTTCCTGTTTTATATTTATCTTTTGACTATTTTTTGGAATCTCGGTTATAGGTTTGATATGTCGCGATTTTTAGCTCCGGCCATGGGTGTGCTTTTTTACGCCTGCGGTTTTATGATTGAGAAGGCAAAAAGAAATTACTCCATCGGCATTAGAACGCCCTGGACGCTTTACAGCGATGCGGTGTGGGACAAAACCCATAAACTCGGCGGCAAGCTTTTTAAGACCGCGGGATCTCTGGCTCTACTTGGGGTAATTTTTCCAGATCGGGCGATATTTTTCATTTTAATTCCCGTAATTTTAGCCGCCATTTTCTCTTTCGTTTATTCTTATTTAGTGTATCGTAAGGAGATCAAGAATCACGATGCCTAAAATCCTTACTAAATTAGAGCTCTTGGCGCCTGCCAAAGATTTAATTTCGGCTAAAATGGCTGTATTGGCCGGAGCTGATGCTGTTTATATCGGCGGGCCGCAATTTAGCGCCAGATCAGCGGCCGGCAATTCCTGGGAAGATATCGCCGAAGTCGTAAAATTCGCTCATCAGTATTATGTTAAGGTTTATCTGCCGGTAAACACAATCTTTTTTGATAAAGAAACTGCGGCTGTTCAAGAAACAATCAATAAGGCTTATGAAATAGGCATCGATGCTTTGATGATCCAGGATATGGGCATTATGGAAATGACATTGCCGCCTTTGCCTATTTTTGCCAGCACCCAGAACCATAATTACGATATTGAGCAGATAAGATTTTTAGAAAAAGCCGGATTTTCGCGGGTTATTTTAGCCAGAGAGTGCGACTTGGAGCGAATAAAAGAAATCAGGAAAGCGACCAAGATAGAATTGGAAGCGTTTGTGCACGGCGCTTTGTGTGTCTCTTTTTCCGGAAGGTGCTATTTTAGTCAGGCTCTTTGCTCCAGGAGCGCCAACCGTGGCCAATGCATGCAGGCTTGCCGTTTACCGTTTTCACTCACTGATGCCGACGGCAAAGAGTTGGTTGAAGATAAGTTTCTATTGTCGTTGAAAGATTTGAATCTTTCAACCGCCTTAAAAGACTTAGTCGAGGCTGGTGTCGCTTCTTTTAAAATAGAGGGTAGGTTGAAGGACGAGATTTATGTGGGTAATGTCGTGGCTAAATACCGCCAAGAATTGGATAAAATCATTGCTGCCAATCCAGAAAAATATCAAAAAGCATCTTCAGGGAAAATCGATTTTGATTTCGAACCGGATCTCGACAGGACATTTAATCGGGGATACACAAATTATTTTTTATACGGCCGTCAGCGAGATATTATTTCTTTAGACAGTCAAAAATCATTGGGCAAGTTTATGGGCAAGGTGGCCCAGGTCGGCAAAGATTATTTTATTTTGGATCGCACAAACGACCTAAAGAACGGCGACGGTATTTGCTGGTTTGATCAAAATAGCAATTTGGTGGGCACAAATATTAATTTGGCTAAGGACGGAAAAATCTATCCCAACAAATGGTTTCCGCTTAAGGCGGGGACGGAGATTTACCGAAATTTAGATCCGTTTTTTGAGAAGAAAGTGGTCCATGGAGTCAAACGTTTCGTGGCTGTCGATTTTGTGATAGGCGAAACAAAGTCGGGCCTCAGCGTCGAGGCGCAAGACGAAAATGGCAACAAGGTTAAGGCCGAATTTGAATTAGTAAAAATATTGGCGCAGAAGCCGGAATTAGTTGAGGCTAGTTGGCGCCAGCAGTTTTCTAAGTTGGGAGATACGATTTTTTCTGCCGGAAATTTAACTTTTAGTTTTAAGAAACCTTATTTTGTGCAGTTATCGGTTTTAAACGACTGGCGGAGAGAAGTTATGGATAAGCTTTGGCAGGAGAGGTTGAAAAACTATCCTAAAATTGAGGTCGTCCACCAAAAGACAGATCACCTTTATCCTAAAAAAGAACTTGATTATTCTTTCAATGTCGCCAATAATTTAGCCAGAAAGTTTTATGAAAGGCACGGCGTTCTCGCTATAGAAGATTCCTTTGAACAGCAAAAGAATGTCAGAGGTAAAAAAATAATGACGACCAAATATTGTCTGAAGCATTTTTTAGGGGTTTGTCCTAAAGAAACCAGGAAGAATTTTAAGGAGCCGTTGTTTTTAGTCTACGGGGGCAAGAAGTATCGTTTAGAGTTTGATTGTGCTAATTGCCAAATGGAAGTTTATAACCACGAATAAAATGTTCGAGGTCGGACCTCGAACACGGGGAAACTTGATTTTTTGGGAAAGAGGAGGTATGTTTAATTATCTTCAGAAAAAGAAAGAGGTGGCACATGAAGTGGCCGAAGCACATTACCATTATCAGACACGGACAATCAGAGTATAACCTCTTGCACGACCGGAAACGCAAAGATCCGGATTATCAGAGATTCAAAATTGCTTATGAGGCCGATTACCAATCGATACCCACTCGCGACTGGGCCCGATCGATGAGAGAGCGATATGTGCTGCCATATAGCGACGACAAAACTCCGTTGACAGAGCTGGGTATGGAGCAGGCTCGTTTGACCGCCAAAAACATTTCTACGCAGATTGCTCCGCCCGACGTGATTATACACTCTCCGTATTTGCGCGTTGTTCAGACGCTTCAGGAAATGAAAACAGGATGGCCGGATCTCGCGAAGGTGCCGGCAGTCAGCGATGATCGCATTAGGGAGCAGGAACACGGGCTGGCTCTTTTATACAACGACTGGCGGATTTTTCACGTCTGTCATCCGGAACAGAAAAGATTACTCGATCTCGTGGGCCCTTATTGGTATCGGTATCCCCAAGGCGAGTCTGCAGCGGAAGTGTGTGGTCAGAGAATCGGACAGATGTTTGATATGCTTATTCGTGAATATGCCGGCAAGGATGTCTGGCTGATTGCGCATCATTTGACCATTTTGGAGGCTAGGGTAAAAATGGAGCGTCTTTCGCCCGAAGAGTTTATACGCTTAGACGAAGAAGAAAAACCCGTCAATTGCGGAGTAACCAGATACGCCTGCAACCCTGAACTCGGTAAAGACGGGAAAATGGAACTCGAGTTTTATAATCGCAGTTTTTGTTAAGTAAAAATATAAGCGGTTTGGCAAATAAGCCAAGCCGCTTTTTGTTTATTCGTGCTAAAATGGAGAATATGGTCAAACATTTAACCCAAGAAGGGTTGGGAAAATTGAAGCAGGAATTGGACCATTTAAAGACGGTGGCTCGGAAAGAGGTGCAATTAAGAATCCGGCAGTCGGCAGCTTTTGGCGACCTGAAGGAAAACGCCGGATATCATGCGGCCAAAGAAGACCAGTCGTTTATTGAGGGAAGGATTATCCAGCTAGAAGATATTATCAGCCAAGCCGAAGTGATTGATAAGAAGCCGGGAGGAGGAGTGCAAATCGGTTCGATTGTTTATCTTAAATCCAGTGACGGCGACGATAAGTATCAGATCGTGGAACCCGAAGAGGCTGATATTATGACGGGCAAGATTTCTCTCAAATCATCTTTGGGTGAGGCTCTTTTAGGTAAAAAGAGAGGCGATGTCGTTAAATTTCAAACCTCGGATGGGTTGAAAGAATGCAAAATCATTAACATCGAATAACATGAAAGAATGTAAGAGATGTATTAACACAAATCAAAATCCTTTTATTGAATTTAATAAAAGCGGATATTGTAATACTTGCAAAACGTATTTGAAAAATTTCGATAAAGCGGCCCTAAAAAAAGAGTTGAAATTTTTAAAATCTTTTATTGGCAAAGGAAAAAAGAAGTACGATATCATGGTCGGTTTGTCGGGCGGTAAGGATAGTTCAGCAACTCTTTGGCAGCTGAAAGAAATGGGTTTTACTCCATTGGCTTATACTTTCAACACGGGTTATTTCCCCCCTTATATTTATCGCCGGGCAAAAAGCGTTGCTAAAAAATGCGGCGCGGATTATCAAATCATTCCCGTCAAAAAATATCTTACCAACGATATGCGGCAACGGTTTCGTCGGATGGCGGAACTTTATAAAAGAAATAAAAAAGAAGAGTTTATTAAAGACTATATGACCGGCCGTAAGGGTTATCGGGGCGTTATTCGGCCGTGTTGGGTGTGCAGAGGTCTTATTATTCACGCCCGCTATTTCGAGGCGTTAAAACGAGGGATCAAGATTATCGCGATCGGAATTAACGAGTGGGTTTCGTTGAAGCAGGGCACTTCTCAAGGAAAATTTACCGTCTCCGCCATTAAAAAATTAAAACCATTTCCTAAAAAGCCCCCGGTTTATATAGTCCACTTCCCATTTTTAATGCAAAGAAGGCTAAAAGATACCAAAAAGATCCTTAAAAAAATAGGATGGAATTATTATGGTCAAGTTCAATCAAATGCCGCATCGTGTCTTTTGTCTTTGGCCGCAGAAAAACCCTTGTATAGAAATTTAGGTTTTCATCCAGATACTACGCGTTTGGCGAGAGAGGTGACGGTAGGATTTCTTACCAAGAAAGAAGCCAAAAAAGCGCTTCACGGAGCGAGAAAGTGTGAATTTACCATTCCCCAGGTTTTAAAGAAAGCCGGATTAATAAAATAAGGTAATAAATAATCGTGGCGATTGATTTGCAAAAACTCAATAAAGAACAGAGAGAGGCCGTGGTTTACGACGGAGGCCCGCTTTTGATTGTGGCAGGGGCCGGCACGGGTAAAACCACGGTGATTACCCAAAGACTGGCTTATTTGATCGAAAACAACAAAGCGAAGCCCGAAGAGGTTTTGGCGGTTACTTTCACCGAAAAGGCGGCTGAAGAAATGGAAGAGAGGGTGGATCAGCTCTTGCCCTACGGCTATGTTGATTTATGGGTTTCCACTTTCCACGCTTTTTGCGAAAGAGTTTTGAGGGATCACGCCTTAGATATCGGGCTGCCCGCAGATTTTAAAATTTTAGATGGTACAGCCGGCTGGCTTTTGGTTTATAAGAATCTAGACAAATTTAACCTTAATTATTATCGGCCTCTGGGTAATCCGACCAAGTTCATTCAGGCGTTGCTGGCTCATTTTTCGCACTGCAAGGATCAGGCGATTTACCCCGAGGATTATTTATCTTACGCCGAAAAACTGAAAACCCGTGATGACGCGCCCGAGGGTCAGGAGACCGAAAGAATTAATGAGGTGGCTTCTGCTTATCATATTTATCAAAAATTGCTGTTGGAAAACGGTGTTTTAGATTTTGGAGATCTGATTAATTACTGCTTAAAACTTTTCCAACAAAGGCCGCAGATTTTAAACAAATACCGCGAAAAGTTTAAATATATTTTGGTTGACGAGTTTCAGGATACAAACTGGGCGCAGTACGAGCTGATCAAGATTCTGGCCGCTCCAAAAAACAATCTGACCGTCTGCGCCGACGATGATCAGGCGATTTATCGGTGGAGAGGCGCGTCTTTTTCAAATATCCTTCAGTTCAAGAAAGATTTTCCCAAAGCCAAAGAAATATCGCTGGTTAATAATTATCGGTCAACGCAAAACATTTTGGATTTGGCCTACAAATTCATCAAAGCCAATGATCCGGACCGGCTGGAGTTTGTGGATAAGATCAATAAAAAATTGATCGCAAATAATCAAGGAGCCGGTGCCATTGAGCATTTGCACGCCAAAACCTTACAGGAAGAAGTCCAAAAAACAATTAATGTCATCAAGCAGATTTTGAAGAAAGATAAACAAACGAACTTCAATGATATCGCTATTCTGTCTCGCACTAACGACGCCTGCATTCCTTTCATCAAAGCCTTAGAAAAAGCGAAATTGCCCTATCAGTTCCTGGCTTCAAGGGGATTGTATGCCAAGCCCGCGGTTTTGGATGTTATTTCTTATTTCAGGATGCTGGATAATTATCACGAAAGCCCGGCTCTGTATCGGATTTTGAATTTGCCGTTTTGGGACATTAACACTGAAGACATCGCCAAATTGACGCAATACAGTTATCGCAAGGGCAAGTCGCTTTACGAGGCGATGGGGGATCTGCCGCTTATCCCCGGGATTTCCGAAAAATCGCGCAAAACCATTCCCTGGATTTTAAGTTTGATTAAAAAGCACACGGCTTTAGCGCGAGAAAAGACGGTTTCGGAACTCATGGTCGCTTTTTTAAAGGATTCCGGCTATTTGAAATACTTAATCGACAAAGACGGTCGGGAAGAATTCGGAGTTTTAGACCAGTTTATTAAAAAGATAAAGAATTTTGAAGAAAGCGTTCTCGATCCAAGTTTAAATAATTTTATGCGGGAAATTACCCTGGAAATCGAATCGGGCGAGCAGGGCAAGCTTGAATTTGATATTGATCAGGGTCCGGACATGATTAAGGTTATGACCATTCACGGAGCCAAGGGTTTGGAATTTAAATATGTTTTTCTGGTGAATATGGTGGATAAAAGATTCCCGACCATCGAGAGATCGGACCCGATTGAGATGCCAGAAGATCTGATCAAAGATATTAAACCCAAGGGCGACGTTCATTTGCAGGAAGAAAGGAGAATTTGCTATGTGGCCATGACTCGCGCCAAAAAAGAGCTCTATTTCACTTCGGCCGAAGATTACGGCTTAACGCGGAAAAAGAAGCTTTCGCGGTTCATGATCGAAATGGGATATAAGGATGATCTCGAAATGAAGAGCGCCAAATCTAAAATTTCCGCTGTCGAAATGTTGGAGGTTTCACCTTCAACATCACGGACGAAAGCAAAAGGTGAAACCTCTCCGCTATACCGGTTGCCCGATCACTTTTCGTATTCCCAACTGGCCGCATTTGCAAAATGTCCGCTTCAATACAAGTTCGCCATTATTTTGAGAGTGCCTGTGCGAGGGAAAGCCAATTTCTCTTTCGGCAAGACAATGCACGATGTTTTTTATCAGTTCTTGAAATCAGTTAATGATGAGCGGGATTTAAGCCAGAGTAATCTTTTTGGATTTGCGGATCAAAAACAGACTAAGGTCGGTTTTGAAGCTTTGAATCAAATATACGATAAATCCTGGATTGATGAATGGTACGAAAACAAAACTCAGAAAGAAGAATATTATAAATTAGGCAAAAAGATCATCAAAGACTTTTACGAAGATTTTGCGGAAAATCCGCCCAAAATTCTGAAAACCGGTGAAGGAGTAGCATTAGAAATGCCGTTCAATTTAAAAGTGGGCGGTTACACCATTAACGGCCGGATTGACCGCATCGATGAGACGAAGGGCGGCGTAGTTATTATTGATTACAAAACCGGTACTCCTAAAGAAAAATTGGAGGCCGACGACAAAGAACAGCTGCTTATCTATCAAATAGCGGCTGAAGAAGTTTTGAAGTTAAAACCCCAAGAGCTCACTTATTACTATTTGAACGAATATAAAAAGGTTTCGTTTATAGGTTCGGAGAAAGAAAAAGAAGCATTAAAAGAGAAAATTGTCGAAGAAATAGAGAAGATAGAAAAGAGCGATTTTAAAGCAACGCCCGGCTGGCAGTGTTCTTACTGCGATTTTAAGGACATCTGCGATTTCGCCGAGCGGTAATAAATTTATGGGAATTGAAGCCTTATTTTGTATCTTAGTTTTTATCATAGTTCTTAACGCTACGGGCGGGGGAGGCAAAAGAGCCGGTTCAAAGTTTGATAAAAAGTTTTCAAAAGACAAAGAGAAAAAATAATTGATAGGGTATCGGATACCCTTCAATCTATTAAAACATGAACCAGGAAGAAATTAGAAAAATCTATATTGGCTATGGGGGATCGGGCGGGCACGATTTTGATCATGCGGAAAGAGTTTTAAGGGTGGCGAAATTGATATGTAAAAATGAAGGAGGGGATATAAAGGTGGTTGAAGCAGCTGCTTTACTGCACGATGTCGCTAGGGCTCTGGAGAACGACAAAAATAATTTAGACCATGGCGAGGAGGGAGCAAAGATAGCCGAGAAATATCTTAACGGGATTGATTTCCCTAAATCGAAAATAAAAAACGTTGTTCATTGTATTGCCGTGCATAGGTTTAGCCGAGGCAGAAAAGCCGAAACAAAAGAAGCAAAAATCATTCAAGACGCGGATCGTTTAGATGCCCTTGGAGCAATCGCTGTGGCGCGCATCATGGCTTATAATGGTTTTCATAAAATACCGATATATGATCCTGCGATAAAACCGCTGAAGGAATATAGGGGAGTCCACACAACGGCTATTAATCATTTTTACGAGAAGATATTGAAAATTACCCCCGCATCGTTTCATACAAAAACCGCTCAAAAAATCGCTAAAAGAAGATACGGTTTTATTGAAGACTTTTTAAAACATTTTAAAAAAGAATGGCAAGGTAAGGACTTGCAATAAATTTTATGGAACCGTTGGCGTCGAAAATTAGGCCCAAAACATTAGAGGGATTTGTGGGGCAGGAGCATTTAGTGGGGGAGGGCAAGCCTCTCAATGTTGCTATTAAACAAAAGCATTTGTTTTCGTTTATCTTTTGGGGGCCGCCGGGATCGGGCAAAACAACACTGGCTAAAATATATGCCAACAGCCTTAATGCCAAACTTTACGAATTGTCGGCGGTTTCGGCAGGCAAGGCCGACATCAAAAAGATTCTTGATGAAGATATGAAGGGCTATCCCAAGGTTGTATTTTTGGACGAAATCCATCGTTTCAATAAATCCCAGCAGGATTTCTTATTGCCATATGTGGAACGGGGCGATATCGCCCTGATTGGCGCCACTACCGAAAATCCGAGCTTTGAAGTAATCGCTCCGCTGTTGTCGCGATGCCGTGTTTTTGTTTTGAACGAACTCTCGAATGAAGAAATGATGTCGATCATTAAAAGAACCGGATTGAAAATGGATAAAAAAGCCCAGGATTGGCTTGTGGCCATGGCCAACGGCGATGCCAGGCAAGCCATTACCATGCTCGAAAACACTTCTAAGCTTTACGGCAAGATCACCATTGATAATTTGAAGAATACGCTCCAGTCTAAATTTTTACGATATGACAAAAAAGGCGAGGAGCATTACAACACCATCTCAGCGTTCATTAAAAGCATGCGGGCGAGCCAGCCCGATGCGGCTTTGTATTATTTGGCCAGAATGATTGATGCGGGCGAAGATCCGAAGTTTATCGCTCGGAGAATGGTGATTTTTGCTTCCGAAGATGTGGGGCTCGCCGTGCCCACGGCGTTGGTTGTAGCTAACGACGTTTTCCGGGCCGTAGAAATAATCGGGTTGCCCGAATGCGGCATTAATTTAGCGCACGGAGTCGCGTATTTATGCGAATGTAAAAAGAACCGCACAGCCTACGACGCTTATATGGCGGCGATGGAAGATGTGAAAAAATACGGCAACCTGCCCATACCCTTAATATTGAGAAATCCGGAAACTAAACTGATGAAAAATTTGAATTACGGCAAGGGTTACGATAAATATTCCAAAGAAGATTATCTGCCGGAGCGTTTGAGGGGCAGGAAATATCTGGTAAGATAAACCTATATGGAATTCAGCGCGGAAAATAAAATATTCTCGGTAGCCGAGTTCATCGGCCTTTTAAATATCGGGCTTAAAAAGTCAGAAGTTAAAATCGTGGGCGAGGTCGGGCAGGTTCAATTCGGGCCCACGGGCCACGTTTATTTCACCCTAAAGGACGAGAAAGAGCCGGGGCTGATCAGCTGTATTATCTGGAAATCGAAATACATGTTGTATGGCATCAAACTCCAGGAAGGCATGAAGATTTTGGCTTTCGGCCACCCCGAAGTTTACGCGCCCTCGGGCAGATTGTCGTTTATTGCCGACACTATTGAACTGGCTGGCGAGGGAACGCTGAAAAAACAGTACGACGAGTTAAAAAAGAAACTGGAGCAAGAAGGTCTTTTCGCCGAAGAAAAAAAGAGGCCCTTGCCCGAATATCCCCAAAAAATCGGAGTGATCACTTCAAAACAAGGCGCCGTCATCGCAGATTTTCTGAATAACATCGGCAAGTTTGGTTTTAAAATAACCATGATTGATTCGCGGGTTGAGGGACAGGAAGCGGTGAGCGATTTATTAGCAGCTATCAAAACATTCCGCAAAAAAGACATTGATGTCTTGGTAATTATCCGCGGCGGGGGATCGATGGAGTCGTTAATGCCGTTTAATAATGAATTATTGGTTAGAGAAGTGGCTGCTTTTCCGGTGCCGGTGGTGGCCGGGATCGGCCACGATAAAGACGTGCCGCTGGTAGCTATGGCTGCTGATTTCTCCGAATCAACGCCCACGGCTTGCGCCAATCTTCTCAATGAGTCGTGGGAACAGCTCCTCTTGTTTTTAGAGAGGTGCGAGAGAAATATCATTGTTCGTTATGAAGCGATTTTTGATCGGTATTTAATGATGGAGAATAAGCTCAAGATTTTTTTTGAAAGATTCAAGGCTGTTTTGGCCGCAGTCGGGCAGATTCTGGAGCGTGCGGAAAAAATTATTTTCCTCAACAATCCAGAACGCCAGCTGAAACTGGGTTACAGTATCGCAAGCATTAATGGTAAAATAATCAGGCAGACAAAAGATGCGGCTGTCGGCAATATGATTGATATTAAAGTCAGCGATGGTAATATTAAATCAGAAATCAAAAAAATAATATGATCAAAGAGAAACAAGATGCCAAGGGTTTGAGCGGCAATCTGAAAAGATTGAACGAAATCACCGAATGGTTCGACAAGCAGGAGGAAATCGATGTTGAAGAAGGGTTGCTCAAGGTTAAAGAGGCAGCCGAGCTTATTAAAGCCAGTAAAGCCCGGCTTAAGGCGGTGGAGAATGAGTTTGAAGAAATTAAGAAAGAAATGGACGCAGAAGCATGACAATAACAACTCTTTTCGGATTAGTGGGCGGGTTTTTGACCACCACGGCTTTTTTGCCGCAAGTGATTAAAACCTGGAAAATAAGAGAAACCAAAGATCTTGCTTTGGGCACTTTTGTTTTCCAAGGGGCAGCTAACGCTTTATGGTTTATTTATGGTTTGATGATCCAGGAAACGCCCCTGATTTTATGGAACGTTATTTCGGCTGTTTTGGTTTCTATTATCGTCGTATTTAAATTGAAATATAAATAATTATGGAAATTCCGCTTTTAGTGAGCTATGCCGCGACAGGTTTGGGACTGCTGGCTTTTTTGCCTCAAACCGTCAAAACCGTCAGAACCAGGCAAACCAAAGATCTTGCCTTGGGCATGTATCTTGTTTCTTGGTTTGGAATAGCTTTTTGGCTGATCTACGGAATTTTACTCAAAAATCAGCCCATTATTATCATTAATGTGCTGGGTTTGATTTCCGCATCAATTATCGCGGCTTTTAAGATAAAATATAAATAACGTTACTCTCTTCGCAGATTGCCTTTGTTTTTTTATTTTGTTAAAATCTAAAAACGTCCGAAAGAAGTTCATTAACATCATATTAGGGAGGTGATTGGAATGAATGGTGATTTTACCGTCGCGTTTTTCTCAATGGAAATGGTAATACCTGAATTACCCGAACCGGTTCGAGGCGCCAACTTCAAGGGAGGGCTCGGAATTTTAGCTGGCGATATCGCGGCCGGTTTAAAAAGGGCTGGTATTAAGGGCCTGGCCATAATTCCGCTTTACCGCTATCGCTGGATTGATGGCAAAGAGATTTTTTACGGTTCATCGATACCCAAGGTGATGGATTTGAATTCTCTTAATATAAGAGAGATTAATCGCGGAGGAACGATTGTTTATGGCTTGGAGGGTCAGGTTTTCGACCGTCTCTATACCGACGATCGTTGGCAGAGAATTCAGCAAGAAATCGTTTTTGGAAAAACAGCGCCGCTTTTACTGAAGAAACTTGGCATCAAGCCCGATATCGTCTGGTTTAACGAATCGCACACCGCCGTAGCCGCCGAAGCAATTAAAGAGGATCCTTATTTCAAGGGAACAAAAATCCTTTTTACTATTCATACGCCCGATCCGGCCGGTATGGAAAGATTTTCAGAGCAGTGGTTTGATGAGTTAAAGATAGATCGTCAAAAATATTACCCGATATTCGTCAAAGACGGCTGTCTTGATTTTACCAAAGCTATTATGGATTTGGCCGATGCTGTTAACGCTGTAAGCGATGAGCATGGTTCTGTGACGTGCGAAATGTTTTCAAGCCACGCTAAAAAAATCATTGGCATACGCAACGGTTCAGACAGAGACCTTTGGCTGTCGCCGCGTTTAAAAGAAGCCGGCGAGCACATCAGTTCCGAAAAAATAAGGACGATCCATCAGAAAGATAAGCAAGATTTCATCGATTTGGCGGAGGCTCAAACAAAAATAACTCTTGATTTACATAAACCATTGATCGGCTTGATAAGACGAATAACGGGTTATAAAAATCAGTATCCAATACTTGATCCGATAATAAGAGCCATTTGCGCCGACAGAAACGAGACGGTTGATACGCCATGCGGTTGTTTGAAAGGCTTGGGAATGCAAGTTTTTTGCGCCGGATTGGCCTCAGAGAGCGATGAACGTTGCAAGGGTTGGGTTAAGAGTTTTAAGGGTTGGATGGAAGCTCCGATTTTGCGAGGCAAATTTGTTTTTTTGGAAGATTATTATCTTGGTTTATTGCGCAAAGGAGCGAGTGGTTGCGATATTTGGCTCAGCTGCCCTTGGCCCAAATGGGAAGCTTGTGGCACTTCGGACCAAAGAACGACGATCAACGGTAATATCAATGTGAGCACAAGATCCGGCGGAGCGAAGGAGTATCTTCAGCCAATTGATCTGATTGCGGGTACAGGCAACGGTCTTTTTATTGAACCCTACGATCCTTTTACTGTGTATCAAAAACTCGCAACACTTTCCGATCTTTATTACGCTTTCTGTGAATCGGGCGACAACACATGGGTGAAGATTATGATGAATGCTTTTGAGACAGGCAAATCGCTTGATATCGTTCCGATGATCGAAGAATACCGAAAACAGATTTTTGTACCTTTATTAAATAACGGCAGCCGATAACGGCTGCCGCTTTACTTTTTCTACGGTAATGTTATAATATCGCCGCTCGTTAAAATCTGAATATTTATAGAAAAGGAGAGACGTGGAAAACTTAACGGAAAAAACAGTGATAATCATTTTGGCCGGCGGAAAGGGATCAAGACTCGGTCAGTTGACTGGGCATCGGGCGAAACCCGCTGTGCCTTTTGCGGGGAAGTACCGCATGATCGACTTCGTGCTTTCTAATTGTCTGCACTCAGGACTAAACAAGATTATCGTGCCGACCCAGTATAAGTCCCAATCTTTAACCGATCACTTGGATGAATGGAGGCATAATTTCATTTTGGAAAAAGGCGAATCATTGAGAGCGGTTCAGCCTCAGGCGAGAACCACTCCGGACCTGGAGCCCTACACGGGTACGGCTGATGCGGTGTATGAAAACCTCTATTCTGTGCAGAGGTTCAAACCCGAAATCGATTTAATCCTGGCCGGGGATCATGTTTATAAGATGGACTACCGGGATTTGATTTTATTCCATCAGGGAAAGCAGGCCGAGTTGACGATTGCGGCTTTGGAAACAAACGACAAGGATTTGGCCAAAAGATCAGGCGTTTTATCGATAGATGAAAAAGGTAGGGTGATTGGCTTTGAAGAAAAGCCTCGGGAACCAAAATCGATTCCAGGCAGACCGGGCGTGCATTTGATCTCAATGGGAATTTATATCTTCAACCACAAAGTGATGGCGGAAGAATTGGTCAGCGATGCCACTAGCCCAAGAAGTCAGCATGATTTCGGCAAAAACATTATTCCCAAAATGGTGCAAGGAAGCAGAAATGTTTTCGCTTTCCAATTCCAGGGCTATTGGCGGGATATTGGTACAACCGACGCCTATTATGCCGCTCATATGGACCTGGTCTCGGTCGTGCCCGAATTCAACCTTTACGACGAAGCTTGGCCTTGGCTGACCTTCGGTAAGCAGCGACCGCCCACTAAGGTTGTGTTTGATGAGCGGGTTAAAAATTCTATCATCGGCGAGGGCTGCATGATTGATCGGGGAGAAATTCATGGTTCGGTCATTTCGCCGGGCGTCAAGATCGGTATGGACGTCCAGATTGTCAATTCGGTGATTATGGAAAACGTAATCATCGGAGCGGGATCAAGGGTTGTGAAGGCAATTATCGATAAGAAAAATAACATCCCTGCCGGTTCGATTATTGAGGCGGGTAATATCAGATACGAGGGAGAGCAAAAGGGAAAAATTGAACTTACCCCTTCGGGTATCGTAGTCATGCCTCGCTATTTCGAGCCATGGGAGGAAGTCGAGTCTTAAGATTATAAGCCAGCGTCGTAAGATGTCTGGCTTTTTGTTTTGACAGCCGTTGCTTTTTTATCTTAATGTTGTATTATAAAACATCGAAAAGGAGGGCAACGTAATGTTGGAAAAAGTCAGAGCCCTTTTAAAACAAGCAGAAAACAGAGAAACGTTTTTCAGGAGAATTGCCTCTTTCCTTCCACCGAGTGATCCGAGATATATAATGATCGAAAAGGCTTACAATGTTGCCAAAGACGCTTTCCGCGACGAAGAGAGAGAAGACGGGGGACGTTATTTCGAGCATCTTCGGGCAACAGCCCTTATTCTGATCGATTATTTGAGAGTCAGGAACCATATCCTCATTATAGTTGCTTTGCTTCACGATATTGTTGAAGATAAACCCTCTTGGCCGATAGAACGGATAAAACGCGAATTTGGCGAGGAAGTTGCATTGCTGTTGGATTATTGCACCAAACCGTCGAAGAGTGACTATCCGGAAGAAGAAAGATTGAGAGTGTATCATAACCGTTTCGAGTACGCGCCAAGGGATTTCTTTTTGGTGAAACTTTCTGATCGACTTCACAACATACTGACTATATGGAATTGCTCTCCGGAAAAAATCGCCAGAAAAATCGAAGAAACGAAGCGTTGTTATCTGCCCTATGCGGAAAAGAACGTACTTTTAATTCACGAGTTAGAAGAAGCGATTTCGGGTCCTGAAACACCGAAGTCGTCTTAAGAAAAAGTTAAATGCCTCTTGCGGTTAACACGGGAGGCATTTTTTGTTACAATATATTCAGAGATTACTATTAATCAAATAATAAAAATATGAATTACGAATTTTTAGGCAAGTGCAAATGCGCGGCTATTCTGCCGGCAATTTTAGTGATTTTAGCGGCCGTGTGGCTTGGCGTTGATATTTGCAACAAAACAAGCGAAAGCGATAATGTGATTACGGTTTCGGCCACCAGCGAAGTTTATGCGAAGCCTGATTTGGCTTTGACCACCTTTTCGGTAGTAACCGAAGCTAAAACCGTGGCTGAAGCCATGCAGGAAAATACGGCTAAAATGAATGCTGTGACAGTTTTTGTAAAAAGCCAAGGGGTTGAAGAAAAAGATTTGAAGACCGCAAATTTCAGCATTTCTCCGCGTTATGAGTGGCGCGAAGAAACCGGAGAAAGGGTTTTGGTTGGTTATGAGGTCAGTCAGTCATTGCAGGTTAAAATAAGAGATTTGGCTAGAATCGGCGATATTGTCCAGGGAGCGACCGAAGCGGGCGCTAATCAGGTCAGCGATTTGCAGTTCACGATCGATAACGAAGATGTTTTAAAAGAAGAAGCGAGAACCCAGGCTATTGACGAAGCGAAAATTAAAGCCAAAAATTTAGCGGCGGCACTCGACATCCGTCTCATTAAGATTATCAATTTCAGCGAAAATGGAGAGTTTCCCATAGCTTATTATTACGGCGCCGAATCGGCCAAAACGGCCAGCGGCTTGGGCGGGGGAGCTCCGGATATTCAAACCGGCGAAAACAAAATATCGGTTACGGTCAGCTTGACTTATCAGATCAGATAAATTAGAGTTGGGTATTGAAAAGAAAAGGAGGTGCACCTTGAGAAATGTTGTTTTAGTTGTGGATATGGTAAGAGGTTTTTATGATATTGGACCTCTCGCTAACCCCAGAACCGCCAGAATCGTTCCTAATGTTGTCAACTTGCTTGAACGAAAAATTGCCGATGGGTGGCTGCCGGTTTTTTTGAACGATAATCACGATCCGGACGATCAAGAATTCGACAGATTTCCGCCGCATTGTATCGTCGATTCTCCGGAAATCGAGCTGATCCCCGAGTTGGAAAAGTTTCGTTACAACAGTCTTATCTTTTGCAAAAAGAGTTTTAGCGGATTTTTCGGAACCACCTTGAATGAGCTGCTGTGTAAAGAACGTCCTGAAAAAGTGATTGTGGTGGGTGTCTGCACAGATATTTGCGTGTTGCATACCGTAGCTGGTTTGTATATGCGCGGTTACCACCAGATAATTGTGCCCAAAGACTGCACCGAAACTTTTTCAGCACCCGGCCACAGCGCCAAAAAAATAAAACGCTGGGCCTATGTGCACATGACGATAGTTTTGGGAGCGACCATCGTTCAATCCCAAAAAGAAATCTAAAAGAAGGGAGATGAACGACGTGGCTGATGAAAGACGTTTGTGGCATCGGCCCCAAACTCCGCGAGTACTGTTAGCCCCGCGCCCGTTTTGGTGGACGCGAATTCATATGCAGCGTCGTCGCCAGTCCCAACTGAAACCAAACAAGGCAAAATAATAAGAAGAAAGCTCTGTTGACAGCAACAGAGCTTTTTGTTATAGTATTTCATCACGGGTTCGTTGACAAATACATATATTATAGAAAAGGAGGGACAAAGGATCCAATGATAGAAATAACGAATGGTTCTCACGTCTATAAAGTGGGCGAGAGAGCAGGAGAAACCGGCAAGTATCGACTTTATCTTTGCAGAGACGAGACGGGACGACAGTGTTTACTACAAATCACGACTGCGATAGAGCATAATGGCGGACTTCAACGCGCCGCGTATGTTCTCAGAGAACTTAAAAGTCGTGCTGATGAGCTTGAAGCGGAGTATACGCACGTGAAAACAGACCCGAAAGTTTTGCTCAATTATGAACTTGGGTTTCCGGAATTGGTGGATAGTTTTATCGACCAGGCGCAGGGCGGACGGCAAATTAACATTCTCGCGTTTAGAAATGTGGATGATGTCAGCCGTATGGTGCCGCTCACCAATATCACCGAAAAAGATCGATTGCGCGTGGATTTAAGGACGAGCGGGTGGATTATGGGTAAACTTTTGAAGATACTCGTATTCGCATCCAGCGAAGGATTCTCGATCGATTCGACCGGGAATAATATCTTGATTGAACCGGAGCAGCACTATGTATTGATTTTTGACTGGACGGCCGCACAAATACATTCGAAAGCGATTCCGGCAGAAATGCGGCGCCAGCAAATTTCGCATTTAGCCCAAGCAGTTATTGCTGTTTTAGGAGGTGATCTGGAAACAGGCACTTTCCCGGACGATGGCGAAGAGGCTTCTGATCGATATACTGGTTATCTTTTACAGTTGGCTTGCGGCGGAGAAAGTAATGCGGAAAGAGCGCACGTGAAGTTCTATGAGGTTATCGATTCTCTCTGGCCCCGCAAATTTTATCCTTTTACCACCAAACCCTTGGAGCAAAATAGAATGAATAAAGAAAAGGAGGAATAAGCAAGTTATGGGAAAAGATGTGTTTTCGAGGGACACGTACAGTGCAGCATCTAGAAAGTTTGTGGCAGACGAAGGACCAGCAACGGCGAGAGCGGAGCAAAAAGCTCATAAAACGGGCAAGCTCAATCCTCTCGTTGATCCGGCCGGGTACGGCGTAATTCGCCGTTCTTTGCCTCGCCTTGAAAAGCAGGGCAATGGCCTTTGGCTGCTTACGGTCGGCATACCGATGCCGATCGAGACCCGGGTGGATACCACCGGTAGTATGGGCGGCAATGTTGATATTGCTCTCCGCGTATTGCCCAGGGCTTATGAATTGTGCAGCGAGGTTTTGCCCGGATACGATCTTCAGATCGCCACCGGAATTTTCGGTGACGTCCAAGACAGGTTCGTTCTTTGCCGTCCGCAGTTTGAAATGACGGCCGAAAAGATCGTCGAACAGCTGACGCTGATGGTGCCTGAAAGAGATGGCGGCGATACGCCGGAAGATCCGCATTATGGGTTGTTCGGCGCCGCTTACCTGACAGAGCGCCATATTAATAAGATCGGGCTCAAGGGTTATGACTTCACGGTTTCGGATGCGCCGGCCCGTGATTTATTCGACGAGCGTCAGCTTAAACGGATTTACGGCGATGAGGTGTTCGCTAAGGCGGTCGAGAATGGCTACCAAATCGATCGCCGTGATTTGCTGACTACGACCGATGTTGTCCAGGATCTGCTGAAGCCCGTTCATGCGTTCTTCCTGCAGGTTGGAGACGATCTGGCAACAACCAGATTCTGGGCTAGAGTGTTCGGCAAGGACCGCGTTGTGGTATTGCCGAGTACCGAGCTTTTACCTCAGGTGCAGGCCATAATCATCGGCCTCACCGAAGGAACGCTCAAACTTGACCAGGTTGTAGAGTTCTTGCAGAAGAATAATGTTAGTTCGAGCGACGCCAAAAGAATTGTTCGTTCCGTTGCCAATATTCCAATTGGGGCACAGGCAGCTCTGCCGAATTTCGGCAAGCGTCCTCAGAAAGGAGATCTCTTTAAGGAGAAGATCGATCTCTGGCCAATCGATTCGAGCGAAGTCGTTTCGGAACCTTCTTCCAGTGATGAAAAAACCGACGGACCAAAATGGCTTTAGAAAACTAAAAGGAGGTGACGGTGATGACCGACAAAGTCTATACCGTCACCGACCTTGGTCCTGGTGACGGCGGCAAAGGCGGTGTGGTGCACAAAATCGCAACAATGATGCGTGCCCATACCGTTGTGAAAGTTGGAGGCGCTCAAGGAAGCCATGGCGTTTGCACTTCACGGGGCGAATGCTTCTCATTCAGTCAATGGGGTTGCGGTACATTCGAGGGGATCAAGACGCATCTTTCCTCGCGTATGATCGTTTCCCCGGAAGGTTTACTCAACGAAGCCCAAGCTTTACGATATCAGCATGGTATTCACGATCCTTTTAGTCTGCTAACAATAGATGAAACAGCATTGTGTGCCACGCCTTATCACGGAATCGCCTCGCGTTTGAAAGAAATGGCGCGGGGTAATAATCCTCGCGGTACGATTGGTACGGGAGTGGGTGAGGCGTATCGCTACCTACAGCAGTATCCAAATCTAGCGATTCGAGCTCGCGATCTTTCGCGGTCCGATCTCAAGGATTTGATTATTGATGTTCGAAAGAAAATACGCTGCAATCTCGAACCGATTATAAAAGGAGAATTTTTACCGAGCGATCGCGAGGCTGTGGAAACAGAAATTGATCGTCTCGATGATGACGGTTTCCTTGATTACGTTATTGGACGATTTCAAGAAGTCTCTAGGCGAGCTAAAATTGTTGGCCATGATTATCTTGAGCGAGAAGTTCTTACTCAAAATGGCGTGGTCGTAGTTGAAAGTTCGCACGGAGTGCTTACGGACAATTACTACGGTTTCCAGCCACATACGAGCGCACTTAGAACATTGCCGTGCTTTACGCACGCGATGCTCAAAGACGCTGGTTATGGCGGAGAAATTGTGAATATCGGAGTGTTTCGGGCCTATGCGATTCGCCACGGCGCTGGTCCTCTGCCGACTGCTGATCCGAAAATGGCAGAACGTCTTCTGCCCGGCAGTCACAAGGAGCGGAACCGTTATCAGGGCGAAGTGCGCGTAGGTCCCCTTGATCTTGTTTTGCTTCGTTATGCAATTGAGGTTTGTGGCGGTCCAAGCGCATTTGATGGGTTGGCTATTACCTGGTTTGATCAGATTTTGCTCAATAAAGAATGGCACATTTGTTATTGTTATCCAGAGATTACAACCCTGAAAGTTCCATTGGCAGTCGGAAGAGGCGAACTTTATGCATTCTGCGCCGGCATTCTTGAAAAGGAACTAGGTATTCCGATTCGGATGGTTTCGTTTGGTCCAACCGAACATGATAAGGTTTGCAAATAACACAGCGCTCGCCAGCGGAAAGTTGAGCGAGGCAAGGAGGAAGCATGGATACAGTAGAAAAGACAGTAGAATCCAGGTTGAAGGAGTTGGGTGTCCCAGATGATGTGATTGAAAAGATCAAAACAGACCTGGGCGCCACGACAGCGGAAGATTTGTCCGGATTGACCGAGCAAGACCTCGTTAGCGTCGGCATGAAGAAGTTGCCGGCCAGAAAATTACTCGAAAAGCTTACCCCGGTTGCACCGGCCAGTCCGACTGCAATGAGTGCGGTTTCTTTCAATGCCGTGCTCCCGTCGGTTCCGAGCGATACTTCCTGGCTGGAAGCGCTTCGAACCGGAGGTGTGCTCAAAGTTGAACAGTCAACCGTGATTTCGGCGATCCGGGCCGCACTCGCGTACAGAGTCGGTCTCTACACTATTCCGGATATTCTCGTGGTTCAGATGGAGAAATTCGCCGACGCGAACGAAGAGCAGGTTGGCCCCGAGTTTTTCAAGATCCGCAAGCAGATGACCCGGCGCAGTTATGCCGATATCTTCGCGGCCATTGACGGCCTTGATGGAGCATATGTGACCGAGGGCCGGAAGAAACAGCTTTTCCAGCGGATTGACGATCACCTCTGGCCCGCCATCATTACCTTTAACGGACAGCTGAAGTCTTGGCAGGAGGCCTGGCAAGGCTCAGCGAATCCGGCCGCGATGATGAACGCCTTCATGATGATAGCTTCCGGTGGTCCGAAAGTCATGCCCCCTGGCATGATGCAGCCGCCAGATACCGGTGTGCTCCGCGATACCGCAGATGCCGTCGCCAACGCCGTTAATAAGGTGTTTGCAGGAACCGGCGTCCTAATCGCGACCGCGCTTGCCTACGACGCATCCAAGATCAAGGAAAGCTTGGAAAACTCGCGTCTTCCGGCTTTGATCGGCGCCAATAACCGCGATCAGATGCTTCGCCAGTTAGGTGTTGCGGTTTCCGCCACTTACCCGAGGCTAGAGCAGAACCTGACGCAGTTCGTTCTGGCGATTATGCAGGTGAAAGACCAGCCGGCCGGCAATGAGGAGCTGCAGTACTTTGGCGCGCTCTTCATGCTTGGCTCGCAAATCCCCTGGGACCAGCTCGGCGGAGATCGTTCTGCCAGCAGACGGCCCACCGGCATTGGTCGTAAGGGCGAAAGTCTATAGTATGAGTTAATAAGAAAGGCCGAGAGCAATATGCTTCTCGGCCTTTTATTTTTGATTGACAGGAATTTTGGGCAGAAATACTCTGCTGATAAACAGTCTTGTCGCTAGTTGCCTGAATCCTGAATCCCAGAATATGCTCTTACCGTCAATTTCATCGGAGTGTTTGGTATGAATGCCGCCGTATGGTGGAAAAAAACGTTCATAGCCTTTGTGCATCAATCGGTACTGTAAGGTGCTTTGCTCCAGATCCTCCAAGTACAAACGGCGTGCCTCGCCATCATCATACATGTAAGGAATGAGTAGTTTTTCACGTAGTCCGCGCATCGCATCGTCACTGCCTACCCATGCGCCGCCAAACAGAATATGCGTCCAATATCTTTCTCCAAGCGATACGTCCCATTCTGCAAAATCACAGACTTGGAGTCGGTCTCCTTTTTTTATCAGCCAGAATTCAATAATTTCGTCGTTCTTAATCTTCTCGTGCGCAAAAGTTTCTTTGAGCAGTTTCTGCAATCTTGCTCGGTTGCTGAAAGACGTCCCCGGCCTTACAAATATAGCAATATCAATGTCTGCGTTTTTTTCGCCATATCCGTTAAAGCGGGAGCCAAAGATTGCAGCCACCGGATATATGAACTTAGATAATTCGGGATTTGATTCAACTGACGCGACCATTTTTTCTATATCGCGCATTTCTTCCATTAGTTCCAGGTTTTTAGAGAATGGCCCCGCTAAATGTCTGTCACCGATAATACTTAGTTGGTGTGGTTGCACAGCTTTTTGTTTTTTCCATTCTAACCAAGCTTTCCGTTTTTCCGTTATAAACTTTGGCTCCGGCTGAATCTGTTTTACTCTTGGCCTAATTTCTTTCTCAGCAAGAAATCCCAGGTCTGCAAGAACGGGAAGCGTGTCAGCGATGCTTTCTTTCAATAATTGATCATCGCTTTCTTCCATGAGCGTTAAAATATCTTTGACTTCCATAAAGCCATTCTCAATTAATTTTGGTATTAGATGGGCCGCTTTTACCACTCGCGGCAAATTGCCAGCTTGCTGTTCTTCTTCAATAATGTCGCCATCTACAAAATTGGCGCGCACATCGTGTATCGAGAGCGAGCGTTTCCAAGTTTTCAAATATGCTTGCCTGAATCGCTCCGGAGCTTTTGGTAAGAATTCGAATGGCAGATAAAGAACAAGACGTTTATAGTCCTGATCGGATTCCAGCAATTCGCTTAAAGCCGTATAAAGTTTTGCCACTTGTTCTTTGGTGACATGTCCTTGGTTAATTGCGGTTTCGAGAGCCATATCCGGTTTCGGCAGGCGATCAATAACGTCGCTTAGGCGCTCGATTAATTCTTTGCGTTGCGCGGTTTGTGCCGCGATACTTTTAGGCCAGATTTTAGTCGCTTGAACAGGATCAAAAAACGATTCAACGGCAACGAAAGGTTGCGTCATTTACCACCTCCTATCTACAAATTGTCAAAAAGCAATGATTTATGATTATAAAATATTTTAGGCCATAAGTCAATACCAGTCTCTATTGACCGGATAAGATTTTTTTGTTACAGTTTTTAATTCCCGAGTTCGTTGAGAACAGAATAAAGAAGGAGCGAAGGGATCAATGGCTTATAAATTGACGGAAAACCAAATTAGGACGGTTGTTGAGAGAGGCTCAAAAGCCTTGGCGGATTACTGCATTAATGGCAACCTTCATTATGTTGTTACCGGCAGTTCGGGGGGATTAGACAGCGCGGTAACTTTGGCGTTTGCCGAAAGAGCGTGCAAATTGGTCAAGACTAAAAATCACGCTTTAATTTCGGTGGCCTTGGTGATGCCCTGTGAAAGTGATCACGAAGATACGAAGAAGGGACTTTTGGCCGCTCAGACATTCGGAGCGCAAACGATCACGTCTTGTCTTGACCCGGCGTTCGCATGTTTTACGGAAAAAATCAAAAAATCGCTTGACGACAAGATCGTCGAAATTTTAACAAAACCAGGTGGTTCTAACGCGATTGCTAATTGGAATTGGTCCGAAAGGGTGGCCCAGGGGAACATTAAGGCCCGTTTGAGAATGATTACTCTTTATCATGCCGCCAAAATGCTGAACGGCATGGTTTTGTCCACCGACAATTTATCGGAATATTGGATGGGCTTCTGGACGATCTGCGGCGATGTCGGCGATTTTAATATCATTCAAAACATTATGAAGGGAAGAGAGTTGTACGATATCGCCAGGTTTTTAGGCATTCCCGAAGAAATCGTCAAAGCGCAACCGGGCGATGGTTTGAAAGTCGCCGGTACTGCTCAGACTCAGTTGGGCGCAGATTATCCGACCATTGACACAATTATGATTCAGTTAATTCAGTATGGTTTTGATCCAAACGGGTCAAATCGCCAATTGGAAAACCTGCCGCAGTTAGCAGGCGTAGATCCAATCTCGATCGAGATGGTTGCTGGCAAATGTTTACGCGGCACTTATAAAAGGCGTGGCACGGTGACTCTTTCTAGAGAATATCTGGGGCTTCCAGCTATTGAAGATATTGAGTTATAACCGAAAGGAGGCAGTGCCATGGAAGTAAGAGTTGGAGATGTTGTTATTTTAGGCGGTAGCGCCGAACACCTTGCCAAATCGCAAAGGTTTTGGAAAATTTTTGACGATCTTCGCGATAACCGCTTTGTTAAGATAAGCTTAATTGAAGAGAAGTGGTCTTCGTGGAAAAAGGGAGAGCTTGCTTTCGCTTTATTTCTTGTTCATTTTGTTGACGAGGACGGTAACGTCAGAGTTAATATAGTTTTTTGTCGCAGCGATGCGGTAGCCGTTTTTATAGTTTTGAAAGATCGCGAAACTCAAGAAAAGTCCGTGGTGTTGGTGGAACAACTGAGAGTGCCCGCTGGGCAGAAGCTTCTGGAGATTCCAGCTGGCGGTATCGAAGGCAACGAAGATCCTTTAGAAACAACAGTTAGGGAAATCCAGGAAGAAGTCGGGCTTCATATTGAGCAGAAAGATCTGCGGTTCATGGGACGGTATTTTCTTTCGCCCGGAGCCTGCAACGAAAAGATATTCTTGTACTCCTGCGAAATCGAGATGATTGAACAGGAAATAAAATGCTTTGAAGGGCGCCTGGCCGGTTTGCACGAAGAAGGGGAGCACATCAAGGTCAGACTTTTCCCGCTCAATATTTTTAGAGGCTTAGGAATAAGAGACGCAAAGACCCAACTGGCTTACGAATTGTATTTGTTCGGGTTAGAAAAATGAAGATTGCAATCTCTGCACTTCCTATAAAGACGGTAGGCCAGTATATTCTGAAAAAATCAAAGGAATTAGAAATTACGTTCAGTTCTTAGAGGAAGAACTGGAAAAGCCAATTTCAATCGTTTCTTTTGGCCCAAGCGCCAAAGAAAAAATTAAGATAAAAGCCCTGTGTTAATAAATTAAACGCAGGGTTTTTTGTTTGCAATTTTGCCGAAATTGGTTATGATATACGATCGCATAAGGAGGCAGAGATGAAAGTAAGTATCGAGGATGAACGCAAGTTCCGGGTTATCGAAGGTCCGATTAGCACCTTAACAAATGGCGCAGAAATTACTCAGGGATATTTGTGCATTGATCCGCCGATCAGGGTGAGAGTTGTGGATTTCGACGAATGCGTGATGTTTATCAAAATAAAAGAGAGCGCAGGAAGAAATTTTGAATTTGCAGACGACAACCTGTCACTGAAAGACGCTATGAAATTGATGAGCGCTCACAAGTACCACAAAATCAGGAAGACGAGGTACAAGATCGGGCGCCTCGAAGTCGATGTTTTTCTCGGAGAACTGGTCGGTCTCGTTTTGATTGAGTTTGAGCAGAAGTTTCCGGGAGAACCGTTTGAGATTCCCGCTGACTTTCTTGTTGAAGAAGTAACAGGCGATCCTCGGTTTGAGAACCACAATTTGTGCCAACTGGATAAATTGCCCGAAGAATGGAGATGCCAGCGTATTTGAAGTTTCAAAAGGCTGCAACGAAAGTTGTAGCCTTTTTTGTATCTGTTAAAATAAAACAATGAATCGTTCAGATTATTTTATTTTGTGTTTAGCGATATCGGGTATGGTGTTTTTTGCCGGACCCGGCGATTCTTTGGCTAAAGCCGATCTGTCCCTAAATATTTCTGATATTACGTTTTCTAGTGGCGAACCTTTGGCCGGCGAGAAAACGCGGATTTTTGCCCGGGTTTTTAATTTAGGCGACGAGGATGTTTGCGGTTTTGTGATTTTTTCAATTAACGGCAAGGCGGTCGGTGAGCCGCAGGCGATTTCGGTAAGGGCGAGCACTTACGATGATGTTTTTGTTGATTGGATTTTTGAAAAAGGGAATTACGATATCGGAGCCGGGATTATTGGAACTCAACCCCAAGACGAAAAGGAGGACAATAATTTAGTTTTGCAAAATGATTATTTTGTTGATTCGGATGCCGATCACGACGGGATTGGCGATACTATCGATAACGACAATGACAACGACGGAATAAGCAATGCCGAAGAAACTCTTTTAGACACAGACGCGTTTAATGCAGATACTGATAATGATGGAATTAACGATAAAAGCGATGCTTTCCCATTGGATAAAACCGAGTGGCAAGATACCGATGGCGATAAGATAGGGAACAACTCCGACTCCGATAACGACAACGACGGTTTGAGCGATAAAGAAGAGTCGGCCCTGGGCACCAATCCTTTTAAAGCGGATACCGACGGTGATTTTATTCCCGATAAAACTGAAGTAAAAATCGGTTTTTTAAATCCTAATCGTAATGAATGGGCATCGGCGAGCAAGGGTTTGGCTTCGGTGGCCGGAGCTATAAAAATGGCGGTGCAGGATGGGGACGCCTCGGTGGGATATCTTTTCGCCGCTTTAGGATTTTTATCGATCATCCTTTTCATATCAAGGTTTTTACATCAGAAAAGAAATCTGGTAGAATAAATCAATATGGCAAAAAGAGGCATAGTTATATTTACCTTATTAGTTGTTATTTCCGCCGTCTTCGGCGCTGGTTTTTATTTTGGAGAATCTCAAAAACCCGCCTTGCCGCCCGAAGGCATCATTAACGCCGAGTTGGGCAAGCCGGCAGGCGTGGATTTTTCTCTTTTTTGGGAGGCCTGGCGGACGCTTGAAGAAAATTTTGTTGACCATTCGAAAATGGATTACCAAAAAATGCTTTACGGAGCGATTTCAGGCATGACGAGTTCCCTGAAAGATCCTTATACTGTTTATATGCCGCCCGAGGATGCTAAGATTTTCAAAGAAGATGTTTCGGGCGAATTTTCTGGAGTCGGTATGGAAATTGGCGTCAGGCAGAGCCAATTAACCGTGATCGCCCCCTTAGAAGGAACACCAGCGCAACGGGCGGGTTTAAGAGCTGGCGATAAAATTATTAAAATTGACGATACTTACACCACGGATATGACTTCCGACGAAGCGGTGAAGTTAATAAGGGGGGAGAGGGGAACTAAAGTTGTTTTGACGATTTTCCGAGAAGGCTGGCCGCAATCGCAAGAATTCGAAATTACAAGGGACGTGATTGAAGTTCCTGCCGTGAAGTGGGAGATGAAAGACGGGAACATCGCTTACATCAATCTTTATCAATTTTCCGAAACAGCGACAAGCGCCTTTAATAAGATAGCCGCGGAAATTCTGGCAAGCTCGGCAAACAGCATAATCCTGGATTTAAGAGACGATCCCGGGGGTTATCTTGAAGTGGCCCAGGATATCGCCGGCTTGTTTTTGGAGAAAGGAGAACTCGTCACGACTGAAGATTTCGGCGGTGCCGCTGAAAATCAGGAATATCGGACTTCGGGATCGGGACAATTGAGTTCTTATCCTTTGGTTGTTTTGATTAACCAAGGATCGGCTTCGGCATCGGAAATTCTTGCAGGAGCCTTAAGAGACAATCGGGGAGTTAAACTTGTCGGCGTGCAGTCTTTCGGTAAGGGATCGGTTCAGACCCTTAAAGAGCTTACGCGGGGGTCAATAAAAATAACCGTGGCTAAATGGCTGACTCCGAATGGAACCCTGATCGATAAAGAAGGTTTGAAGCCCGACACGGAAATTAAATTAACCGAAGACGATATTGACGCAGGTAAAGACCCGCAACTTGATAAGGCTATTGAAATAATTAAAGAGATAAGATAATATAGAAAACATGAAAGTTATTCTTCTGCAAGACATCGAAAAACTTGGCAAAAAATATGACCTCAAGCATGTCGCCGACGGCCATGCGCGGAATTTTTTATTGCCTAAGAATTTAGTTAAGCCGGCTACTGAAGAAAACATGAAATGGCTGGAAGCCCAAAACGAAGCATTAAGGCAAAAATCCGAAGAGGAGCTGAAAAAAGTTCAGGCAGTCGCTTCAACGATGGACGGGCTTGAGATTATTTTGCCCATGAAAATCGGGGAAAAAGAGCAATTGTTCGAAGCGGTTACCGCTCAAAAAATTGTTGAAAAGCTCAAAGAGCAGGGATTCGAAGTTAAAAAAACTCAGGTCCTCTTGAAGGATCCGATCAAGGGATTAGGCGAGTTCCCGATTAAAATTCAGCTTAGCCACAATTTAGAGCCGGAGATAAAACTAATCATCGTCGAAGAAAAAACAGAATAAGTTTTAAATTAAAATGGCACGCTATATTTTCGTTGCGGGCGGCGTGATGTCGGGCATCGGCAAAGGAGTGGCGACGGCGAGCATCGGAAAAATCCTGCAAAGCAAGGGTTTCCGGGTTACAGCCATCAAAATCGATCCCTATGTGAACGTTGATGCGGGTACGATGAATCCTATCGAGCACGGCGAGGTTTTTGTGACCGCTGACGGCACGGAGTGCGACCAGGACTTGGGCAACTACGAAAGATTCATCGACGAGAATTTAAATACTTTCAATTATATTACCACCGGACGCGTTTATGAAGCTGTGATCCGCCGGGAAAGGAACCTGGAATACGGCGGCAAATGCGTGGAAGTGGTGCCTCACATTCCGGAAGAAGTAATTTTCCGGATTAAAAGAGCGGCCAGAACAACTCGGGCTGATTTTGTTTTAATTGAGATTGGCGGTACGGTCGGGGAATACCAAAACAGCTTATTTTTGGAAGCGGCCAGGATGATGAGGCTGGCCGGGCCCAAGGATATTCTTTTTGTTTTGATAACCTATCTGCCCGTGCCAAGCATCATCGGTGAAATGAAGACCAAGCCGACCCAGCAGGCGGTGCGGTGGCTTAATATGGCTGGCATTCAGCCGGATATGATTATTGCCAGGTCCGTTGTCCCTATAGACGACCCTCGGAAAAAGAAAATTTCCATTTTCTGCAACGTTGCTAAAGAAGACGTTATTTCCGCTCCGGATATCAAATCAATTTACGAAGTTCCTATTAACTTTGAGAAAGACAGGATGGGGGACAGGATTTTGAAAAAGTTCGGTTTGCGGACAAAAAACAAGGGCGACATGAGAGACTGGGAAAAATTATCCAATACTATTAAAACCGTCAAAAAGACGGTTAAGATCGGGATTGTCGGAAAATATTTCGAAACCGGCAAATTTACTTTGACCGATTCTTATATTTCCGTGATTGAGGCGGTCAAGCATGCGGCTTGGTTCAACAAACGAAGGCCGGAAATTCACTGGCTGTCATCGGAAGATTACGAAAAAAATCCCCGTTTATTGAAAGAATTGAAAGAGTACGATGGCGTGATTGTGCCGGGCGGTTTTGGCTCGCGAGGCACCGAAGGCAAGATCAAAGCGATTGAGTTTTGCCGGAAGAACAAGATCCCGTATTTCGGGCTTTGTTTGGGCATGCAATTGGCTGTGATCGAGTTTGCCCGCCACGTTTGCGGCTTAAAACAGGCTAGTTCCGCCGAGTTTACGCCCAATGCCAAAGAAAACGTGATTGATGTGATGCCCGAGCAGAGCGTGCTTTTGAAAGAAAAGAAGTACGGCGGCACCATGAGGCTGGGGGAGTACAAATGCCGAATCAGGCCCAATACTCTGGCTTTTAAGGCTTATGGGGCATCAAGTATTATGGAGCGCCATCGGCACCGCTACGAGCTGAATAACGCCTTTAGGAGCGTTCTGGAGAAGAGGGGCATGGTGATGTCGGGCATAAATCCCGAAAGAGATTTGGTGGAGATAGCTGAACTAAAAGGGCACCCGTTCTTTTTAGGCACCCAGTTTCATCCGGAGTTCAAGTCGCGTCCGACCAAACCGCATCCGCTATTCCGCGAATTCATCAAAGCCGCGATAAAACAAAAAAGGAGCTAAGCTCCTTTTTGTTCCTTCTTCAGGGGTTCAAGAGAAACTATTTTGACAAGACGCCGCGAGTTATCGAATCTTTTTTTCGTATTAGTGGAAAACTTAACTACGCCCTTAACAGCGGCGTAAAGAGTATCGTCAGCTCCTCGTCTGACATTATTGCCTGCAATGATTTTAGTGCCGCGCTGACGGACGATGACTTGGCCAGGATTGGCAATTTGCCCTGCTTGTAATTTTATCCCCAGATATTTTGGCTGGGAATCTCGGCCTAATCTTGTTACGCCAGACGCTTTAGTTGTTGCCATATAAAAATATGTTAGCAAGGTTTCTGCAATTTGTAAAGAAGCATCAAGCCGATATAATATTGGTGATCGGCGTTATTTTGATTTCCCTGCTTTCTTTCGCTCTCGGCTATATTACAGCGCAAATTCATGGAAAAGAGCCGATAAGCTTGACAGTCCCAATGCATTAATGCAAAATTCATTAGAATAGCACTTTTCACGCAACAAAAAAAGAAAGGAGCAAAAGATGGTTTGGGAAAGAAACGGTAAGGTGTCCATTATTCCCTTAGGCGGAGTAGTCGGAGTGGGACAAAATTGTTTTTTGTATACGGATGGTTCTTCCGCTGTTGTAGTAGATTGCGGAATAAAACCTAATGCCAACTGGGCGGATCCTCCGCCCCGTCTTGATATATTGGATGGCGTTCTGAACGGATCGGTAAAAACAATAGGCATTATAACCCACGCGCATCTCGATCATATCGGAGCCGTAAGAGAATTGGCAAAAAGAGAAGTGCCTATATATCTTTCCGAATGGTCAAATAGATTTTTGGGAAGATATGCCGAAAATCTGAACGTTCCAAGGAAGGCCAAGATTCATATTTTTGACGAGAATCCGACGATTCGCCACGGCAAATTCGAGATCTCTTTGATGCCGGTTAATCACTCCATCCCGGGAGCTTACGCTGTTTTACTGAAGCACGGCAAGAAAAGTATTTTGCATCTCGGAGATTTCAAGTTTAATGGAGTACAGGATAATGTTTTTGAAACCAGAAAGGTTTTGCGCGACATCCGCAAAAAAGCGGGCCTGATTAATTGTCTGGTGCTGGATATTCTTAATTCGGAGATGGAGGGTTTTACCCCGCCGGAATATCTGGTGCTTGAATCCATCGACGGTATTATCAGGGAAGCTAGAAATCAGGTGATAATCAGTTTTTTTGCTTCGAACATACGAAGAATGGAAGGAATTTTACGGATTGCTGCGGCGCATAATCGATCGATCGGAATTGCCGGGCAGGGGATGACATCTTCTTACGGACTTTTAGGAAAACGTGCGCCATCAAGTAATGGAGATGTTTTGCTGATCGGCGGATCGCAGGGAGAAGATAATTCCGGTTTAGTGAGGATGGCTTTTAACGAACACGCTTATCTGAGACTTCCCCGCTCAAGCACAGTAGTTTTGTCTTCAAGGTGCATTCAGGGCAATGAGATGGCTGTCAGGGGTTGCCTCGAGAATCTGCACGCAAGCAACGCAAGAATTATTGTGCACGAAGGGGAATCAGAAAAACTCGGTTTGTCTTTCAAGCCCGAAGAACGATTTTTGCATGTTTCCGGCCATGAACAAAGAGAGGGGCTGCAGGAAGGGAAAGATATCCTAAAACCAGAAGTTATAGTTCCTTTCCATGCTCCGGAAGATCGATATGAAATATTCGAGAGTTTTGTCGGAGGAGGGCAAACCAAAAGGCTCCAGTTGGGCGAAAAGCTCGAGATTTAATTAAAAATATAATCCCGCATTCAAGCAAGCTTGGTGCGGGATTTTCTTGCCCTGAAGTTGTGCGGGATGTAAGATTAATTATATGAAGATAGCAATTGCAGGAGCCGGAATTAATGGTCTCTATCTCGCCTGGAAGCTTTCGGAAGCCGGGCATAAAGTAACCGTTTTTGAGAAAAGAGACAAAATCGGCAAAGAGGCCTGTTCCGGCCTTTTTTCCGAAAGGCTTTTAGGTTTTGTGCCTCAAAGCCAGGCTCTGATCCAAAACAGGATTGGGTCTGTCTTGGTTCATTTCCCCAGAAAAACCATAAACGTTAAATTTAAGAAGCCCTTTTTATTGATGAGTCATGCGGCGCTCGACAGGCTAGTTGCCGGATTGGCTCAAAATGCCGGCGCAGAAATAAGATTGAGCCAGAGTTTAGCGAGAAACGATCTCGCTAACTTTGATCGGGTGATCGGCTGCGACGGCGCGAACTCTGCTATCAGAAAAGGATTAAGTTTGCCCGATCCTAATTTCCGGGTGGGGATACTCGGATTCGTTGAAGGAGAAGACAATGTTAATTTTGTTGAAACTTGGGCGGTAGAAACCGGCTTCATTTGGCGGATACCGCGAGCCGGAAAAGTAGAATACGGCATCCTGGCTAAGCCGGACAAAGCTAAAAATATTTTTGACGGATTTTTAAAAGAGAGGGGACTGCGGCTAAACAATGTTATTGCGGCGCCCGTACCGCATGGATTAATTATTTCAAAAAATCGATCCGTCGCTCTTTGCGGAGATGCCATGGGTTTGACCAAGCCCTGGTCGGGCGGGGGAGTTATTTGGGGGCTGACCGCGGCGGATCTTATTTTGAAAAATTTTCCAGATTTCTTAGAATCACAAAAAGCAATTAAGAAACGGTTTTGGCTGGAAGTCGCTGTTTCCAGACTGATTGTTAAGATAGTTTATTCTTTCGGATTCCATTTGCCGTTTTTTCTGCCCAAAAGCGTTAAAATCGACGGCGATTTCACAATTTAAATCAATGTGCTATTCTGTGTAACAGGGGAAAGCACATTAAAAGAGGTGAAAAATGAACAAGATTCCTCAACACTTAGCCATTATCATGGATGGCAACCGGCGCTACGCTAAAGAGCGAGGTTGGCCTGTTTTTCAGGGCCACATAGCGGGATTGGAAGCATTAAAAAAAATTATCAAGCATTGCAAAAAAAGAGGCGTCAAAACTCTGACGGTTTTTGCTTTTTCCACCGAGAACTGGCAAAGGTCAAAAAAAGAGGTTAATTTTTTAATGACCTTATTCCAAAAATCAGTGGACCGCGATTTGAAGGATTTAGCTCAAAACGGCTTCAGGATAAGGATCATCGGCCAAAGAGAGAGGTTGTCACGCAGGCTTATTGCTTCTATCGCTAAGGCCGAAGAGTCAACTAAAAATAACCAAGACATGGTTTTGAATATCGCCTTAAGTTATGGCGGCCGGGCAGAAATCGTTTCGGCGGTCAAGGCAATCGTCGAAAAGAAAATTTCGGCAGGGCAAATCACCGAGGAAACCGTTGCGAAAAATCTCTGGATACCCAGGAAGGTCGATTTATTAATCAGGACAAGCGGAGAGCAGCGCCTTTCTAATTTCTTGCCTTGGCAGGCGACCTATGCCGAATTGTATTTCTCGCCGAAGTACTGGCCCGATTTTACCGAGGAAGATTTAGATAAGGCCTTGGACGATTTTGCCAAGCGGAAGCGGCGATACGGAAAATAACATGTAAATATGCAAATCTTACCAACTATTACCACTATTACGGGTTCGGCATGGCTTGATAAAATCAAGGAAGTAAAGAAACTGGGATTGAAAGAAGTTTGCCTTTTTCCGACCTGTTTGGAGAAAGAACAAAGGGAGAAACTTTACGCTCTGTTGAAAGATACTAGTGTTGAGAGAATACCCTTTGTTCATTTGAGGTCGGATATGGAATTACGAGAACTTGATTTTCTGACTCATCATTACCGAACGAAAATTTTTAACATCCATCCTCGGAGGGAATTCGCTTTTTTGAATGGCTGCGACGCTTATAAGAAAGTTATTTGCGTTGAGAATACTTACGGGTTCTTTGATGAGGAGGAAGTTAAAGAGTCAGGCGGAATTTGTCTGGATATCGCTCATTTGGAAAACGACAGACTTTTGCAGCCGGATATATATCGGGCCGACATTAAAATGCTAGAAAAATATCCTCCAAAGTGTTCTCACATCTCCGTTATTAAAAAGAAACCGGTTCTTGATGAGCCATCTCAGACAAAAAGAATTACTACGCACCATATGGATGACTTGTCAGAGCTTGATTACTTGAAAAGATATCCCTTGGAATATTTCGGTCAGGTTGCGGCTATTGAGCTTGAGAATACTATCGAGGAGCAGTTGAAGGCCAAAGAATATATCAGCGCATTGATAAAAAGGAGATAGATAATGGTTGTCAAAATAGTGACCGACAGCGGAGCTGATTTATCTGAAAAAATCGCTAAAGACCTGGATATTACCGTGGTGCCGCTGCATATTATCTTCGGCCAGGAAGAAGATTTTCGCGATGGCGTGGATATGGGGCACGAAGAGCTTTACGGAAGGATTATTAAGGGTTCGGTTATCCCTACCACCTCGACCGCTTCGCCCGGGGAATTCGCTGAAGTTTTTAAGAAACTGATTAAAGATGGCGCCAGCGGCATTATTTGCATCAATGTTTCAGGGAAACTGAGCAAGACGTATGGCAGTGCGAGTGATGCTCAAGAATTACTGAAGAACGAAAATTGTCCAATAACAGTTATCGATTCCGAAAATGTGGCCATGGGCACGGGATTTTTAGCCGTGATGGCGGCCCGGTTGGCCAAAGAAGGCAAAAGCCAGGCAGAGATCGTAGACGCTGTGGAAGAGAGCATTCCTCGCGTTCATATGATGGCGGCCTTGGATAACCTGAAATATTTAATCAAGGGCGGACGAGCTCCGAAGATCATGGGCACCGTTTCCGACATTCTGCAATTTAAGACTTTTCTCGCGATTAAAGACGGTGAAATTCACCCTGACGGACGCACCAGAACCCGCCGAGAGAAAATAAGCCGCTTGGTTCGTTTCGTGGAAAGCTTCGCCGATTCTGGGGTAGAAGAAGTGGCGGTGGAGTACGGAATCAATAAAGAAGAAGCCGAGGCTGTTGGAAAAGGGATAGTTGAAAAGTTTCCCGAGTTAAGCGCAGACCTTAGTGTTTTGGGAGCGGCGTTGGGCGTTCATGCCGGACCGGATATAATTGTTGTAAGTGTAAGGACGAAAAAGTAATTAAAAAAAATAAGAAAACCGCTGGGCAATCCCGGCGGTTTTTGATTTACTGGGCTTGCTTTTTTTGCGAAATGGGTAATAATAAGCCATTAAGGAGGATATGCTATGGAAAATCTTTGGTTGATTCTTATCGCAGTGGCGGCTTATCTTCTGGGCTCTTTCCCAACAGCTTATCTGGTAGGTACAAAAGATGTGTTGAGGCGCGGTTCGGGGAACGTAGGCACAATGAACGTTTTGCGGACTACGGGTTCTAAAAAGCGGGCGTTTCTTACGCTTATTTTCGATGTCGCCAAAGCGGTGCTGGCCGTCTATATTGCTTTTTGGCTGGTTTGTTTAGGATACAATCTGCTTATGGGAACACTTGTGGCTTCAGCTTTCGTAATTCTAGGCCACAATTACTCAGTTTTCCTGAAGTTCAAGGGCGGACGCGGTTTGGCCTCTCTTTTCGGAGTCGTTCTGGCCCTAAACTGGATAGCAGCGCTGTCGTGTTTGGCCACTCTGGTTGTTATTATCCTGACGGTTGAAGCGATTTTAATTCTGATGCGCAAGTCCGAAAGAAATTTCGGAAATCTGTTTTCCCTCACCACCCTCAATTCCCAGATTTTAGGCAGGGTAATCGGTATGCTATTTTGTCTTTTGCCAATCTACCTGCTTGTTCCGCAGTCTTTCTTAGCTATTATACCGGCGATCGCTCTTTCTCTTTTAAGGCACGGCGACAGGCTCCTGAAGTATTTAAACAAGAAAACCGCTGGTTGACCCCGGCGGTTTTTTTATGCTAAACTGAAATATATGAAAATCAAGTTTCTGATCGTGGCAATTACTTTTATAGCTCTGGCTGTTTTAGGCGCCGCCGGTTTTTTTGTTTATAAAACCATAACTAAGCCCGAGATTCAGAAAGAGGAATCTCCTGTGGTAATTGGCGAAGCAGGTTCGTCAACAGAAGCGGAAGTCCTTAGAGAGACCCGCTTAATTAAAGATGACTTCGAAATAACTTTGCCGCCCGGCTGGCAAGAAGCGACGAGCACTGCCGAAGGCTTTTTACTCCTGGCTTTCGACGCTCAAGAGGATATTTCCGGCGGTAATTTTCAAAAACTTGGTTTTCGGACAAATCTCTCCATTAAGAGCGATGATTTGAGCAAATACAGCAGTCTGGATACTTTGGAAAAATACGTTGAAAGCATGAAAGTTTCTTTAATCCAGGCGGTTTCCGGCATCAGTTTTATTCAGGAAGAACAAAAAGTGATTAATGGCCTGCAGACTATTTCGATCGAATGTTTGAGCCGCCAGGAAGAAACCGACTTTAAAACTCTTATAGTTTTCGTTAAGGGCAATGACAGTATTGTCCACGCGATTTCTTTAAATACTTTTCAAAGTTCCTGGGAGAGCTATAAAAACGCGTTTGAGCAGATTGCCCAGAGCTTTAAGCTGAAATACAAAATTTAAATTGAGGGATTTTCTCTAAGTGCCAATTGTCCTTCCAGCCACAATTACCCAAGCAGGCATCAAAAATTTGGCATTTCAACTCAATGGCTTTGGCCACTTTTTTTAGAATGAGATATTTTTCCAGCCAAGGGAAAGGCGCGCTGTTTACTCCCGAATTGAGCGAAATAAACTTATCTTTATATTTTATAGCGAACGACACGGCTTCTTTTTTGCCGTCAATGACCGAGGTAAATAAAATCGGCTCATAGTTTAATTTAAGCAGGTCGTGGAAGATTTCTTTTCGGAAGAGCTGGTTAAAAGAAGATTCTTTGCCGAAGTTTTTGAGATTTAGATCAATCATCAGATCAAAATCGTTGAAATCGTTGTAGACGATTTCCACCTCCTCTTTAAGCAGTCTTCTTTTCTTTTTCCTGCTGTCTGAGTCAAAGTACTTATCTATAAACTGCTCAAGAGTAGTAATGCCGGACAGATTATAGATGTATTTGTATTCATGCAGGGGGAAGTTTTGGGTAAAGGGATCTTGGCCGGAAATATCGCAAAGTTCCGCCTCTCTATCAATTTGTTTATAAAAATCAGGAATAAACTGCTGGCAGTCCTTTTTGATAAGAACCTTGTTTTCTTCCATATATTCTCCGCCGAAAAATTCCAGCATTTTTTTCTTGGAGTTATATTGGAGCGGCAGAACTCCGACGATTTCGCCATTGAGATGCCCGGTATAAAAAAATAGCTCCCAGTTATAGTATTTATAAAAGCAATATCTAAAATCCCAATCATCCCACAAGGTTTCGTTGGGCGAAAGCTGCTGCCAGACTTCTTTAGCCTGGGATAGGTCTTTGATTATCTTAAAATCCAAAGACATTTTAGTTCTTTTGATATTTGAAGAGAGGGACAGCCTCAAACCAGCGGCTTTTCCAGGTGTAGTTGTTCTGGAGGAAGTCGATTTTTTTAAAACCCAATTTAATCGCGTCGTCGATCTCAATCAGGTTGAAGTAGTTGCCGATGCCCGGAAACTCGGCTACGTTGTAACCGCATTTGACGGTAAAGTAAGTATCGTGAAGCAGGCAAATCAAATCAACACCGGCGATTTTACCGTTGATTTTTACGGTAATCATGCGGTTTTTGTAAGACCGGCCTCCAAGGCTGATGACTTGGCGAAAAGCTTCGATTCTTCTCGGATCGTGCCAGTCAGGCACTTGGTTTTTCTCTGTCAGTCTCTTTTTGGATATTTCCACCAAACTGTCAAAGTCGGCGAAACGATCGATGATAATCTCGGGATTTTGCCTTTCGATTCTGCGACGGTCTTTTCTCATACTATGGCGTTCATTCTTTTTTAGGGTGGCTAAATAATCTTCATGGTTTGAGAATTTTTCAAGACGCAAAACATATTTAGCCTTATCTGATTCAAAGGTGACAGTTTTGCCCAAAAGGAAAGCCGCTTTGGGCGAGATGGCGTTAAGCAGCAGGGGAGTGGGGGCTATTGAGAGTAAAAGGGGGATGTATTTTGGATCTTTGCTGAAGAACACGACTTCCTCCTGCCAGTCGCTGCCGAACCAAACGTATCTTTTTTCGTCCTGGTCATACCATAAAGGCAACAAGGCCAGATTTTCCTTATTGTTCTTAAGTAAGATGAAGTGCGGTCTATAATGATAGCCCAAATAGAAGGCGAACCGGAACTCCCAGGTATCAAAGAGGGTTTTAGGGTTGGAAAGCTCCTGCCATAGGTCGTGGCAGCGCTCGATTTCAGAGATGATTTCCACGTCTAAATCCTTGGGCAGCGGGTCGGTAAAACCAGTAATCCCGATATTAGTATCGGGAGTTGTAGGTGAGAAACTTGAACGGCTTAATGCTGTAAAGTCACTCATTATTTATAAGGAAAGTATAGCATTTTCAAAAGCCTCTGTCAATAGTACAACCTGTGAATTCAACCTGCAAGCGCAACACTCGGCATGTTAATACTTATGTTAAACCTGTTTAATTCTTTTGAAAATACTTCCAGCGGAGTCAGCCAGCCGAGCCGTTTTCTGGGCCGGTTATTGAGCAG
>Ga0265297_10001475_pt1 | contig 54949 bp, 83 predicted proteins | sample Munlanlwell13791_FD_192502 | JGI IMG/M metagenome (GOLD analysis project Ga0265297, IMG submission 192502) | Leachate microbial communities from a municipal landfill in Southern Ontario, Canada - Leachate well 137-91 | ecosystem: Engineered > Solid waste > Landfill > Unclassified | place...
TCCTTTATCTCTGGCCATCAAAGCCTTGGTAATCATCCCAGGTCTATCAGGGTCACGGTAATCCATAAATCCAGCGGTATCGCCCAGCGCAAGCAACTTGGCCTCCGGCTTGCTGAACGTTCCAGCATCCCCAACCGGAGTGATAGCTTTTCCGAACACGGTATCGGTCGGGGTATCAGAATAAATATCTTCCGCCAACCCCGCCATCTTTGCTACATTCCGCCTGGCTCTGTCAACAACCATAGACGCAGTATTATCCGGGGAAGTCCTGGCAGCCATCCCGGCAGAGAAGAGATTGAGAGCTTTATACTCTTCTTTATTCAACTTGCCATTCGAGTACATATCTTTGGCCAGATCCGCAAAAGCCAGCGGGGAAGCAAAAGACTCCGGGATGTCGTTGTCGAACTCCCCCGAGACTTTCTGGAACGCTTCATAAATAATCTGTGGCGTAAAAGCATATTGTTGTGCCAACTTATCACTCGCCGGGTTTTGTTCCAGAATAGACTTAACCACATCCACGAACGCCCCAGCTTGGCCCATCTCTCTATATTTATCCTCGGTATCAACCCCCATTTTCTTCCTCCATTTGTTCCGCAGGCGGTACTTCCTCCCCTTCGGAGTTTAGTACCATTGTTTTTCGTTTTCTCAACGCTGCTTCGTAGCTGTCGTCGGTGTCACCTTCCATTGGTTTCTTATAAGCTGAACGGACCGCAGCAACTCTGTCCATAACTTCAAGAGCTAACCGGCCGCGGACGCCAGGAGCTACCCCCCGGTTCCGAATAATATCCAAAAGCTCATCGGCCAGAAACGGTGCCGCGTCTTCCAGTTTATCCAACCCTCTCTGAAACGCGGTCTCAACTTGAGTACAAGCCCAGTCAAAATACTCCCCAAACTGTGGGTCGACAGACCATTTCCGCAACGTCTGTGCGTGAACTCCCAACTCTTTACTCACCACACTAATCGGGTAGCCTTTGGCCAAAAGCTGCGCCGCTCTTTTGTGCATCTGGTTTAACTCTCCAGAGATTGTCTCTTCCACAATATATCTCGGCATCTCTGGCTGCGGCTCCAGGGGAGTGTAGTGAACCGGAACCATATTCGCCTTCCCCTTCAAGCCTTTCTTGGCTCCCTTTTCCGCCAGCTTGCTCTTTTCGCTTTTGTCCATTCCTAGCCTCACTTTCAGTTGTGCTTCTATATATAAGTATAGCACACCCCAGAGGGCGTGCAAGAGTAATTCTATAATAATATAAAAATAAATTTTGCGCAAAAATGGTTGCTGGGGCGGACTTCGGCGGACAACGCTACTTTTATACACTCCTATCTCTCCCCCATCTCTATTTTCCACACAAATGTATATAACCATCGATTTGGGATTTTGGGGCTAATGGGAGTCTCCCCTATTTTCTGGCCATCCCTCCCCCCGGTGGGGGTGTGTCTAGGGTGAGTAAGAGTATGCAGATATGAAAGAGTAAGGGTGTTAGGGCATAGGGCATAGGCGGGAAGGAATAGTATATGTGTATAGGCTTGGGGGGAGAAGGATAGATGTGTATGCAAGGATAGGCAGGCAAGGCTTGAAGAAAAAAAAAGGAAGGGCTTTCCGGCTTGCTATCCTCTAACATCCCTTGTTTGATTGTGGCTCTGCATAAGCAATAGCGTATGCTTACGCATACATATTTATTACAGCAAGCAAACGCTTATGTAAATATGTAAACAAATAATTATAAGCAGGCAAGGGCAGGGAGAGATATGCTTCCCCTTGCGGTCATGCGTCCTTTGCATTATTACACTATCATACATAGCATTATTATACTGCAAGATTTGATACATTTTCATATTACCACACTTTGCTATTATACAACTAGCCATAACCTACCTCCCGGTAGCTTTTCGCTCCGCAAAAATATTTCATATTTTTATACTTTCATACTTGACATTATATCTCTCTCTGCTATAATCATAGTTAGCGGATATGCTCTTTGAAAAACCTGATTGCTTCGCAATCACGACGTCTACACGCTTGAGTGTTTGCTCTGCAAACACAATAGAGTTGATGCAGACAGAAAGAAGGTTATCAGAATGAAGAACGACACGCAAAAAGGGAAAGAAGTAAAGGCTAACACTACTCCGCAAATCAGCGCCGAAGAACGAATCAAAGCAATCCTAGCGAGCGACACAAGCAAGGCGAAAAGCGCAAAGCCCGAAAATATCTGGATTGCCTACAAGGGCGACAGCGTCAACTACATGCAAGATGAAACGTGGAAAACGCTGAAAAAGGCACAACAAATTGCGAAGGGCAATAAAGGCGCGCAGATTTTAGCTCTGATTCTCCAAGAAAGCTCGCTCTTTCGCTCATTATGTGGAAACACTAAAGAGTAGTTCGAAGCGTGTAAAGCCTGTTAAGCAGGCAAGGCCTAGGAAGCTCAAAAGGGGCAGTCATTCAAAGTTATCAATCACGCCCCTTGCATTAGATACACGCTTAGATAACAGGAGAGTAAACAGTATCGTTAGGTCAGCATATCCGCTTATAAAGACCTGACAGAATAGGGGAGAGCAAAAACGCTCTCCCCTTTTTCTATTCAGCAAGCTTACGCTTGCTTTTCTTTTGCATAAATATATACATATAACCAAGCAATCAATAAAGCTATTGCATAAATGAATAGTAATATTTGCTTATGCAATATCTTTATACACAATGCCAAGCTTATTCACTCCACAACTCTTGATTTTGGGAGGACGTATGAGGACAAAACATAGACGGCTTACACAAGAGGAGAAGCGTAAAAGGTTGGGAGCAAAGCCACTATCGCTAAAACGTTGGGAACCAGAAACAAAGAAGGGTGATAATACTGTGGCTTTGGTTAAACATATGTTAGAGATGCCAGAGTTAAAGCCCAACAAAGAAGAGAAGTTGTTGGGGAATATTATGGGGTTTGTTTTGGGATATAAGATGCCCAAGAAAGGGACTTGTGAAGCACAACCACAAAAGCCTTGCTTGCTACGCAAACGGGATGAGATACCGTTGTACAAATGCACAGGTAAAAGAGTTGTGGTTAGTGCAGGCGGGTTAGTGATTAAGTAGCCTTTCAAGCCACGTTCGTGGCTATAATCTTCCATAATGCTAGCATACGGTCGGGAGATAGGATGCTAGTGTCTTAGTCCTGGAAACAAAGGAGTAAAAAAAATGAGATATAACTCACGGCCCAAGAATAGTATTGCTTGGGTTTTTGAGCAAATGTTGGCGATAATATTTAACAACGTTGTGGTTGTGGATATAGAGGTAATGGGGATGCAAGGAGAAGAGTTGGATGTACAGTTAGTGGTTAAACAGGAAAGGAGAGAGTAATGAAACTGATGCAGGTTGGGGATAATGTTGTGGGGGCAAATGTGGTGTTGGTTGCCATGCTTACAGCCGTGGACTGGTTACTGTGCAACTATAGATTCATGCAGATGTTGCAGCCGGTTAATGATTTACTTGTGTGGGCGGTGAGAAAGTATGGAAGGATTATTATATAACCAAGAAAGGAGGAAGCCATGATTACTATGACGCAACCAGAAACAATAGACGCCGTGAAGTATATCGCGGATATGGATGAACAACCTTTGGAGGAAGCATTCACTTTGGTGGCGGAAGATGAAGTGAGTGTGGATGTGTGGGAGGAGGAATGCAAGCGATAATAACAAAGTATTTAGCGCCGACAGATTTCTGTGGGGCAAGGATTAGTGCAAGAGCGGCAGCGGGGGTAATAGTTGTTCAGTATAGGTTCAACTTGAATAATATTGATAACCACAAACGCGCAGCCAAGGCTTTCGCAAAGAAGTATGCTTGGGCAGGAACGTTTTATGGTGGGAGTATTCGTTTTGGTTCGGAAATGGTGTGGGTTGCGGGAGATACCAAGTATAAATTTGTTAGGAGGAAGCCATGAAAATAAACGATAAGCAAAGAGAGTTATGGGAACAGTGGAATGAGCAGACGGAGAAAGCAGGCACAATAGAACGGGTGCTTTGTGGTATAATATTATGTATATCAACATTATTGATAGCCGCATGTGTTCATGCGTGGTAGAAGGAGGAAGCAATGACCAACAAAGAGTATATGCAAACGAGTGGTGGATTTCAGTCGGACTGCCGTTCGGTAAACTTAATGCCAACTGTGCGACAAGCGTCCAAGTATCGGCGTGGGTTGGGAATTGTTTACAAGTTGTGTGTTGTTGGGAAGTTTAAAGATGGGAGTACGATTCCCAAAGTTATCGCCAATCTTCCCAAAGAAAGAAAGATTTCCTAGCGTGCGTGTTGTTTTGGTAACAAGAGTGGGGGGAAGGCACAGCCCCCACTCTTGGAATAAAATAGAGGAATAAATAAATGATTAAAGAAATGATTAAAGAAATGATTAAAGAAATGCGCGTGTGTTTATATATACTAGCTTTTGTGTTATTCTATTGGGACAGACCATGCTTTATTCTACAAGATGTGTTATTAATAACTATGTTGGCTATAGTTATAAACACATTGGGGAAAATGGTAGTAAAACCATGAGGTTAGAGGTAGAGTGTTATAGTGACATGTTTAGAGTTTACATCAGGCCCCCGCGTTCATGTAAACATAACACTCTTATATTATTAGACTAGGGCATATAAGCATATGCAATCATTGAGTAATCTCGTAATTCACTTATGGGGTGCCCGGCACTTTCTCCTTATGCTATATAGTATAAAAAAAATATATATAATAAAAGATATAGCTAATCAACATAAAAAAAGCCCGTCCCTGCAATCCCGTATAATCGCTCCGTTTTTTGCAGTATAATAATGTCATGTTTACGTCACGCCCTCCCCCTGATGTAAACTCTAAACATAACACTATCATACTCTCACTGGTTTTATCAACCATTTCGCGTTTGTTTGGGTTTAGTAGCCGTTGATATAAATATATAGTTGGCAGCAGCATTTTACCCGGCGCGCTAGCGCCACAGTTTAGGCAAGTGGTATCCCTATTAGGGATAGATAATACCATAACAAAAGGAGGTTTTATGTTGGCGTATAAAGTTGTTGGGGTGCGTGACCGTGTTCTCGTGTCGGCGTATGAACTTCATCATAGACTGGAGTACCACCCAGGTTGGCGGACAGTGCCAGAGCTTGGGGAGTTATTTGTGTTCACAAACTTCTTTGCTGCACAGTTGTACACATTGTTAACCACATCAGAAGTCCAACTATGGACTTGTGAATGCAATCATATTACTCCGTTGGAATTCTCGCCGGCAAGTTCCCTTGTGTACAAAATGTTTTGGTACTACTTTTACAAAGGGATAGTCCCACATTTCTCAACACCAGATTTATTTGTTACCCCAGCTGGCACAGCTGTGACTGGGTGGGTGAAGCTGGTTAAAAGATTACTATAACCATAACATTATTACAGGAGGATTAGTATGTGCTTAGACAAAGTAATAAACTACTGGCCAAAACTAAGCCATTGTGTTGGCTACAAAATCTTTCTTAAAGAGATTCCCGAACGTGTTCACACTCTAAACCAAGCATATCGGCGTGACATTGGTGACTACTTTGGTGTAGAATTATGTAGCTCCAGTATCATGCCCACCGAAGGCATCCATTTCTTCTACAACTATCTGGACGCTGCAAGATGGATAGACATAGAAACTGGCGCAGGCTACTGGCGCTGGTCCGACGGTCGCTACGTTGTCCGCCGAGTCGCTTGCTATGATGTACAGTTGGAAGGGATTTGGTACTCACGTTTTGCAATGGAACAAGACCTCGGTGTTACCTACAACTACCGCTGTGGCGTAGCCAAACGAATTGTGTTGCTTCAAGGTAACGAGTTGTTGGCTGACTAACCCGGCGCGACAGCGCCAGGTGAGGACATCTTTCTCAACAATGCTGTTAACAGTAATCAAGGAGGATTGTTTATGAACCGTGGCTTATTCCTGTTAGATATATGGCAAGACGCCTGGAAGGTGGTGGCTCTGGTTGACAACAAGTTTCTTTCTGCTTGGGTTCAGGATATACCACAGCTTTGTATTGAGTACAAACCCAATCATCCACACGCAATGGTGTTTGTATTCAGCAAGTACGGAGCGGCCGAGTATTTTTGCCATACCATAAAACGTATATTGGGTTCAGAGAAGTATATAGTCAAAGTAAAGACACTATATTCCTTCAAACCAAAATATATTCTTGAAGCCAATTATTCCAGCATGGCACGCTTTTCCAGACGAGAAGCAAATGGATTATTGCGTAATCCTTATAGCAAGAATTTCCGGGTTAATTACTATGCTGTCCCAATATCTGGGACACGTGTGGCAGAATACATCTGGTTCCCCCAAGGAAAGGAGTAAACATGGGCTTATCACAGCATGCTGACCAGCAAGTTAAAGATATACATATAACACACGGCTACAAAGTGTTTCTTCAACCACAACCCGGCACGCTAATGACTCTTAATCCAAACTATAGAGTAACCATCCCCGACAAATCCGGCGAGGTTATTAGTATCCCGAAAGGACTACTCTGGTGGTCTACTCAAGGAGTACACTTCTTTCTGTCCAAAAGTATTGCGCAAAAATGGATATACGAAGTTGGCTATGGAGAGAACGGGACATGGCCTAACTGGATATGGGCTAGGGAGTTACAAAAGGGTGCGTTGTATATCCCACGTGAAGTATTGATTACCGAGTTGTGCTGTGTTGGTGAATGGCAGATAGACCACTACGCTGTGGAATATAACTATCTAACCGGCATCTGTTGCCAAGTAACTCTTTTATAGAAAGGAGTCCCAAGTGAAACCTCTCACCATCAGCGTTAGTTATCGTGGTTGCCTCGCTGCCAAAGTGGATATAAAAGATATGTTTACTAAGTGGAAAACAATAACCAACGCTTCCCCCGAACTACAGCAACACATCCGCCAACAATGGGAGGATGGAATGGTTGACATCCACGTTCCACTCCCAAAGTTTTTCCAGAAACAGTATTCCAAAAAGGAGGACTAAATGTTTATTCCCATAATGGATTACAGACTAACTTCTAGTATGGCTTTATCAATGTCTGCCAATCCAAACATCCATACATTGCAACGCTACTATTTGGTTATTCTCTGTTTAATGAATGGCTTTTTGTTAATTCCATATACTCTTCTACAAAGAGACACCAGTCTATTACTCAATCGACCAGTCTACACCCACGAGTTTGCAAATCCACATCGATTAATAAAAGAATGGCTTAACAACTGTTTACAAAAGGAGTAATATTATGTACACAATCACAATCAAAGCCAGCCTTTGTTGTGCTGGCAAAGGTGGGCACTGTACATCCAGTATACACTATTCCACTCACATTTCCACAAGCAACCTCAGAATAATGCAAGATAGATTGGAACAAATACAACTAGCCCGACTTCGCTATCATGCTATTACCGAAGGTTGGCACTACGACGGCGAACATTGGTATTGTCCACACTGTGCCGATGAGAAAGGAGTTTAACCATGCGTGACTATATAAACATCGGTAGCACCCCACCCGAAGAGGACTGTGCCCAAGTAGGAAGCGAGGATTATGGCAACAAGTCCCGCCTAGAATGCTGCCTTTACAAACTTGCTCTCCGCCGCTTTCTTGGGGTAGAACCCGAAGGCGCTCTCTTGCAGATTAAACAATTCCCCCACGACTTTGGTTACTACAAAGAAGTTGTTTGTTACTACGACGACCAACTTCCTGCCTCAGTTGACTATGCTTTCTCTTGCGAAAGTGATGGGCCTCTTCGTTGGGTTGACGCTTTGATGGGTTGTCAGACTTGCACACAATATATCCCCGGCAAGCCATGTGTTAATAATACAAAGCACCCATGTAAACAACAACCCAGCGATTTCTGTTTATATTATGACGCCATCTCTTGGCTTGACGAAAGGAGTTATTAATGAATCATCTGGCTCAAGGCTTTGGTATCCTCCCCAGTGTTCCTATGTACGCTTGGGATTACTTGCTTCCTTATCTCTCCGGCTTGTTCAACTCTCCACTTAACCCATTCAAAGAACTCTGTGATTGGTGTTGGTGAGAGTGTGCCAGTGATAACACTATAACACTTTGCTTGTCATAGAAGATTATTCCCCATGACAAGCATAATATAATAGTATAACCACACCACGCAAAGGAGCAATTTTATGTATGACACCAACGTTTCATACGAGAAAAACTATACTGGTCTTAACGAGAACTGGTGGACTTTGTTTCTGTCTATTGGTTGCCAGACCAGAAGTCTGGCTATCCCGCCTTGTTCTGAGGACCAGCTTCTCTCTATAAGAGATTCCGCAAAAGAGTTGTTGGAAGAGATAGACCAAGAATTCGAAAACCAGTGTGAGGCTGGTCGTAGGGATGCCGATGAGTTAGCCAGCAACGTTCAGTACAATGCCCAAGGCATAGTCGTGGATTTAAACGAAGCAGTTGCTTGGCTTAATGAGTTCGTTAAACAATCGGATGATGAAACAATTAAAGACAAACTTAACTCTGTGTTTACATATATAGACGATGCCATTGATGCACTTAATACAATAACTGAATAGAAAGGAGGTTCACGTTATGATTAACTATGCTGAACAACTAGCCGATGTAGGCCTAACTCTAGCCAACGCAACTCTTGCGAGTTGGTTGAAGTGGATGGAGTTGGCCGATAATCCCGGAGATAACCCACATGCTATTGACATATCAGTCCGGACCTGTGGCTTATGCCACTTCTCTGCTGCGCAACATAACATGATAATTGGTGACCCAAACGATGATGAGTGTTGTTGTATCTTGGGTACCAACAAAAAGTGTTGTGAAGAGTGGACTGCTGCAAACGTTATACTTCGTAAATGGATACGCGCCCACGCCGGCCACAAACGGCATAGCCAGATTGCATTTCAGTGGTACGCAAAATGTATGGCAGACTTTATATATCAACAGTACTGCCAAGTGCTTGCAGAATGGGGGCAACTATGATAATAAAACCAGGACTATACAAAGCAACTATTCGTTCGCTGTGGTTTGCCTCTGACCAAGGTGCGTGTCCTCCGGTGATTATTGCCCAACTACGCATTCAGTCCCAATGGAGTCGACGCGTGTGTGTCCCTATTGTTCTAACCACATATAGATTAAATACCCAAGCTGTTGCCTTGCTATCTCACATTGGCATTACTGAGGACGAATTACTTCTAGGCAAACTTCCTTCTTCTGGGACAGACCTTATTGGCAAACGTCGACCAAGACTTCTCGTCGAAGTCTATCACCAATTAACCAACAACATTATAACCGAGGGATATAAATTCTATCCCAAGAAAGGAGGGCGTAAATGCCCGAACAAAACGTAGCCATGAGTGTAAAGGGAAGCACCTTGACCATCAACATCAACCTGGAAGAAGAACATGGGGAATCCGCCAGCGGCAAGACCATCTCCATCGCATCAACCAAAGGTAACATCCCTGTCCCGTATCGCACCAAGAAAGGCCATACCCCCATCCTCGGCTTGAATGTGTATCATAAAGCCTAAGGAGTTGCTATGCTCTGTTACCCCAACACTTGTCTCAACATTGACAAACACACGGCTTGTGTTTGTTTCTACGGCGTTAAGATTCTTGAATGGAAAGACTCTGGCCGAAGCCTCTGGCTAACTGTCCGTCTTGATAGCTTCTTGCATAACCGCAAAGGACGTACTGTACATCACACAATCAAACGTATGAACCAAGTTCTTAAAGATTCCTGCATAGCTATCAAAGTCCAAAGAAAGGAGGATTATCTTGTTCTTATAGACACCAACACTAACCTTATTAAATCTATGCGACCAATTGTTAGTGGTACTTGCACCATCAACATTCGTATCCAGCATAAAACCATTCTCAAAAAGAAAGGACTGTAACCATAAGTAAAGAATATATCAAAGACAAAGTAAAGATTGTTGAACCCAACAATGAATTCGAGAAAGAAATCTTGGCTGTCCTCGACAAATACAACACGGGCAAGAATTCCACCTATCGCCACGTCTCCATCGTTCTCTCAGCCATCGCCATCGAACCGTCTACTGACGAATACATATCCAAACGACAAGCCAACACAAGTATCGTACTCGGCAGACCACACTTCGTTGCGTTGGCTTTAGTCTCTGCCCAAGCAGTAATCAATCGCGCAATGTGCCAGATGGTGTCTAACCAGTAGGCAGTATGATAATATAATAATGTTTTTCGCTTGACTTTCTTTCTATATTATTATATTATTATCTCGAAAGGTTACTTTTTCATGCGTTCTTGCACTAACACAACCAAGTTTACATAACCAAAGAAAGGAGTGCTTTTTGCTCAAGCTCTTACAGTTGGCATGGGGGATTCTTTTTCTTTTAATAACCAGCCTTTTTGTAATCCGAGGCTGCCAACTCTGGTTTCGTTGAGGTTTGTATGACTATCGGATTTATAATGAACCAAACAGTTTCAGATGAGCTGATTCACTTTTGCGAATCAACCAACTTAACCCAACGTCCAAAGCTCTGTGTCCACGCAAGAGCCTACTTCGAGTGGCGAGAACTCCCAGAGTTCTGCATTGTCATTGAGTACGATGAACCCAACGAAGCAGCCACTCGATACGTTTTCAAGCTGTGCAAGTCCTGGCCTAAGAAACCAGTAATCTATCGCTTCGACAAAGCACCGCCTGGCTACAACGAGCGCAAAGCAGAAGAAGCTGCTGCTAGATACAACCACTTGCATGGAAAACAAGCAACACCAAAGCGTGGATACTTAACACCAGAGCAAATCGAGATTCTAAAAAAGTTAGGAGTATATTAATGAGTAAGCAAATTACTCTCAACTTCTGCAAGAAGTACGATTGTAAGTTTCATACCGCAACCTTTGATGCAGAACCAACAGGTTGCACCAAACGTTTAACTGGTGTCGAGCCTAGAATTAGTTACGGAGTTGTTCTTGAAGAAGCCAATAAAGCAACTCTTGTGGCTATATGTCTTGCATATCACAAAGAATAGCTGCCCACCAGCTACGGAAAGGGGGTGAGCCATGAAGAAGAATGAATTTCGGGGATTACTGGGAACGGAAAAAGACGTATGGGAAAAGCTGGTCGGCGTAAAACCGGGCGATTCATTCCCAGTTCTATACTCCTGTTCTGCCGCAAGAAATTCCTCGGCACAAAAACTCTGGATTTTCTTACGTCGTTACCGTACACAGGAAATGTATGCCCAAGCTCCCATAGAGTTTATTCTACAAAAGGTGGGAGGGGAGGCGGGCACAGTTCTTTATGTAACCAAGATTGCTCCATCATCTGCAAAAATTGGAGCGACCATAACTCCGGCAGCAATGTCGGAAAAACCTAAACCAATAACAAAGAAGGAGAAGAAACATGCCGGAACAAAAGATGCAGATTAGCAATTCCAAAGTAAAAGATGTGGTTATCGATGTGGTATTCGATACCCCGGAGACTCCCGAAGAGTTCAAGGCCCAGTTCAACATGGACGTTATGTTAGCTGCGGACCAGGAAGTTCGTCGGCGTATTGCGGCGATGGTTCGTGGTATGATTGGAGCTGGCAAGAGCGAAGAAGATATCCTCGCGGCCGTCGCCAAATGGAAAGCGGGAACCAGAGGTTCCGGCTTTGGCGCTGTCAAGCCGGACTTCGATGCTCTTGAGACCGAGTTGGACGCCATGAAGAAGCCGGTTCGTGACCAGGCCATCACCGCTCTTCGCGCGGCCAAGATTCCTCTGCCGCTCAAGTACCGCACCGCGGAGTAACATTAGCTTCTTCCTCCTGATGAATGGCACCACTCTCTGGAACCCACCCCAGGGAGTGGTGCCGAGAAAAAAAAAGAAAGGTTGATTATGGAAAATAAAAAAGACAATGGTTTTGTTGCAGCCATTATACCTGCGTTGCAGAGTGGTAATCTTGAGAACATTATCGCGGCTTCCGCCCCTGGTGGAATAGAAGCACAGGAAGCCAGAGGACAGCAATGGTTAGTAGCCTCCCGCAGACTCCCAAGAAAATGGCAAGGAGCGCGAGATATTGCTCGGTTGGAAGAACTTGGTTTTACGTTCACTGACAACCCCCAAGACAAATTATTCCTCAACGCCACCTTTCCTGCAGGATGGTCATTGCAGCCAACTAACCACTCAATGTGGAACCAGTTGATTGACGACAAAGGAAAGAAGATGGCTAGCATCTTTTACAAAGCCGCGTTCTATGACCGTGATGCTTTTGGCCGATTTGAAGAAGCGGAGTGAGTTTATGAAAACATGGTTTCTACACCAATGTAAGACATGCAAGAGTTGGCAGCCAGAAGCAACTCGAATAAACAACTTCGGCAACTGTGATTCTTTACATCGAGTCTTGCTTAAGCCAAGAGAGTTGCGCTGGCTAGGCCACGAGGATAAGCATCTTGTTCATAGCACACATATTTGTGAACACTATAAGGAGTAACCAATGTCCCGAATCATTCGTCCCGGTAAATTTCGTAGAGACACTGGCCAGCCAGAACCAGTCATTCCCACTTCTGGCACACCCCCTATTATCTGCCCCGCATGTAAAACTTGTGATACTTTTCTTCCTGGTATCCAACTATACCCAACCGGAATCATTGGCCAACTAACCATCGCTAACATTTTTATCTGTTCAAACTGTGGAGTCCCGCTCAAGATTGGAGGAACAAGTGGCGATAATAACACTCAGACAAACCAAGAAACAAGCAACCAAGAAACCCAAGAAGCCAGCAAAGAAGCTGTCTCCCCCGGAACGCCCGCCGTTGATGAACCCAAGCTCTGACCCAAAGAAGCCAACGTTTTCTTACACAGGTCTTTGCGATTACATGCGATGTCCTTGGCTTTACATGGCCAAGCATGAGTGGTTTATCGAGCCAGCTTCTTCCAGTGAAGCATTAATGTTTGGTCGCGCTGTTCATCAAGGGTTAGCAAGCTACGGTTTATACCGTGACTTAGACACCGCTCTTCACTCAATGGATTCTCTTCTTCCTCTTCAACTTGAAAGCGGCGGCCATCGTGATAGACTCTTGGCCTACCGTGTAGTTAGTGACTATATTGCTACTAACGGCTACCGTATAGAAAACATGTCCGGCGTTGAAATCACTGGTATTCACGAGTTCGACAACTTCAATCTTGTTGCTGTAATAGATGGAATAATCCCCAACTCAAACGGCTCTGTAACCGTAGTTGAGCATAAAACTTCTTCCATGAAAACCGATAAGTATCTTGCTGGCTTTCTAGTTTCTTGGCAAGTCTCTGCCTATGTTGCGGCTGCACAAAAGCTAGGCTTCCCTTGCAAAAACTGCTATCTCAACGTCATGTTTATTGGCCACCCAACCAAAAAAGAAGGCGTTCGCATAGAGTTCTTTCCTCTTGCATTAACTAGAACCAAAGACGAACTCTCCCAATGGGAACGCAATCTCTCGTGGTGGGCTGCTCGTATTGCGGATTCTAAAGCCAATCAAGTCTGGCCCACAAGCGATTCTTGCTACGCCGGTGTCCCAGGCCGACCATTCGAATGTGACTTTCTAACTCTCTGCCAAGCGGGATGTAAAACCAAAGAAGCCGCACTAAGACTTGGCTTCAAGGAGAGGGAAAAATGGTGGGAATAATAAACGATGTTTGTAAAGCCGTAAACATTCTTGTTCGAGATACAAGAGACGGCCGCAAAGTTCTATGCGCATGGGCTTTTGAAGTCGATGTTTGGGAGTGCAACGACATCTTAATCCAACGCGATAAAACAACTGGTGCTTACTGTGTTATTGTGGAAGTTCCGCAATGGTGCATTGAGCAGTATAATTGTTTTGTTGTGTTGGCGACCGCCGTTGACGAGTACAACAAGCAAGCCGGGATTGACCGAGTAGGCATTCTCTATCGCAATCCGGCGTTGTTTGCCAACTGCGGAATGTTGGCTGCTGGTGAAATGCTGCCGTATAAAGATTCCTCCCAAGGAGTCTATCGTGATTGGGCCTACGCTCGTTCTTTGTCCATTGATATGCACAATATTATAACAAAACTAAAGAAAGGTGGTGACAAAATAGATGACAAAACCATACAAGAATCCTGTCCCAGCACCTGACCCTGATGCTCTGCCGGAGGTCCCGACAACCAAAGAATGTGTCTCTTTTATGAAAGAGAAGTTTCCCAAAAGAGAGATACGTGGTATTAAATACTCCACAATCATAGAGGACATTCGGACTCTGCTTATCTATGGCGCTCCGGGAACTGGCAAGACTTACTTCATCGCCACCATGCCACAACCAATCTTCGTCTTTGATATAGATGATGGGCTGAGAACCATTAGAACAAGGATGAGAAAGGAGAAGTTTAAACTGGCGTATGACTATGAAACATATGATTTTGGCGATAAACATACTCCAGAAAAAATGGCAGCCAAGTTTGATGAAGTTAAAGAAGAGAAGAAGTATGCCACGATTGTTTTAGATACAGCATCGAAGCTGAACCGAGCAATCATGGCTCAAGTCTTGGATTTAAAAACCGAAGGAGGTAGCTCAACTGCCAAGAACGTTGGCGGTGCCCCAGGCAAGCTACACTATGGCATTCAAATCTTCATGTTCGAGAGATTTATCTCTCACTTTATGAGCTATCCCGGTTTTGTTCTGGTCAACAGTCACGCCGCTATCCAGAAAAACAAAATTGACATGATTGAGGAAGTTATGCCAGCTATTACCGGAGGAGCAAGCAATCGTTTGAGTGACTCTTTCGACGAGTATTACCACTCATTCTATGACTCCGTAGGCAAACGCTACCGAGCCAATGCTCGCCCGGATGGAATCTACCAAGCACGTTCTCGTGGTGGACTGCCGGATGTGGTTGGCTTAGACTTCGGGGAAATCATAGACTATATCTACAACGACATTAACCCTTGGGAGTAACCAATGCCAATCACCGGCCGATATTCGATTCAAGAAATGGTTGACTTGCTCCAAGCAGCCGAAATGTTTATTAAATACACCAACAAGAAAGGAGGTCCCGGAAACACTATCCATGATTGGATTGATTTGGAGTCAGTCATTGCTAGTGCTGCATACGACGAAATGTCACGTATCGTTAACAATCAACCAAAGCCCACAGTAAAAGGAGAGTAGCTAATGCCGTTACTACAATTCGTAAAAGGTGTTAAAGATTTGTCCAAGCTGCCCAAGCAGGAACCGCTGGACGCCGGAACTTACGATGTTATCATTACTTCCATCGAAGCCAAGTCGAACGACGCTGGCAAGAATTATCTGGAAATCAAGCTCAAAGTCGTTTCGGCCGACAAGAAAGCCAACAGTCGTATGCTGTTCTATTACCAATCTCTCCCGGCAGAAGAGGACGAGGACGAGAAAGCCGAGGCCAAACAACGCTATTTTCTCAAATTCTTGGAGAACATTGGCGCTGACCCCAAGCCTCCGTATAACACGGATAAATGGCTGAATCGCAAATGTCGCGCAGTTGTGGAACAAGAAGAGTACCAAGGTGAGCCTGTTGCCAAAGTCAAGAAAGTTATCTCGGCTGCGAAGTAGGCTGGTTTATGGCATCATTATTTGCTCTTTTATAACATCTTTTAGCATAACATGGCGACGAAACCTAATTGAATAGATGATGCCATAAGTAGTTGGCTAGGACGCTATTTGCGTCCTTGCCTTGGGTGCTGGAAAGGGACAGGCTGGAACCACTTAGGAGCAATCCGGTGGATACCGAGTGGTGGGTTGTAGTCAACTACGATTTCCCCTGCCTTGCGGCTCTGGTTGACAGGAGCCAATAGAAACCACTCCCAGCATCCAAGGGGAGGACGTTGAGATGGGAGACATGGCAGACTATGTAAATGAGCTTATGTGGGACGACCTTGTTGAAGAGCCAGAGGACTCCAATTGGTTGCAATTGACGCGAACATATAGATACAAAGTTTTGGCTATCATAACCGAGACAGACAAAGCATGGCTCCTCAGGATGAAACAACCAAGATGGTCTACCAATATAGACAAGATTTGGTTTCCAAAATCTTGCTGTAGTATAAACCTTAAAACAGGTAAGATTAGTGTACCAGCCTGGTTAGTACAAAAGAAGAAACATCGTTCTACTGGATGGATATAACCCAACAAAAGGAGATAATATGTACAAGCAGAAACTTATTGATGGTATCAACAGGCTAAATAGTGTTGGCTTGGGTACTGGTGTAGAAGTGTTTATATCCAAACAGAAAGTGTTGGACTTAGCAAACCAACTCCCGGACGCCCCCGACTTGAAGGAGTTGGAGGAGCGGGTGTTGGCGCTTATCCACCCAGGATATATTTTTGGCGGGCTTGGGGAGAGAATTCGAGAAGCGTTCCGCAACTTCACTCCCGCGTCTGTTTCCCCTTACAAAATCATTATCGGAGGAAGGACGGTCGGGGAGATACCAATAGTAGACAAAGCAACTGGTAGATGCTCCGGTGATTGTCCACTATTTGTGGATAGTGTTTGGGATTCAAGTTTGGATGGTTGCGCCCTTCGGCTAGGAGTAATGAAGGAATGGATTGATAAACATGATAGATATCATAAAAAAGAACGTTTTCTTTATCCCAGCCCTGACTGCCCACGTAGTCATAAGCCAATTCACAATTCCAAGCCCGAACGCCGCATTAACCGGATGGAGGATTTGACGCCGGAAATGGTGGTAGAGGTTGTAAACACTAATGATAATTCAATTCAAGAAGCCATGAATATTAAATTAATAGATGAGCGTGGATTTTATTATGTTAATAATAACATCCCACGATACAAAGGTTATATATCAATAGAGGAAATATTGGGCTGGAAAAATTACTATCTCCGCATGAAGGAGGAAAAGTAATGCCACCTTGTATTAAGTGTGTCCATGAACGCTGCGCCCACGGGGATTCATTCGGCGCGGAGCTATCATCCTTATGCAAGGAGTGTGGAGAGGGGAAAAACTTCCACCCCGCCGACTGCCCCGGCCCCCCCAAATATCTGCCGGAGGGGACAGTGCCGGGAGATGGTTGGTACATAATGGAACGACATGAGAATGGCTATGTTACCTATTTACTTGTGCAAATTACTGGGTCATCAGTCAATTCATATTCTTGGATTCGGGCACTGGTAAATGAAATTCGTAAAGGCGCTCGTTTCGCGCCGATAGCGTTGCCGGAGGAGGAATGAAATGAAGATTGTCGCTACAATTATGAGTTGCACCCCTTTCGGAGCCATAGAAAGCGTTTCCGCAATTATAGAAGTTGAAGAAGAAAAGCTGCCTGAGATTGTTAAAGACCACTTGGAATATAAACAGTGGGCTAAAGATAATGGTAAAAATAACGATTGCGCGGGAATGAGCCTTTCGTTTTTGGAGGAATAATATGCATGGAGAATACCCCAAAGGAGCTTTATTATCCAGTAATCCCTATCAAGATGTTTATCGCTGTGTTGCTTGTGATGGAACTGGATATGATGAAGATACCGATAAAATATGCCCTCACTGTCATGGCGAGGGCGTGATTAGGGAGGAGGAATAACATGCCTTGGTGGTGGGAGTGGCTTTTATTTAAACGTAACATGTGTACGTCCTGTCAGTTTTTCTCTGAGGATAGAATTGGATGTTCCCAAAGTGAAGACTATTCATGTATAGAGGCTGATTGGGAACGCAACTTAATGAGAGGTCTTAAATGTGCATCGCTAAAGGAATTGCTTTTAACATTAGAACTAGCTCAGCTCCGCAATGAGAGGGACGCGGCGCTGGCAAAAGTGAAAGAGTTGGAGGAAAAGTTGGCCGCCACAGAGGAAAAAGATATTTGCGGCCTTTGTGGTGAACCAGGAGCCGATAAAATAGCTCATCCGGAGCATTGGCCAGGGGAGCAGATTCCCAATACACCCTATGTCCATGAGGAGTGTGAAAAAGAAGAATGTGAACGCGCTCACGCAGCATTGTCGGCTAAAGAGCGTCAGGCGTTTTTGAGAGGCATGAGATAACCATACCGGAGGAGGAATAACATGCCTTGGTGGTGGGAGTGGAAACCAAAGATATTCAGGCTATCCCGGGAAGGACAATGTTTTGAGCAATGCCATTTCCAGGACAAGACACATTGTTATCTCGATTCCCCCGCTGTTTGTCCTGGAAGATTTTATGAAGTAATATATTTGGCCAATAAGTTTTTGAATGAGCGGGACGCGGCGATTAAGGAGCGGGATGATCTAAAAGAAGCAATCACGTCTCAATGCAAAGAATGTACGTACAATGACGATGTATGTTGCCTAATGCTGGGTTGCTCATTGCGGCGTTTTAGATTGTGGGTGAAGATATGATTGACAAGACCCCTTCCGAATGGCGGGAGATAAACAAGGTGTTGGCCGAGTTTGATGGGTGGGGAAGTCAGGAATATCAGAGTCACAATGGGGAGACCATTACCGTTTGGTCTTGTGGTGAATTGGAACGGGATGAGCCTTTAAACTATTGCGGATCCCTTGACCTAATGGCCAAGATCGAGGAGAAGATGAAAGAGGATGAATCGTTTATAACATTGGCGGACGGTTGGGGAACGTCTACTTATTGGCATCTCTACTGGCTTAATCTATATAAAATTCTAGGAATCAATGACGATACCACTAAAAGAGATAATGATTTAGCTTTTGCTCACGCCCCCGCCGACGTCCGCGCTGTGGCGGCGTGGAAGGCGATAACGGGGAAGGAGGGATAAGATGGAAATAATAATTCTGTGGCTTCGTGCTTTAATCGGATACCACAATATATTTAATGGGACAACTTGCGAAATCTCGGAACGTCTTTGGGATGTCCACGACTACCACGTAGAAAAGGGCGGCGATGGAATACCCACGCATTTTCATTATTATGAATGTCCCAATTGCGGCAATACTTTTATTATTTAAGGAAGAATAAATCCAGTTATGCCTAACCGCTCAAGCAAAAAAGCCAAATTAACGCTATGGATATAAGGCGATTAAAAGGAGGAAAACATGCGTAATCTTGTTTTGTCATTCATTGGTATTCTCGTTATTAGTGGTTTCTGTGGTCTATGCTACTGGGCTGGTTACAACGGAGGTTTAAGCCGTCAGCCTATCTGCAACTGTGATGATGCTTACTCCGATTCTAAAGCAGAGTTTGAGAGTACCATCAAGAATTACCAAGAGCTATTGAATGACTGTACCAAGAGAATAGTTGCTGGCACAGAAGTAAAATAACAAAGGAGAAAGTATGAATGCTTCTGCACTTAAACCATTAGAATTATATAACTGCCAATTTTGTGGTGAACAAATAGTTCTGCTACCGAGACCAGAAAATACAACCATTGTATCAACAATTAGAATATGTCCAACCTGTGCTACCACACTAACAAAGGAGGAAGAACAGAAATGAAAGACTGGCATATTTTTGCTACCATCATGTGTCTCATTATTCTAATCGGCTTCGCTGTATGGAGCAACCGTACCCCGACCGTTTCTGTCTCCATAGGCACCATCGTCTTAGGCAACACAGACTCTGCCAAAGAAGTAATCTCTGCTATAACCGAGGACACCAAACGCAAAATTGCCACCGAGTGGCCCAAATCAAAGGAGGATGCACCCAATGCCAAAGTTCAGTGACATTTCTTTGCTTCGACTTGCAGATGTTGACAGCCATTTAGTAGAGATTTTTATGGATATTATTGAATGGTACGACTGCTTTGTTATGTACGGCAAGCGTACTCCCGCCGAACAAGCCAATCTGCGGCGATTGGGTAAATCCAAGCTAGCTGTTGGCTATCATATGGGTCGGCCATATCATCCGTTAACTATTAGCTCCACTGTCCGCGAAGTAGATTTAACCGCCCCGGCTTGTGCCATAGACGTAGCTTCTTATCCGTATAAAGACCCCATAACTCCCAAAGACTATTACCCGTTTTATCACTTTGGGGGCTTGGTTCAGGCGACAGCCAGGAAGCATAATATTGAGCTACGCTGGGGTGGAGACTGGAATAGAAACAACAATCTTTTCGACCAAACATTCAACGACTTAGTTCATTTTGAGTTGGTGGTATAGCCATGAAAGAACTAGCCAACGTTTATAGAACAGTATACGGTCCCGCTTTGTCTGAACGTGGTCTGGAATCCCAACTACATATCACAACTATTCTTCGTTTCTCTAAAGAAACCGTTGCCCGAAAGACCGCGCAACACCAAGGCCGCGTGGATAATGAAGTGGCTCGTCAACTAAACAGTTTGTTTAGTGGCAAATTTAAATTTACCAAAGCAACCATCAAACGCTTGCGTCAAGGAGGCGATGAAATAACATGAGTTTCGACCCAACCAAAACCACTCTTGTAATAATGCAAGCCAGTAAAGTAACCGTTGGCGACCGGATGCGCCGAGCAGATGCGGATATTTCAGCCATGAAAGCCTCTATTGAGAAACATGGCCAGATTCACCCGATTGTGTTAAACCGCGATAACAGTCTTGTGGCTGGCTTCCGCCGATTACAAGCCTGTAAAGCTCTGAATATCCCAGTCGTTTGTGTCTATCGTGACCAACTAAACGCACTTCAAGCCAAAGAGCTAGAGTTGGAAGAAAACATCTGCCGAAAAGAGATGTCTTGGAGTGACCAAGTTCTTGCAAAACAGGAATTAGACCGATTAAAGAAAGAGCTTTATGGTGAGCGGCACAAAGGCTCTCAAAAATCTGCTGGCTGGTCCACCAAAGACACAGCTAAAGCGTTGGGGGAGTCGACCAAACAAACCCGCGATGATATAGCTTTAGCTGGCTTAATCAAAAAGATGCCATCTCTTGCAAATATTGGTACAAAAGGCCAGGCTCTTAGAGCAGCAAGAGAAATTACTATTCGGGAGAAGTTTGCCAGTGACGCCGAGAAGAAGGTTACGCCGGCAGTAAAAGAAATGGTACTCCTGGGCCGATGTGAAGCCGTTCTGCAAACACTAAAACCACGCTACTACGATGTTATCTGCACTGACCCGCCGTTTGGAACAGACCACAACAAAAACATCAAGCAGACCAAGAACGCCCCGGTTGGCGAGCAACATACCAGCTATATGAAACTCTATTCTGATACCAAATCTGAATATGTTATCATGATGGGCCGAATTATTCCTGAACTCTCGCGAGTAGCCAAAGACGAATCGTTCTTATACTGCTTCTGTCAACCCATGTGGTTCCCCATGTTGGTCGGCTTATTCATGGATAACGGTTTCTCTGTCTGCCCTTTTCCTCTTCTCTGGATTAAACCCGTAATCGGAGCCACCGTTCGTCCCATGACTTGGCCATCCCAGTCTTACGAATGTTGTTTATTTGGCCGCAAAGGTAACATTCTTTTAGTCGAGCCATTCAAAGCCTGGTTCATGCAAGACCGATTAAACCCCAACGATAAACACCACCCAGTCGAGAAGCCAGTTGACTTACTCTATAACATGCTCAAGCCCATTGCTCGCCCAGGCATGACTCTTATCGACCCGTTTGCTGGTTCTGGTTCGACTTTAGTTGCTGCGTTGAAACACAAAATGATTCCCCAAGGAATAGAGATGGACAAAGACTACCGTCATTATGCTTTGGATAATCTAACGAAATATTATGCCAAGAAAGGAGAGTAGAGTGAAACTCGGTAAACAAATCATTTTAACCCAAGTCCAAGAAATAATCGACTCTGTAACTCAACTGGTCCCCGACGCCATCATCCCTTCGTCCAAGCAAGACCACATCTGCATCCGCATGTCCCCCATCTCTCCCTGTTACTATCTCCCCATGCAGAACGAGGAGTCACCAGTAATAGTCGAATGGTCCCCATCCGACTCTATCTCGTTATTTCCTATGTACCGTTGTCCCGAAAACTTTTTCCAAAGCATTGCCGCTTTATACCAAGGAGGTTTATAATGGGATATTTCTCTCTCGGCTTTGTCTGCGGAGTAGCCATCTGTGTCCTGGGTGAGTATCTTGATAGACGTAACCAATCCGCCGAACATAAAGTAACCATGAGTCAAATCGAGGATTTCAAACGCATCCGACATGAGTCAAATGGCACTCAAATAATTGATTCTACCACCAAACGTCATTTATAGAAAGAGGCGGTTATGCCCCGAATAGTTGAACCAGTTGGCCCCACCAGAGCAAAGATGTATTTTATTGGTGAAGCCCTTGGGGAAGTAGAAGAACAATATGGTGAGCCGTTCCGTGGCCCGGCGGGGAATGTTTATAACAACATCCTGGCTACTGTTGGAATAATCAGAGCCACTGTTCGTATAAACAACGCTTTTCGGGAACGTCCGCCCAACAACCAAGTCCGCTACTTCTACAAAGGCGAACCATGCAAATCGGCAATTAAGCCGGAGTTTATTCACTATATAGAAGAACTCATGGCAGACATCCGCCGATGTAAACCATCAGTTATCATCCCGATGGGGAACGTTCCATTGAGTTGCTTGCTCGGAATAACCGATATTACTACCCATCGTGGTTATGTATTCTCATGGGAAGGCATTCCAGTTCTTCCTTCCGTTCATCCCAGTTGGATTCAACGTGGGAACTGGCAATGGGCAACGATTGCTGCCAATGACTTCCGCCGAGCGCAGGAGATTGCGCAGACCAAGAACTTCAAACTCCCGGAGCCAGAGTTAATTATTCGACCAACACACAAACAGGTTACAGAATATCTGCGTGGTCTTATATCCCAAGCAAACTCTGGCAAGAGTCCTATTGTTTCTGTCGATATAGAAACCATCGGAGCCTCAGTTGCTTGTATTGGCTTCTCGCACAAACATAACTTTGGTTTTTGTGTTCCTTTTGTTGTTGACAAGAATCCATATTTCTCTGAGTCACACACTCACGAGTTATGGCTTCTCATCGAAAAAGTATTAACTCATCCCGGCATTCGTACCGTGATGCACAATGCTTTGTTTGATAGCTTATTCCTAGCTCGTAACTATAACATCTATACCGCCAATCTGTGGATGGACACCATGATTGCGCAACATGCAGTTTACCCAGCTTTTCCGAAAGGGTTGTGGTTTCTTACATCTTTATACACTTGGCATCCCTTCTACAAAGGCGAAGGGAAGATGCTGGTTGGTCGGGCCGACATAGACTATGACAAACTTTATCGTTATAATGCCAAAGATGCCGTAGTCACACGCGAGGTTGTTGACGCATTAACCAAAGAACTCGACGCTACCAAGACTCGTGTTCCCTACGACTTCATGATGAGTCTACTTCCCGTTTTGGCCGAGATGTCTGCCAGAGGAATCAAGTGTGACTTGGATACCATGAAGCAAATGCACCAAGCCGAGGCCGACTTGTGCAAATTTATGCAACAAAAACTAGACGATAGAATTGGCGGCCACATCAACGTTAAATCTCCCATCCAAATGAAAGAGTTGATAGCCATAAAACTAGGCTATCCTCTCATGTATAAACGTGGTGCCAAAAACCCATCAACCGATTTCGAAGCCATGAAGCAACTCCTGGCTAAAACAGGCAACCCAGTTATTCAACAAGTAATAGATGTCCGCAAATGCCGTGATATGTTGAGTAAATTCTTTGGCGCTCCAAAACACGGCAACCGACCATATAAAATGGTCGAAGACGACGGTGTGTTTCGTTGCAGCTATAACCCCACTGGTACAGTCACCGGCCGATTATCCTCATCTAAAACCATTTTCGGAACTGGTGCAAATCTCCAAAATGTTCCCAAGAGTCATAAGGCAGATTTAGTATTATACAAAATCACCAACTCCGAACTAACCAAGCTCTACCCATCTATCGCTCCCTTCTTGATAGAAGAGGATGGTCGTTTACTCTTCAACATGAACATCCGTTCGGTATTTGTGGCTCGACCTGGTTTCTCTTTCATCGTTCCTGACTTATCCCAAGCCGAAGCCCGTGTCGTTGCATATCTCTCCCGCGAAACAACCATGATTAAAGCCTTTGATGCGGGGGGAGATATTCATAAGCGTACCGCGTCTCTTATTTATCATAAACCAATGGACGAAATAACTTACGCCGAACGCGAGAAAGCGAAACGGTCCAACCACGCAGCAAACTATGGAGTTGGGGAGCGCAAGCTGGCTGCAATTCTTAACATTCCGGTTAAAGAAGCCAGAGAGCTTCTAGCTCTCCAGTTCGCTACTTTCCCGGGAGTAAAAACATGGCACGCAGAAACTCTGCATAAAATCGACGTTCAACACTATCTAATCACACCACTTGGCCGCAAGTGTATTTTCTATGGCGTTCCCGACCCGGGAGAAGCCTATGCTTGGGTTCCCCAATCCACTATCGGAGATTTGATGAACAGGGGGATTAGAGACTTCGGCGCAGTTCGTACCAAGTTGAACAAAGATTGGCACATCCTACACAACGGCCATGACTCAATGATAGTAGAAGTCCCAGATAAAGAAATCAACCAGGCCGGGAGGGAGATTGTAAAAGCCCTAACCATTCCTCTCAAAATCGGTATCCAAACACTAACTATACCAATCTCTTTTGAGGTAGGAAAAGCATGGACGATGGGAGAAGAAGTGGACGACGACTTGTTTATGATGGACGACGAGAATTAGAGGACTGGCATGAGAGTTATATGGAATACTGTGAAGGAACAGAGTCGCCGGTTGTTTACCACAAATGGGTCGGCCTAGCTGTTCTGGCCGGAGCCGTGCGCTCTCGTGTGTGGCTTCAATACGGCCGATTGAACATTCATAGTAATCTATATACCATGCTTGTAGGCCCGGCAGGTTGTCGCAAATCAGAAGCCATACGCCTCGGCAAGCGGTTTCTCTCCAAAATAACCGGAGTCTCCGTTGCTTCGGAGTCTATTACCAGAGAACGCTTGATACAAGACATGGCTGGCAAACAAGAATCTTTTACTTTTGATGGGGAGACTGTTTATGAATCACCTATGATGGTCGCCTCCTCGGAATTGGCTGTATTCATAGGAGAGAATAACGGCGCTTTAGTGAAGTTTTTATGCGATATCTATGATACCACAGACTACGGCTGGGCTTACTCCACTAAGAACCAAGGCGAGAGTACGATAAAACGTCCCTGGCTATCAGTCCTTGGCGGGATAACCCCCGAATCCCTGGCCGCTGCTATTCCATTAACCGAAGGCAGCGGTTTTACTTCCCGTTTTGTAATGGCTTATGGCAACAAAAAAGCCATGTGGGTTCCTATTCCATATTTAACCAAACGTGCTCGATACCTGGAGCCAAAACTCCAACACGACTTAGACCTTATTTCAATCTCCGTAGGCGAGATGCCCTGGGAGCCAAAGGCCGAAGCATTCTTCTCTGCTTGGTATCCCGTAAACGTAGAAGATACACCACTAATTAACGACAAACGGTTCGAGGGTTATATCTCCCGCCGACATATCCATATACTCAAAGCCGCTTTGTTACTCTCTATTGCTCGTTCTCTTACTACTCTAACCATTCCAGTAATCAAAGACGCGATAGCTTTGGTCAAAGAAACTGAGAAAGACATGGTTAACGTTTACGGTGGGATGGGGTTGAGTAAACTTTCCCGCCAGCAAGATGTAGTAAGTGGATTAATTCGACGCCGGGGGGAGATAAGCGAACCAGAACTATTATGTATAGTTGCTTGTGATATGGATATTCTTGAATACGCTAAGATTATATCCATGCTAACAAAAACAGGATTGGTTGAAGAAAAGGTTGAAGGAACAGCGAAAACATATGTTTGGAAAGGAGTGTAAATGGCACTAACTTATGACCAAATACCAGACTTTGCGTTGGCAGACTTTGCATCATGTGCTGTCTCAACGTCAGCTATTTGGGGAGATGTTTGGGATGTCAAAAGTTCTTCTTTGTACCAACTTTTACTTGCAAAAGATAATCCATACGACTTTGACTTATCTGAAATAGACCAAACCCACCCCGGCTTTCGTAATGCAACTCTGGTTATCCTCGGCCGAGACAGTCTTGGGAGACCAAACCATATTTATGGCAAAACACAGGAGGTAATTGATGTTGAAAGTTTGTTATCTAGACACCGAGACGGGGAGTCTTAATGTCTACAAATGTGCGTTACTCCAACTAGGCTACATCATAGAAATAGATGGTGACGAAATCGCCAAAGAGTGCGTAAATATTGCACCCATCGAAGGAGATGAAATAAAAGACGATGCGCTAAAAGTAAACGGCTTTAAACGCGCCGAGCTGGAGAAGTTTACCAATCCGGCGAAAGCGTACCACAACTTCCTGGCCTTACTCGACTCACGAGTTGATAAGTTTGCCAAGACCGACAAGATGTTTCTTATCGGCTACAACGTAATGAGCTTTGACCAGCTAGTTATGGACTCTTTCTTCAAGAAGCACAAAAACAAATACTTCGGGTCTTATTTCTGGCGTCCCCCGATTGATGTAATGGCTCTCGCTGCCATAGACCTAGCCCTAGTTCGTTACACAATGGAGAAGTTCTCTTTGGATGAAGTCGCCAAAGTCTATAAAGTCAAACTGGAAGGAGAGCATGGTTTTCACAACGCCTTGTATGATGTAGAAATAACCAGAGCAATCTTCAAAAAGCTCGTAGCAAAATATTCCATCGCGCCATTTATGCAAACCGAAGAAGATGAACCTTTATCGGAGGATTAATGTGGATAATATTTTGGTGTGCAGTTGTTACAAACGCTATCTATCTAGTGATAAAACCATTCATAATCTATTTCTGGACGCTCCGCAAACTTGCTGTAACCGACAACAACCTGGTTGATGTTGGAGGAATGTTACTAAACAAAGCAAACAACGTGAAATCAATTATTGATAGCTTTGCTATTGTGGATATGGTTGTTCACAACATAAAATCTAAAACTATGAAAAGTGTTCCTCTGTTTGGGGCGATTATTATGTTAGCTGTTATACGTACCTATCATTATTCTTTGAGCCTAAAGCCTAACAGACAGCAAATAGAGGACACTTTGAACACCTTGTGGATTTTCCTTGTTAATAGTGAGTCTAATATAGAGCTAAAAAGGGGGAAAAAACAGGGCTAGTTTACATCAGGTTGAAAAATTATTGCTTAGGCTTATAGAGCGTAGCTAGGGCAGGGGATTGTAATACTTTAACACTATTACATTTTGCTTCTCATGTGAGATTATTCCCCATGAGAGGCATAATGTTAAGTATAACAATCCCCTTTTTTATCCCTACCGAGTTTCGGTTTCTGGTTGCTGCATTCTGAATAGTTTAAATAACTCTCTGGCCTCGTTTAACACGCCATCCAACGTCTCCAGACTAACGTCTGGCTTTAGCCCCATAGCTTTCTGTTCTGGCGTCGTTTTCATCTTAACCATTATTTCTTTATCAAAGTCTGCCCCGCTTCTATAAGCTGATTCAATATAATTATACGAACTAATAGGAACTACCAACTGCATCAACGCGGTAGCTCTTGCCTGTGGTTTAGGCAACTTGGCTTTCATCCCTCCCACCGGCTGCATTTCATCCAAAATATTCTCTGGCGATAAAGTCATTTGAGGATATAATACTTTCATCCCTGCCTGGTAGAAAGGAATCAAGCTAGCGGCTGTATCAACCAGCGACCCAATAGCGTAAGTCCGTTTTTGTACAGGAATCAATTTGTCAGAATCCTCTGCCAATCCATAAGACGAACCATAAACATTTATCTCTCCCGGAAAATAAATACTCTGCCCCAGTGCAACTCTTTTCCCAGTAATCATTTCTATGGCTTTCATATAAAAAGGATTAAGCATACTCACTGTCGCCGCTACTGCCGATTCAGGCCCAGCAAACAACTGTGCCAGACTCGAAAATGGATTCTCGCCTGTGGTATTATAATAATATAACCAATTCCCCGATTTGTCCGTAGTCAATGGAACAGCAAACTGTCTATATGGCGGAGTCACTCCATGCACAACCGGCTGTTTAGTCACTCTGGCCGTTCTCTGGTCTCTTTCGTAATCATCCCAAACTTGCGCCAACCCTGTCAATATCCTAAATCTCACCGGAGCAGTCATTGGAGCCATAAATGCCGTCTTAGCTGCATGAATATAGAACTTATAAAATGGGCTTAAATGTCTCATCACCCGTTGCGTCGCAGGGTCTGTTACGGTATAATCATTCATGGCTTTATTTACTTCATTAACCAAAAACTTCGTTAACTCCACATCCCCTTTGGCTTCATCCATAAACTCTGGCAGAGTCGCAGCATAGTTATAATCGTGCATCTTTCTTTTAGCCAGAGCTTTTCTCGCCGCGGTTATATACGCCGCTCGTCTGGCCACTTCTTCTACCGCCTCGTTTACTTCAAAACCAAAGTTAACAAACCGTGTAACATATCTATCTTTAATTCTATTCAACGCTGGATTAGTCATCATCTTAGCTATTCTTCCCTCAGTACCATCAGCAATAGCTATCTTGGCATAATCATGAATTTGATTATATAATCCGGCAAAGAAACCAGCAGTTGCTTCCTCTGGAATCTTTTCAATATAATGTGAGTTAAACGCTTTAACCACGTCCCCAACACTCGTTCCATGCAAATACAAAAACAAAGCGTTACCAATCATGTTATTCTTAATCCACCGTAGCGCCACTGGTGGTGTACTCAACACAAGAGTAACCCAGGCACTCAATGCTTTATTATGAACCGTCTCTGCCATTCTCAACAACTTCCAAGTTGACTGCCCAATCCCTGTAACATCCCGCATAGACCCCGCCACTAGCGCTCCCAGTCTTTGAGGAATCTGGTATCTCTTTCCTGGCCGTCTTAACACCGCTTCTAAATCATCCCCCAACACTTTCTCAACTTTCTTGCCAATAGTTACAATCGACTTGGCAATAATCTTTTGACTATCTGCTCCTTTGATTTGTAGGGCAGATGCCAACTCGTTTTCTAGACCAACATCATCCATCAAAGCCTTTCGGATATCCAAACTCTTCTTAATAATAAAATCATGCACTGTTGGGCTAAACTCCACCCATCCTTCTTGCGCATATTCCCCAGGTTTCAAAGGTTTAGCCATCGAGAGAATCTCTCCAAGCATCTTCTGATGAGCTTCGTATTTACTCAAAGCTATTTGATACGCCAACAAAGGATAATCCCCACCAACTCTTGCCAACTTTGACCCTCTTTGCTCGTGGAACATGGTTGGCTTTCTCAAGTAATGTTCAATCCCTCTTCCTGACCCAACATCCCCAGTCCCGGGAGTTCTCATCTCCAACTTATGACTAATGTTCTTGGTCAAAAACGTGAAATACTCTGGCGAATAAATACTCTGTGTCATATATAAATCATCGGCGGGTTTCATGGCATTAAATAAAACCTTAGTCACCTGTTCCCTGGCTGTTTGTATCTGCAAGTTTGTTACCGCTGGTTTCGGGCCCGGCGGACGAGCTACCCCAATGGCCTTTCCGACCATATCCTTTATCACTTGTTCCATATCAATCTTTTTTACCATTCCATTCTCTTTCTTTATATACCATCCCCCAGTCAGTGATGCCAACGGCGCATCTTTTACCTCCCCTGCCATTAAATATGCCAAAGGATTACCTTTCACCGATGATTCTATTTCTGGCGCGTAATAAATATCCGTCAGCTTTTTGACTTTTGTGTCTTGTTTTCTAACCGCCCGAAGCAGCATGTTTTGCAATCTTTGGTCTAGCTCTACTGGTTTAAGTTTCAGTGTCTCGAATTTATCAAACACGCGGATATTCTCAACCAGGTTTCCCCTCTGGTCAATCTTTCTCGTTGCTCGCATAACTGTGGGAATACCAGAGTACTGCTCCCTTCCTCTGGCTATTCGTGTAATCAACGGTTCATAGTATTCCTTGGTGTCATCCATCCAAGCGTTCATAGCTGTGGTCAATTCTGTACGTTTAGCCAACTCTTCGGCGGGCATGTCGAAGTTATAATCCGTCAACCATCTCCCCAACACCGCTTTATCATCTTCGTTTAAGAAAAGCATAGACAAAAAAACTTTATCTGTCTCTGGCGATTTATCTTTAGCCGCTGCTGCCAGGACTTTCCCCACTATTCCCTTACCAAAATCATACTCTGCTTTTGGCTCTCCTTTCTTCAACTCTCTTCCCGCCAAATCCACTCCCCATTTATCTGCCAAAGCATCAATATTCGCTTTGTATCTCCTCCCATTCCGGCCTATCTTCTTGGCATACTCCACCCCACTAGCCAAGTTTGCCTGACTTTCTGGATTCTCGAAGAACTCTCGCAAAACATTCTTGCCTTGTTGGGTTAATTCTACACCAGAGAACTCCGGGAACTTCGCCGGGTCGTCTATTCCCATTACCGCAAAAGGGAAAACTTCTTTTTCAGTGGTCGATAACTTATCTCTCAACTCGGTTTTCCATGTTTTCAGTGCCTGCATAACATGAGCTTCTTCGCCACGTTTATAAAACGATTGGTTCTGTTTGAACCAGCCATCGAACTCTGCATCACTCATCCATTTAGCCACAGTGTTATTCTTTTTCATAACACTCTTAACCGTATCTGAAACCAAATGCTCCGAGAAGCCCATAATCCTAGCTCCTGCCACAGCATCCAAAGCAGCAAATAATGGATGTTCTGCGGCGTAAGTGGCCAAAGGAGCTAGCTTACCTTCCAAAACAAACTGTCCATGTGGGGAGTATTGTTCTTCCAAGCCTTTCTTCAAATCATACAGCAGATTAACTCCATCTTTATATCTATCTGCCATATTATAAACATCTTCTTGCGTGACATTTCCCATAGCTTTGTGGACACCATACTTAATTCCCTCGTATATGGTATTCCCGCCGATATATGTTGCTAAAGCCGGTATGACTACTGCGCCACCAAGCAACGCCGCAACATCTTTGGGAGTATTTTTTATGCCTTTCTCCAAAGGCAGAGTAAACTTCTCCATCCCCATTGCTGCATTACGTAGTAACATAGCTCTATTAGCTGGCGGTCTCGCTATTTTCTTAGTGGCATCCTCTGTTACTTGTTGTATCGGCCCAAGTCGTCTTTGTGTTATCGCTTCTGCCGCTCTCAATGGGTGTCCTGACTTCAACTCTATTCCAGCCTCAACTAATCTTGGAATCCAATCCACTTTTGTTGGACTAATAGTTTTCTTCAACTCAGCCACTTTTTCTTTGGTTGACAACTCCACCGGTTGTGGCGGACGAACTGGCACAACATAATCAGGACTATCCTTACCCCCTGCAAGTTCTGCCAATAACTTAGCTCTATCCATTACTCTTCTCCCATCGTAGCTTTTTTATTATTATAGAGCTTCCATAAATCATTGATTTGTTTGCGTACCTGCTGCCGCTGAATAGGTGTTGGTAGTACCTCCGGATTTGTTAATATACCAGTAATCCTATCCCGCTCTGCTTCTGTTGGATTTGCTTCAAACTTTTTGAATACAACCAACATATTATTCTGTTCATCTGGCGACAATGGAGCAATGTCATTAATGATTTTTAAAATACTATCAATCTTGGTTAGAGTAGCGGTTGGGGGAGTCTTAACCGCAGTAATACTATTTAACCCACTTGTATCTACTCTCACTCCCTTTCCCGGAACTCGTACCACTGTTTTTTGCTTAACAGGTGGTCCAACCGCTGCTCCCTTGGGAGGAGTTTTAATTCCTCTGGTCTGTTTAGTTGGTGTGTCAACAATACTAATCTGTTGTGTTGTTCCATCAGTATCCTTGGTAACTTTTCCATCGGGACTAACCACTACACTATATAGAATACCAGTCCCGCCCGAAGGGTCTATATCAAACGCCAAAGAACTAACATCATGGTTCTCTGTTTGTGCAGTATTCTTGGCTTGAGTAAGCATACCATCCATTAACCCTTTGGTCTTAACCGCCAATCGGGCATCAAGTGTACTGCTTTTAATAAACTCTTGAATAAATGGCGGGAGAGTACCAAAGAATTTATTGGCATCGGCAACTTGTGTTGCTTCTTGTTTGGCTCCTCTTTGTAAATCCAATCCAATCAATGCTCCAGCGTACTGACGCTGCTCACCAGCGGTCATTTTGGCTGGGTCTTTGCCAGCAAAAAAGAGTTCCAAATTTGTTGCACCAAGCCCAGCAATAGGAACACGCATTCTAGCGCGAAGTTTGGCTTCTTCTTTATGCCCAACCGCACCCTGTCCCAACTTAGCCGTTAACTCATCCACAGAAATCAGGTCGTCTGGTTCCCCAGCAAACAAGCTGTCAGCTATTTCTTTCTTCATCCCAGGAAGTAACATAGCTGTAGCTCTTGCCTCGGCATTTGTTATACTTCCTTTAACACCAAACTTCTTGGCCAAATCAGCCGTTCTAAAAATCTTATCCAAATTCTGCCACTCTTCTGTAGTTATTTTATCACCAACCAACTTCCCCGATAGGCGTAGGATATCTCCAGGACTGTTAACGGTATACTGCAACTTAACATCACCAATCTTAGCGTTCTCTTGTGCTACCCAATCCTTGATTGCCTTTACAGTTGTGTTTGGGTCAATACCTAAACTGGGAGATTCAAACTTTCCTGCCGTCCGCTTGAAAATACTTGGCAACCCAATCTGCACGTTCTTATACTTCTCCAAATTCCCCGGGTCGCTACTGGCCAACTCCACCAACTTCAACTCTATGTTGGCTCTATTAGCCATCTCTTGCTCTGCCAACTGTTGCTCTCTATCCTCTTTCTGCCATTCTCTCTGCCGATGAATCATCAAAGCATTATTCACACCTCTGGCAATACCACCAGCGATTCCCGCTAAAGCATAATCTCTTGGCTGTGCCATTTCTTTTCTCCTTACGCTAACATTGAAGTAACAGCGGCAGTAGTGGCTGCTTCTGTGCCAGCACCGAGTACCGTTGCTAGAGTATTAGACCACATATTCTTCTCTGCTGCAGCCATTTGGTCCGCAAACTGGGCTGCTTGGGTTATTTGTTGTTCCGCAGACAAAATAGTACTGGACGTTATTTGCAACAAGTTTACTCCGAGTGAAACACCAGTTTGTGTAAAGAACGTCCACATATCCCGTTGCACCGCAGCTTCTAAATCGACAGCCTTTATTGCCATGTCAACTTTTGTTTTGTAATCTGCTGACCTGGCCGACATTATAGCATCAGCAGCTTTCTCACTATATCCCATATACTTATCTGCAATATAGCTCCGGCGGGCAATGTCTAGTTGGGCTAGTCCAGTGGTTACATTATTCTGAATAGTAGCCATTTGCTTATTATATTGTTGTTGGGTTATTCTACCGCCCTTTAATGCCTCTTCGGCAGCTTGCGCATCATACGCTAGTCGAGCCTGATTGGGTGCTGCCTTAGCCTGCGCCATCCAATTAACTGTCTCTTCTAGTCCAAGTTTTAAATTGGCTACGCCACTATTAACCGCCGCAACATACTTGCCAAGTTGAACATCCATTTCCAGAAACGCTTTGTTAACCTTTGGAAGAAACTTCTCCAGCACTTCTCCAGACTTCATCGACTCTGCTGCTTCCTGTAACGCATCAAGCCCGGTTTGGATTGATTGGTACAACAACTGCTTACTATTCTCACTCAACTCAAACGCATTGGTTACTACATCTCCTAAGTCACCATTATCTTCCCCGCCTCCACCAGCATCTTTATTACCACTTGGTATATCTGTTTGTAAAACATCTGAATCAAATAATATCTCTTTCGGTAGCAATGAATCAATATCCCCACCACTGTCCCCAATAGCAGTAAACAATCCCGCCAACGATTTATCCGTGATACCACCATACTCTTTAAAGTCATACAACGTGGCGTAGGCATTACGGTATTCCTGTATATCTTTTATATCAATCTTCCCGCCAAAATTAGCCGCAATATCTTCATCGGAGTATTCAGGAGTACCATCTGGTTTAATTGTGAATAAATCAAGCAATGCTTTCGGGTCGCCATTGACATATGAATAAACAGTTTTGGTTATTCCCAAAGCATAGTTAAGTTTATCATGTGCCGCTGCAACATCGCCCTCATCTGGTAACTTTGCCAAATCAGAATTATTGTACATATCTGGGTCAGCGTCACGCCAATAGTCTTGCAACTCTCTGGCAGTTAACTTCTCGCCGTTCTTGTACGGCGTCTCTTTTTCTTTCTCGTCACTTGGTTTCTCTGGTGCTTCTCCTGCCGCTTCAATAATAGCCTTTGCTCTATAATTATCCGGGTCAGTCTCCAATGCTTTTTTCGCGGCAGCCAGTTGCTCTTCTTGGGCATCAGCATTTGAGTTTTTATAAAAGTCCACTGTTCCTTTTACGTCAACTGCTTTCTGTGCATTCAGTTGAGCAACTGTGGCAGTAACGTCTTTATAGTTGGTTCTCAATCCTTCTTTGTTATAAATATATCCATCACTTCCTACCTTATACCCCGCCCAAGTACCACTCTCGATTGTTTTAACAAAAGTAACTCCTGGTGCTGGTTGGCCTGTTACCTTTGACAAGTCAGGTACAGTACTTGGTACCGATACTTGTTGTACAGTAGAACCAATCTCTCCCTTTGTTGCCCCAGGAGTAACAACCGCCGGAGCCGACAAGCCCCAAGTAGCTATACTAGATGCTGTAGCATTAGTTGGGTCTTTAACCAAAATCTCTTTTGCTTTAGCCACCAAAGCATTCCTTTCAGTCTCTGCCATAGCATACAAAGAGTTCTTGGTTACTTTACCATAATCTGCAGCAAAAGTTGACGAGTCCGTGGTAGCTTTAACCGGAGTTATTTCTACTGGTTTAACCGCTTTCGCCGTTTTCTGTTTGGTTGTCGACACCGCTGAAGTCTTAGCTTTGGCTTCATCTACCGCGGATTTGTTAATCTGACTTATCTCATAATCAGTAATCTTGTTATATCTCGGCGTAAACCCCACCCCAGGAATCACTTCTTTGGCAAAATTTATATCTCCTTTAGAAGAAACCAAGTTCCCAATAACACTATCAATATATGCTTTGGGAATACCAGCATCTTCTAAATATTGTTTCGCGGTTTGTTGTTGCTTGGCATAGTTTTTACCATACTTCGTATCCCCAATCATTGAATACGCTGCCGTAAGAACCTTATCAATGTCTGCCATTCTTTCCTCCTTTAATAATTAGGGCATAACCCTGGGCGTTCTAAGTAGTTATGTAAACGGTCGTCATAAGTCGTTCCGGGAATCAGGTCAATAAAGCCTTGGAGATAATCCATTATTGAAACAAACTTGTGGATGTGAACATTGAACTCTCTTATCACATCTGGCCACTCCCATTCAGTGTTCATGCTACTACCAGACATTCCTGGTTCTTCTCCCAACATTTCGGTTACGGCTTGCCATTGAATCTGTAAAGCTGAACCAATCGCCTTAACTAAGTCTCCATACTCTTCCACTCCACCAATAGTTGCTAGAGGTAATGGTGTTGATAGAGTAGTTAGTGTTGGACAAGATTCTATATTAATCATTGGTGTTGGTCCAACGGGATGTGTATAATTTCCTCGACAGTTATATTTAAGGATAGCAGGATCACCACTAGCCCCCTGTCTAGCAACTATTTCACCAGATTCTAATAGTGCATCCAATAAAAAACTATATGTTGGAAGTGCCGACCATTCTACATTGTGTGTATATACTTTCTTACAAAATATAACACGATATATTTGGTTAAGACAATTTCTTGTCCGAACGCCACCATCTACCAAACATCCAATATATAACGATGCCGTAGTATCCCAACCAACAGACCGCCTTGTTGTTGGCAATACAATTTGGGTATCCAAGTAACTATTCACAACCATCCCATTTAGCTGTGCTGTTATTTGAGAAATAAATTGTGGAGCCGAATTATTTATTCTAGTACAACTAAACTCACCAACACCATCTTCACATATTAACGAATTGGTATTAGCACCTATTCCAACCTGTAATGCCTCCATAATAAAATGAATAGGGCTGACACCACCTCTATCACCACGACTAAATAAGATATTATGCCCCACCGTATAATCAGCACTGACCAATATAGTAAATTCATTAACATCAAAATCGCTACTGGCAGCAACACGCATAAAACAATTAGCCACCGGTCCAGCAAAATTCCATTGCATAGCACTTTTTGCGCCAACTAATTGATACACACTGGTTCCAATTTCAACTATGTCATTGCCATTCCCCGACCGGTCACTTATTGTTGTAGAAACACCGTCTGTGTATGTATACCACACACCTTGATACAATCCCGCTGGCCATACTCCATGTGGATTTATCTGTGTGGTACAACTGGCATTACCAAAATACATATAAAACGTATTCGCCGCGGTTAATGGTGAGCGTATCACAAATTGGTACATATGCGCAGCACCCTGATTCAAATAAATAATATCATGTGGCAGTTTCGTTTTGCCGTCACTAGCTGTAAACAAAATATCTTCACCATTTGCTTGAATCAAATCATGAAAATCAATGTTTGGCCAGAATGGTGGAGGCATCCAGTTTTCACTAAACTCCAATGTCCATGCAATATCGTCGAAGTCGGGTAACGTAATACTGGGTTCACCACCCGGAGGATTATATGGCATATCAAATCTTATTCGGTACTTCCATTCCGTGTTATACCAATTCCCCAACGCATATTCTTCTTTTATGGTTTCCATACCATAATTATCCAAAGCAGTTCTCAAATCACCAAGAATAGTCCATATTAAAAACAACGCTAGATTCATCCGATGAACACCATCCTCTCTATTCAACTCCAAAGGAATATCTTGAATAGGCCAGTTAGTTGGCATCTATGCCTCCGATACAGAATAAGTAAACAACAACGGCCCAGCTATAATAACGTTTGAGTTCGCCCCGCTTAGAGTTGCGGTACAAGAGAAATCAACTTGGAACAATCTACCATCCGCCCCTTGTTGAAACGTTAGTTCAGTAAAACCATAACTTGGGTCAGTTATGGCATTAGTAGCAGTTATAGTTTCTTTTAGAGTTCCATCAACATATAACTTTACAGTAATCGTTTGGTTCTTTGCAGCCAGATAAAACGATAGCTTGTGTAAAGTTTTCTTTTTGTTGGGCGCTCCGAACCATGTAGCTTTGGTTTTAAAATCCATTGCTATACTAGCTGTGGTAGAAACCGTGCTGGGGGGAACCAGATAATAAACATGATGAGTGCTGGTTATCAATGTCGTCTTTAAATAATCATCATAGAAAACAAAGCTGTCTCCCCCAATAAACGCTGTCACCCAATCAACCACTGGCGATTTCGGAGCAGCAAGTTGGAACACCAGAACTCTCGTGGCAACACTTGCGCCAAGAGGAAAGCAAACATAGAGATTACTTGTTGAGTAATCAAACGCGGTAGATATTTCGGATTTACCAGTTCCTAATGCAGCACAGAGAGTAATAAACAAATCATTTTGTTTTATGGAATAAACTTTTGAGGAAACACCGTTAAACAAATAAACCCCACCCTCTCCAACATACATTGCTTGGCCAGCGGAAACCAGAGTGGCCCCATAGTTACTAACAATTCCTTCACTGGCATAGGTTTTGTCGATGTAGAAAGTAGCCTCGTTTGCCCCCCGAAGCATCCATATAGTATTAGTTGTACCAATAAATAAATTATCCCCCAAAACAAACATGGCTTTGGAAGAGAATGGAGTTCTCGGCAAAGGCTCATTATCGTCAAAGAAGTGTCCCCGCTCACGCGCTTGCGTCCATTGGATGTATCCACCGTACGACACAATATCTCCAAGAAATATTCTATTATAATGAACAGCACTGACATTGGCTCCAGGAGCAGGAGTGTGGTCTACCCCATCATCAGGTAGAGCCACACTCAAAGCCGAGTCAGCAATGTTGTCGGTATATGTAACCGTTCCTACTCCATTGGCAATTTGTGCAACATACATCCAAGCCGTTAACGTTCCACCCTTTCGGTAGATTCTTTTATAATCCACCTGTGCATCTGCTGACTCGGCTATAACTGTTAGTGCTATCTGGTTTGTCGCCACAGTTACCGAAGCAGATATTGGGGACATATTACTTTCTACACCATCTGTGCTATTGTAATACGTATAGACATAGTAATATGTCCCATCTGGATTCCCACCCGCTCCTGAATCAGCTGTGGTCATTGCTGCCGCCGGAGCAGCTATACCCCATTTTTTAACCGTTGCAGCAAAACTGGCTTTCCAGAAAAATGGCGTAGTAATCAATGAGTGAGTAACATATAAATACCCACCCTCGCTTACCATCGCGGGAGGATTAGCCTTAGTTATAGCTAAAGCTCCGCCGATAGAATGAAACTCTGTCCATGCCCCGGCCGGTTCGAGCTTATAATAAAAATGTATATCTCCTGCATCCATCTTAACACAAGCAATAAGATAGACTGTCCCAGCGGCATCATAATGACGACACAAGCCAACAATAGTTCCTGCAACGGCAACATCGTAAGCCTCCACTATGGGGCGTCTCATGGTTATTGCGCCCAAGTTGCGGTTATAGTCAATGTTTTGACCAATACTCAACTCATCTTCGGCTATCCCAACCGCCGGTCCGGAGTTGATTCCAGCAATCATTGTTGGCATTACATATTCAGGATGCTCACCCATTAGCGTTTCTCCATTGTGCTATCTGGTTGACTCTGGCCAGGGATATCTCCCGCCCACTCGAAACCACCTTTTTCGCAGCCGTCGGAAAAATATTTATAAAACGTAGCCGCTCGTTGGGCGTCGTTGGTTTTCAACTTGCCAATAAATGCTGCATATAAGGCAAGTAACCAATGATAATTATACGGAATGTCGGGAGTGTTGGCATCATCAGTCATATCCGCCGGGAAGCCATAGAGCCAAACATACCAGGTTGGATTCGCCACTACAAAAACTGCATTTGGGGCGGGAGAAATCCATATAGTCTTATTCGATTGCTTCCAATATGAAGGAGTGCCTGGGATTATTGGCAGAGTTCCTATCTTTTGGAAGTCCAACTCTGGAACAGCCAAGCCAGCATAGTCAACCACAGATAACGTCCCAATCATATTAGTCACCGGTGCTGCAGTAACCAACGGAGTGTATGATTGAGTGGCGTTAACCAGTGTTAAATACGCATAAATAGTGTAACACCTGGTTCTTGAGCAAACCTCTTTCATTCCCTCGTTAATCCAGATATTAATCTCCGCATCTGTATACGTCGCCGCAGTTGGTTCTGCCAACAAAGCTCTTGCGAATGTTCTTATTGCACTCCTAATCATAGCCAACTCCTAGAGAACACGATGGTCAACACCAAAATCTGTAAACCCTGTTTCGGCCTCATCCAAATCCGCAAAGTCTTTTATTGAATCCGAGATAGGATGTAACCGAGTATCTCTATCGGTTTCATCACTTAAACGAATTTGGTATTGTTGATACAACTCTCGTGCAACCTGGGCTTTTATTGGGTCCCGTCCACGAACAGCATCAGAAAGCAAACCATAATACGCCCCCAACATGGCAACCAAGTCCTCGGGAACCAACGCAACATCAGTTAACGCCGAGAGAGTTGAGGCATAACGGGAATAAACAGCCAGCAAAACATACTGGTCGTCTGGCACCGGATATAAATCAATAGTAACTATTCCATTCGCCAAAGACTCATACGCCCAATATTCTGGCTCCCCAGTGTCTTTCCTGGTTGGGTCGAGCGCAAACAGTTGTTCGGCACTTTTTCTCTCCAGCGGTTTATTCGTGCCATATATTACCTCTCTTATTTCTCCACAATCACTAAGAGAGTATTTTCTGGCAAATATTGAATAAGTTGCGTCGGCATCATCATCCCCAGCATAGTTGGCGTCCATTGTAATCAACGCGGCAGTTCCGGCGGTGATACCATAAAACGCATCCTCATCGTTTATTCTAATCTCTCTGGTCGTCAGCGCCTGTACTGCGTCCGGGACGTTCCATGCCGTTCCTACCCCAATCACAGCACTAGAACCAGCAATCATAATACAAGTCCCGATTGTGTATGGTTCTTGCGTAATAATTCGGCACGTTTTATTCAATCCCGCCCAGGGCCATCGGCCAACCAACGACCTTTGGGCCTGGTTAGCCAAAGCAATTAGGGCAGCCGCTGGCATCCCCGGAAGATATAACCGCATTGTTTCTAAAATAGTGCTTAAAGCCATTTATTCTCTCCCCTCAGGAAGCATCGGTTTTGCAGTAGTGGCAGATTGAGTTGTGGATTGAGAGCCAGTGGGCTTGGCGGCCTCCGGCGGGACAACAGCCGCGACTAATTGTTTCTCTTTGCGCTTGGTCAACCAACGCATGATAAACATTATGATAGACGGACCAATCAGAGTAGTCGCTACGGTAACAGCCCAGGCAGGTAGCGCTATTCCAAATGCCCCCAACACAACAACAATAACACCAATGATTGCACCAGCAGCAGCAGTCTCACTCTCATAAGTCTTGTTACCAATAGTTACTTCAGCCATGATACCCTCCTTATAAAAGTTTTATTATTGCGGCAAACAACTCGCCAGCGGACTTATAATGTATTATAACCATTCCTCCTACAACTACGGCAATAACTTTTACCCACCACCAGGTCTTTCCGACTTTTTTGTCGGTCGACATATAAGCAGCAATTACTTTGTCCAGCTTCACATCAATCGCTGCCACTTGTGTTGCAACTGTGGTCATGGTTGTCTCTGTACTGGATTTAATATTCTCCACACAAGATGTTAATAATTCGGAGACACTTTTTATATCGTCCTCCAACTTCTCTTTTAACAACTTCACTCCCGGGTCGTCTAGTATACCATTAGACATCAGCGCCTCCTAATAGCTTCTGTATACTCTTACTTTAATTGTGGTTCCCATCATTGGATAAAACGACCCTTGGGGGCATCCCCAAGTAAAGTCCGTATTGTTTTTTGTTGAATGGATATGCACTCCGTGGTGAGTCACGTCCGTTACTTGTTGCAAAGAAGCGTTGTCGAAATCGGCATCTCCAGTGTTCGCCCCGACAACGAATAGAAACCAGGTATCGGCACTACTGATAAGAGTGGAATAGGCACTCATGGTACCGTCCCCAGCAAGAGTTGTGTAGCCTGTGCCAATACTTAGCGGCGTGAGACTATGCGTTCCGCCGACATGGTTAGACACAGTAATCTCACCGTAATATAACATACCCTCGGTAGTCACCGCTGTAACTTCTTCACAACAATTGTTTCCACCAGCATCTGCATCAACAGCTACACAGGTGTTGGTGATACCATCTATTGTGTAATACGGAGCATCGTACTCCCAATTGGGGGGAGCCGCTGCGTCGGCATCCTCAAAACCATTATTAGTCAAAAGTTCTGCACCACTCAATGTTGGAGCAGCCCCAGCACCAGCTGCACCAATACTTCCATAAATAACGTCACCATCTGAATCTTCGAGGACAACCAAATACGAAGTAAGTCCAGCATCAGTTCCGGCAAATCTAGCTATATCAATAGTAGAGCCACAGTCTACCATTGAACCACCAACATTATAGGCGTAAACAAAGTCGGCGTAAGCACAAGTGGCGGAGTAGACAAGCTCGCCCAAGTCGGGTTGCGTGTCCACAATCTTATAGCTCAACGCCAGACTCGGATTGAAGCCGCTATCCATCGTCGCATAAGACCGTGTATGCGTGGTGGAATATCCGGGAGTGGAGAAAAGATGGACGCCGTTGACAGAGGAATGGAGAACGCGCTTGATAGAATAATCATCAACACTGGCATCAACTCCGGTAGTCATAGCTTTAATGCCATTTCCCGTAGTGCTTACATATACTGGCGTGTAATACTCGGTATATGTTGCGGCGCTCGTGCGATTGTTTGGAGTACCCAAACCCAAACCCATTGAAATACCACCATCGGTAATACTATCAATAGTGCATACCATTTTATAAAGTGCATAAACCGTATGGGTTGCCACCGGGTTAGACTTAATAAAATCTCCGGAAGTAGCATTAAGCGCAGCACCTTTTCCACCCGCAACTGACCATCCCCCGGCGGCAGTCCAATTTCCTGCATTGGAAAAATCGGTTTCCTTATTGCGTTCAACATCCAATCCCTCTGCCGCATCCGCCGCACCAATCCAAGCACTCATGGACTTTCCGGCGCTATCAACTAAGATAAGCTTATACCGCCGGAAAGCAGAATCCGAGCCGGTAAAGCCAGTGAATATTCCCGCGCCAAGGTCGGCAAAACAGTTGGTGGCGGTAGAATCCACCTTGGCTGTGAAAACTGCAACTGTTCCGGACTTGGCTATATTACTACCACTTGAGTAAATATAGTATGTATAACCAGCAGCATCATTGTAATTAAAGCCAGATTGTGCATAGCTTACGCCCTGGGTGCCATATGGCGTACTAGATAATATGACACCATTAACCGAAGGCGCTGTAACTAATACCGCTTGCTGTGTAACAATGTCGCAGGTCTGGCCATTGGCTGTATCAATATTGGTTACTTTCCACGTTCTGCTGGACGTACAAGTCAAGTAAACATCGGTCTGGTCACCGCTATAATATACAACATCGGAGCCATTGGTTAGATTTACAGTGCCTTGACTGGGTGTCCAATCAACGGTTACTTTATACAATGCACCATAAGTTAATAAGTTGGGGTAATATACTGAACCAGTAGTACCACCATTAGTGAACGTATTAGCATCTGTAATAGCGGCACCAGTGGCACTCCAACCAACTGTTAAATTCCATCCAGATAACGCGTCAGCACCAGTTGTTTCCCCGGTTCCGATGCTTTTAATATATGCGACAACTCTCTTGCCAGCACTATCAACAATTTCTACCCATTGACCAATGTTATCAGCGGAGTTTAGCACCCCTGCTGTGCCATCAATAAACCCACCGATAGTACTAATATGGCAATTAGCCAGCGTTATCGGCCCGGTTTTGATTAGTGTCTTGGCAAAAGCAGCCGACTCTGCCACTAACCCAAACACTAACAGAAAAGTTATAGCCAATATAGCAATGCGTTTACGCATTTATCCCTCCGAAGCCTTCAAGTTCTCAAGGTATGTCTTGGCTATGACTTGATTATCCGGCGTTAGACTTTTCAGAGTGGTAATAGCAGGAGTAACAATGCTTTCTTGGTCTATCAACTCCTGATAATATTGTAGTTTTTTGGTTAACAAGTCCTCAGCCCAGTCCTTGAACACAAGAGTAGGGTTTTTGGCGGCAAAAGCCTCCAACAGTTTTACTCTAATCTGCACAATAACTTCTTGTTTCGCCATTTTTTCCTCCCTACGCACCGGCATCGAACCATACTCCCGCCAATGGATAGGCATAATAACCGTTAACACTGTCGACAAACATAATAATACAAGAACCAGAGCTAGAATCGTTCTGAATCTTGTCACCATCATCCAAAGCCGTTCCGCTTAAAACGATTCGGTCGCTGGCATTTGGGTCTACAACAACCGCAGCAGCAGTGGTGGAAACAATCATGAAGTAGGAACCAACTATCGAGGCATCCACAGCGGGAAGGATGTAAGTTCCAGCAGCGGTGGCTAAAATAATCCCGTGGCGTATCTGACCAGTGGTTAACGTTGCCGCAGTAGTGCTGGTAACTTTACGCATGATGCCGACTGGGTAGTTGAATACGAATTTACTGTTGGTGTTATCCCATGTTAGAGTGGCATCAGTACCTAAATCAGCCACCAAGAGCGTCATATCACCATCTGCCCCGCCTTTGTTAACCGTATATCCGCCAGTTCCAGTCATATCAATATTGGTAGCAGTCCCCAATATTCGTGTGTCAGTGGCGTTACTCCAATATTCTCCGTTGGCCATGATAAATGAGCCAGAAGTTTTTACGCTTGTGTTAAATGTCCAATCCCCAGCCTCGTCAACGATGGTATGACTATGGTGGCCAGTAATATCCGGGTCAGAAATAGTTACAAGATTACCAGAGATTCCTCCTGGTATTGACACAGACCAAGTGGCATCAACCAAGCTGACTACTCCGGACGCTACTTTCCATAAACTAAACCCCGGAGGAGTGGCAGCGATTAAGCCAAAAGTCGCAAGCCATAAAATTACTAGGAGGACAGCAAGTTTATTTTTCATTCAATCCTCCTACCATGCCACATCAATATAGATGGTTCCAGTAGCACCAGCTCCGGCGTCAGCAATAACTGGGGAGATAGTAGCGTTGTAATAGAACGGATAATACCCCCAAGTTGTTACTGGACAACGTAATACATCGCTATCTGTTACAACAATAGGACAGTCTGTACCAAGAGCTTTTAATATATCTGCCCCAGTAGTTCCGGCTGGGGATAGCAAAGGAAAGGTTACATCATAATGGTTAGTTGGCACCACCGCCCCGGGCCAGAACTCTACCGAGTAAATAAACCCAGTCACGTTATACGCATAACCAACTCCTGTTACCGCTCCACCCGCCGAAGCTGTCCAAGCAAACGCATATCTGGTCGTTCTCGAATCTTTTTGTGTGATTGTTACGGTACAACTCCCGGCAGCCAATGCCTCTATCGGAAGCATAAGTATAACCGCCAGAAGGATTAAACCAAAAATCTTACGCATCTTATGCCTCCTAATAATAGCAAAACATGGTTGCCGAAACCACAGCGGTCACGGGGAGAGCGCCAGCAATAATTATAGCTGCGCGACAATCCCAGGGAATAAGCATCGGTTCAAAGTTATTCTGCCAGTGCGCATCATCTCGCGGGAGAATGATGGAAGTCTGGCCAGTTAGGTCAATCTGGAAAATATCCACATCATACCCCGCTCCGGCAACATTATCAAGCAATACCGTTAAAGTCCCAGTTACTCCCACATCAAACGCCAAAGTGACCATATACAAATAGAACGGACAGTTTGGCAACTTAGGACTGCCTGTTGCCGCCCCAGTCCCGTCAGAATACAACGAGAACGCGCCTCCGGTTAATGCACCAGTTCCATACACAACTCGCGGCGTGATTTCTCTGGTATCAATAGCTAATGCTTCCACACAAGCCTCCTAAGTTTTGGGGAGTGGATTATCTCCACTCCCCTAGCCGCCCACAGCCCTATGCCATAAAAAGGTCATAGAGGAAAAGATGTTCTTGTTGGAGTAAACCTTTGTTACTCAAGTCAGTTATGGTATCTTTAATCAGTTTAATCTCCGAATCTTTGAACGTGAAGTCTTTTGGCTGTGCTTCAGGAACAGTTCCATCCCACTCAATACTTCCCGGAGTGGCACCATCGCGCAACTTGATAGCTGCAATCTCTTCCCGAGTCAATTCTACCAGTTTCTTTATATCCCTGGCAGCAAGCAGTTGGGTAATGCTGCCTTTTTGGGGTAGAATGTTTCCCAACAAAATCCGTCCAAAGATGTTTAGTTTTATAACCATAACCAATCCTTTCTACGCATCGGATTTGATAAGAACGGAATAAGCAACGCCGTTAATCAAACATTTGATATATTTGCTGGTTCCTCCACCAGCGCCCGAATCGGCAATTACACCAGTACTCGAATCAAACTCGAACATGGCATCCCAGGTTCCAGACAGAGGCGCAAGAACGTGCATAACTACAGCTTTGCCATCGGTGGTTCCGGCAAGATTTGCACCGGCACTAAACGCCGCAGCATAATAACTGGTCGGAAGAGTACAGCCGGCAGGGATGTCGACAGAACCATGAACGCCACTAAATGCGCACGCGCCAATGCTGGCAGTATCTGCCAGTTCGATACCACCAAACACGCCGGAGATAACGCCGGTAGAAGTAATAGTGGTGGTTCCCTTGGCTTTCAGTAAGCCTTTAACCGCATTGAGGCTTACGTCAAGGCCAGTGATATTGGTGGTCAATAACAACCGACACAAAGTCGCACCATAATCACCAGCACCAAATCCCACTCCACCATCATCCGCGCTTACACGAAACGCACGGTCACAAAGTTCGGCCCAGGTTAGCGTCCCAATATTGATACCATCCCCAACCGTATTCGACTTCTTGCCAATCTGAAGGATTCCAGACTTGGCAACAGTGTTGGTAAAAATCAGGGAGCCAGACTCCCATTTCGCTCCAAGACCCATAATAAAATACCTCCGCTAATCCAACATAAGCATAAAAGGTTTGTAATAAGTAGCCCCAGCATCTTCCAAGAAGTAACCGATAGGAACATCGGTATGGCCAGTCACCGGGCCAGCAGCGCCGTCAACAGTTGCGCCGGAAGTGCATAGAACTCCCTGGTTGGCATCGCCAGTATCGACTAACACGTTAGTCTGTCCACGAGTTTGCAGCCAAAAGTAATAACTCGCGGCGACTAGCGTCGGCGGGACTCCCAAGAAGCCAATAGTCCTATCACCCGCCGAAGCAATTATCACCGCGTTATGTGCATGACGCTTCAAACATACAGTGTCAGTGGTAATAGTCAATGCGGTGATAAGTCCAGACTCAAGAGTCAAAGCCAGATTAGCCGACAAAGCCGCAGCCGGGTGAGAAGCAATTCGGTATGAGTATCCACCATGAGCATTGCTTGCCACAGGAGTCGCAATGTGCATAAAGCCTTCTTTATACATATCTTTCGTGGCAGCAGTAGCCCCCAGAGTCACAGTGACAACCATAGACCCAATCGAGTGATTGGCAACAACAGCACACAACTCGTGGTTGGCCTCATCACTGGCTCTCCGAACCACCTTTCCGGCCGCTAGAATCGTTGCACCATTTTTTGTATAACGAAAAACTCGGCCGTCGTCCGTGACCATGCGAGTACCCAAAGGATACGTCTGCGTGGCAGAAGTTTTCTGCCAGTCCATGTCCGGGACGTTCTGCCAAGTTTTGTTGTCCATCCAGAAACGAGTACCCATGTTACCTCCCTACGGCATAATCTTTAAATCGACCGCATCGTAATAAGTTGCCGTACCGTTGGCTCCAATCGCGATACCGATACATTGGTTGGTTAACAACGCGATATCCTCGGTGGCACCATCCACCGCAGCATCAACACGGAGGTCGGTGTAGATGGTGGTATCCCCAGTTCCGGTTAACACACCACATAATCCCCAAGTTTGGGACCAGTAATAATAGTTCGCAGCGACGGTACACAGCGGAACTCCAGCCAACCATTGATTAATATCACCCGCAGCGGCAACAAGAGTGCCGTTAAAACGACTTAATACTAACGCCAACACACCCGCAGCAGCGATGGCGGTCTGGACCGGTTCTTCCAAATCAATCTGGAGAGAGCCAGATGCAACACAGGCGGGATGTTTGGCGATTTGGTACATCTCACCAGTTGCTTTGTTGAGCAAATGTCCGCCGGTGTACTGGTTCGCAGTAACAGCGGTGGCACCAACAGTCACATGAACATGACGGTCACCAACAACTGCAGCACTTTGGGCAGTCGCGGCATAATGCAACGCAACCGTCGCCGGACCTTTGCATACTTTACCACGAGCTAACGCAAGCGCGCCAGCTTTGGCATAATAGAACACCTTGCCATTATTCAACATCAGCTTTTCGCCGATGGTATGCAACGCCGATACACTCGCAGCATAAATACTTTGTTCCGGGCCAACTTGCCCGTAAGCAGCTTGTTTAGACATTAAACACCTCCAGTATTAGCAGGGGGAGCAGGATTGGCAGGAGCCGGAGCAGGTGCAGCAGGTTTCTGCTCTCCACCAGCCGGGACGTTGTACAATTTCTGCGCCATCTGCGTTACGTTGTCGAGAAACGCTTTGGTAATCTGTGCAAATCTTGGGTCGAGTTGGACCAAATACTGCAACATTCTGGCAACATAGCCCAGAATAGTCAAGGGAGTAACCGGCTGGGCTTTGTCCCCAGCACCAGTTTGTCCCCCTGCGGGAGCATCCGGGTTCTGTTCCGCCGGAGCTTCCTTCGGTGCAGGACTGGCACTTCCACCCTTGTTCGCCAGATTCATTAATCGTGAGTTACGGTCTGTAGCCATTACAGCCTCCAATCTAAGAAATAGAATCCAGCCGGAAGCACCGAATAGGTTTGGTACAAATCAGGTTCGCGTCCAGAAGCAGCTGGCGAATATAGGCGCTTTGGTTGGTCGGTTCCTTCGGATTAGTCCAGATAAAGGCCCCAGTTTTCAGAATCGTGAGCTTGAAATAATCGGTGTTCAAGCCATAAATAGAATCCGCCGGGGTAATCGTGTTATCAACCGTAACAGTCGTCCCGTTAAAGTTGATGGCCTGGAAACCTGCGTTAATAATATCTTGCTGTGCGGTAGTGGGATAGAACTGCTTGGCGTAAATCTTATCCCAAAGTTTGTTGAACAAAGCCTGCCGCATGAGAATCAAATCGGGCTTTTCTTTACCATCAGTACAAGCACCAATGGCCTCTTGCAAGAAAGAAGCAGTTAACACATGCGCGGTAGAGTCAACATAGGCTTTCCACCAAGCATTCGTGGCCCGGGAAATTCCGGCATAGGAGTCATAAATAACTCCATCATCAATCGCGTTGTAAAGACCATCCAGGTCTTTATTGGCATTCCCGGTTCCGTCCCCGGCCAGTTGTTCAGACAACTTTTTGTTAAGCGACTTTTGGGCGTTGGCCAATTTATCGGCCAGCAAATCACCAACCTTCTCCGAACCAGCCGCTTGCGCTTTACGTAACTTGGTTCCCGGAATGGTCACATTGATATACACATGCTTCCATTGCCACACCGCAACCGTCTCGGTTTCAACGTAATCGGTGTTGAACTTGTCAAGACCGTCGTAACTTCCGCCGTTAAGCTCTTCGTATTCCAATCTCTGCGCAATGTCACCGCCACCAAGCGTTACTTTGTTTTTTGCCATCAACCGCGTGAGCAGGGGAGTAACGGTAAATACTTGGTTTACGATGCCAGGCAGAAAAGCCTTTTGCACAACGGCATCCATGTCATTGTAAGTCAGAGCCATCTTTCAATCTCCTTAATTATGACCCGGCCAACATCTTTTTGGCCACGTCCCGACCTTCCTCCACAGTTTTCGGAACTTCCGCCCCGAGCTTCGGTGGCGCAAAAATAGAACTGGTTGCCAATCCCTCAACTTTGGCTTGTTGCATAGCAGCGAACTTTTCCTGGGCTAGTTTTTCCGCACGAGCGTCAACGTTCTTTGACTCGTGGGTTTCATTATACGCAAGTTGGAAATCAGACAGTTGGAAGTCAGTCTTTCCCGCTTTCTCCAAACTAGCCATCACCGCATCCTCATCAAAAGGAACGGACGGGTTGTTCTTGCCATGAGACTCTTTGAGAGTAGCCAGAGCCGCGTTATAACGAGTCCATTTGTCCAACTTGGTCTCCGCACTCGCTGCTCTTTGACCAGCTTCTTGCGCCGCTTTAATAGCCTCGTCAGTTTTGGTGGTATATCCCGTTAACTTGGTAGTCAAATCGGCAATTTGTTGTTGTAGTTTCAGAATATCTTGGTCGTTCATTGCATTCTCCTTCGGTTTAGGAGCCACAGGCTCCGGTGGTTTATTATTAGCCAGCGTTTTCTTATATTCCTCATAGCCAGCCAAATCTAAAGGCGCAATTTTGGTTTGAAAATAGTTGTCCCAGTCGGCATTAACACCTTCCAACTCGGTTACTCTGTCTTGAAGAGCTTTCATATTGCTCTTCTCATCAGCCAACTCTTGCGTCTTTTTGGTATAATCACTCTGCCGAAGGTATCCCGCTTTGAGTTCACCAAGATTTACCTTTTGTGCTTGGCCGTTGAGTTCAACCTCAACAGTCTCGTTCCAGTCTACCACAAAACACCCCCGGTTCTTTTGGGGTTGTTGGATAAATCCAGTCCCCAAATTCCTTTTATGGTGTTAACCTCGGTTTTTTAAAAGCCGTAAAGGTAACAGGTTTACGGTTCTTGTGGGCCGGCTTGAAGTTTTTTATGTCTCGCCAAACCACAGAGCTTTGCCGTCCACCGTTAAACGACTTCATGGCTTTTAGTTTATCTTTCATTTACTTACTCTTGAAACTGGCTTTCTTTCCGCCAGTTCGTGCAGCCAGTTTAGCGTTAGTCGGAGACAACTTGGGCTTCCGCTTGGCAGCAACCTTGGCTTGAGCCTCGAAGTTCCGTTTCGGTGCATCAGTACTCGGCATCTTGTCGTTATAGTTTACCTTCCGCCCCCAGACCATCTCTCATACCTCCTTTCAATGTGTTAATCTTGGTTTCTTTTTCTTATCGTAACCACGAAATACCGGATTACGCTTCCCTTGTTTGGACGAGTTATAAATCCTGGCAGCATGTTTCTCAACTTGCTTCTCACTATATCCAGGATTATCTCTTGCCACACTCTTCTTTATCGCGTCGTACATTGCTGGCATACCTTACCCCGGCTGGACACAACCATGAAACTTCTTCCAGAACTGTTCGGCCTCGTACACGCCCGCAGCAGGGCCAACGCCATCAACAACAAACTGGCCAGGCTTAATAGCCTTACCCTCATGCTCCTGCGAGTCTTGGCACATCCATGCTTGATAAATCTGGTTGTCTTTTGCGATGGTCATAGTTATATTTCCTTTCTTTAACACTATGCTTCTCATAGGGAATAATCTTCCATCACAGGCATAGTGTTATGTATAATAATCTAATCACCCAACTTCTTCTCCAAACATTTCTCATGTGCCATTTTCCATGAACCAACTAGCGCCCTGGTTATTACTTCCCCAACATCGTTCAACATTGTGGTAGAACCAATTAGCACATAAACATTCTCTCCTTCCGTTAATTTTTCCCCACAAACTAAACACTTCTCTTTGTCCATCTCTAACTCCTACATTACTATTCCTGACCCAGCGTTCCGCTGCCCAGGAACTCCTCGTTGGAGCTTACCGGGGGGAGCCTCGGCCGGAGGGTTTTCGGTGGGAGCCTCCGGTGGTTGCTCTCCGGGGGAGAGGGCGGGAGGCTGGTTAGCAGCCGAAGTTCCCCCTTTCAGCTTTTCGGCGTAAGCAGCCATCTCTGCCTGTTCTTTCAGTCGAGCTTTACGAGACGACTTGCCGCGTTCAATCGTTCCTTTTCGGTCCTCCCAACCAACGGCTTCCAATAAATCCTCGTCCCCAAGAATTCCCAGTTGTTGGAGTTGCATAGCAATCATGGATTTCTGGACATTGGTCATAGACATAGACGAGCCGGGGAGAACTTTAAACATAAGATTCTGTAACAACTCGCTGCCGGATAAACCAGTAGCTAAGACTTTGTTACGAATGTAACGGTATTTCTTGGGGTCTCCTTCACGGGACATAGTTACTTTAATCCTATCACTGGTATAATACTGCAATATTCTTGCAACAAACTTCTGACCAATAGCATTTAACACCGCCTCGATTTGTCTGGCTTTCAATCGCACAACCGCTTGAGCAGCGCCTTGGAGAGCTTCGATACCAACACCAGAGCTTACCCGCCCAGGCTTCATGCCTAATACTACATCAGTCATACCAGACAGCTTCTCAATAACTTCTTCGGAATACGACAAGCTGTTAAACGCTTGTGGCGGAAGCGGAACACCGGTGACTCTCTCCAATGTGGTTCCGGGACGCTGTTTTACAAAACTCCCTGGAGCATTGCTCAATTTTTGCCATTGTTCGGGGGTTAGCGCATTGGCGTCTCCCTGCCATATCGCGTTAGTCATTAATAGCGTATTATCCACAATAGCAGCCATCATTTTATTATATACTTCTTGCGGCGAGTTCAAATCATCAACTTCGCCGGAACCATAAGCCGAGTCCAGTTTGAGTTTCCAAGTCAGAACATCTATTGGCGGCATCTGGTCAATATATCTCACAGGAAAATCATAAAGAATCAACGCGCCGTTAACTCTCAAAATATGCCGCCAGCCATTGGGGTAAATAAGAATGGGCATACCAATCGCGTTGTACAAAGGCTTCTGGTCTTTCTGATTAATCAGCATCCGCCTATCTCTGACCCATATCTCTTGAATAAATGAACGGTCAACCGCACTCATTATGGGATTAGTTGTTTTGCTTGTGCCAAACAGTTTAGTCCAAGCATCGGCGATTTGCTCAACAACACTCTTCTTGGCGGAAGCCATTATTAACTCTTTACACTCCGGGAAACGATAGACCAACTCGCTAGTCGGACGTTGGTACTCTCTAAACAAATACTCCCCATTGCGTAAATCACTAACATCGGCTATATATGGGTCGAAGCCAAACGACTCTGGAGAGTAGAGAACCATATCAACATCCCCGTAACCGTTATCTAAAACTGGATTCCAGATAGTCCCCAGCGGTGCGGAACCATAAACTTGAGCCACCGCACAGGTTCTCATCAACCGTAAATCAATACTCTGCTCATCCCAGTTTCCTGCAATCGAGGATTGAATATCACTGGCCACTTCCATCAAATCATCCCGACGAGTTAACACGCGGACAGACGGCATATTATCGGTTAGAATAGCCGTCTTTCTCTCAATTACATGCCGGATATGATTAAACGATGGTTTGGATTTATACCCAGGCATCTTAATATTCTGCCACATCTCTCCAGCAAACACTCGCTTGGATTTATCCCACGAAGTATTAGCCGCATCTCTGGCATCTCGTCCTTCTTTAATCAGAACATCGAGATATTTATTAAGTTCACCTATGGTACTAATATCCTCAATTCTCACTCTCTTGCTCCTCGGCTGCCAATAACTCTAGCTCGGCGTTGTATTCATTGTCATAGGGAGAGAGATTCTCTAAATCTGGCCGGTTAGCGCCATATTCCCCACGAGAGACGCCCATCAGGGATTCATCAAACGGGGGTTGTTTTTGCTTGGGTTTATAGTTGGCATAGATTAACCATATCACTAACCCCAACTGAACCACCGATGAGAAAAGTAGCATCCATATAATAATATTCATTTCACAACTCGCTGTGCTTTGGCAAAAATTCCACCACATTTAGAAGTACAGAACTTTTGACCAAGATGTTTCGGGGAGAAAGTCTGCTTGCACTGGGGACACACAGCAGAACTCCGGGGGAGAGCCACCGGCATATCCCATTCCGGGCGAAACTCACAGTGAGCCATGCCATTATTCTGAAACGCATTCATCAAAATCCCGGCGAGAATCTGCCAGGGGTGAACTCCATACGTCCCCAACGCGAGTTCTCCAACCACTCCCTCGAATCCTTCTGGCATCTGCGACATGATTACTTTCGCCGCGGAGTTGAGTTGGTCATGTAACGGACTCTCGACCAACTTATACTCCTTCATTTTGGGAGTTACTTTTTCGGGAATCTTTTCAGCAACTTTTGCCACCATAAAAACTCCTTTCTTTTAATATGCTAACCAGCTATCCGAATACTCTGATTCTGACTCGAACGCTTCGGGGTGGATAAGCATGGCAGTAAACTCTTCATCGGAGGTATGGACAGGAGACTGGCCGGGGAGTAATGGTAACTCTTGCGCTTTAATATCATCTCCCCCAGACGGGTTGTCGGCCAGTTGGATTCTATTGTCTCCAAGATATTCTCTCTCGCCACAAAATAACGCTATCATAAAAGCATAAACACAGTCGTCTCCGCCAGTTCCTGCCGACTCCCCCTTGCCGGTGTTGGTTCTAGTGAACTCCTGCATTTGGGAGAGTAGTCTTTTGGAGCTAACATGCACCGCGTTGATGTCGATCATAAACGAAGCAAGGTTGGCAAGAGTTGGGGCTGTGCTTCGGTTAGTGTAGAAGCCAATCTTTTTAGTAATCTGGCCACCAATTTTATCAATATATGTCCAGCGGTAAAAGTTGTCGTATAGAGTCTGGGCTTGGATGATGGTGCTTAAACCGTAAGAGTTTGCCTCGATACAGAGCAAAGCGTTATTATACAATCTCGCCAAATAACTAATCGGCAACGCCAGAGCTATCGGGTCGATGTGCATAACCATCTCTGCTACTTGCTCATATGCTTCGTTTTTATTCCTGGGAATCCGCCACACACTAGCAACACTATAATCACCATCGGAACTACCACTACCCACATCAACGCCCACAGTGTAGAAATAATCAGGTTCAGGATGTTTCCAAATCCACAAAGGAGCATCGGTTTGGGGCCGGAGCTTGCCATGCGCATCTAACACTCCTTTGGCTATTGGTTCTCTAACAAAGTTTTTTTGCTGATAGGTTAGTTTGGCAGAACTAAAGATGGGGGAACCAGAAGAAATAAACGCTTCCTCGTCGGTGGCCGGAAATTCCTGGTGGAACTTTACTATATCCCCACGCATATTCCTAATCTTCCGGCGTCTCCAGGCCAGTTGATTCAACGAGACTCCGAAGTGGTCTACCAACTCCTGTTCCTCTTTTCCGCCGAAATACTCCAACTGTCCTAATGTGTCATTAAGCTCCCGTTCCTCATCCACGGGGATATCAGACAAACTGTAGTCTCCCAAAAGAAACCAAGGAATAAAGACTGCTCTAAAAAGAGAGATTCCATTTTTAGCATCATAATAGTCCTGGCGGAATGCGTCGAATCCATTGGCTGTTGACTCCTTTACTATTACCGTGCCTGGTGCATCGGCAATGGATGGAAGTAACGCGTAAACATTTTCGGGATTCGGCCAGAAGGCACACTCACTTAGATGGGCGAATGCAAAGTTTTGGGAACGAATGCCAGCTTTTTTGCCAGCGGTATGGACTTCGATGGAAGAGCGGAGACCAGGGCAGTCAGTCCTATTGTTATCAGATGGGTTATCAAAGTCCAGCTTGCGTTGAGTAGAGTAACGAGTCATTGGCCGAAGCTCTTTGGGAAGAAAATCTTTAAATCGCCGGGTCATTCCAAAAATAAACTCCGTGGAGTCGGCATCATGTGCAACAACTAAACCATTCGTGTCCTCGTTAAAATGGCAAGTATGAAACATTCTGCCTTCGACATAAGTAGAAATCCCTTCCTGCCTAGCTTTCAACACAACAATTCGTACCATCCCAGTCGAAGCAACTTCTTCTTGCCATACACTATGAAATAATATTTGAGCTTCGTTGAAATGAAAAGGAACTATTCTAGACTCGGTTTCCCCCGGTCTTTTCAAAGCCTGGATTTTCAAAACCGTCTGTGCATAATA
>Ga0265297_10001476_pt1 | contig 54942 bp, 52 predicted proteins | sample Munlanlwell13791_FD_192502 | JGI IMG/M metagenome (GOLD analysis project Ga0265297, IMG submission 192502) | Leachate microbial communities from a municipal landfill in Southern Ontario, Canada - Leachate well 137-91 | ecosystem: Engineered > Solid waste > Landfill > Unclassified | place...
GGCGGTTACGGGCCGATTTTCGCTGGAAATAAGACAAAACCGGGGTCAGGGCAACACATCTTCGTGTTGGAAAATCATTATAACCTATTGATGAATATGAGATTAATTAATTTTCATTCAAACACTACTTATGCTTCGTGGATGTACTTTTTAATTCCGTAGTCTCGTAGCAAGTAGCCTGGATGGAGCTTGCGGAATCCAGGGTTTCGGAGCATTGATTAACCCGTATTCCGCTACGCTGCATACGGGCTGCGTGGTTTCGAACACCTTAATGGTGCGGTATCGGCAATTTGCCGAACATCAATAATCGACCGGCAACCTCGCCGCCAATTCATCCCACCGAATCACAATCTCCGACACACGCCGACCTGGGTTTCGCCATGAATTCGTAGAGTCCGGGCTTGCTGTATCCGCCGTTCTCTAACAGGTACACGGTCAACACCCGGGTGGTACTTACTTTTTCACCGTCGTGACTTTTCGACGGCGGAAATTTCTTTGCGAACCGGATAACGTCGAATTGCTACGCGCCGCATTCCGGGCCGTTAAATCGGCTCCATCCTTTTACGATTGACGCTTTCGTGCTGCTGCCGGATCACCTGCACTGTATTTGGACGCTGCCGCCGGGCGACCATAATTATTCGATGCGCTGGAACGTGATCAGAAACTATTTTACCCGTCGTTGCCCGGATGCTCTCAAATTACCGCCCTCTGCATCCCAACGACGAAAACGGGCGCAAACTATTTAGCAATCGCGTTACTGGGAACACCAAATCCGGGACGACCGTGACTTGAAAAAACATTGCGACTACATCCATTGGAATCCGGTGAAACATGGCTTGGCATCCCATCCCGGTGCGTGACCCTATTCGAGCTTTCACCGCTTCCTTGGTGTTGGGCTTTATCCGCCAAATAAGCAGGCGCTTCCGGGGATTGAGGAGGGCGATACTTATGGGGAATAAAGCTGTAGGGCGGGTTGCTACACGAAACCGCTCTACGTCCTGTAGATTTTTAATCCCTATTTCCTGAGTTCTAAGTGGGGCATAGTTATAGCTCCATCCCGGACGTTTTGGCGCCGCCACTATCTCTGGCTTCAGCGAAAAGCCTGCGGATGGGGTAACATACACCGTCCGGCGTTGAACTTCGGCTGGGCAATATATAATGTTTGGACTTGGCGTGAGGAGATTTTTGCTGTCTTGTGCTTGTCCATTCCACTTTTACTACCGTCGTTTTGCTGAGAAAAAATATGCGAACATTTAAACAACAGATTAAACAAATCCTGGCTTTTTTACTTTTCATCGCAATTTTTTCAAATTACAGCTCTGTTTTTGCTGAAACGGCTGAGACAAAGGATGAAAATGCCCATCACAGCCAAAAGAGTCTTGATTGGCCGGGCGTTTATCGCGGGTTTTTACCCTGTGAAGATTGTAAAGGCGTTAAAGCGACGCTCGCTTTGAACAAAAACAACACTTATATCTTGATCACTCAATATGTGGGCAAATCAGAAAGGGAGTTTGTGGAAAAAGGGAAATTTACTTCGGACAATGAACGCAATATGGTTGTTTTAACGCCACGCGATAGCTCAACTACACGGCAATATGTTGTCGGCGAAAATATGCTTACTCAGCTCGATAACACTGGCAATCTTATCTCCGGAAAACTTGCAGAACGCTATATTTTACGTAGAACTGATATAAAAGAATCAGCGCCGTCACACTCGGCGCATTAAGCAACTCCAAGCGGGACGGAGCCTGTCATTCCGTCCCAAATGTTTTGGACGCGGTCGCTACTTTTGGTTTGCCAAACGTCAATAATCAACCGGCAACCGCGCCGTCAATTCATCCCACCGAATCACAATATCCGGCAATACGCTGACCTGGGTTTCGCCATTTAATTCGTAGAGTTCGGGCTTACCGTATTCGCCGTCGATCAAACGGTAAACGGTTAGCACCCGATCTACCGGGTGAACCAGCCAATATTCTTTGACGCCATGGCGTTCGTAAAGATTACGTTTTTTGATCTGGTCGTGTCCGGCCGTGGATGGCGACAACACTTCCACGATCCAGTCCGGCGCACCGCGCACGCCGCGCCGATCCAGTTTATTGCTATCGCAGACTACTAATACGTCCGGCTGCACGACGGTGTTGATATTTTCGTCCGCTTCATCGTGCATCGGTAGGCGAACATCGACCGGCGCGATGAAAGCGCGGCAAGGTTTCCCGACTAAAATGTTAGCTGCTTGCCGGTAAATCTCCCCCGCCACATCCTGATGCGCCAGATCGGGAGCCGGAGCCATCGCATAGGCGCTGCCATTGATCAGTTCATAGCGGCTATCATCAGGCCAAGTCAGATAATCGCCGTAACAGTGATGTTGAGTATCTTTTAATGCTAAAGCCATATCGGTTTCCTCATGTATTTCGTGCAGATCCGCATTGATTGAAAAGCATAACATAGCAGATATGCTCCAGATATTATTTTGGGGTTTTGGTCTATTTACGAGTGCAAAAATTGCCATGATTAAGCAACAGGCCAGTCTCGGTTTCTGCTATCAACTTAAAGTGAGATAAATCAGGAGTACAGGCTTTGCCTACATGGACAGATATTTGCTTCGAGGCAACTGCTCCTGCGTTGCTCTACTACAGGCCATCCATGGCCTTATGCAATATCTGCATTGACCTCCACGGATGGAGGAAATGCCGCAAGGTTGCCTGGAGCAATCGCGGCCATCACATCCATGTGGATTATGTAGGTAACGCAGGAGCAGTTGCCGAGGAGCGGAAGCTTTGCCGGTCCGCAAGCAGGGCTTGCGCGCGCCCTATTTCATAAAGTATTCCAGCTTAGATTTTGCCGGAAGTGGCTATGTGTGTAATCGAACAGACGGATCTTGGTTGCAGGTATAAATTTACAGTACAGGCGAGGAATGGCGGAGGCGATTAGTCTACTAAGTTGATATATGGCCTTGCCTGACCAATGATCCCTATAACCCGCTCAGATTGAGCTAACAGGAGCAAGATTATGATTAGATCCAACGTTAATACCGACGCAATCAAGCCTGATATGCCTGTCGTCTGTTCTCAAGACGGCCAGTTTGCCACTGTCGATCACATGGAGGGCCAGGATGTCATCAAGTTGAATAAAGATAAGTCCGGGCAGCACCATTACATTCCGGTAAGCTGGGTAACCTCAACCGAAGGCGGCAAGATTAAGGTGGACCGTCCGGGTGATCAAGCTATGAAGGAGTGGTCGACAACTCCCTCGATACATTAATAAATATACCAGCTCCATGCTGTTGACCTGGGGTTGTCAAAATGACTGTTGGCTGGGCGAGGGGTTGAAGCGCTTTTGTTGTTCGCTTCGTATTCCGCTCAGTTAACGGTTAAGGCAGCAGTATGACTCTCCCATCCGGTAAAAATAAAAAAGGCGTCGTTATGAAAGGTTTTGTGCAGAATATCGAAGATCTTACTGTCAAGAATGAGGAGTTTCGCCGAGTACTGTACACGGCAAAACACTGTCAGCTTGTTGTGATGGCGTTAAAGCCCAAGGAAGAGATCGGAGCCGAAGTTCACCAGCTCGACCAGTTTTTTCGCGTAGAGGAGGGAAGCGGTGAGGTGGTGCTTGATGGCGTTCGGACCTCCATCCGGGAGGACTTCGCGATAATCGTTCCAGCCGGGATGAACCACAACATCATTAATACCGGTAGCGTTCCGCTAAAGCTTTATACGCTATATGCACCGCCGAATCATCGGGACGGCGTCGTCCATCATAGCCGCGATGATGCGGAAGCCGATAACGAACATTTTGATGGTAAGACTACAGAATAGATAAATTGGCTGGGAGTTAAGTGGATATTCGCCATAGAGAAGAGGCTTTTATTAACGGCTAACTTCCATAACGACCGCGTCGATGCCATTCTCCCTTAACCGGCTCCGGATAGTGCTAACGCTGGTCATCTGGGTATAAGGGCCCATTTTGACCCGATTCCAGATCACGTTACCGACTTTTGCCTTTTCCACCCTGGATTCAATGCCCATTAACGCCAGCTTGGCCCTTAGGCTGTCGGCGTCTTTAAATTCCCTGAACGAACCGGCCTGCAAAATATAACTGGCGATTTTTGCCTGTCCTACCCGCTCTTCTCTGGCGCGCGTGTTGATTTCGTAATCCGGCACGATGACTTCCTTTTCCGGCAGGATGGTATAAAAATCAAATTGCGGCAACACCGGCCCCGGCTCAGGTTTTTTCTCCTGCTTGGGCGCTTCGGCTTTTGTCTCTTCCGGCTTGGCAGATATATTTTGCTCAGGGCTTACTTGCTTTGAGCCGGTGCTGCGCAAATAAACCAGAAAGACTACAAACGAAATAATCAATGCGGTAATCAGCATCCATCGCCACAGGCTGAGGCTTTTTGGGCCTGTGTTCTGCCTGTACGAGGAGGTATTCTTACTCTGCGTTCTATGTTTGTAGTCTTTAGCCATCTTACATTGCTTCAGGTGTGTTGATATTCAGCAAGTCCAAGCCGTTTGCCAACACCTGTTTTACAGCGCAGATCAAATTGAGCCTTGCATTGCGAATTTTGGCATCATCAACAAGAAATTGATGCGCATTATAGTAAGTATGGAACTCGGTCGCCAATTCGCGCAGGTATTGAATCAGTTGATGCGGTTCGTACTGCAATGCCGCCCGTTCCAGCGTTTCCGGATAGCGCGACAAGGTTCCCAGCAGGTTGGTTTCATGCTCTTCGGTCAGCAGCGCCAGGTTGGTCATGCCCAGCAGCAGATCCCGCTCCAGGTTTTTCTCGTCCAACTGACGTAACACGCTGCACACTCTGGCGTAGGCATACTGCACATAAAATACCGGGTTCTCGTTGGACCGGGAGGTCGCCAGCTTCAGGTCGAAGTCCATGTGCTGTTCCGACCGGCGCATCACATAAAAGAAACGCGCCGCATCTTTGCCCACCTCATTGCGCAATTGCCGCAAGGTGACAAACTCGCCGGAGCGGGTCGACATTTGCACTTTTTCTTCGCCGCGATACAGCGAGGCAAACTGCACCAGCAGCACTTTTAATTTCGATTCATCGGCGCCCAAAGCCGTCATAGCCGCTCTGACGCGAGGTATGTAGCCATGATGATCGGCGCCCCAAACGTTGATGATCCGGTCGAAACCGCGGTCCAGTTTGTTCATGTGGTAGGCGATATCGGACGCAAAATAGGTGGATTGGCCGTTGTCGCGGACCACCACCCGGTCTTTTTCGTCGCCTAAATCGGCGCAGGCAAACCAAGTCGCGCCATCTTTTTCATAGAGATGGCCGCTGTCACGCAAGCGTTGCAGTGCTTTTTCCACCGAACCGTCATCCATCAACTGGCGTTCTGAAAACCATTCCTGATAATTAACGCCAAACTCGCTTAAGTCGATTTTGATGTCATCCAGAATATTGTCCAAGCCTATTTGAAAAAAGTCCTGATATAGCGATGCCCCCAGTAAGGTTTTAGCGCGGGCTATCAGCGCATCGATATGTTCTTCTTTGTCGCCGCCCGCAGGTTCATCGAGAGGAATGTCTTCAAACACCAGCTCTGCCGGTCTGCGATAATCATTGTTAGTGTTGTTGTGAATGTCGTTAGCGATTTCGCGCACATATTCGCCGCGATAACCGTTGCTGGGGAAATGCACGACTTCGCCGCATTCTTCGAGGTATCTGAGCCAGATGCTGGTGGCAAGAATATCCATCTGCCGCCCGGCGTCGTTGACATAATATTCGCGATGCACGTCAAAGCCGACTGCATCCAATAAATCGGCAACCACCGAGCCATAGGCGGCTCCGCGTCCATGACCGACATGCAAAGGTCCGGTAGGATTGGCGGAAACGAACTCGACCTGCACTTTTTTACCGGCACCGACATGGCTCAAGCCGAACTTCCGACCTTCGTCGTGGATTTGCTTAACGATCTGATATTGGGCTGTGGGATCGATAAAAAAATTGATAAAGCCGGGCCCCGCCAGTTCAACTTTAATAATTGCGTCATCTTGAGGCAGTGCGGCAATCAGTTTTTCGGCCAGTTGGCGCGGGTTTGTGCTGACTTGTTTAGCCAGCATTAATGCCAGATTCGAAGCAAAATCGCCGTGTTGTGGGTCACGGGTACGGTCAATATTAATGTTCGGGATGATTTCCTGGGCGAGAACACCGTCCGATTTAAGTGTTTCAACGGATTGCAGGATAAGTTCCTCTATCTTTTTTTTCATTGCTTCACTGCGTAGGTTAGATCATGTAAATAGGCGTGCATTATCCATTAAAATCATTCGATTATCCATTCAAACAAAATCAATAGCAATTCATTGGATGACAGAACGGCCAACTTGGCTTCTTGTCTGTGCTGTCCCGTCATGGAAACGAGCGAGGTGCAAAGAGTAAGACAGGGTAATTACGATGCCGCCAAGAAAAGGAGTTAGAGCAAGGTAAAGGGTGTGCCGAGACTTAAATGTTAAGCCTCGGCGGGGGGAGATTTATTTTTTGGTGAAATACATGTAAGTGCCGTACTTATTATCTTTAAGCACCATAGTGGTATCGGTTTTTTCCACTACCGAGTAAACATCATATTTACCTGCTCTGCCCAGTATGCTGACTTTTAAATTGCCGTCTTCAACAATATAGTCAACTGCCGGCGCATCATAGGGGTTGCCTCTGACTTGAGGAATATCTTTTTGGATCAACTGGCTGTTATCGATCACCCAGGTCATGCCCATCGGTTTCTTTTCAGTATCTTCCGGCGATTTTTTTGTATATTCCAAAAACCAGCTGCCGATGATGTCTTTGTTGGACGTCAGGGCACCGGCAAATGCAGTCATGCAAGATAAGCCCAACAAGGATGCCGCAAGTAAGAGTTTGATTTTTTTCATTATGCTTTCCTGAGTTAAAAAACTGAGTATAAAACTACGATTTCTCTAGCAGCGCTATTGTACAAGAAACCTGAGTCGGGCAGCATTTAACTTTGTCTTTGTAGGGTTTCTCTTGCGGTAAAATTTTGCATGCGTGTTAAAAAGGCAAGGCGATATCAGACTTGATCTTTTTCATCAACGGCCTGAACTGCTCTTGAATGCTATTCATGGCGGCTTCCGAGTCGGCCTCGAAACGGATGACCAGCGACGGCGTGGTGTTTGATGCCCGCACCAGCCCCCAGCCGTTCGGAAAGTCGACGCGCAGTCCGTCTATATCGGTGATTTTACCGTCGCTAAACTTGGCTGCCGCTAACAGGCTTTTCATAAAGGTGAAGTTTTCACCTTCCTCCAGCGCGACATTCAATTCCGGGGTACTAACGCTGTCGGGGAAATCGGCAAACACCTCGGCACTGCTGCGTGTGTCTTTGGACATTATTTCGAGCAAACGCGCGGCCGCATATAAGGCATCGTCAAAACCGAACCAGCGGTCATTAAAGTAAATGTGTCCGCTCATTTCACCGGCCAATTTTGCGCCGGTTTCTTTGAGCTTGGCTTTCATTAAGGAATGCCCCGTTTTCCACATTATCGGCCTGCCGCCGTATTTTGTGATCTGATCGGTCAGATGGCGGGAGCATTTAACGTCGTAGATGATTTCCGATCCGGGTTTGCCTGCCAGCACATCTTTGGCAAACAACATCATTTGCCGGTCCGGCCAGATAATCTTGCCGTTTGAATCGACAACGCCCAAACGGTCGCCGTCGCCATCGAAAGCGATGCCGATATCGGCCTTATAATGTTTGACTGTTGCAATCAATTCACTCAGGTTTTTAGGGTTGCTGGGGTCCGGATGGTGGTTAGGGAAAGTCCCGTCGATGTCGCAAAATAGCTCCATGACTTCGCAGCCCAGCGTTTTCAGCAGCATGGGGCCCAGCTCGCCGGCAACGCCGTTGCCGCAGTCCAGCACAACGCTCATAGGCCGGGCAATACGCACATCTTCAGAAATAATGCCGATGTATTCGCTGCTGAAGTGGGTGTTCTGCTCGATGCTGCCGGGTTTGTCCGTGGCATAGGCTTGGCTGTCAATGCAGGCTTTAAGCTGCTGGATTTTTTCGCCGGCCAGCGTTTCGCCGTTGATGACCATTTTCAGGCCGTTATAATCGGCAGGGTTATGGCTGCCGGTAATCATCACGCCGGAGCGCCCTTCGGTGTGCCGCGCCACAAAATAAAGCACCGGCGTAGGCACCATGCCTATATCCAGCACATTGAGTCCGGTTGCAATAATCCCTTTAGCCAGGGCTTCCGCCAATACAGGGCTGGAAGTTCTGCCATCCCGGCCGACCACGATTTTTTTACAGCCCTGCTCTTTAGCCTGGGTGCCCAGTGCGCGGCCAATGTCGTAAACCACTTCTTTAGTCAGTGTCTTGCCGACTATGCCACGGATGTCATAAGCCCTGAAAATGATGTCGGTACCAGCCGCTTTTTTGCTGGAAATGGGCATGTCAAAGAAGTCCGGTACGGTTTTTTCAACGACTTCCGGTTTGTTGAGCGCGACAGCGGGTTGATTGATATGGGGGGCGTCGGCGGGCGCTTTAGGCGGCTGTTCCATGCGTTGCTCTTCCGGCGTAGCGGCTGATTTAACCTCCATGGCTGGAGAAAATGTCGCCAAGCTGTCAGAAACAGGCGCGGCCATGAAATCGTCGAAGCCACCAAAAAAATCGTTCGTTTCGGTAACGATATTACCGTCGGTTACATCGCTGTCCCCATTATCCAGAACCCGCTTGAACTGCGCCAGTGTTGAAATAACGGGGTTAATTTCGGATAACTTAACAGGGTAGGTACCTTGTAATTTGTTAGTCATCATGTCTTTACAGGCTTTTATCACGCTGCCCAGATCGTGCTTCAGCAGCGTTGAGAGCTTCCGGTACCCCATAAAAAAAGCCAGCAGCGTTAATAACGCCGGGAAAATAACTATGCCGGCAATGAGCGCCAGCCCTTCAGAACTTGCACTGTCGGCAGACTGGTAATGAAGTTGCCAGCCGGTATTGGCTACGGGCACTTGCGCATCGCTGTTTTGCTCTGCTCTAACCGGTGCGCCGGCAGCACCTAATACCAGTGTTGCTTGTTTCAGTTCAATATGCCCGTCTTTTAGCTCCGCTGCCTGAACGATTTTACTGATAAAGTCGTATTTCAAGCTGGCCAGAATGACGCCGACCACTTGACCATTCTGCATAATGCCACGGGCGATAGCCAGATGCCGGTCAGGCCCGTTATCGCCTTGTATGGCCGGCAATTGATTCTTGGTAAACGTTTCCCGCACCATGTCCAGGTCGGCATAACCCATTTTGGGCACGCTTTTGTCATCAAGCTCGCTGACGCCGGGCAATAACAGCCTGACCTTCAGAATGAAGGGCAAATGCTTTTCAAGTTTTTCAGACACTAAGGTTAATTGGGCGGCGTCTGCGCTGGTGACCGCTGCCAACACTTCGGGGTCCTGCGCCATTTTTTCCAGTGTGTCGGTTAACAGATTGATCTGTGCCGATATGCCTAATGCGACGCTCTTTGCGATTGCTGCCGTTGAGTCTTGCTTTGATTGCGTAATTTGGGACGCGCCGATCCAGTAAACGCCGACTCCGGCGGTTAAAACCATTAAAACAGCCAGCGCTGACAATAAGGAAAATAGTCGTATCATTTATTTATAGCTCCATGGATAACGGCTTAGTGACGACCCGTATGACCAAAACCGCCGATCCCGCGCAAGCTTTGGTCAAACTCGGCGACTTGTTCGAATTCCACCTGCACCACCGGCACAAAAACCATTTGCGCGATGCGCTCGCCGATATTAATCGTAAAGGCAGTGTTGCCCCGGTTCCAGCAGGACACGAAAACCTGTCCCTGATAATCTGAATCGATCAGCCCGACCAGATTGCCCAACACGATACCGTGTTTATGCCCCAGACCGGATCTGGGCAACAAAACCGCGGCTAATTGATGATCATCGATATGAATAGCCAGTCCGGTGGGAATCAGCACTGTCTCGCCCGGTTTCAATTCGACCGGCTCCTCCAGGCAGGCGCGTAAATCCAGCCCCGCCGAACCGGATGTCGCATACTCAGGCAACGGAATGTCTTTGCCCAGGCGACCGTCCAGAATTTTAAGCTGTATTTTTGTTGTGCCTTTCATGTTCCATTCTCTCTGAGATTAAGCTGATGAGTTGTTCGGCCAAGCGATTTTTGTCGGTCATTTCCAGGGTTCTTTGACCCTCTTTCCAGAATACCTGCAATGCGTTTTGCTCGCTGTCAAAGCCGCCCTGATCGCGCCCCACCCAATTGGCCGCAATCATATCCAGGTTTTTTCGCGCCAATTTGTCCAGCGCGTATTGTTCAAGATCATGGGTTTCCGCGGCAAATCCGACCGTGAACGGGCGGTTAGGAAGTTGCGCAACTTCCGCCAGAATGTCTCTGGTTTTTTGCAGCGCTAACGTTAGCGTGGTTTGGCTGTCCTGTTTTTTTATTTTTTCGTTTTCCATGAGGGCAGGGCTGTAATCTGCAACAGCCGCCGCGCCGATGTAAATATCATGTTCCGGGGCTTTGGCGATAACCGCCACATGCATTTGCGCGGCGGTTTCTACGTTGATCACATCGGCACCGGCAGGCGCGGCCAGCGATACCGGGCCGCTGACCAGCGTGACCTTGGCGCCCGCTTTGAGTGCGGCCTTGGCGAGCGCATAGCCCATTTTTCCGGAACTGCGATTGGTGATGTAGCGGACGGGGTCCAAAGGTTCGCGGGTCGGACCGGCGCTGATTAAAACCTTGAACCCGCTTAAACATTGCGCGGTCGGTTCAGCCATTAAACGGTCGCAGATTTCCGCAGGCTCGGACATCCGGCCGAAGCCGGTTTCGCCGCAAGCCTGATCGCCTTGTTCGGGGCCGATCACGATAACGCCGTGGTTTTTGAGTTTTTGGATGTTTTCTTGGGTGACCGGTTTATGCCACATGGCCTGATTCATCGCCGGGGCAATGTAAACAGGACAGGTTGCCGCCAGATACAAGGTCGATAATAAATCGTCAGCCAGGCCGTGGCTGCACTTTGCAAGGGTATTGGCCGTTGCCGGGGCGATAATCAATGCATCGGCCCAGCGCGCCAGATTAATATGCCCCATCGAATTTTCTTCATCCGCATCAAGCAGTTCGCTATGCACCGGATGGCCGGACAGCGCCTGGAAAGTCAGCGGGCTGACAAACTGCATGGCTGATCGGGTCATCACTACGCGCACTGTAGCGCCCTGTTTTCGCAACAGTCTGACTAGCTCAGCCGACTTGTAGGCAGCAATGCCGCCACTGACAGCCAATAAAATATGCTTGTTAATAGTCATGCCCGGAAAGTTGAACAAATGATGACATTATGGCAAGGATGAGAAAATTCTTCTATGCTTAATTCCTATCGTATAGAGGAAAGCCCATGTCTATTAAAGATTGGTCGGCTGAAGATCGACCTAGAGAAAAACTGTTGCGGCGCGGTTCAGCCGCTTTAACCGATGCGGAACTGCTGGCTATTTTCCTGCGTACCGGCTTGCCCGGTAAATCCGCAGTTGACCTGGCTCGTGAGTTGTTGAGCAATTTCGGTTCATTGAAAGCTTTATTGGGCGCCGACCAGCAAAGTTTTTGCGAGGGCAAAGGCTTGGGCGAGGCCACTTATGTCCAGCTCCAGGCCGTGCTGGAAATGGCCCGGCGACATTTTAAGGAAGCCTTGCAGCGCGGCGATGCGTTAACCAGTCCGGACATCACCCGTTCCTATCTCAGCGCGCAGTTGCGCGGCTACAGCTATGAGGTGTTTGCCTGCCTGTTTCTTGATAACCAGCACCGGGTCATCCAACTGGATGAATTGTTCAGAGGCACCCTAGACGGCGCCAGCGTTTATCCGCGGGAGGTTGCCAGGCAGGCGCTGCGCCATAATGCGGCAGCGGTCATTTTCGCCCATAACCACCCGTCCGGCATTTCCGAACCCAGCCAGGCCGATAAACACATTACCGAAAAGCTTAAGCAGGCCTTAGCCTTGTTTGATATACGGGTGCTGGATCATTTTATTATCGGTGACGGACAGCCTTATTCGTTTGCAGAGCATGGTTTGTTGTGATGAAAATGGCTGGCTTTTTAAAGTCAAAAAGCGGAAATACCTGAGGCTCTGCTTAATGCCGCGCATCCAGCTCAATAGCGGGTCAACTTAATAGGTATCAGCACTTATTGATTGAATAAATTGGATGACTTACCCTAAATATCGCTTATGCAACACCAACTTATTTTTGAGGAATGAAACCATACCCCGGCAAAATGTAAAGCACCGTCTTTTTCGCCGTGATGAAAACTTTCAAAAAATGGTGTTATGGAGCAATGACTGATTGGAATTTAATGTCTTGCCTTTAGTAATAAAAATGTCGGCCGATAAGGAGTGCTAGATCGACATTGCCGACATGATTGAAGCGCAAGCATAAGTTTGTAAATTCGCTTTGAGGAAATTATCATGAAAAACATAGCATGGATATTTAACATCATTGTTCAAATCACATTAATGGTAGTGCTGCTCTTTGACCGTAAGTCTTATTTGCACTGCATTGACCTTGACCGCTAATTAACACGGAATAGAACGATTCTTGGATTTTTATGAATTAAGTTGGGCCAGTTCCCAGACTTTTTTCAGGGACTGGCCCCAGGCTATATGAGGAGAGTTCTTAATGTTAAGGGTAGTTTATATGCGGGTTGGATTTAAATCCCAATAATGAAAAAGAACATGGTCTTAACAAAGCAAAATAATAGCTACTTGCTATGCTCGCCTTTCTTTAATCTAGCGGAGACTATCTAAATGAAAGACGCAAAGATAACACCTCTGACAATACAGCAATACGCGGATATTTCCGAATATGTTCACGATGAAGTGGACAGGGTCGAGTTCGCCGGAATGATTGCAGCTAAATGTACCAAGCATCCCGAGTATGGCGACATTATCCTTATTTCATCCTCTCATGGTGACTGTTTAATGATTCACTTTGCAGACCTGCAAAAAAATCTAGCCAACAACGAGACTGGTCGGCGCAACGTGAGCGCAGGGCAAATCCGGGGCGCCGAAGACGATGAAAGCCAGGATTCAGGTGATACTTGAAAGTTTAGCGGAACCAGTCTTGCAAGTTGCAGGGTGTATCGTGCCTTGTAAATCAATTTGTTACCCGATAGCAGGAATCTCTTGCGGATGCTTATTAAGGCATAACGTTTGAGCCTTACTCTATCACTTCTACATGGTAGCGATACATTCGGATATCTTCGGACCAGTAGTCAGGCGGCAACCCGGCTTTTTGCTTCAAATACCGCAAAAATTGCTCGGGCTCCGGCAGTTGTTCCCATACCGAGGGCAGAAAGGTCCCGCGCCGGCGGTTTTTTTCCAATGTTAAACCATCTATTCTCGGCGGCAGCTGTTCACGTGTGTTCGCAGCGTTGTAAACTTCCGGCTCTTCCAATATTAAGCCGTCTATGCCCGGTTGCAGTTGAGATATTAAGTCCTGTTCAGAAGTAAATGTAATGGGTTCGGAAGGTGAGAGCAAGGACAGGTATATTTCCAGGTCGCCGAGTTCGTCCGCTTGCAGCGGCGGAAAGCGAGGGTCTCTGAAAGCGGAGGAAAATGCATTTTCGGCAATATCTTCAGCCAGCGGCCTGTAAGCTTCAAGCGTTCCAATGCAGCCGCGCAGTTGATGGTTTCTCTGCAAGGTGACAAAAGTGGCGCGCCGCTCTGTTAATTCTTCGGGATAATCGTCCAAGTTGACCCTTAGGGGGCGGCCTGTCAACACCCCATGCCGAATGGAGCTTCTTGCCAGCTCCAGCAGGCGTTGGCGGTTCGCCTCATTCAATGACATAAGCGCCGTAGCCGACAACGCGGGCCTTATCTCCTGCGGTGTCGCCGGAATTGCGCAGGTCGATGTTTGTTACTGACAGCGACTTTTTCCGGGCCAGTTTCAATAAGCCGCTGACCGGCACTTTACCGCAGGCGGATTCGGAGGCGAGCCGCTCATATTGCAACTGTTCTATGGTTTGGCTGGTTGAGGTATCCATCTGCTTGGCGGTTGCATAATCATGATAATGACTCAGGTCTGAACTGATCACAATCAGCGTTTCATCGCCGCCCCAAAGTGCGTCAAGCACTTGGCTGACTTGGTCCGGCGAGGCCTCGCCGGCAACGATGGGCACTATTTTAAAGTCATCGAGCACTTCTTGTAAGAAAGGCAGATGCACTTCCAGGCTGTGTTCATAGGTGTGGGCCTGCTCGATGTATTCGACAAAAGGCAGTTGGACTATAGTCCGCACGGCCGCCTGATCGACATGGACGCGTCCCAAAGGCGTAGTAAACGTTTCCGCTCTGCTCACGGCCAAGCCCCTGAAAGCTACGCGATGAGAAGGGCCGATAAGCACTACGCGGGTTATCCGGTCATGGGCCTTTCTTAGCCGGGTATAGGCGCTCGCAGCGATCGGGCCGGAATAAATATAACCGGCGTGCGGCGCGATGATGGCTTTGGGCACTTTTTCATCGGTCGCCGCATCACTCAAAAACCGATCCAACATCAAATGAAGTTGCTCTGGATTGGCAGGATAAAAAGAACCTGCTACGGCGGGCTGTCTATTCATTAGCTTGTCCTTTTATGTAATCGATGCAGCTATGTGGAGCAGGGCGGCGATATCTTCCGCAATTAGCACTTGCCGAGTAAATCCTGGCGGCGGTTCCGGAGTCTCAGGCCGTTAGTCCGAGCAAATTATTAGCGAATTATTTAACGGCACGTGATGATAGAGTCAAAGCCATATGGCAACCATACGTATCATTACTTAAGCCTACAAAAATGATTTATTTTATCTTGTGGGTAAGTCATGCTAAAGACAGTAAATAGTAATATACAGAGTTCGTTCTGCAAAATGGCTGATCTATTAAATAAGCCGTGGTGCATTATCGCCTGAATAAAGCGCCGGCCTTTTACTGTTTATTAGCAGAAACAGGAGAATAAACCATGACTGATTTTGTTACCCAAGATACCGTAAAAACCCGTTACTGGCATGTGCTAAACGATGGCCGGATTCAATGCGATCTTTGCCCGAGATTTTGCAAACTGCACAAAGGCCAGCGCGGCCTGTGTTTTGTCAGACAGAACCTGGACGACCAGATTGTAATGACCAGTTACGGCCGCTCCAGCGGCTTTGCGATTGACCCTATCGAAAAGAAACCGCTGAACCATTTCCTGCCCGGCACCTCGGTGTTTTCTTTCGGCACCGCCGGCTGCAACCTGGCCTGCAACTTTTGCCAGAACTGGGACATCAGCAAATCAAGGGAAATGGACACCCTGATGAGCAAGGCATCGCCCGATGCCATTGCACAGGCGGCGAAGGATAACGGCTGCCACAGCGTCGCTTACACCTATAACGATCCGGTGGTTTTCCATGAATATGCGATCGATACGGCCCAGGCCTGCCGGGAACTGGGCATAAAATCGGTGGCGGTATCGGCGGGTTATGTTTGCGCCGAACCCAGAGCCGAATTTTATCAATATATGGATGCGGCCAATATCGATTTAAAAGCTTTTACCGAGCGCTTTTATTACAAAATTGCTGGCGGGCATCTGGACCCCGTGTTGGAAACGATTAAATACATCAAGCACGAAACATCTGTCTGGATGGAACTGACCACCCTGATTATTCCAGACGAGAACGATTCTGAAGCGGAGCTGGAATCAATGACCCAATGGGTGGTCGAGAATTTGGGGCCTGATGTGCCGATGCACTTCACCGCGTTTCATCCTGACTGGAAAATGCGCGACAAGCCGCCTACGCCGCTTTCATCTTTATTGCAGGCGCGGCAAATCGCTTTAAAAAATGGGATACGCTATGCCTACGTTGGCAATGTGCATGATAAGGCGGAAGAAAGCACCTATTGCCACAAGTGCAGAGGACTACTGATAGGCCGTGACTGGTACGAATTGTCCGACTGGAACCTGGATGACTCAGGGAATTGTCGTTTTTGCGGCGCACGTTGCGCGGGGGTGTTCAATCCAAATCCGGGAGACTGGGGAGCGAAGCGAAAAGCGGTTGTTATGGGCTGATCAGTTGCAGTGGTTCATATCAGGTGTGAAACTCTGGACGTGACCTGGCAATTGCCAAAATCAGTCCCAACCGCATCAGTCATGGACGGTCTCAATTCGACCATAAAGAGTTTCAAGTTAACGGTAGATAAAAAGCCAGAAAACTGCCATTTTCCTGGCGATGCAGAAACGCAAGGGCAAGTAACCAGGAAAAAAATAGTTGTCGGAAACGGCAACTGTTTACTGAATGCCTCAGTGAGGCCATTGTCAGCAAATACTTAACTCCTCAACGATAAAACTGGGCTTCGCGGCGCAAATCACCAAGCTGCCGTTCGTGGTAGTAAAGATCATCGCGAAGATGATGGTGTCGGTGATCCAAGTCGCGCAAATCGGAACGAATCCGTTTGCGGTCGTTATCGCTTAATTTTTTGTCGTGCAAATTGCTTTCTTTGCTGGAGATTTCTTGATCAAGCCTATCCAGTTCGGCGCGGTGTTCGTAGATGGAAAAAGCAGCTGAATGATAGCGTGCAAATAAGCCATCTATGGATGGTGGGCAGACATGGCGGTACTGATGCCCACTTAATCCTACGCTGAAAGCATTATCGATTCGGCAATAATCGTGCAATCCTTGTTCGCGACCGGCAAAATACGCCCCATTGTTTATTGCAATGCCATATTCATAACAGGCTTTTACGTGATCTGACAGTCGGCTACTGGTTTCACCAGCGAGTCCATCACGAACCCCCAGTCCAAACCAATCGCCACGACGACAGTCTTCCTGGCTCAAGGTTGCGCAACCTGATAGAAAAATCACACAAAGAACTCCTGTTAAACGATGCAATTGACTTCCCCCTTCTTTAGTTTTCATGGTTTAGTTCGACGACGTATTGCTCAGTTTGTAAAACAGCGTTTAGTTTTCTCCAATCGTCGGCATTGGTTTTTCTAACTAAAGAAAATAAATTCATTTAATAAAAACACTAGAGTAGTCATTTCCAGCTGGAAAGTGTAGACGATCTTTTAGGGTAAAGCTGGCAAATTTTTCACGCTAATTGTCCGGCCAAGCCCAGAGTTACATAGGTCATGAGTTTCGGCTTATCGCCGCTACTCGAACTAATCCAAGACACGGTAATTTCCCCGCCAATAAAAAAATGGCAGCTTGCGTAGAGCGGAATATCGTAATGTATTCCGCTCTAGCAGCGCACTCATTTGGATTAAGCCTTACCTCGTTGATAAAGGCCATTCGGAATAGCGGGTGATCTATAACGCCTATTCCACTCATAGAAGCTGCTTGCTCTGCTTCGTCAAGCGCACCATATCGTTCATCACCCCTCCAATCCGCCGTAAACATTCAACGTATTGATACGGCCGGTGATTTTTCCAATATCTCCAGCTCTTTCAAGCGCAGCAACACAGGATTGCCTTCCATGACTTTCGCGGTGTTATGCAAAGAACGCGTGGCCTGGGTTTTTTTCCTGGCGCTTGATTAAATTCGCTTCGACGAGTTTTTGCGCCTCAACCACCTGGGTCAAAATCGCCTTCATTTCATCGGGCAAAACAATATCGTGCGCGCCGACGGTTTTTACTTCAATACCGTAAACAGTCGCTTTTTCGGCAACGATCGTTAGAACCTGAGTGTCTAAGGATTTTTTATCGGCCAGCAACGCATCCAAAGTTTACGTGCTGACCACCGTCCGGCAACTTGCCGAAGTGCTGCGCGTCTGTCGCGCCAGTCGCAGCTTAGCCGAGGCCGGACGGGTTTTGTTCAATCATAGCCGCACCCAAAAAGCCTGCGCCAACGACTCGCACCGGCTTAAGCAATATTTGCAAAAGCTTGGCTTGGAGTTTCAGTGAATTGTAAAAAGCGCGTAACTAATCAGTATAATGATGGTACTGCCTATCTTACACGGCAGTTCCTTTGAGAAGCTTTCTCAAAGGAATTTTACTTTTATTTCGGGAAGTTAATTTCCTGAGAGTCTATCGTTTTTATCTGCACCGGATTTACGTTCCGGCCCGCAACAAGGAATAATCATGTCTCACATAGTAGTTTGTGCCCTGTACAAATTTGTCACCCTGGAAAATTATCAGGCTTTGCGTCAACCCCTGCACGATGTCATGGAAGCCAATCAGGTTCGCGGCACCTTGCTGCTGGCTGGCGAGGGCATCAACGGCACGATAGCCGGATCACGGCAAGCCATCGACACCGTGCTGGACTGGCTGCGCAACGATCCGCGTCTGGCCGATATCGATCACAAGGAATCGATAACCGACAAACCGCCTTTCAACCGCACCAAAGTCAAACTCAAAAAAGAGATCGTGACGATGGGCGTGGAAGGCATCGATCCCAAGCGCGTGGTGGGAACTTATGTCAGCCCTAAAGATTGGAACAAACTGATTTCAGATCCCGAGGTGATACTGGTGGACACCCGCAACGACTACGAATATCAAGTCGGCACCTTTAAAAACGCCATTAACCCAAATACAACCAGCTTTCGCGAATTTCCCCAGTACATTAAAGAAAACCTCGACCCCGAAAAGCACAAAAAAGTAGCGATGTTCTGCACTGGCGGTATCCGCTGCGAAAAATCGACGGCCTTTTTAAAAGAACAGGGCTTTGACGAGGTTTATCATCTTAAAGGCGGCATATTAAAGTATTTGGAAGAAGTCCCCGCACAGGAAACGCTTTGGCAAGGCGAATGCTTTGTTTTTGACGAGCGAGTGACTGTTAATCTACAGCTTGAAAAAGGCAATTACGACCAATGCAATGCTTGCCGCCTGCCAATCACCGAAGCCGATAAAGCCAGCGAACACTATCAGCAAGGCGTTAGCTGCCCGCATTGTTACGACAAAATCACCGCTGAGCGGAAAACCCGTTTCATGGAGCGTGAAAAGCAAATGGAATTAGCCAGAAAGCGCGGCGAAGCGCATATCGGCGCAGATGCAGCCAAAACGCTGGTGAAAAAACGCGTAGCCAAATTGCAACGGCGGCAGATGCTGGAAAAGCCAGTCTCGTAAATCGGGCATAAATAGCATGCGCCCCGGTCATTGCTTTTCGCTGCCTGCAATAACACTTTTCGGATAATCATTCATGATAGAACCTGTCGCTTTAGAAGACTTCTTTATTACCTTTTTTTCATCCGCATTAATCATACTGGCAGGCGCGGGCTATGCATTATTGTTTTCCTGGTCTAAAGTGAATCCATCAGTTCGCATAAAAATTGCCGCCTATGTTTGTTATGCCGTGTTGGTACTTGCCGTGGCCGAATTAACACGGGCCGCGCATTTTCAAGGTTACTGGCTGATCATTTCGATTGTGATGGTGGTCGGCTATTTTTTTGCACCGATAGGCATTTGGCATCTGTGTGTTAAAACACATGCCGATTCCAATTTAAAAATAACAATAACAACAGAGGATAAGTTATGAATGAAGCACCCTTATGGGCTTCGGAATCATTCTGGAAGAAAACGGCAATCTGGGTAACAGCCGGGTCGTTTTTAATTCTAGTGGTGCTGACCATGGATTCATTAAGCAAAACCAGCGCAGGCAGTAAGCGGGTACCCGCCTACAGTGTCATTAACAAAAAAATCGATTACCAATACGATAAAGAACTGCATAAATTTATGCCGGTTATTGGTGAAGACGAATTTCTGTTCGGTAAACAATACAGCGAAGAGGAAGCGCGGCAATTGGTCGATTTAGGCAAAAAAACCACACAGGCCAAGAACTGTATGAATTGCCATACCCTATTGGGTAATGGCGCTTATTACGCCCCTGATTTGACCAAAGCCTGGCTGGATAAAGGCTGGATTTCCAAGGAAATGCGCGAAGACATGATGGTGAAGTTTTTAATGGATCCTGAAAATAATGCCCGTACTTATGGCAGCAACCGGAAAATGCCGAATTTGAAGATCACCGAACAGGAAGCAAAAGGCGTTATTGCTTTTTTAAAGTGGATGTCGAGCATTGATACCAACGGCTTCCCCTATAACTTCAAAACCATTAATGCCGAGGAATGAGCATGAATACAAGTGGATTAAATGGAGTCATTCAACATGCGACCGCTTTAGGTGATAAGTCGCGTGTCTATCTCAATAATTTCAAAGCATGGGTGCAGTTGGACAGCAGTAATTTAAGCGATGGGCAGCAACTGGCCGTTAAATATTTCACCGTTGCCGTTATTTTGTTTTTTGCGCAAATTCTGTTCGGCCTGGTGGCCGCGACACAATTTATCTTCCCCGGCTTTCTTTATGAAATCCTGGATTTCAGCGTCAACCGCATGATCCATATCAACGCGATGGTTGTGTGGATGCTGTATGGTTTTATCGGCTGCGTTTACTGGTTTCTTGAAGACGAGAGCGGCACGGAAATTGTCGGCCTGAAACTGGGTAATATCGCCTTCTGGGTGCTCACCGGCGCCGTTACCCTGGTGGTGCTGGTTTACTTATTGGTGCAGATAGGCCCCGGCAAGGATTCCAGCCTTTGGTTTATCAACGAAGGCCGCGAATATATTGAAGCGCCGCGTTGGGCGGACATCGGCATCGTGGTGGTCATGCTGATCTTTTTCTATAATGTGGTCGCCACCTTCAGCAAAGGCAAATGGTCGGGTATCGCCGGGGTTCTAACCCTCGATTTGGTGGCATTGGCGGGTCTATATACTGCCGGCATGTTTTATATGACCAACATCACCCACGAGCAATACTGGTGGTGGTGGGTCATCCATTTGTGGGTCGAAGCAACCTGGGAAGTGTTGGTAGGCGTGATTATGGCCTGGTCGCTGATGAAACTGTTAGGCGTCAGACGCAAAATCGTCCAAACCTGGCTGTATATTGAAGTCGCCTTGATGTTCGGCTCGGGTATTTTAGGCTTGGGGCATCATTATTTTTGGATCGGAACCCCTGAATACTGGCTGACCATCGGCGGTTTTTTCTCGGCGCTCGAACCCATTCCACTGGTCGCCATGGTGGTTCATGCGGTTTACGATTCCGGCAGCCACGCCCTTAAAAGCGGCAACCACCCCGCCTTAGCCTGGATTATCGCCCAAGCCTTCGGTAATTTCTTTGGCGCCGGCGTCTGGGGCTTTATGCACACCCTGCCGCAAATCAATCTGTATACCCATGGCACCCAGTGGTCGGCATCACATGGCCATTTGGCATTTTTCGGCGCTTACGCCACGATTAACATCGCCTTCTTTTACCTGGCCATACAACACTGGCGCGGCGATGTCTGGATGGGCAGCGGCAGCCAGAATGCCTGGCGTTGGAAATGGGCTTTAGGTTTGCTCAATGGCGGCGTTCTCGGTATGACGATAGCGCTATTGATAGCGGGTTACGAACAATCCTTTATCGAACGGGCTGTGGAAGGCTCAACCTGGGGCGGCTACTTTACCGCGCAAAACCATCCGTCATTTCAAAGCGCGATGATCTGGCGCTTGTTTTTTGGCGGCATGACCTTTGCCGGATTTGTTTTGTTAGTCTGGGATTTGCTAACCATAGGCAAGGGTGAAACCAGAAAAGCGCCGGAAATTATTGAAAGTTAAAGCCGCGTGACAAGGTTCGGCGGTGTCCGGTTCCGATGCGCCGGACGCCGCTTTTAAAACCAATCCATGAAGAACAAGGGGAACATGCTGTTTTTAATGCATTACATTAATGCCGTTATGTTCTTCGTTATCGATTAAATCCGCCCGAGATAAAGGTAGCCGCCCCCGCAACACTGGCAGTTCGGCGGCAGCCAATTCCGGCGCAGGCTTCATCTCAACTTCGTGAGTTCTCAACGTGCGCTTGTCCTGTTGTCACTCCGCCAAAGCCTCAAAACCTTCACTTTGTTCAGCACATCCTACACACCGTGTTTTTTATTGACCTATCCTGCACAATAGCCTCGTAAGTCGGATATCAGCTTTTCATTACCCGACATTCACACACACCAAAATGCCGGGCATAAGCAACTTACCCAGCATTTATTAAAAAACAAAAGTCATGATTCCGCGAGCCGGTATCGAGGTTTTAGCCTGCAATCCCTGGCTCTTTAGAATAAAGTCAATTGCCTGCCCGGTGCGGTTCAAGACCACTACGGCGACGCTCCCATCACTGTTCAGAAATGCGGTGGTTTCAAGGCTGTCCAGGGTTTTGGCGCAGGCCACCCGGCGCGCCCCCGGCCGGATGAATCGGGAAAAATGGCCGATGTAGTAATAAGAGCTTTGGTAGAGTATTTCCCCCGCTTGGGTGTCGGCAATAATCGGCGCGCTGCAAAAATTGTTTACATGGTTGGGGCCGCCCGTTTCATCCAGAACCAGGTTCCAGTCCACCCATGCCTCGGTCCAGCGGTTAAGATCGTTGATGATCGAACGGGCATAACGCTCTCCGGTATCCCACGAACCGAGATGCGGCCCGCCTTCCTGACAACCCTCGGTGAAAATCAGGTGTTTGTCAGGATAGGCGTCATGAGTCAGCTGCACGTTGTCGAAATGATCCCCGCAATACCAGTGGAAACCGACGCCCCAAACATAGTGAGCGGCTTTTGGATCGTCAAAAACAACCTTGGCACGCTCGAACAAGCGGTCGCGATTGTGATCCCAGACAATCACTTTAACATTGCCAAGCCCGGCATCATGGAGAGTTGGGCCAAGGTAATCCCTGACAAAATCCCGCTCTTCTTCGCCGGTGTAAATGCAGGAATCCCAAGTTTGCGTGGCTTCCGGCTCGTTCTGCACGGTCAGCCCCCACATCGGTATGCCTTCCTGTCCGTATTCTTCAATGTAACGGACGTAGTAATCCGCCCAGGCTTGGCGGTATTCCGGCTTAAGCTTGCCGCCGTTATTCATCTTCCCGTTGGTTTTCATCCAGGCCGGAGGGCTCCAGGGCGAAGCGAACAGCTTTAATTGGCCGCCGGACAAATCGATGGCCTCGCGAATCATCGGAATCAGGGCTTGCCGGTCATGCTCGATGCTGAAATACTTAAGTTCTGCATCGCCGTCCACTTCTGTATAGGCATAATTTCCCAGCGAGAAATCGCAGCTATTGATGTGGGTTCGGCATAAGGTGTAGGCATTGCCGGTGTTTGGAGAGAAATAGGCTTCCAGAATTTCTTGCCGCAAGTGGGTTGGCATTTTGTCTAAGGTTACCGCAGCCGCTTCCGTGAAAGCGCCCCCGAAGCCCTGAATTTCTTGAAACTTAACGGTCGTGTCTATGAACACGGAGGGATCGGAAAAATCCGTGGCAGGTTCGAACGCTACCGGCTCCAATTCCGATAACCGATACGCAGTGTCATGAGCGGTGCAAAATTGCTTTACCAGACGCGGTTTTGTCATGCTGCTAACTCCATTTGTTGAGTGTTGCTAAGGAATGTGTACGAAATAACTTGGGCAAGTTGCTAATAGCCGGAGTGCAAGCTTCGCCTAAAGCGTCTACTTTTGGTACTTGCGCTTGCAGGCGAAGCCTGCACTCCGGCGGCAAAGGTCCTTGACGGTATCATTCGCAATTGACGCGCCTCCTTTCATCGGCACACCCTATGCACTGTCTACATTCCAGTTAAGTTCTGTAACAATTCGGCTGAAACCGGCATCCAACGGAGCTTGAATTTCCAACCGTTGCCCTGTGACAGGATGTGGAAAATTGAGCTGGGTCGAGGCAAGCAACAGTTGCCGACAATTTAATTGTTGCCGAAAAAAATCGTTATGCTTGCCATCCCCATGCGTGGTATCGCCGATAATCGGATGAAAAATATGCTTTAAATGCCGACGCAGTTGGTGCTTGCGACCCGTTTTTGGCGAAAGCTGTAATAAGGAATAACGGCTGGTCGGGTAACGTCCCACCGCAAACGGTAATTCCACTGTGGCAAGACGTCGATAATGGGTCATTGCGGACTGGGCGGCTTTATCCTGTTGCGCCAGACGGTCGGTCATTTTATCCAGTTGCTCCTGTAACGGATAATCGATAATCGCCCGCTCAGCGCTGTAACCGCGCACTACGGCCAGATAGGTTTTTTCCACGCTATCGGCCATAAAGATTGCCATCATTTTTCGGGCAATTTCCGGATTTAACGCAAACACCAATACACCGGCGGTGGGTTTGTCGAGACGATGTAGCGGAAATACTCTTTGTCCCAGTTGGTCGCGTAACAATTGCACCGCAAAGCGCGTTTCATGGCGGTCTATATCCGACCTATGCACCAATAATCCTGCCGGTTTATTGATTGCCACCAGAAATTCGTCCTGGTATAAAACAGGCAAGTCCGAATCAAGCTCCGAGTTTGGCGAGTTTGGCATTATTTCAGTCGTGTTCAAAATGGCTCCACTTTATAGCCGTGTTGAAGTAATTGCGCCAATAAACCGTCTTTGCCTGCCAAATGCAATGTTTTGGTTAAAATTAATTTTATTTCCTAAGCTTACGCTGGTTCCCAAGCTCTTGCTTTTCCTCATTCCCACGCGCTGCGTGGGAATGAGAAACTGGAAAAACCAGCTTCAACGCTCCCGCCCGCGAAGAATAACTATCCAACACCTGCACATAATTGGCTCGTTCATAAGCGCTGGGATCGATGGGGTGTTGCTGGCTGACGCTGCCTTTTAGCTGGCTAGTCGATGCATGCTCATGTTCGGCCAGCCATTGTTCCATTTCAGTCAGAATTTCGGCTAAGCGTCCTGTGCCGTGCTGTAGCAATACGCTGCAAAGGTGCATTATATCGGCCCCGGCCAACAGCGCTTTCAGCACATCGGGGAGCGTTCCGTAGGAAAAGTTACCGATTTGGCTAGGTTTTTTGAGTTCACACACAAATCAGGCTGAGGAGGGAGCATCGTTGGACTTGCTTCCGAGTACTCTGTTTCCACGGAGGTTATGATCTCAAAAACGACTTGGAAATAGTGATAGAAAATTGCTGATGCTTTAACGAGCCGTAATAATGTCTTCTTACGGCTCGTTATTCAGGATGGCTTAAAAATTAAAGCGAATCGCCAATATATTTTTTATAAAAAGGCCACGTTTTGACATGCAGATGTTTTCTGATCGGGGTTTTGATAACCGATACGCATAATGCGATAGAAAACAGGCACCAAACCGCTGAATACTCGTTGGGATCAGTGGTGGTAATATCGGAAATAAACGGGCCGATTAAATAATGGAAGCCCACGAATCGCCAGGAACCGTACATAAGTGGCAAGTAAAAAGCGACCAAAATATAAGTAAACGCATGCAAGCCCCAGTTAAAGCCGAACAGCCAGCCGACAGGATCTGACATCAGGCCGTTTAGCGGCATCTGCCAGGCAATATGCCAGGAACCGGAAGTGGAACAGATGCTCGGTCCGCAAAATCCCTCTATGCCGATATTGCAGGATCCTGCCCAGGCAAATGGGTACATCTTAAACAGCATGAACAGCGTACCGATCCCGCATAGGGTATAGACCGTGGTGCGTATTTTCAGTTTGACGCTTTCCGGAATGAAATACATCGCCACCATGTTGACAAAAAACGGCTGGAACGAAACATGTAGATAGCCCAGCAATGTGAGCACCTGATTGTTCGGATTGTCACATAAATCGATATAGACATAAGTGAATGCCTGTAATAATTCCATTAAGGCAAAATAAGTTAACGGAATCCAGAGTTCTTTTGACTCCCCTTTAAGCGCAACATAAGTTGCGGTACTAAGACCTGCGACGGCTAAAACGCCTGACGCTTCACCACTCCAACACATATACTGACCTTTTTTAATTATTAAATACTGTCTACTCAGAAACATTTCAGCTGAGCTAGCAGTAATGTTTTAGTTAGCTATGCGGGTGTTTTGAAAGGTATATTCTATTGATCCTCAATAGGCAATATCGACAGCCAGCACAGCTATAGCCTTGTTATTTATAACCCGCCAGCAGGAACATTACGTGATCGAAACAAACGGTTGTAAACCCATCTATTGTATTACAAATAGTCGGGAATTGAGAAAGGGTAATCCATTACCCAAGATAGGCAGAGACAGTATCCAATGGATAACTAAATGCCCCGGTAGCCTGAAGTGATCGGGTAACGCCGGTCGCGGCCGAACGCCCTGCCGGTAATCCTGATGCCCGGCGGGGATTGTCTGCGTTTATATTCGTTTCGATCCACCAAACTGATGGCCCTGGCGACATCTTCGCGCCTGAATCCGGCCGCGATGATTTCATCAGCGGATTGATCCTTTTCGATGTAACGCTCCAGTATCGGGTCCAGCACATCGTAAGGCGGCAAGGAGTCTGCATCGACCTGGTCGGGCGCCAACTCGGCAGAAGGCGGACGGGTAATGACCCGTTCCGGTATCACCGGCGACAACGAATTGCGGTAACACGCCAATTGGTAAACCAGCATTTTGGGCACGTCCTTGATCGGCGCAAAACCGCCGGACATATCGCCATATAGTGTTGCATAGCCGACGCTCATCTCGCTTTTGTTGCCGGTGGTCAACAGCAGCTTACCCTGTTTATTCGACAGTGCCATCAGCACCACGCCGCGGCAACGCGCCTGAATATTTTCCTCGGTGGCGTCTTTGGCGGTGCCGGCAAAGATGTCGGCCAGCATGCCGGTGAACGCATTAACGGCGGGCTCTATCGGAATAATATGATGCTTGACGCCCAAGGCTTTTGCTTCCAGCACCGCATCTTCGTTGCTCATGTCTTGGGTATAGCGCGACGGCAGCAACACGGCCTCAACCTTATCAGCGCCTAACGCATCGACAGCCAGAGCCAGAACCAGCGCCGAATCGATGCCGCCGGATAAGCCCAAGATGGCGCCCTGGAAGCCGTTTTTGCGCACATAATCCTTAATGCCCAGCACCAGAGCCTGATATTCGCTGGAGACTTTATTGTAGAGAGGTGCGCAGTCACTCTTTACCGGGTGGCTGCCGTTAAACTCGACCACGCTGATCTGCTCTTTAAATTCCGCTGCCCGGAAAACGATCTCTCCCTCTGCATTTACGACAAAAGACGCGCCGTCAAAAATTAATTCATCCTGGCCGCCGACCTGATTGACATAAACCAGCGGAATCTGTGCGGTTTTAATCTGGCTGCAAATAATGGCTTCGCGTTGATGTATTTTTCCCGAATTGAACGGCGAGGCATTAAGAGTCAGCAGCAGTTCAGCTCCGGCTTGTTTATTATCTTCAATCATGCCCAGCTTCCAGACATCTTCGCAAATGGTCAGCCCTATAAACGTGCCGTTAAACTCAAATACGCACGGCTGGGTGCCCGCGATAAAATAACGCTGCTCATCAAACACGCCGTAGTTGGGCAAAGCCCGTTTGCGGTAACAGGCCAGTATCGCGCCCTGATGAAGCACTGCCGCGCTGTTGTAAAGCTTGTCGCCATCGCGCTCGGGGAAGCCGACCACCATAGCAATACCGGCAACTCGGTCGGCCAGATGGTAAAGCGCATTATTGGCGGTATTAATAAAGTCGTTGCGCAATAGCAGGTCTTCCGCCGGATAGCCGGTCAGGGTCAGTTCGGGAAAGACGATCATATCCGCGCCCAATTCATCACGGGCATGAATCGCGGCTTGGGCGATGTTGTCAACGTTAGCGGCGATGTTGCCGACCAGGAAGTTGGTTTGGGCCAGGGCTATTTTTAGGGTCATGTAGTGGGGATATTAAAGCTATTATTAAGCTGATAACGGTTTGTAATGAGGCAGGCTAATCCAGGATAGGGTCTGGTTTACCAATTTGTAAGTTTAATAGTTTGCCGTTTTTAATAAACTTCTCGTCAAATGTATAAAATTTTTCAACGCTGGTATTTGCTGAGTAATAATGAAGCGCATCAGCAAAATCCAATCCTTTGCTATAAAGCTCACAGGCCTGAGCAACCTGCCACGCGCTTTCAACAGTTATATTAGGCAAGCCGCATATGGTTAAAATTGAATGCAAGATCGATTCACGTGGCAACTTATACGCTGACCTGAGTACCCATTCAAACTCAAGTAGCGTTGTTTTACTGATAAAGATTGCGTCCGTATTTTTGAGTAAAGTTTTAGCTTGCAGGGATTGAGTCGGCTCATCATTTACCGCATAACGCACCAAAATATTGGTATCAACAGCAGTCATGCTTGATGCCATTGCTGCCTGATGTCATTAGCAATAGCCTGTTCCATATCGTTTAACGATTTAGTTTCGCCGGTATAACCCGCACAACCGAGTCCTTGCTCTACATCCGTTTTTTTAAATGGCGAGGCTTTAAGCTTTTTCTGCTCCAAATAGCCAATAAAATCGAGCACTTCCAGCGCAAAGGATTCGGGTAAGGCTTTGGATTTTTCATAAATGATTTCGGCGGTATTCATGACGTTTCCTCTTGAACTTTTGATGTAGGGCCAATCTTTAACCTGCGGTTTTTTATATCACTTCAAGTTGCGAAGTGATATTTATCTTTATAAACACCCTTTCATCGCCACGCCAATATCAGTCGGCGAACTCACCACCTCAATCCCCGCCGCTTTAAGCGCTGCAACTTTGCCTTCCGCCGTACCTTTGCCTCCGGTCACAATCGCACCGGCATGGCCCATGCGCTTGCCGGGAGGGGCGGTTTGTCCCGCGATATACGCAACGACAGGCTTGGTGACATGGGCTTTGATGTATTCCGCGGCCTCCTCTTCTTCGCCGCCGCCGATTTCACCGACCATCACGATGCCTTTGGTTTGCTCGTCGGCCTGGAATCGGCTCAACACATCAACAAAGTTCATGCCGTGTATCGGATCGCCGCCGATGCCGACGCAGGTGCTTTGTCCCAGGCCTTGCGCGGTGGTTTGATGCACCGATTCATAGGTCAAAGTGCCGGAGCGCGAGACGATGCCGATCGAGCCGGGCAGGTGGATATGGCCGGGCATGATGCCGATTTTGCATGCGCCGGGCGTGATGACGCCGGGGCAGTTCGGCCCGATCAGCAATGTGCCGGTGCCTTCCATTGCCGCTTTAACGCGCAGCATTTGCAAGATGGGTATGCCTTCGGTGATGCAGACGATCAGTTTAATCCCGGCATCGACCGCTTCCAGAATCGCGTCGGCCGCGTAAAAAGGCGGTACATAGATCATGCTGGCCGTTGCGCCGGTGCCGTTAACGGCATCCTGTACGGTGTTGAACACCGGCAAACCCAGATGCGTTTCGCCGCCGCGTTCCGGAGTAACGCCGCCGACTAATAAGGTGCCGTAGTCCAGCGCTTGCTGGGAGTGAAAAGTACCTTGCTTGCCGGTAAAACCCTGGCAAATCACTTTGGTGTCTTTGTCGATTAAAATGCTCATGCGGCCTCCTTAGCCAGTGCGACGACCTGTTCTGCCGCGTGTGTCAAATCATCCGCCGCATAAAGATTGAGTCCGGTGTTGGTTAACAAGGCCCGACCCTGTTCGGCATTGGTGCCTTCCAGGCGCACCACCACGGGCACGGCGACATGAACCTGCTCGACGGCGGCCAAAATGCCGGCTGCGATAATGTCGCACTGGACGATGCCGCCGAAAATATTTACCAAAACCGCTTTGACGCTGTGATCCGACAGGATCAGCTTGAACGCTTCGCAGACTTTTTCAACGCTGGTGCCGCCGCCGACATCGAGAAAGTTGGCCGGTTGTCCGCCTTTGAGCTTGACCAGATCCATGGTCGCCATTGCCAACCCCGCACCGTTGACCATGCAGCCGATATTGCCGTCCAGCGTGATGTAATTCAGCCCGAATTGTTGGGCCTTGTTTTCTTTTTCATCTTCCTGGTCGGGGTCTTTCATTGCCAGTATATCGGGATGCGCTTCGACCGCGTTATCGTCGAAATTGATCTTGGCATCCAGGGCCAACAACTCGCCGCTGTCGGTTTCAATTAGCGGATTAATTTCAATCTGGCTGGCGTCCTTGGCTAAAAACAAATCGTACAAGCCCTGCATGATTTTTCCCAGGGCTTTGATCTGTGCGCCTTTGAGCCCCAACGTATAGGCGACTTTCCGGCATTGATAGCCTTGAAGACCTGCGGCCGGATGCACCGCTACCGAGATAATCTGCTCGGGCGTTTCGTGGGCGACCGTTTCGATATCCATGCCGCCCGCGGCCGAAGCGATAAAAATAATGCGCTGGCTGCCACGGTCAACTAGCACGCTTAGATATAACTCGCGTTTGATGGGATAGGTTTTTTCTACCAGCACCGAGTTGATCGGCAAGCCTTCCGAGCCGGTCTGCTGGGTCACCAGCCGTGTTCCGAGCATATCGCGGCTCAACTTGGCTGCTTCGGCCGGAGTTTTGGCCAGTTTTACGCCGCCGACCTTGCCCCGGCCGCCGGCATGAACCTGCGCTTTAACAACCCAACCGTCCCCGCCCAGTTCCTCGGCAGCCTGCTCGGCCTTTTCCGGCGTTGTGACTTGCTTGCCATCAGGCACAGGTATGGAGTAATGCAAAAACAGCTGTTTAGCCTGATACTCATGAATATTCATTAATTACTCCTTGAATTAACCGGCAACACGCCCGGCGGGTATTTTTCACACACAGATGACAACTAAATGCTACGATTAAAAGCGTTATTGAGCATTTTAACGAAGTCCCTGCAAAACGCCATTTTAAAAACAAACATGCCGCCAAATACCAACGAAACCATCTTTCCTTGTCCTTTTTCTAAAGGCTACGGCATTCCGGCCCAGCAGGCCTGGTTGTTATTGAAGGTTTTTTTAGGCTATCGGCTTATTCTGGCAGGCCTGTTTGTCGCGTTGTTTTACAATCCCACGGATGTTTCCTTACTTGGTACGTACGACAGCAAATTATTCATCTACAGCAGCCAAAGCTACTTGATGCTCTCAATCATCTCCGGCATCTGCATAGCCTGGCGAATAACAAGCTACAGCACACAAGCGCAGCTGCTGATTTTTTCAGACATACTCATTCTGACCTTGATCATGCATGCTTCCGGCGGCATTAACAGCGGCATGGGCGCTCTGCTTGCGGTATCGATCGCCGCCGGCGGCTTATTAATCGGCGGCCGCTGTGCGATGCTGTTTGCGGCTCTAGCCAGTTTGGCCGTGCTGACCGAACAATTCGTCGCCGATTACAGGCACAGTTTCGGCTCTACTTCTTACGCCAACGCAGGCATGCTCGGCGCTGCATTTCTTACTATTGCTTTACTGTCGTATATCCTCGCAAAACGTAGCGAACAAATATTCCAGCTTGCCGATCAACAAAAACAGACCATCATTAAACTGGAGGATCTGAGCAAGTATATTATCCAGCATCTGCAATCGGGCATCATTATCGCCAACAAGCAGCAGGTCATTCAGATGGCCAATGAGTCTGCGTTGCGGTTGACAAACTTATCGACGCTGCCGGTCAAGCTGGGCGATATTTCAGACTATTTAGCGGAAGCTTTTCAAACCTGGTTAGCCGATCCGGAGCAAAATCTTGTGCTGCTGCAACTGCCGAACCAGTCCGAAATTCATAGCCGGTTCATGCCGCTGCCGACCGGGCATGAGTTTTTTTACATGATTATTCTTGAGGATATTGCGCTTTATAACCAGCAGGTGCAGCAAAGCAAACTCGCATCGCTGGGCCGCTTGACTGCCAGCATTGCCCATGAAATACGCAACCCGTTAAGCGCTATCAGCCATGCCGGGCAGTTGCTCACGGACAATCCGCTGTTATCCGCTCAGGACAGGCGCCTGACAGAGATCATCCAGACCCATTCAGTTCGCGTCAACCATATTATTGAGGATATTTTACAGCTTTCCAGAAGAACCGACTCACGGCGGGAAAAGATTTATCTAAAGCCGTGGCTGGACAATTACCTGAAGAATTTCATGCTTGAACATGCCGTTAATATCGATGCGTTAAAGCTTATATGCCCGGAACAATCCTTATGTGCGTTTATAGATCCGGGGCATTTAAAGCAGATTACGGACAATTTGTGCCGGAATGCGCTGAAATACGGCAAGCCCGAGTCCGGGCCAATAATGCTACGCGTTTTTACTGTACAACAGGCGCCCTGCATAGAAGTTATCGATAACGGCTCCGGCATCAGCCGCAAACATCAAAATCACCTGTTTGAACCCTTTTTTACCACCTCTTCCAGCGGCACAGGATTGGGGCTTTATATCTCAAAAGAGCTAGCCGAATTAAATCAGGCAAAATTGAGCTATTATTTAACCGCCGATAACCGAAGCTGTTTTCGGCTTTGCTTGTTAAATGCGGAACAGACAATAATTGAACTATGAACAAACCATTGGCACTGATTGTAGACGACGAACCCGATATTCGTGAGTTGCTGGAAATCACCCTTAACAGGATGGATATCCGGACTTGCTGTGCCGAAAATATTGCTCAAGCTAAGGCGCTATTAAAGCAAAAGACCTTTGGCCTTTGCCTGACCGACATGAGACTGCCTGACGGCAACGGACTGGAGCTGGTTGATTTTATACAGTCACTGTCCGGCTCGGTACCGGTTGCCGTTATTACCGCACACGGCAATATGGAGTCGGCCATTCTGGCGATGAAAAAAGGCGCTTTCGATTTTGTTTCCAAGCCGGTTGAGTTGTCCGCATTGAGGCTGCTCGTTAACAATGCATTAAAGCTTTCCGATGCAAGCCCGGGTAAAGAAAGACGAATCCGGCACACGCTGCTGGGCGATTCATCAATTATGCAGGAGATCAGGACAAAAATAGCTAAGCTCGCCCGCAGCCAGGCGCCAGTCTATATCAGCGGCGAGTCGGGCTCAGGCAAAGAGCTGGTTGCAAGGTTGATTCATCAGCAAAGTTCCCGTAGCGACCATGCTTTTGTAGCGGTTAACTGCGGCGCGATCCCGAACGAGCTGATGGAAAGCGAGTTTTTCGGACACAAAAAAGGCAGTTTTACCGGTGCGGTCAGCGACAAAATAGGTTTGTTCCAGGCCGCAGAAGGCGGCACCTTGTTTCTTGATGAAGTCGCCGATTTGCCGTTGCCCCTGCAAGTTAAATTGCTGCGTGCTATACAGGAGAAAAAAATCCGTCCGGTCGGGGAGCAGCAGGAAATTCCGGTTGATATCCGGTTGCTCAGCGCTACCCATCGAAACCTTGGCGATATGGTTCGGGACGGCAGTTTCCGGCAGGATTTATATTACCGCATCAACGTAATCGATCTTTATGTCCCGCCCCTACGTGAGCGACCTGGCGATATACCGGTTCTGGTCGATCATATCTTGACCCAACTGACGGGCGTCGGCGAACAGGACAGGCCCACCTTATCGGCATCAGCATTAAGCTCATTGCAGCGCTATTATTTTCCGGGCAACGTGCGAGAACTTGAAAATATCCTGGAAAGAGCCCTTGCGCTATACGAAGGCAACAGCATAGAAAGTAACGATTTGAACTTGCCGGTAGACGTCAATAACACTTCTAAATCGCAGGAATATAATCCAGTCCTGGGATCGCTGAAAGACCATTTGGAAAAAATCGAAAGAAAGGCGATCACTCTGGCACTGGAAGCCAATGATTGGGACAAGACAGCCGCCGCCAGCCAGCTGGGGCTATCTTTCAGGTCGTTAAGCTATCGTTTGAAACAGCTTGATATGGAAATTTAATGCCGGTATCAACGCAAAAGATTAAGATTTAACCCAATCTGCTCTGAAAGCGCGTTGGTAAATATTCCATTAGGCGATAGTGGCAGCATAAGCTCTTTAACGGCCTCGTAAATTAACCTGCGATCCCGTCGGCATTGCCTTGCGACGCAGAATATCGCCATCAAAGTGCGTTTACTAGCGGCTATGAATTGTTAGGTTGCCCTGATAAGGGCGTTTTAAAGGCCATAAAAAAGGGAGACTATTTAGCCTCCCTTTAATCTATTCCGGATGACTTAAGCCTTACGCTTTGTATTTATCCATGGCTTCCAGCTTTGCTATGGCATCTTTTATTTTTGCGTCAGCCTCAGGAGTCATTTCATTGGCGGTGTAGACTTTGTCCAATAAGCCTTCTTCAACCAAGGCATCTTTTATCCAACGCTTGGTGAATCGGTAATTGTGATAAGCCGTAGCGACTTCTCCTGTTTTCGGATTTTTTAATCCTGTGCTTTGTACAGCGGCGGCGGCAGGGGCTTTTTTAGTCGCAGCCGGTTTGGCTGTAGTTGTTGTCTTGGTTGTTGCAGGCTTGGCCGCTGCCTTGGGTGCAGCCGGTTTAGCCGCTACCGGCTTTTCCGCAGTTGATTTAACCGCCGCGGGCTTGGCGGCTACAGGAGGCGTTACTTTTTCGGCCGCCGCGGACTTAGCTGCAACAGTTTTAGTTGCCGGTTTTTCTTTTGCAACGGCAACCGGGGGTTTTGGCTGTTCTACGGCGGCTACCTGTGTTTCAGGTTTTTCCGCCAGCGCTTTGGATTTAGCAGATGCTCTCTGTTCGCCTATAATCGCATAGACAACATATGCAACAAATATAGTAGTTAATATAAACAACCCTTCAGTCATAATGGCTCTCCACCTCTTTAAAAGTTAATTTTTCTTATCACTGCTTTAAAATTAAGCATTGCTGGCCAACAGGTAAATCTTCCGTTTGCGTCGCTTACCTATCCTTTTAGCAGGTAAACCGTATTGCTAGTGCCGGAATATACCAGAAGCCAGTGAGATGGGAAAATTCTAATTCGAAAAACTGCAAACTTGTCCGGCACTTAGAGGCTAAACACGACGATTACCAGCATGGCTGTCTTTTGGCCAGTTTGGGTAAATCATCACGCAAGCCCATGGCGTAACGGTTAAAATAAGCCTTGACCAGTGCCGTGTTATTTATCCGGTTCATTCCCGCAGAGCGCAGGCTGGCAAAGGGCTGTGCGGTTACGCTATAGGTCTTGTTCAGCACATCCATGCTCGACATCATTATCAGGTTATCGCCTTTACGCCAGCGCTCGTAACGACGTAGGAAGCGTGAACTGGATAATGGCCTTTTTTCATGCTTGGTTTGAATGGTCAGCTCCGCAATCGCTGCGGCATCCAACAGCCCGGCATTGACGCCTTGTCCTGCCAGAGGATGCATGGCATGAGCTGCATCGCCGCAGACGGCGAATCGCTGGTCGACATAGCGGTTTGCATATTGAAAGCGTAGCGGAAATGCGGCGCGCGGCCCTACGCCCAGTATCTTGCCCAGAATGCCGCCTGAAGCTTGCTCCAGAACCTGCAAAAAATCCTGATCGGAAAGCGCCAGATGGTTTTTTGACGTTTCCGAACTCAGGGTCCAAACGATGGAACACTGGCCGTTTTTCAGCGGCAAGAAAGCCAACGGCCCTTCATCCAGAAAACGTTGCCATGCCGTGAACTGGTGACTCTTCTCAGTGCTTATCGTAGCGACCAAACCATCCTGATGATAGTCCCAGCCGGTCACGTCAATACCTGCCATTGCCCTTAAGGCAGAGTCTCTCCCGTCGGCGGCAATAATCAACTCAGCCTCAAGGGTGCGTCCGTCTTCCAGCCGTAACTGCCTGCCGCTTTCGTTAAGCTGCATGTCGATTACCTTTGCGGGGGTAATGCAAGTGGCCGACGGCAAGGTGTCCAGCACATCCCAAAGAGCAGCGACGACGGTCCGGTTTTCAACCAAATGCCCCAGTTCGGGGAAAGGTGTGTCGGCGCAATCAAAATGCAATTCTCCGCCGGCACGGACATCCCATACTCGCATGTCCCGATAAGCGCAAGCGCCGCGCTGTACCATGCCCGGCCATGCTCCCAGCATTTCAAAAATATTCTGGGAGGCTTTGGTTAAGGCGGAAACGCGAATATCGATAGGTTCCGGCGGCCACCGCCTTTCCGGGTTAAAGCGCTCCAGCAACGCAACCTTGACGCCGCCCTGCACCAAGGCGCAAGCGGTTGCCGCGCCCACCATGCCGCCGCCGACAACAATTACTTCATAGCGATCTATCATTGCTCTATCTCTTGCGTTGGATCAAAGCAGACGGGGCAAACGCCCGGCCAACCCCATAGCCTGACGGGCAAGCCATGTTTTTGCGGCAGGAATATGGTCCAGCATTGCCAGACCGATGTTTCTGGCGGCAGCCAGCGCCAGCCAGTCATTGGAAAAAATGCGCACCACATTATTGGTAAAGCCGATGGTTCGGTCATGGTCTTTTTGCCGGGCGTCAGCGTAAGCCGTTAAAAAATCGCCGGCGCCGATGTCCTGGTTGGTCTGATGCTGCTTGATGATCATTTCGGCCAGTTGCATGACATCGCGCAGGCCCAGGTTAAATCCCTGTCCGGCAACCGGATGCAGCTGGTGCACTGCATTGCCGATAACCACGGTTCGGGCTGATGTCATTTTTTCGGCGCGTATTAATGATAACGGAAACGCCCGCCGGGGAGCCGTCAAACTAAGTTTGCCCAGCCTGTAACCGAAACAGTGTTGAAGTTCGGCCAAAAAGTCCGTCTCGTTGCCGGACATAGCGCGTCGGCATCTTCGCTGGAGCGTGTCCAGACGACCGCGCAATGATTATCGGCAACAGGCAGCAAGGCCAGCGGCCCTGAAGCGGTAAAACGCTCGAACGCGACATTTTTGTGGGGCAGGGATGATTTCACGGTAGTGACCAGCGCCGTTTGACCGTATTCAGTGGTGTGCTGGGCTATTTCCAACAATTTGCGAACCGAGGAGTTACCTCCGTCCGCACCGACCAGCAGTTTGGCGGAGACGCTAAGCGGCTCATCGCCGCGCTTCAGGTTGACGTTGACGGCATCGCTGCCGGCCATCAGGCCGACCACACGGGCCGGGCAAAGCAGTTTTATATCGGACTCGGTAACAAGCTTGGCGACATGCGCCTCAATGTCTCTTGCGGTAATGACGTGGCCCAATGCTTCCACATTTTCTTTTTGCGCCGAAAGCCGGACTTTGCCGAAATGGCCTTGATCGGAAATGTGGATGTCTTTGATGGCGGTGGCCGCCCGACTGATGCCCTGCCAGATGCCTAGCGTTTCAAGCATTTTTACCGTGCCGGCGGCTAAAGCCAAGGCCCGGTCGCCGGCCGGGGAGTCCTGTTGTTGCTCGCGGGTGCTGGCTTCAACGATCGCAATCCGAAGTCCGGTTTGTTTTAACGCCAGCGCCAGACAGTTGCCTGCCAAGCCGCCGCCGGCAATCAATAAGTCATAATCATGTTGCATCAGCTCGCCTGCATTAAGCTTTCAATTTCGGCAATGGTTTTGGGTACGCCGCTGGTCAAAATTTCATGTCCCTCAGCAGTTACCAGAACATCATCCTCGATGCGTATGCCGATGCCGCGCCATTGCTCGTCAACGCTCTGGCAATCTTCCGGGATATACAAGCCCGGCTCGACGGTCAGCACCATGCCGGGTTCCAGCAAGCGCCATTCCTTATCCAGTTTATAATCGCCGACATCATGCACATCCATGCCCAGCCAGTGGCCGATCCGGTGCATATAGAACTGCTTGTATTTTTCGTCCTTGATCAGCTTTGAGACTTTGCCTTTGAGCAAGCCCAGCGCGACCAGCCCTTTGGTCAATACTTCAACCGAAGCATCATGCGCCAGATGCCATGACAGCCCCGGCTTGATTTGTGCGATTGCGGCTGCCTGGGCATCCAGGACCAGCTGGTAAAGCTGCCTTTGCGGCTCGCTGAAACGTCCGGAAACCGGGAAAGTGCGGGTAATATCCGCGGCGTAATGGTCACACTCCGCACCGGCATCAATCAGCAGTAAATCGCCGTTTTTTAATTTGTCGGAATTTTCAGTGTAGTGCAGTACGCAGGCATTTTTTCCTCCTGCGACAATCGAAGGATAAGCGACCGCGCGTAAGCCGCCTTGTATAAAGTTATAAATGATTTCCGCTTCTATCTGGTACTCATACAGGCCGGGTTTGCATTTTTGCATGGCTTTGACATGGGCGTTAGCGGAAACATCGGCGGCGCGGCGCATCAGCTTGATTTCTTCAGGGCTCTTGAACAGGCGCATTTCGTGCAGGATATGCTCCAGTGAAGCCAGCTCGCCGGGTGCGGTGACACCTGTTCTGGACTGGCTGCGAATGTTATTTATCCAGACCAATAGATTGTGGTCGAGGTCGGAATTTCGCCCTATCGGATAATAGACCTTGCCTTTGTCTTCCAGCATTCCAGGCAAAATGTCATCCAGATCATCGATCGGAAAGGAATCATCCGCCTTATAATGAGTAGTCGCACCTTCAAGACCTGCATGCGCGCCTTCCCACAGGGCTTTTTTCTCATCGAATTCCCGGCAAAATAAAATGTATTCGCCTTGTTTGCGGCCAGGGATAAAAACGGCCAGAGAATCCGGTTCATTAAAGCCGGTTAAATAGTAAAAGTCGCTGTCCTGCCGGAACGGGTAATTTACATCCCGGTTGCGAGTTCGCTCGGACGCGCTGCCTATCAAGGCAATATTGCCTTTGCCGATGTGTTGCATTAACTGCTTGCGGCGTTTTTTAAATTCACTTTGTTTCATATTTAAATTACATAAAAGGTTAGGGTTTAATGGACTGTTTGCCCTGGGCCTTTTTGGTTTAATTCGCTCCGCAGCAATAAAACAGCCGACCTCATGTATTCAGTAATTTCCATAAAATCACTTTCATCTTCTTCGCCTTCAGCCTCGGTATCCAGTTTAGTGAATTCGATAATGTCTTTTAATATCTCGCGTATTTCCTTGGGCAGGTCGGAGGCGGCATGGGTAAAGCTTACACCCAATAAAAAGCCTTGGCACCAGTAGGTGAGCGCTTCAACCTGCGCGCTCAACAATACGTCATCATTTGGTAAAAGTAAGTCAAATTCGTAATCATCGCTAGCCAGCAAGCCTTGCGTATCTTCAAACAAATGTATCAAGGTCGCCCGGTCTTCATCATTTGGCGGAGTTCCTTGCCGAAACAGTTCGGCTAGCCACTCTTCACTCTGTGCCTGCTCATTGGCGCACAACATACCTGTCGCCATGCCGTGGGCGTACCCCGCCGAAAGGTCGGCATCGTTTTGTACAACTATTTCATTAATTATTTGGTAAGTCATAAATTCCACATAATTATTTCACTATCGCGGACTAAAAATATCGCTTATGCTACCATTGATCATTGACTTGGATAATATTTGTTAATTTTGGATCGCTGCGCAAAATGCAAATATCGCCTGTTAACTTGCTTGCAACAACCTAGTTACCACCATGACAAAATCAAATCAATCTTTAGAGTTAAAAGACCTCGAAGAAAAGCTGGATCAGCTCATCGAGCAATATACTAGCGTAAAAAATGAAAACAGTTCGCTGAAAACCAAACAGGATTCATTAGTTCGGGAAAAAGCCAAGCTTTTGGAAAAAACCACTCTGGCCAGAACCCGGGTTGAAGCGATGATTGCGCGTCTGAAAGCAATGGAGAACGGATCATGAACAAGAAGCTCCAGCCGGTATCGCTGATCATTATGGGTAAGGAATATAAAATTGCCTGTGCGCCTGAAGAGCAAAACGACCTGATCCGGTCGGCTCAGCAGCTTGATATTCAAATGCGCCAAATGAGGGATTCCGGTAAAGTAGCCGGCGCTGACAGAATTGCGGTCATGGCGGCGCTTAATTTGGCTCATGAGTTACAATTGATGAAAAATCAAAATGCCATGCTCACCCAAACCTTGAGCGAATGCTTGGCAAAAATGACTCACAAGATAGAAAACGTTTTAGAAAATACTTAAACGCGCTAAAATACAGTTTAGCATTTCCTGCGGCGTTCGAGAGTGTGCTGGGTGTTTCCTGAACCTGTTATTACCCCGGGGGCGGACACCAGTATTGGTGAGCATGCCCGTTTTATACGGGAAGCCTGATTTACCGGCCATGTCCCCACTTGAACTTCCGGTTCAAGGACGAAAGCACATTACGGCGCAGGCGGGAGATGCTCCATAACAATCACTCCCCATTAAATCAAAATTCCCATGAATTATTGGCTAATGAAATCCGAACCGGATACGTTCGGAATTAATGATCTGTACAACAAGCCCAACCAGACCGAGCACTGGGACGGTGTACGTAATTATCAGGCCAGAAATATGATGCGGGACGGTATGAGATTAGGCGACCAGGTTTTCTTCTATCATTCCAACTGCGATGTGCCGGGCATAGTCGGCATCATGGAAATCGTTAAGGAAGGTTACCCCGATTTTTCCGCTTTTGATCCTGACGACACGCATTTTGATCCCAAAAGCGATCCCGAGCATCCCCGCTGGATAATGGTTGATGTTAAATACGTCAAAACGTTGTCCCGCACTATTACGCTTAAAGAGTTGAAAGCTTACAACGAACTGGCAGACCTCGCGCTGGTAAGGCCCGGCAATCGGTTGTCGATAATGCCGGTTAGTAAAGGGCAGTGGAAGTTTATTCTCTCCCTGGAGTAAAGCAGAAAGGGCAAAGTTAAGTTTAGCCGTGAAACATCTGCAAAGCTCGTTCTTCGGCATACCGCTACGTTGATCCTGAATTGCTCTGCCTTCATATTCTTGGAGTGTGTTCTCCTAAGTAACCCCTAGCTGTGAAGGCAGATGCAAATATTTGTACGTGCAGGCAAGGCACGGGCTAGAGATTGCAAATGTCATCCAAAGTCTAAAGAAGTTATTGAGTTAAATGAACTTTAGTTAAGGCGGACAATGATATTAAAGTTTGGCTGGATTACCTTGTCTATGAAACAATTAGCCTATAACAGGGCTTGAATAAGAAAAAATTTTGCTTATCAGCTGAGAGAATAATTGTGACAGATGTTTTAATGATTCGAGTTGTGAAATCGAAGTGGCCCTTGTTGGCTTCTCGGCAACTACTCCCTGTGCAGGTCTACCTATTCGCTTTTGGGGCTTATATCGGCGCCACTTTAGATCAGCCTGAAGCCGATGAGGTACAGGTATGAAAGCGGTTATTCTTGCAGGCGGTTTAGGCACACGGATTAGTGAAGAGACATCAATTCGGCCTAAGCCTATGGTTGAGATTGGCGGCAAACCAGTGCTATGGCACGTCATGAAAACCTATTCAGCTCATGGCATACATGACTTTATTATTTGCTGCGGCTATAAAGGCTATGTCATTAAGGAGTATTTTGCCAATTACTTTTTGCATATGTCCGATGTGACCTTTGACATGCAAAATAATAAGATGGAAGTTCATCAGCGTAATGCTGAGCCATGGCGAGTAACGCTGGTAGATACCGGGGAAGAAACCATGACCGGCGGTCGTATTAAGCGTATTGCCGAGTATGTTGGAGACGAAAATTTTTGCTGTACTTATGGTGATGGCATTGGCGATGTGAATATCAAAGCATTAATTGAATTCCATAAACAACATGGCAAATTTGCTACTTTAACAGCAACGCAGCCGCCAGGACGATTTGGTGCGCTTAATTTAAGCGGGAACAGTGTCATTAGTTTTCAGGAAAAGCCTCATGGAGATGGTGGCTGGATTAATGGTGGTTTCTTTGTGCTCTCGCCTGAGGTGTTTAATTACATTAAAGACGATCGGACGATATGGGAGCGTGAGCCTGTGGAGCAGTTAGCCAGAGACGGACAAATGGCCGTTCATTTCCATTCCGGTTTTTGGCAGCCTATGGATACTTTGCGCGATAAAAACTATCTTGAAGAGTTGTGGGCAAGCGGTAAAGCGCCGTGGAAAATATGGTAGAGCCATCTTTCTGGGCCGATAAAATAGTATTGTTAACCGGCCATACCGGTTTCAAAGGCAGTTGGCTTTCCCTTTGGTTGCAAGACATGGGGGCCAAAGTAATCGGCTATGCGCTGGCGGCACCCACTAATCCCAGTTTATTTGATGCCGCTAATGTTGCTGAAGGCATGGTTAGCATCGACTCGGATATACGCGATTTTGCGGCGCTGGCAGCCGTGTTTGAAAAATATCAACCCGAGATCGTCATTCATATGGCGGCTCAACCTTTGGTGCGCTATTCCTACGCTAACCCGATAGAAACGTATTCGACTAACGTAATGGGCACTGTTCATTTGTTGGAAGCGGCAAGACTGACGAGCAGCGTGCGGGCAATTGTTAACGTTACCAGCGACAAGTGCTATGAAAACCGCGAATGGGCGTGGGGTTACCGGGAAAACGAAGCGATGGGCGGCTATGATCCCTATAGCAATAGTAAAGGGTGCGCTGAGCTGGTGACATCGGCTTACCGAAGTTCTTATTTCAATCCTGGTAATTTTACTGATCACGGTGTGGCATTAGCATCGGCCAGAGCCGGCAACGTGATCGGTGGAGGCGATTGGGCGGAAGATCGGCTTATTCCCGACATTATGCGTGCAATCATGCAAGGCGAGCCGATGCATATTCGCAATCCGCACGCGATCCGTCCTTGGCAGCATGTGTTGGAGCCGTTGTCCGGTTATTTATTATTAGCGCAAAAGCTCTATGAACAAGGTGCAGCTTATGCAGAGGGTTGGAACTTCGGGCCGAACAGTGAAGATGCCAAGCCTGTGCAATGGATTGTGGAAAGTTTAACTGAATCCTGGGGCGAGGATGCGAGCTGGGCGCTGGATTCGGGCATTCATCCGCATGAGGCGCATTACTTGAAACTGGATTGTTCCAAGGCAAAAGCTCAGTTGGATTGGCAGCCTAGATGGTGTCTCGAAGAGGCATTGGCTGCGATTATCGATTGGTATCGAGCCCATCGCGACGGGCAAGACATGCGCGAGCTGACGTTGCGCCAGATCAGAGCGTATAACAATAGTTTTGAAAAATATTAAGCGGGAATTTGAAGTGGGTAAGGCAGAGTTGAAACAACAGATATTCGATCTGGTTGAACGTTACAGTGAGTTACATTTCGCGGAGCAGTCATTTGAGGCTGGCACCAGCGTGATTCCTCCGTCCGGTAAAGTGCTGGGGGCCGGCGAACTGATCAACATGGTCGACGCCTCCCTGGACGGTTGGCTCACCACCGGACGTTTCAACCAGGAATTTGAACAACGCTTTGCCGAGTTTGTCGGCGTGCCTTATGCACTGACGACCACTTCAGGTTCTGCGGCCAATCTGCTGGCGTTTACCGCATTGACCTCTTACAAACTGGGTGAGCGCGCTTTAAAACCGGGTGATGAAGTGATTACCGTAGCGGCAGGTTTTCCAACTACCGTTAATCCTATTTTGCAAAACGGCATGGTACCGGTGTTTGTGGATGTGGATATTCCAACCTACAACATCAATCCCAAAAAAATTGAAGCGGCGATAACCGACCGTACTCGCGCCGTCATGATTGCCCACACCTTGGGCAATCCGTTTGACGTGGATGCGGTAATGACTATCGCGCAAAAGCACAATCTGTGGGTCATTGAAGATTGCTGCGATGCGCTAGGTTCGCTTTACAAAGACCGGCATGTCGGCACTTTCGGCCATATCGCCACCTGTAGTTTTTACCCTGCCCATCACATCACCATGGGCGAAGGCGGCATGATTTTTACCAAAGACCGCAAGCTGAAAAAAATCATCGAATCCTTTCGCGATTGGGGTCGGGATTGTTACTGTGCGCCCGGTTGCGACGACACCTGCCGCAAACGTTTCGGCTGGCAGCTTGGAACCCTGCCGAAAGGCTATGACCACAAATACACCTACTCGCATTTGGGCTATAACCTCAATATTTCCGACATGCAAGCTGCTTGTGCTTTGGCGCAAATGGATCGCTTGCCGGAATTTATAGCCGCGCGTAAACAAAACTTTGCCTTCCTTAAAGAACGGCTGAAATCCTGTGAACAGCAGCTGATTTTGCCCGAGGCGACTGCGGATAGTGAGCCGTCCTGGTTCGGTTTTCCGATCACCATCCGGGAGTCGGCCGGTATCGAACGGGTAGAGCTGCTGAAATACCTGGATCAATATAAAATAGGTACCCGTCTTTTGTTTGCCGGTAACCTCACACGTCAGCCTTATTTTAAAGACAGAGTCTATCGCGTCAGTGGCGAACTTGCTCGCACCGACGACATCATGAACAATACTTTCTGGATCGGCGTTTACCCCGGCTTAAACGAATCGATGCTGGACTATGTGTGCGAACGGATTGAGTCGTTTTTGGGGCTGGATAAGTAATAGCCTCAATAACGAAAATAACAGGTAATACCCATTGAAAGCCTCAGATGCCCTCGCTCAATTCCTAATTGCTCACCGTATTCAAACTTGCTTTGAACTTGTGGGCGGGATGATCACTCATCTATTGGATAGCTTTGCCCAAACAGGTCAATTCAATATCGTCTCAATGCATCATGAGCAGTCCGCAGCGTTTGCTGCGGAAGGTGTCGCAAGATATGCGAAAGGAAAAACGATTGCAGTGGCAATGGGAACCAGCGGTCCTGGTGCCACTAATTTAATAACAGGTATCGGTAGTTGTTGGTTCGACTCGGTTCCCTGCTTATTCATAACCGGGCAAGTGAATACCCATGAACTTAGAGGAAACCGCCCTATCCGGCAACAAGGTTTCCAAGAACTGGATATTGTTGAAGTTGTACATTCTTTGACCAAATACGCCGCGCGGGTGGATTGCCCCGAGGATCTCTTGCCCGAATTGCACAAAGCGTTGACGGCTGCTTTTAACGGGCGGCAAGGCCCGGTATTACTGGATATTCCCAATGATATTCAACGGGCGGACATTCCGGATGCTCTGGTTGAAAAATGGCTGAACATGCCATTACTGGCCAATACGGGGACTGCAATAAGCATAGACGATCTAAACACGCTGAAAGCCGTGTGCGGCGAAGCAAAGAGACCATTGTTTTGTATCGGCGGTGGCGCGCGTTGGGCCGACTCAATGGATGCATGGCTGTTAACAGCGGATGCTCTGGGCATTCCTTATGTTTCGACGCTGATGGGGCATGAACGGGTGATTGCGCGCGGCCAGTACATGAACATGATCGGTAGTTATGGCAATCGTGAAGCTAACTGGGCCGTTCAGAACTGCGATTTGCTGATTGTTTTGGGCGCCCGTCTCGATGTGCGTCAGACTGGTGCCGACACTAAAGACTTTGCCCGTAAAGCGCACATCGTCCAGGTTGATATTGATCCGTTTCAACTAGGTAATCGGGTTCACGCCGATCTTAATATTTGCGCAGCGACTGAAAGTTTCTTTAGAGAATTTCCTCTACACGTCGACACATTTCCCGACTTGGATCATGCGTGGTTACACGAGCTGTCAATGCAGCGTAGTGATGCGCAAATCAATGAATATCCGGAGTGGGAAATCAGCCCTAGTGAGATTTTCAAAAAACTGAATAATCGTTTGTCCTGCCAGCCTGTGGATTATGTTTGCGATGTTGGTAATCATCAAATGTGGGCGGCGCAAAATCTGCGCTTGTCTCAAAACAATGCCGTTCACTACAGCGGCGGCATGGGGGCGATGGGTTTTGCTTTGCCGACGGCAATAGGGGTTGCCCTGCAATCTCAAGGCAGGGTAGTTGTGATTACCGGTGATGGCAGCCTTCAAATTAACATTCAGGAGCTGGATACACTTAACCGTTTGGCATTGGACATCACCATTATCGTAATGAATAACGCCGCATTAGGAATGGTCAAAAACTTTCAGGACATGTATTTTAACGGGCGCGATCAATCAACCCGAAAAGGCTATAGCAGTCCTTCCTTTACAAATATTGCGTCAGCCTATGGCATCGAATCCCGCTGTGTTACCAATATTACGGATCTTGATGACGCTTTCAGTTTAATGGCCGGTCGCAAAGGACCGTTACTCATTGAAATTATGCTGGAGGGCGCGACCGAATGCAGGCCTCGCTTGGCTTTTGGATCAAAGCTCGACGAACAGTTTCCTGCGATAACCAAGTAGCCAATGTGCCGCCCATATTACTCTCCTGTTGATGAATAAAGCTCTAAGCGTCGGCCGCCACTCCGTAGTGACCGCAGACATGAAGTTACTAACCACTCACTATGCGATTCCATGGCAGGCGTTGAGCGGAAAAACAGTGATGGTAACCGGTGCAGCGGGTTTCCTGGCCGCATACATGATAGAAACATTATTGTTTCTTAACGAAACGCAACAGCTCAACGTGACGGTTATCGCTGTTGTTAGGGACCGTAATGGATTTGCGCAAAGGTTTAGTCATCATCAAAAAAGGCCGGATTTAATCTGCATCGAGCAGAATATTAGTTTACCGATGCAAGTGAATCAGCCGCTTGATTTCATTATTCATGCAGCAAGTCAAGCGAGCCCAAAATATTATGCGACTGATCCGGTAGGGACTTTGAGTGCAAACACATTAGGTACGGCACATCTGCTTGAATTGGCTCGAAATCATAATGTGAAAGGCTTTCTCTATTTTAGCAGTGCGGAGGTTTATGGCGAAGCTGCCCGTGTGCCAACGTCCGAGTCGGATTATGGGTATCTTGATCCCTTGGCGGTTCGTTCATGCTATGCGGAAAGTAAACGCATGGGCGAAAATATGTGTGTTTCGTGGCATCATCAATTTGGAGTCCCGGCCAAAATTGTTCGGCCCTTTCATACATACGGTCCCGGTATGCGTCTGGATGATGGCCGTGTTTATGCCGATTTTGTGGCTGATGCAGTGAATGGCCGAGATATAGTATTGAAAACCGACGGCTTAACCAGACGCTCATTTTGTTACTTGGCAGACGCAACCGCCGGATTTTGGACGGTGCTATTGAATGGAACAAATGCCAAAGCCTATAACATCGGAAATCCTGATGCTGAGATTAGCATTCATGACTTGGCGCATCTGGTTGCAAGAATCTGTTCGGACAAGCATTTATCAGTCAGGATGGAACAACGAAAAGTATCGGAGAGTTATCTCGCCAGTCAAATTTCAGTGACATGTCCTGATATAACGCTTGCAAGAGGATTGGGCTGGAGCCCTATTACTTCGCTTGAAAATGGTTTTCTCAAAACAATAAAAGGTTATTTATCATGAATATTTCCGATACACGTAGCGATTTCTTGAAAGGCGACCTTACTAAGCCTGAATTTATCCGGACGATGTATCAATTGCATCATGCCAAGCTTTTTGAGTATGCAAATTATATTAAGCAGACCAATATAGCTTCCATTGAAATATCTGACGGCTCAGTGGTCATGACATCGCGAGACAAGGGTGTAAAGATGATTTGCCCATTGGGAGATCATCGTGTGGCCCCCATTGAAGCGCTCAATTTTTTGGATTATGAAACAACCGACTCAACCATGATTATGCGACTGGTATCGCCAGAGGACTGTGTTATAGACATCGGGGCCAATGCGGGATGGTATGCCGTTAATATTGCCAAAACATATCCCGCAAGTACTGTGCATGCATTCGAACCTATCCCGAAGACTTATGATTTTCTTGAGAAAAACATCAAACTAAACCAGGTTTCGAATGTGGTCGCACACCACTTTGGATTGTCCGACGAGTGTAAGGATTTGACGTTCTACTTTTATCCTGAAGGAAGTGTCAATGCATCAGCTGCAAACGTTAGCGAACGTATGGATGCCGAGTTAATAACATGCCATGTCGAACGGCTGGATGACTTTGTTTCGGCCAATAAGCTTCATGTCGATTTCATTAAGTGCGATGTTGAGGGAGCGGAGTTGTTTGCATTTCAAGGAGCAATAGAAACGTTGCAAAGAGATAAACCCATTGTGTTTACTGAAATGTTGCGGAAATGGGCGGCGAAGTTTAATTACCATCCGAATGAAATCATCAGCCTCTTTGCATCCTTTGAGTATCGCTGTTTTTATGCAGACGGAGCCGCTTTAAAAGAGTTGGTTGAAATGACGGACAAGACGGTAGAGACCAATTTCTTTTTCCTGCATGCTAAAAAACACCAACAGCTCATTGATGAGTTGTCCAACTCATGATGATTATCAGATTTACGCAGTAGTTTGCAGCTAATGAAAAAACTGCTTGGCTATATGGGTGTTGATCGCGCGATTGTTTACACCTTGGCGGGACGAGGCTGGGGCTTGCTTTCCAGCGCCGTTACTTTATTGCTGGTTGTGCGCTTTCTAACGCCTGATGAACAAGGCTACTACTACACATTTGCCAGCCTGCTAGCGATGCAGATTTTTTTTGAATTGGGGATGAGTTACGTGATTATGCAATTTTCCAGCCATGAAATGGTGCATTTGTCATGGTCGGATAACGGTACCATCGAGGGGAACGCCCAGTCAAAAAATCGCCTACGCTCATTATTGGTACTGATGGCCAAGTGGTATGGCGTCATTGCAACGTTTATCATTGCGCTAATACTGCCAATCGGGTGGGTATTCTTTTCTGTTAGCTATCCGCAATCGAGTGTGAGTTGGCAAGTGGCTTGGGTCTGGTTGGTGTCCTCGGCCGCAATAAACATTTTTTTCTTGCCATTATTAGCGTTGTTGGAAGGGTGCGGGCATATAACCGAAATTGCACGGCTAAGGATGTATCAAAACATCATAGGTAGCTTGGCCGCATGGGGGATGCTAATCAGCGGTGGCGGTTTATTGGCTATGCCCGCCATGAACACAGGCTTGGCATTTACGGCTTTGGTGTGGCTGTGGCGCACCAAAAGGGTATTTTTTAAAAACTTATTGGATTGCAAGATCGATGCGACCGCCGGTATACAGTGGAAAACTGAAATTTGGCCGTTCCAATGGAAGATTGCGCTCAGTTGGTTAAGCGGTTATTTCATCTTTCAGTTATTTACCCCAGTACTCTTCGCTTACCGTGGTGCGGTACAGGCAGGGCAAATGGGAATGAGTTTTTCAATAGCCAATGCGCTAATGAGTATTGCGATGGCTTGGATGAGTACAAAAGCGCCTCAATTCGGAACACTGATAGCGAGGAAAGATTACATTAACTTGGATCAGATATTCAATTTGACATTGTCGCGTTCGCTTTTTGTAATGGTTGTGCTTGGGGCTGTGTTATGTCTCGCGAACTATTTTCTGCATGTAGAACACGTTCAATTTGCATCGCGTTTCCTCGACCCATTGCCTTTCACACTTCTTATGTTGGCTACAACGCTAAATTATGTGACTTATGCGCAATCAGCTTATTTGCGAGCGCATAAGCAAGAGCCTTTTTTGCTGATTAGTCTGGTGAGTGCCGGATTGATCGCTGCCCTAACATTGGTTCTTGGAAAAGAATATGGTGCTGTGGGAGTAATGTCCGGCTATTTATCCGTATGCACGGTTATCGGATTAGGCTGGGGTAGTAAGATTTTTTTGTCTAAGCGACATGAGTGGCAAAAGCAGTGCGTACTCGAAACGTCTAAAAACGGAATGTTATAAATGCAAGTTATCGATTCAATGAAGGGCAAACAACCACTGCTAACAATTGCGATACCCACTTATAACAGATCCGCTTTTCTTGAGCTGTGCCTCAAGCGTATTGGCGAAGAGCTCGACAGCCTAAGTGAAGATCAGCGTAGCTGGGTGAAAGTGTATATTGCGAACAACGCCTCCACTGATAATACAGCCGAGGTCATTTTCCAATATCAACTCATAGATACAGAAGTATTTGAGGTTGTGCATAACACCGAAAATATTGGAGCTGAACGTAATGTTGCCCAATGCTATGCCTCTGCTACCACACCCTATGTTTGGTTATTTGGAGACGACGATGTCATACTTCCCGGAAAGCTCAAGCTGGTGTTGGATATTTTGGTTAAGCAGGAAATAGATATCCTGTATCTGGGTGGCTACGGTTACTTCGAAAGTTATCTGGACGAGCCTAAGCGGGGGCGAGGTAAAAGTGGGTTTGTAGAATGCTCAAGAGCCTTAGATTTTGTTAAGAGCACTCATGTAATGCTCACCTTTATTACCGCCTTGATTGTACGCAGTGGAGTGAAAACCGAATCTGTTAGCCAATTGGTTGATGGCAGCAATCTCCCTCAACTGGGTTGGATTTTGCCCTTAGTTCGTGACGGCAAAAAATTTGCAATACTTGAAGACAGGATTTACGCGGCCAAAATTGGAAACTCTGGAGGATACGGAGCAATAAATGTATTCGGTAATAATTTGATTAATATTACGAACAGTATATTTAAACTTCAACCGGAGTTAGCGCAAGCTATTCAGAACGGGGTCATAGTGACATGGTTTCCTACTTACATCATGAACCTTCGAAAAGGCGAATCTGGTTATCTGAAGGAGGATGTCGCAATTGACATGGGGCGAGTGTTTAATGGCAATTGGAGATACCGTTTGTTTCTTGAGCCATTGATTTCATTACCTATTACATTGGCTCGAATATACTTCGTCTTTGTTCGATTAACGCGAAAGTTGTTGGGGACCATTTTACTATGATCTCTTTCAAAGTTCAGTACAGCAATTCTAAGTTGGATATGAGTCATTTAATAAGGTGAGGCAGTGTCTATGCAAGTAATGCTTACTCCATTAGTCACGATAGTGATTCCAGCTTATAACCACGGTAAGTACCTTAAACAGGCAATAGACAGTGTCTTAAACCAAGATTACTCGAATATTGAATTGATCGTTTTAGACGATGGATCGACTGATAATACACGCGAGGTGCTAGACAGCTTCGGAAATCAGTTCTATTGGGAGTCTCAGAAGAATATGGGGCAGGCAAGTACTTTGAATAAAGGTTGGAGCATGGCGAAAGGAGAAATCCTGGCTTATCTCTCGGCTGATGATGTGCTATTGCCTCAAGCCACGAGCAAGTCTGTAAAATGTTTGCTGGGTAATCCTGATGCCGTTCTATGTTATGGCGATTTTCGGCTGATTGACTCGGAATCAAGGGTAATCCGAAGCGTAGTGGCTCCTGAATATAGTTATCGAGAAATGGTTGTAAGGTTTATCTGTGCTCCAGGCCCTGGGGCCTATTTCTGGCGCAGTGCTTTCGTTCACACGGATGGGTGGGACGCTTCTTTTCGGCAATATCCCGACTATGACTATTGGCTGCGGTTAGGTTTATTAGGCAGCTTCGTTCACATTCATGAACAGCTGGCTGCATTTCGAGTACATGAAGATTCACAGACATTTGCACAGGCCCCAACCGAGCGCGCAGAGGAAGCGTTAAGGGTAATGGAAAAGTATTTTCAGTTGCCATGTATACCCGCTGAAATCATTTCAGTTAATGGTCGAGCGATGGCTAATGCGAGATTCGTAGTAGCACAGTTGCATCTTCGGGCTGGTAGGTATAAGGCGGCGTTTTTTGAGATATGTAAAGCGATGCTCATATCGCCCGGGACTTTCTTCTCACTGAGAGTGCAAAGGATGCTTGCCAATGGACTTTTTAACAGATGGGGTCATAAAGTGTTGAGAACGATTAAAAATCGTTTGAATTATGGTAATTGATAACCTTGGATTGGTAGCGAATGGAAAGAAAAATGAACCAGACGAGGATCTTGGAAGCCATGGCTTTTGTGTCGTATAGCTAGAAATTGAATGAATAAGAATCTTGGCCTTCCTGACGTGGAAGTAATTGCCGTTATTGGTGCATCAGGCTTTGTTGGCAAGCATTTAGTTGCGTTTCTGTCGGCCAGGAAAAACGTTGAGATTAGGGTTCTTGTTCATCATAGAAAATTAAGGGCTGGAGATAAGCCAAACATCGTTTTCATTGAAGGAAACCTACTCAAGCCAGAGACACTTATTCCATTATTCGAGTCCGGGTGCACTGTAATCAATCTGGCTTACCTCGCCACTCATCGTTTTCAGGATAACATTGATGCGATGGTCAACCTGGCAGAAGCGTGCGCAGCACGGAAAGTCAAAAGGCTGATCCACTGCAGTACCGCAGTCGTGGCCGGAAACATCCCGGAAAAGGTTATTGTCGAGACAACCCTATGCAGTCCTGCATCGGAATACCAGAGGTCCAAGCTCGCGATTGAGACAGTTCTGCTAGCAAGAGCACAGGGCAGGTTTGAACTTTCAATTCTACGGCCTTCAGCGGTCTTTGGCTCAGAGGGGAAAAATCTGATCAAGCTCGCCGATGAGCTCTGTGCAGGTAATAAGCTGAAATCCTATGCAAAGTCCTGTCTTTTTGGACGTCGCAGTATGAACCTCGTCTGCGTAGAAAATGTTGTTGCTGCATTGATATTTCTTCTGGACGCAAACAGTAAAATCGACCGTGAAGTCTTTATTATTTCGGATGATGATGCGTCAATCAACAATTACCGGGACATCGAAAAACGACTGATAAAAAACTTGGAGATCGAGCCTTTTCAATTTCCTGTGGTTCGACTGCCTATGCTGCTGTTGGCAACAGTTCTGAGAATGGCAAAGAAGCCTCAGTCCAATCCGGTAGTAAAATATAGCGACCAAAAGCTTACCAAGCTTGGCTTTAAAAAACCGATGAAACTTGAAACAGGGATAGATGCTTTTTCAAGGTGGTACAAAAACAAATGAAAATTCTGAACGTCAATCATACAATCGATCAAGTAACCGGAGGTGGAACGGCTGAAAGGACATTCCAGATGAGTCAGCATCTTATCAGGAACGGTATTGAGTGTTCGATATTGACGATGGAAACAGCAGGGTCTTCTGCCAGAAGACTTATAAATGGGAAAATTGTAACGATTCCGAGTCTATCCAGGCGTTTCCCATTCCCGCGATGTGCTTTCGGTAGAATCAAGCAGATTGTCGCGGAGCATGACGTCATTCACCTGATGGGGCACTGGACGATTTTGAATGCAGCGGTCTATCTTGCAGCCGTAAGTCTCAATAAACCTTACGTATTTTGTCCTGCAGGCGCACTCCCAATTTTTGGCCGGTCATTGATGCTGAAGAAAATCTACAATTGGATTATTGGTCGAAAAATCGCGCAAAACGCAGATAGGTGTATTGCAATCACCGAAGCTGAAAAAAAACAATTTCTCGAATACGGAGTGATTCAGGAAAAAATTGATGTTATCCCCAATGCAGTCGACGAAGCCGATTTTGCCATGGCGGATGAAATAGGCTTCAGAAGCAAATATAGACTCACCAATAGACAAATTATTCTTTTCTTTGGCAGATTGAATCTGATCAAGGGGCCGGACTTGCTTTTGAGCGCATTTCTCCAGATCATGGAGGCATTCCCCGATTACGATCTCGTTTTCGCTGGGCCTGACAATGGCATGCTTTCGCAACTGAAAGCGATCGTCACTAAAAATGGAGCCTGCAAGCGAGTGCATTTTTTGGGTTATCTGGGGGGAGCTGATAAGTCCAGCGCGTTTCATGCCGCAAGGATTCTCACCATTTCATCCAGGCAGGAAGCAATGTCCATCGTTGTGCTTGAGGCAGGGGTGTGTGGGGTGCCTGCATTGTTTACCGACCAATGCGGCTTGAATACTATGGCAGAAGCCGGATGCGGATGGTCGGTACCAGCTACCGTTGAAGGCTTGAAAAAGGGGCTGGAATTGGCATTGACATCACCCGATGAAATCAAGCCAACAGGGATCAAGGCTCGTGATTACGTCGCTTTTAATTTTTCATGGGGTGCTGTCTCCGAGAAATACAGACAACTTTATGAAAACCTGGTGAAATCAAAATGAAAAAAATTTTGATCGTCAGTCAATACTTTTGGCCGGAGAGCTTTCGCATCAACGAGATTGCCAAAACCTTGTCGGAGAAGGGGATCGAGGTCGAAGTTTTGACCGGTAAACCGAATTATCCGCGCGGGGAGATATTTGCCGGGTACCGTGCCTGGGGGGGCCAGCGAGAAATCTATCAAGGCATTAACATAAACCGCCTTCCATTGTTGGCGAGAGGCGGAGGCGGATGGCGCCTGGCGCTGAACTACTTATCTTTCGTTGTATCAGGGATGATGTTTGCCCCTTGGATGTTGCGCAAGAAAAAATATGACATAATTTTCGTTTATGCACCCTCGCCGATACTTCAGGCCATTCCTGCAATTTTCATTGGATGGTTGAAGAGCTGCCCGGTGGTATTGTCGGTGCAGGATTTATGGCCGGAAAGTCTGTCGGCGACAGGGCATCTGCAAAACCGCACGGTGCTCAAACTGGTCGAGCAGGTGGTGCGCCTCATCTACAGGCGTACCGATTTGTTGTTGGTGCAGTCGAGAGCTTTTGAAGCGCCGGTCCGTGAGCTGGCATCCGACACGCCAATCGCGTATTATCCGAATTCCGTGGACGACACCTTCGCCGTTCCGGCCAAAGGCGAACTTCCCGCTGTTGCTGGGCTCGGTGATGGATTTTCTGTCATGTTCGCGGGCAACATCGGCACCGCGCAGGCGGTCGAGGTGATTGTGGAGGCGGCTTCGTTGCTGAAGAAATATGCGGATATCCATTTTGTCGTGCTTGGAGAGGGAAGTCGATGGGAGTGGATGCGCCAGGAAGCTCAAAGGCGAGCGCTAAGCAACTTACATTTACCCGGTATGTTTCCGGTAGAAACTATGCCCGGATTCATGCAGCAGGCATCCGCACTACTGGTGACGCTGGCGGATCGAGAAATATTCCGGGCCACCATTCCCAGTAAAGTACAGGCCTATCTGGCTGCCGGACGGCCCATTCTGGCGTGTCTCAACGGCGAGGGCGCGAATCTGGTCGCCGAGGCCGGCGCTGGCTTAACGGTACCGGCTGAAGACGGGCGCGCCTTGGCAGAAACAGTCTTGCAGCTGTATCACATGCCGTCGCAAGAGAGAGAAGCCATGGGTATGCGCGGCCGCTTATACTACGAACAGCATTTCGCGCATGACATGCTGGTTGATCAATTGATAGAACACCTGCGCTCTGTGTGCGCACCTAAAGAGAAATCCGAATGAGAATATTAGTATTAGGCGCCAGCGGCATGCTCGGGAATGCAATGATCCGGGTGCTAAGCGAAAAAGCCGGTTGGCAGGTTTATGGGACGCTCCGTTCGGAAAGCGCCAAGCGATTTTTTTCTGCCGACATCGCCGAGCGCCTGCTGCCAGGTATCGATGTCGAGCAGCACGACTCCCTGTTGCAAGCCTTCATCCGAACCCGCCCGGAGCTGGTGATCAATTGTGTGGGGTTAATCAAGCAACTGGCCGATGCGGACGATCCGTTACAGGCGATACCGATCAATGCGTTATTGCCGCACAGGCTGGCCAGATTATGTGAATTATCAGGCGCCCGTCTGGTGCATATGAGCACGGATTGCGTGTTCGCCG
>Ga0265297_10001477_pt1 | contig 54930 bp, 57 predicted proteins | sample Munlanlwell13791_FD_192502 | JGI IMG/M metagenome (GOLD analysis project Ga0265297, IMG submission 192502) | Leachate microbial communities from a municipal landfill in Southern Ontario, Canada - Leachate well 137-91 | ecosystem: Engineered > Solid waste > Landfill > Unclassified | place...
AAGGCATTTAGTTAAAATATCTTTTATGCCGGCAGATTCGCAGATTGCCCTTACAGGGCCTGCAGCAATTACGCCTGTCCCTTCAGAAGCAGGTTTCAAAAGTACCTTTGCTGCCCCAAATTCGCCGATTATTTCATGGGGAATAGTGGAGCCTTCCAAGGGTATTTTAATGAGGCTCTTCTTTGCTTTGGCAAGGCTCTTGCGTATCGCATCAGCGACCTCATTAGCTTTTTCTAAGGCAAAACCCACTCTGCCTTTAGTATCACCCACTACCACCAATGCACTGAAATGCAGTTTCTTGCCGCCCTTGGTGACCTTTGCCACCCTGTTTATGGTAACTACCTTTTCGATTAACTCTGGCTGTTGCTCAATATTTAACTCTCGCATTTTGGTCTTTCCTTAAATTAAAACTCTAATCCTTGTTTTCTTAATGCCTCTGCAAAGGCCTTTACCCTGCCGTGGTATAAATAGCCAGCGCGGTCAAAAACAATCTTGCTTATCCCCTTTTCCTTTGCTTTTTGGGCAAAAACTTCTCCAAAGAATTGTGCTGCTTTTATGTTTCCAAATGAAGGCATCTTTTCTTTTATTTCTTTATTCAGCGTAGAAAAAGAAAAGAGTACTTTATTTCGAGTATCGTCCACAACAGTAGCACTTAGGTTATTTAAACTACGGTGGAAGATTAAGCGGGGTTTTTCAGTGACCCCCTGCATCCTCATTCTGATCCGGCGATGTCTCTTTAACCTGGTTAGCCTTTTTTTATTCATCTCGTAAATTAATCCGTGTCTGTCCCCACTTACTTTGTAGTTGCTTGTGCCTTGCCGACCTTCTTCTTTATGTATTCGCCAAGGTATCTTACGCCTTTACCCTGATACGGCTCTGGCGGCCGAAGAGAGCGTATTTCAGCGGCAACTTCGCCTACCAGTTCCTTGTCAATGCCCCTTATGGCAACTTGAGTCGGTTTAGGTGTTTCTATCTTTATTCCTTCCGGTATTAGAAAGTTTACAGGGTGAGAAAAACCTAACTGCATATTCAGGGTTTTTCCTTGAACCTGGGCTTTGTAACCAACCCCGATGATTTCTAAGTCCTTGCCATACCCCTCTGTAACACCCTTAATCATATTTGCTATAACTGCGCGATAAAGCCCGTGCAGTGATTTATCCACCTTTGTATCGCTTGCGCGCTTAACCAAAAGTTGCCCCTCTTTGATTTCTACGGTAATACTGCTCGACAAAGGCTTACTCAGTTTCCCTTTGGGGCCTTCTACGATGATAGAGCCGTCTTTAACTTCTATCTTTACTTCCTTTGGGATATTTACAGGTTTTTTTCCTATTCTTGACATTCTTTCTTCCTTTACCAGATATATCCTATCAATTCTCCGCCGGTTCCTGATTCACGCGCCTCTTTGTCTGTGACGATGCCTCGGGGGGTAGAAACAAGCGCTATCCCTCTGCCTCTTAAAACCATAGGGACCTTGTCTTTTTTCACATAAACGCGTAACCCCGGCTTTGAGACCCTTTTTATATTTGTTATCGCTGGCCTGCCCGCGGTATATTTTAGATAAACCCTCACTAACCCCTGCTTTTTATCTTCTATGAGCTTAAAATTTTCAATGTAACTTTCTTTCTTTAAGATTTCTAAAATAGATTTTATATTGTTGGAAGCAGGCACATCCACATTTTCCTTCTTGGCCATTATGGCATTGCGTATTATTGTAAATACATCAGCAATTAAATCTGTCCTTGACATTTTTCCCTCATCCTTGGTTTAAATTTATTTATTACCAGCTTGCCTTTTTTACCCCCGGTATCAACCCCTGCCAAACCAATTCCCTGAAACAGAGGCGGCAGAGCTGAAATCTTCTTAGGTATCCTCCTGACCTGCCGCAGATATGACAGCGGTTGTATTTACGCGAAGAAAACTTAGGGGATCTTTTCCATCGTGCCAACTGTGAATTTTTTGCCATTTAATTAGTCCTTATTTTTTTGAGAAAAGGGCATCCCGAATAATTTTAATAATTCCCGCGCCTGCTCTTTAGTTCTGGCATTCTTGATAACAAAGGTAATATCCATGCCCTGGGGCCGGCCCATCTTGTCATACTCTATCTCGGGAAATATCCCCTGTTCATTTAAACCTAAGGTATAATTTCCGGCATGGTCAAATGATTCCGGAGAAACTCCCCGAAAGTCCCGGATGCGAGGGAGGGCGACATTTATTAAACGGTCCATAAACTCATACATCAGAGCCCTTCGAAGGGTCACCTTGCATCCTATAGGTGAACCTTGTTTAATCTTAAAATTTGCAATAGCTTTTTTTGCCCGTATTAAAATCGGTTTTTGTCCGGTAATCATAGCCAAGTCTTCCATTGATTTTTCCAGAATCTTGACATCCTGCAGCCCTTCACCGACACCCATATTGACCACTATTTTTTCCAGGCGCGGCAGGGCATACTTATTTTTGATGGAAAAAGTTTGCATCATCTCTTTGGCGACATCGTTCCTGTATCTTTCTAACAACCTCGGTATCATTTTGCCTCTTGCCCCCCTAATTTCTATATTACTTCCTTGCAGCTCTTGCACACCCGCGATTTTGTACCGTCTTTGGCCTGTGAAATACCTACTCTTACGGGACGGTTGCAGTGTTTGCAGAAAAACATGAGATTTGAAATACTTATCGGTGACTCAATCGACACAATCCCGCCCTGCTGATCCTGGCGTGTCTGGCGCTTGTGTTTTTTCACCAAGTTTATTCCTTCAACAAGGCAGCGGTTTTGCCCGGAATATACCTGAAGGATTTTGCCTTTTTTATCTCTATCCTTGCCTTTGATGACCTGGACTATATCGTCTTTTTTTATCTTAAGCATCAAATAACCTCTGGCGCTAAGGAAACAATTTTTGTAAAATTCTTTTCTCTAAGCTCTCTTGCTACAGGGCCGAAAACACGCGTACCCCTGGGATTCAGTTGAGCGTCTATAAAAACAATGGCATTGCGGTCAAACCTTAATATCGAACCATCCGGCCGCCTGATCGGGTCTTTTGTGCGCACAACCACTGCCTTTGCCACTTCTCCCTTTTTAATTATTGCATCGGCGGAAGATTCTTTAACATTGACATTGATAATGTCCCCTATCCTGGCGAAGCTCTTGCCCTTCCTGCCTAAAACACCGATAAGCGAAGCGCGCCTGGCGCCGGTATTATCCGCCACATCTAAAATACTGCGCAATTGAATCATTTAAATATCCTCTTTTAGCGCTACCGTGCTCTGCGCTTTTTTAATGACCTTTACTACCCGAAAGTGCTTATCCTTTGATAGCGGCCTTGTTTCCTCTATCAGCACCGTATCCTGCATTTTGGCAATTCCCTTTTCGTCATGGGCCTTAAATTTATTATGGCGCTTGATAATCTTGCCATATTTAGCGTGTTTTGCAAGATGAAAGGTTTTGACTATAACAGTCTTCTGCATCTTATCACTGATTACTATACCGGTGAATTTCTTCCTTTTACCCATTTTATTTCTCTTTCTTTTCGTTTAGAATAGTCTTTATCCTGGCGATATCCCTTTTAACAAGAGAAAACAGATGCGGTTTTTCCACCCTGCCTTCATAACGCTGCAGGTTAAGCTTAAACAATTCCTCCTTCAGGGATTTTTCTTTAACTTTTAAATCATCGTTAGAAAGGCTACGTAATTCTTGCATTTTCATTTGTTCTCAGGCAGCATTATTTATGCCTCCTCACAATAAACTTTGTTTTAAACGGTAATTTATACGCCGCCAATCTAAAACACTGTAATGCGTAATCCTGCGGTACGCCACCTAACTCAAAGAGGACGCGCCCTCTTTTTACTACGGCTACCCAATGGTCCAGTTCGCCTTTGCCCTTGCCCATGCGGACTTCTGCCGGTTTCTTGGTGATAGATTTATCAGGGAAAACCCTAATCCAAAGTTTTCCTCCCTTGTGCAGCTGCCTGGCCAAGATGACCCTTATTGCCTCAATCTGTGTGTTTTTAAGCCAGCCATTCTCCAGGGACTTTAAGCCAAATTCGCCAAAAGCTAATTCCGCACCAGTAGTGGCAACTCCGCGCCTTGTCCCTTTCTGAAGTTTGCGATATTTTACCCTCTTTGGCATCAAAACCATATTTTAAAAATCTCCGTTTTAATCTTTTAAGCCGATTGTTCAGTTTGCTGCTGGCCCACTGCCAGGCCTTGAGTTTGCGTATTAAGGTTACTGGTATCCTGCCTGCCTCTCTTTGTGAGAATCTCACCCTTATAAATCCAGGTTTTGACTCCTATCAGGCCATAAGTAGTAAGGCTTTCTGCAAAGCCGTAATCTATATCTGCACGCAAGGTCTGTAAGGGGACCTTGCCTTGTTTATAGGTTTCGGTGCGGGACATTTCAGCGCCGTTTAAACGCCCGGCGCATGTTACCCTTACGCCTTTTGCCCCTGCATTCATAGTCTGCTCCATCGCCCGTTTTACTGCGCGCCGGAATGCTACTCTTTTTTCTATCTGCAGAGATATGTTTTCTGCGACTAACTGCGCATCCAATGGCGGATTTTTTACTTCCTCTATATCAATAGACATCTCGGTTTTAACCATATTGCTCAAGTCTTCTCTCAAGCGTTCAATGTCTGCACCATGCCTGCCGATTATTATGCCCGGCCTGGCAGTGCGAATGCGTATTTTTAACTTATCGGCCAATCTCTCTATGATAATACTCGAAATAGCCGCCTGTTTAAACCTTGCTTTGATAAATTTTCTTATTGTATAATCCTCGTAGATAAATTTAGGATAATCTTTAGCATTGGCAAACCAACGGCTATGCCATGTTCTTATAATTCCCATTCGCAGTATGAATGGATGGACTTTTTGCCCCATATATCTCCTTAGCTTCTTAGGTCCAATTCTATTTTAATGTGCGCTGTTCTTTTTTTTATCGGCGCTGCCCTTCCGAAAGCAGCTGCCTTGTATCTTTTCCATGTCGGGCCCACATTGCAGATTACCTTGGATAGATATAGCTGTTCTGCCGTAAAACCCTTAACTTTTGCATTTGCGATTGCCGATTTTAAAATTTTGAGCAAATATTCCTTCGGCCGTTTATTTAAATTAATCAGTATATTCGTTGCCTCCAAGGCGCCTTTGTTCCGAATCAAGGCCATAACCTGCCTTACCTTTGAAGGGGAAATCCTCAAAAATTTACCTTCTGCCTTTGCTATCATAACTTATGTCTTCTCCGGTGCTTTCTTTGCTTTTACGCCCCCGTGTTTCCTGAAAATTCTGGTAGGAGCGAATTCGCCAAGTTTATGCCCGACCATATTTTCAGTTACAAAGACCGGGACATGTTTCCTGCCGTCATATACCGCAAATGTTAATCCTACGAATTCCGGGATAATGGTCGAGGACCTGGACCAGGTCTTAATAGCCTGGCGTGTCCCTGAACCGCGTAAATTTTCAACCTTTTTCAATAATTTTTCTTCTACAAACGGGCCTTTTTTTAGTGAACGTGGCATAATTTATTTCCTTCGTTTAATAATGAATCTATTTGAGTACCTTACCTTTTTTCTGGTCTTGTAACCTTTTGTCGGTTTTCCCCAGGGTGTAACAGGATGCGGATTTCCCTGGCCGGATTTTCCTTCACCGCCTCCATGCGGATGGTCTACCGGATTCATGGCTAAACCTCTGACTGTAGGCCTGATGCCTAGCCAGCGCTTCTTTCCTGCCTTGCCTAAACTAAGTGCCTCATGTTCAACATTGCCCATCTGGCCTATGGTAGCATGGCAATCCAGACTGACTAACCTTACTTCTCCGGAAGGAAGCCTTACATGCGCGATTTGCTCTTCTTTTGCCATAATCTGTGCACTGGTACCTGCACTTCTTACAATTTGGCCTCCCTGGCCTTTCATTAACTCTATATTGTGAATCAAGGTACCCGAAGGGATATATCTCAAGAGTAGGCAGTTTCCGGTTTTTATCTCTGTATCTTTCTGGTTGGAAGAAATGATTGTTTCGCCGACATTTAATCCTAACGGAGCCAAGATATACCTCTTTTTCTTGTCCGGGTATTCCAAAAGCGCAATCCTTGCGGAACGGTTCGGGTCGTACTCAATAGCGATGACTTTGGCGGGTACTTCGAATAAATCCCTCTTAAAGTCGATTATACGCATCATCTGTTTATGCCCGCCGCCCTGGTGCCTGACAGTTATCCGGCCATATGCATTGCGGCCGCCGTGTTTTTTAAGCGGCATAAGCAGTGATTTTTCGGGTTTCTTTTTGGTGATTTCCGAAAAATCGCTTCCGCTCATCCACCGCCTGGAATGGGTTGTAGGTTTAAATTTTATTATGCCCATATGTTATGCCGTTTCTATCTTCTGCCCCTCTTTTAAGGTAACTATTGCTTTTTTTAAGTCAGGTGTTCTGCCTAACTGGTACCTTACCCTTTTTAATTTCCCCATTGAAATAAATGTATTCACGTTCTTTACCTTTACCTTGTAGATCTCTTCTACTGCGTGTTTTATTTCTAATTTATTCGCAGCATTATGCACTAAAAAAAGGTATTTACCCTCAGGTTCGTATACTGTTGACTTTTCTGTCTTGATTAAAGATTTAATTATATCCTGAGGAGTCATTTCTTTTCCTTGTGCGATTTAACCTGTGACAACCTGCCTGTAAGTTCGGTTAAGCCGTTTTTGGTAATAACTAGCTTACGATGAGCCATTACTTCATAGGCATGCGTATCTTTTGCCAGGTTTATATCTAAAAACTTTAGGTTACGAAGCGCTAATTTTAAATTATTATCGCATTTATCCAGTAAAAGAAGAACGCTGCAAATTTTTTGTTTTTTTTCGTTATTTAATTTTAAATTTGAGAATATCTTTGCTGCCGCGCCGGTTTTAGGTTTATCAATTTTTAAATCATCTAAGATAAGCATATCGTTTTCTTTGACTTTCGCGTTGATGATGGACTTTAATGCTTGGGCTTTTAATTTCTGCGGGAGCTTATAAGAGTAATCCCTGGGGTGCGGCCCGAAAGTTACCCCGCCATGGCGCCATAATGGAGAACGGGTTGAACCGACCCTGGCCCTGCCTGTTCCTTTTTGTCTCCAGGGTTTACGCCCGCCGCCGGAAACTTCTCCCCTCGTTTTGGTTGCGGCCATGCCTTTTCTTTGGTTAGCCCTGTACGCAGTAATCGCCTGATAAAGGACAGCGGTATTTATGCTTCCGTCAAATACCTTTGCATCCAGCTTTATTGAATCCACTTCTTTGCCTTCGGTATTATATATAGGTAAGGTTATAGCTTCCATTGTTTATCCGTTGCTCGGCTTATCTGTTGTTTGAAGCTTCTTTTTTTTAGCCCTTCTAATAATCAAATAACTGTTCTTATGCCCGGGTACTGCCCCTTTTACCATCAAAAGATTATTCTCTGCATCTATCTTTACTACTTTAAGATTTTGCACTGTCATCCTGTGGTTACCCATATGCCCGGGCAAATGATGGCCTTTCCATACCCTGCCCGGCGTAGTGCTGGAACCGATTGAACCTATACGGCGACGAGACGTAGAACCGTGTGTCTGAGGTCCTCCGTGCCAATTCCAACGCTTCATCCCTCCCTGAAAACCTTTTCCGATCGAATTACCCGTGATATCCACGAAATCACCGGATTTAAATAAATCCACCTTTACCTCTTCGCCGATTTTGTATTCTTTGGTTGGCTCCTTTAAGAATTCTTTGATTAACTTACAAGGAGAAACGTTTGCTTTCTTATAGGTGCCTAAGAGCGGTTTTTTCAAGTGTTTCTCTTTGCATGAATCAAAGCCTATGCGTATGCTCTTTTGATTCATGCCTATTATCGGGCACGGCCCTGCTTCAATGACAGTGACGCTGATAAATCTTCCGTCTTCGCCAAAAACATGCGTCATCCCTAATTTTTTACCTAATAATCCTACCATATTGTTTATCCGTTACTCCGTTTATCCGTCGTATTCCCTCGAGCCATCCAAAACTAAGTCGAGGGACGGGTCAACTTTATTTGATCTCTACATCTACTCCCGCAGGCAGATTCAGCTTTTTTAGTGAATCTATCGTCTTTGACGTCGGCTCGAATATATCGATAAGGCGTTTATGGGTCGCTAATTCAAATTGCTCGCGGGATTTCTTATCGATTACAGGAGAACGCAATACAGTATAAATCTCCCTTTTAGTAGGTAGAGGCACCGGGCCTGAAAGTTTGGCGCCGGTACGCCTGACTGTATCTACGATCTCCAATACCGCCTGGTCTAATAGACGATGGTCGTAAGCCTTAAGTTTAATACGTATCTTTTGCATTATTGTTTATCCGTTATCCCGTTTTAGGCTATAACCTCGGTAACAACTCCTGCTCCAACCGTATGCCCGCCTTCACGGATTGCAAAACGCGATTCCTTCTCCATGGCAATAGGCGTAATTAATTCTACCTCTAGATTGACATTATCACCGGGCATTACCATCTCTGCGCCCTGGGGAAGCTGTACGCTTCCGGTAACATCTGTGGTGCGAAAATAGAACTGCGGCCTATACCCCTTAAAGAAAGGCGTATGCCTTCCGCCTTCTTCTTTAGTAAGGATGTAAACCTGCGCTTTGAATTTAGTATGCGGAGTAATGGACTTGGGCGCTGCTATAACCATACCGCGCTCAATGTCATTCTTTTCCACGCCTCTTAAGAGCAGGCCTACGTTGTCTCCGGCCTGGCCTTCATCCAGAATTTTTCTGAACATTTCTATGCCAGTAACAACCGTTTTTCTTACATCCGGCCTTAAACCCACTAATTCTACTTCGTCATTTAATTTGACTTTCCCGCGTTCAATTCTTCCTGTACCTACGGTCCCTCTGCCTTCAATGCTAAAAACATCTTCTACTGCCATAAGTAACGGCTTGTCTAAATCTCTTACGGGCATGGGGATAAATTCATCCACGGCTTTCATCAGGTCAAGGATAGGTTTTACATCAGGGCTATTAGAATCATTAGCTGCCTGCAGCGCCTTTAATGCGCTTCCCCTGATAATCGGGGTTTTATCTCCGGGATATCCGTATTTTGTAAGAAGTTCTCTTACTTCCATCTCTACCAGGTCAATAAGCTCCTTGTCAGAAACAACGTCTATTTTATTCAGGAATACTACCATTGCAGGAACGTTGACTTGCCTTGCCAGGAGAATATGTTCTCTGGTTTGAGGCATAGGACCGTCAGCTGCAGAAACTACGAGTATTGCGCCATCCATCTGAGCTGCACCGGTAATCATATTCTTGATGTAGTCGGCATGACCCGGACAGTCTATATGTGCATAATGGCGATTATCCGTTTCGTATTCAACGTGTGCAACGGAGATAGTAAGTATTTTACTTTCGTCTCTGACCGCGCCACCCTTGGCTATATCTGCGTATTCTCTTGGCTGGGCCTTGCCTAATTTTGCCAATACATGAGTAATAGTAGAAGTTAACAATGTCTTACCATGGTCAATGTGGCCGATAGTTCCGATATTTACATGCGGTTTAGATCTTACAAATTTTTCTTTAGCCATTAAAACACCTCCTGATTTTTAAAGTTTTTTCCTTGAGCCTCCGGCAGTAAAGCCTGTGGTAATCTTTTCTGCTATATGTGAAGGCACCTCAGCGTAAAATGAGGGCTCCATTGTATAGGATGCGCGGCCTTGCGTCAGACTCCTTGAAATGGTCGCGTAATTAAAAATTTCAGCCAGAGGTACATATGCCCTGATTGCGCGGACATTTGCGCGCTGCGCAAGCGAGATTATCTTGGCCCGACGAGAATTCAGGTCTCCAATCACCGCGCCCATGTATTCCTCTGGGACTACAATTTCCATATCCATGACCGGCTCCAACAATATAGAATGCGCCTTTCTTAACCCCTCGGAAAAAGCGATTGCAGCAGCCATCTGAAAGGCCATTTCTGATGAGTCTACCTCATGAAAAGACCCGTCTATCAGGGTTATCTTTACGTCTGTAACCGGATATCCTGCTAAGACGCCGCTCTTGGTGGCACCCATGACTCCTTGTTTAACCGAAGGGATAAATTCGCGCGGTATAGCGCCGCTTTTAATCTTGTCTATAAAAGTAATACCTTGCCCGGGCATCTCCTGGGGTTCCATTTCTATGACTACGTGGCCGTATTGGCCATGGCCGCCTGTCTGCTGAATAAATTTTCCCGTAGAGCTAACTTTCCTGGTGATGGTTTCCCGGTAAGCCACCTGAGGCATGCCCACCTCTGCCTGCACGCTAAATTCCCGCAAAATCCTGTCAATCACTATCTCTAAATGCAGTTGTCCCATCCCGGCAATAATAGTTTCTCCCGTTTCCTGGTTATAAATTACCCTGAATGACGGGTCTTCTTCCGCTAATTTATGCAGTGCCAGGCCTAATTTTTCCTGGTCAAGCTTTGTCCTTGGCTCAATAGCCTGTTGCAGTACCGGTTCAGGAAAACGCATTTCCTCAATAAGGATAGGGCTTTTTTCTTCGCAGAGCGTATCGCCGGTTTTTGTCTCTTTTAATCCCACTACTGCCACGATATCTCCCGTATGCACTGCCTCAATAACTTCCTGGCGGTTAGCATGCATCCTCACCAATTTAGTAATACGTTCTTTCACTCTCTTTGATGCATTGTAAACATTAGCGCCTGTTTTTATATGCCCTGAATAAACCCGGATATAATTGATTCTGCCTACATATGGGTCAGTAGCAACTTTAAAGCACAACGCACAAAATGGCGCCTGGTCAGATGCTTTAATTTCCTCAAAATCTCCGCTGTCAGGGTTTGTACCCTTTATGCTTGGCAGGTCCTGCGGAGAAGGCAGATAATCGCAGATTGCGTCAAGGAGAAGCTGAACTCCCCTGTTCCTGAAGGAACTGCCGCATAAAACGGGAATAAATTTATTCTGGATAACGCTTTTACGTATCGCCTCTTTAATCTCTAAGGCAGTAATTTTTTTTGTGTGCACGAAACTGTCCATAATCTTTTCATCCACATCCGCAATTCTCTCCAAAAGCACATCCCTGTATTTATTCGCTTCGGCCTGCATAGCCTCCGGCACATCCTTAATCTCGAATTCTAGGCCCATATCATCTTTATACAAAATCAATTTTTTCTCAATGAGATCTACCTCGCCCTTAAAATCATCCCCTTCATAATAGGGTAACTGAATTGCAGCGGCATTTGCACCTAATTTTTTATGCATTTGCTTAATGGTGTCAAAGAAATTACTTCCCTGCCTGTCCATCTTATTCACAAATGCAATCCTCGGTACCCCGTAACGGTCAGCCTGGCGCCAGACTGTTTCTGATTGCGGCTCTACGCCGCCTACGCCGCAAAAAACAACCACTGCTCCATCCAGGATTTTTAATGACCTTTCTACTTCTATGGTAAAATCCACGTGGCCCGGAGTATCAATAATATTGATACTAAAATCCTTCCATTTGGATGTTGTGCAGGCTGCAGTAATAGTGATGCCTCTTTCCTGCTCCTGTACCATCCAGTCCATAGTAGCAGTCCCTTCGTCCACCTCGCCGATTTTATAAGTCCTCCCGGTATAATAGAGTATGCGCTCGGTAGTCGTGGTCTTGCCGGCGTCTATATGCGCGATAATCCCTATATTCCTAATTTTATCTAACTGTATTTTTCGCATGTTTCTTTACCACCTAAAATGCGCAAATGCCTTATTTGATTCAGCCATCTTATGCGTGTCATCCCTCTTTTTTATGGCAGAACCTTCTCCCTTATAGGCCGCTATAATCTCCTCAGCGAGCTTTTCCTTCATGGGCTTGCCCTTTTTTTGCTTGGCAAAATCCCTAATCCAGCGTAGCGCAATAGATGTGCCGCGTTCCTGCCTGACTTCAATCGGGACCTGATAAGTTGCGCCACCCACCCTGCGTGGTTTTACTTCCAGCCTCGGCCTTGCATTGTCCAGCGCCTTATGAAAAATCTTTAAAATATCCGGCTCATTGAGCTGTTTTTTCACAATCTCAAAAGCTCCGTAAACCATTTTTTCAGCCAAAGACTTTTTGCCGTCCAACATTACCATATTAATGAATTTAGCGATAATGCTGCTATTGAATTTAGGGTCAGCTACAATTTGTTTTTCCTGGGCTTTTCTTCTTCTCATTTAGGCCTTTTTGCTCCATACTTTGAGCGTGATTTCTTCCGCTGATTAACGCCTGCTGTATCCAGCGTACCTCTTACGATATGATACCTCACTCCAGGTAAGTCCTTTACGCGGCCCCCCCTGACTAAAACTATGGAATGCTCCTGCAGGTTATGGCCCTCTCCCGGAATATAAGACGTAACTTCAATCCCCGTAGTCAATCTTACCCTGGCGATTTTCCTTAGGGCAGAATTGGGTTTTTTAGGCGTCATAGTGCGCACCTGAAGGCAAACCCCTCTTCTCTGGGGGCAAGCCTTTAGCGCCGGTGATTTTGTCTTTTTTCTTTTTAATATCCTGCTGTATCTGATTAACTGTGAGATAGTAGGCATTCTTTCTACTCTAGCTTTCTTTCGGTTTTTCTTCCTTAGCCGATTTTATTAACTCTATTTCACGATGATCGCGGAATCCTGTCCCTGCAGGTATAAGGTGGCCGACAATCACATTTTCTTTTAAGCCGAATAATTCATCCTGTTTCCCTGAAGTTGCTGCCTCAGTCAGGACACGCGTGGTCTCCTGAAAACTGGCTGCAGAGATAAAACTTTCCGTGGTTAAAGATGCTTTGGTAACACCTAACAATAAAGGTGTTGCCTGCGCAGGCTTACCGCCTTTTTTAATAACTCTTGTATTTTCTTTCTGGAATCTCCACTTATCGACCTGTTGGGTGGTCAAAAACTCTGTGTCTCCCGGCTCTTCAATCCTGACCTTCTTCAGCATCTGCCTGATAATCAATTCTATATGCTTATCATTTATGCGCACGCCTTGAAGTCGGTAAACTTCCTGTACCTCGTTAACTAAATATTCCTGCAGTACTTTGTCGCCGCAAACCCTTAAGATATCCTGAAGGACTACTGGTCCGTCAGTAAGTTGCTGCCCGGCGATAACTTTATCTCCTTTATAAACATTGGGGTGCTTACCGTGCGGTATAACATATTCCCTCTGCATACCGGTTGTAGATTTTACAATGATTACGCGCTGGCCTTTTTTAGTTTCGCCGAATTCCACAAAACCGTCGATTTCGCTGATTATTGCAGGGTCTTTGGGCCTTCTTGCCTCAAACAATTCTGCTACGCGCGGAAGACCGCCGGTAATATCTCTGGTTTTGACGACCAAGCGCGGTATCTTAGCCAAAAGTTCTCCGGCATTTACTTTCTGTCCATCCTTTGTAAGGATGTGCGCGCCGATAGGAATAGGATAAATACCCATGACTTCGTCGTTATCGTTTAGGATTATAATCTGCGGGTGATATTCCTGTTTGTGCTCGACAACTACACGCTCGCTTAATTTAGTAACAGGGTTTAGCTCTTCCCTGACTGTAACATCTTCCTTAAGGTCTTCGTATTTTACTTTGCCTGCCACTTCGGTAAGAATGGGGGATGTGTATGGGTCCCACCGTACAAACGTATCTCCTTTTTGCGTTTCCTCTCCGTCTGCGATTGAGATAAATGAACCTTGCGGTATAGGATAACGCTCCAATTCCCTGCCCTGCTTATCATTTATACTAAGTGAGCCGTTTCTGTTTAAAGCGATATATTCTTTATTCCTGAAAGTAGTGCGCAGGTTATGATATTTAATTACCCCTTTATTTTTTGCTTTGATAAATGATTGTTCGATAATCCTGGAGGCTGTGCCGCCGATATGAAAGGTTCTCATGGTTAACTGTGTTCCCGGCTCGCCTATGCTTTGCGCAGCGATTACTCCTACCGCCTCTCCCAACTCCACTAATCTACCGCTAGCCAGATTTCTGCCATAACATTTTGTACAAACACCTCTGCCTGACTCACAGGTGAGTACGCTGCGAATACGTATCTTCTCGATACCTAATTTCTCAATCATATCCGCTTTCTCTTCGGTAATTTCTTCAGCCTGCTCTACAATTGTTTCATCGGTAATGATATCTACGATATTATCCAGCGCAACCCTGCCCACAATACGGTCCTTTAAACTCACCACTACTTCATCGCCTTCAATAATGGCTGAGACGGTAATTCCGTTGAGGGTGCCACAATCATCTTCGCTTACAATCACTTCTTGCGCAACATCAACAAGCCTGCGTGTAAGGTAACCTGCGTCTGCGGTTTTAAGTGCCGTATCTGCCAGGCCCTTACGTGCTCCGTGGGTAGAAATAAAATACTCCAGGACATTAAGCCCTTCCCTGAAGTTTGCGGTGATGGGGGTTTCAATAATTTCTCCGGAAGGCTTTGCCATTAGCCCACGCATCCCTGCTAATTGCCTCACCTGGTCCTTATTTCCCCTGGCGCCGGAATTTGACATCATGAATATAGGATTAAAAGCATCCATCTGTTTAAACATTAAATCGGTAACTGTAATAGTGGTGTGCGTCCAGATATCGATAATCTTGGCCTTACGTTCACTGTCGGTAATAATACCCTTGCGGTATTGTTCTTCAACTTTTGCTACATCTCCTTTGGCTTCTTTCAGGACTTCCTGCTTTGCCTGAGGTACTTCTAGGTCATCAATGCCTATAGATATCCCGCCTTGAGTTGCCATTTCAAATCCCAGCCGCTTAATTTTATCGAGCAGCTGTACGGTTGAACTATGGCCAAACCTTTTGTAGCATTCGACTACGATATCCCCCACTATATTTTTATTTAATTCTGTATTTACAAACCCGAATTCCTTTGGCAGGATCTCATTGAATAATACCCTGCCTACCGTGGTAGGGATAATCTGTTTTCCGGGGATGGCTTTCTTTTCCTCCAGGTCAAAGAGGTTTTCTATCTTTAATTTTATTTTAGCATGAAGGTCAATTACCTTATCCTGGTAAGCTACAATTACCTCATCGCTGTTGCTAAAGGTTTTATTTTCGCCTCTTGCACCTGATTTTTCTTTGGAAATATAAGACGTGCCTAAAATAATATCCTGTGTAGGCGTAACTATCGGCCGGCCATCTGCCGGAGAAAATATGTTGTTTATGGAAAGCATGAGGATTTTGGCTTCGAGTTGCGATTCTAAGGATAAGGGCACGTGCACTGCCATCTGGTCGCCGTCAAAATCGGCATTAAACGCAGTGCAGACTAAAGGATGGATTTTTATGGATTTGCCTTCGATTAAAACCGGTTGAAATGCCTGAATGCCTAAACGATGCAGAGTCGGTGCGCGGTTCAAAAGCACAGGGTGGTCCTTAATTACTTCGTCTAGAATATCCCAGACCTCTATTTTGCCGCGCTCTACCATACGGCGCGCGCCTTTTATCGTATGCACAAAACCTTTTTCTCTGAGTTTCTTTATAATAAAAGGCTGGAATAATTCCAGGGCCATCTGCTTAGGAAGACCGCATTCATGAAGTTTGAACTCCGGCCCCACAACAATAACTGAACGGCCGGAATAATCCACGCGTTTGCCCAGTAGGTTTTGCCTGAACCTGCCCTGTTTACCCTTAAGCATGTCTGAAAGGGATTTTAGCGGCCGGTTATTCGCGCCTATCACCGGCTTTCCATGCCTTCCATTATCAAGAAGGGCATCCACTGCTTCCTGAAGCATGCGCTTTTCATTACGAATAATTATCTCCGGCGCGTTTAACTCAATAAGTTTTTTTAAACGGTTATTACGGTTGATTACGCGGCGGTACAAATCATTAAGATCAGAGGTAGCAAACCTTCCGCCGTCTAACGGCACTAGAGGCCTTAGGTCAGGCGGAATAACGGGAAGTATTTCTAATACCATCCATTCAGGCTTATTCCCCGATTTCTTAAAATCTTCAATTATTTTTAGTGATTTTAACCCCTTACGGTTACTTAATATATCCTTTGACTTCTCCATATCCCGGCGAAGTTTACGGCACTGGTTATCAAGGTCTAACTCTTTTAATAAATCCCTTACTGCCTCCGCACCTATCTTGGCCTTGAAATTGCTGCCGTATTTGGCTACTGCCTCCTGGTATTTTTCTTCGCTTAAAAGTTCCTTTTTCTTTAAAGAGGTATTGCCCGGGTCAACCACCACATACTCTTCATAATAAATAATCTTTTCTAAATCCCTTAAGCCGATATCCAGTAATGCCGACATACGGCTGGGTACGGCCTTAAAAAACCAGATATGCGTAACCGGGGCAGCCAATTCAATATGCCCCATGCGTTCGCGCCTTACAGAGGAGCGGTCAACCGTAACCGCGCAACGGTCGCAGGTAATCCCTTTGAATTTTATCCCTTTATACTTGCCGCAATTACATTCCCAGTCACGCACCGGCCCAAAAATCTTCTCGCAGAATAAACCGTCTTTTTCCGGCTTAAGGGTACGGTAATTAATCGTCTCTGCCTTTCTAACCTCTCCGCGAGACCAGGCTTTTATCACTTGCGGCGATGCTATTTTTATGCCTATGCTATCAAATAAAACTATCTCGTCCATTATTTTAATTTCTCCGTTCTGATATCCAGCCCCAACCCCTGCAACTCTTTAATCAAAACATTGAAAGACTCCGGTACGCCATGGCTTAAACGCTGTTCGCCTTTGACGATAGCTTCATAAATACGGGTCCTGCCTGAAACATCATCGCTCTTTACGGTAAGCATCTCTTGAAGCGTAAAAGCTGCGCCATATGCTTCTAAGGCCCAGACCTCCATCTCTCCTAACCTTTGGCCGCCAAACTGTGCTTTACCGCCTAAGGGTTGTTGTGTAACCAGGGAATATGGCCCTATGGAGCGGGCGTGTATTTTTTCATCAACCAGATGGATTAATTTCATAATATATAGGTAACCCACGGTTATTTTATGGTCAAAGGGTTCACCGCTATAGCCATCGTAAAGGGTAATCTTTCCGTCTTGTGGCAAATTAGCTTTCTTAAGCATCTCCTTAATCTCTGCTTCCTTGGCACCGTCAAAAACCGGGCAACTTACATATAAGCCTAATACCTTAGCCGCCCAACCAAGATGCGCCTCTAAAATCTGGCCTACATTCATACGGGAAGGGACTCCTAACGGATTAAGCACTATCTCAACAGGCGTACCATCAGGCATATAAGGCATATCTTCCTCAGGGACAATTCTTGCTACCACACCCTTATTCCCGTGCCTGCCGGCTAATTTATCGCCTTCGGCTAGCCTGCGCTTGGTAGCAATATAAACCACCACTCTCTTTAACACCCCTGCCGGCAATTCATCTCCCCGCCTTACCTTCTCAATTTCCTGTTCCTCTTCGGAGATTAACTCCTGTATCTGTTCGTCAAAAGATGCTGCCAGAATTTTTGCCTCTTCGTTCTCGCTAAAATCATACTTTTCTACCCTTTTCTTATCTATCCCTAATACCTGGCTTAAGCGGTTGATTTTTTCCGTGTTCACAAATTCTATTTCTTGTTTGTAGTAAGCTTTTAATTCTTTAATCTTAGCCAGCTCTTTGGTTTTTTCTTCCTTTGATTTTCTACCCCGGTCCTTGCGTTGAAAGATATGCACGTCTATGACTACGCCCTCTACGCCCGGAGGCACGATTAAAGATGTGTCTCGTACATCACCGGCCTTTTCTCCAAAAATTGCCCGCAACAGCCTTTCTTCGGGAGACGGCTCAGAATCTGTTTTAGGGGTTATTTTACCTACCAGGATGTCTCCAGGTGTTACCTCGGCACCCATGCGTATTACTCCTGTTTCGTCCAAATTACGCAGGGCTTCTTCGCTTACATTGGGTATATCCCGGGTAATTTCTTCATTGCCAAGGCGGGTCTCGGTTGCCTCTGTCTCAAATTCTTCTATATGTATAGAGGTAAAGGCGTCTTCTCTAACCAATTTTTCATTAATTAATATAGCGTCTTCAAAATTATAGCCGCGCCAGGGCATAAAAGCAGCCAATACATTCCTTCCCAGGGCTAATTCTCCGTCTTTGGTGGCTATGCCGTCAGCAATAGGCTCTCCCTTTTCTATGGATTGACTTAATTTTACTATGGGCCGTTGATTCAAACAGGTATCTGCGTTGGTGCGCAAAAACTTTTTAAGATGGTAGGTTTTCTTTCCGACAGTAATTAAAGACGAATCAACGCTGGTTACCCTGCCGGAATCTTCTGCTATAACCACTGTCCCGGAATCACGGGCAACTCTTTCTTCCATCTGTGTCCCCACCAAAGGAGATTCGGTAATCATTAACGGTACTGCCTGCCTCTGCATATTTGACCCCATCAATGCGCGGTTGGCATCATCATGCTCCAGGAACGGGATAAGAGAGGCAGCTACAGAAACCAGTTGCTTAGGAGAAACATCCATATACTGTACCTGCTTTGCAGCAACTTTGGGGAAATCGTCTCTATAGCGGCAGGAAACTTCTTTTTCCGCAAAATATCCTTCGCTGTCTAACGGCACATCTGCCTGTGCAATAACTTTATCCTCTTCAATGTCGGCAGTGAGGTATTCAATTTTTTTACTAACCCTTCCGTCTTCTACCTTACGATAGGGGGTCTCAAGTAACCCTAAGTAATTTACTCTAGCATAACTGCTTAAGGAAGCGATTAGGCCGATGTTCGGTCCTTCAGGAGTCTCAATAGGGCAAACCCTGCCGTAATGCGAAGGATGTATATCCCTTACCTCAAAACCAGCGCGTTCACGGGATAAGCCTCCGGGCCCTAAGGCACTTAACCTTCTCTTATGCGTCATCTCAGCAAGCGGATTTACCTGGTCCATAAATTGAGATAACTGGCTGCGGGCAAAGAAATCGCGCACCTGATTGGATAAAAGCTTTGAATTTATGAGGTAATGCACATTAAGATTATCAAATTCTGCTAATATGCTTAATCTCTCTCTAATGGAACGCTCAACGCGGGCAAGGCCGATCCTTACCTGGTTTTGGACCAATTCTCCTACGGTCTTTACCCGGCGGTTCCCTAAGTGGTCTATATCGTCAATCTTGCCGATGCCTTCCTGCAATTTAATCAGGTATTCTATAACTTTGAGCACGGTGGAAGAATCAAGTATTCTTTTTTCTAACGACACATCCATGCCTAATTTTCTATTTAAGATAAACCTGCCTACCCTTTCCAAATCATATCTGCCGGGCTCAAAAAATAAACGGTAGAATAACGCCTCTGCGGCTTCTTTGGTAATCGGCTCTGTCGGCCGCATCTTACGGTAAAAATCCAGGTACGCCTCTTCTTTATTTTTAGTGTAATCTTTTTTGAGGGTATTGGTTATTTCAGGGTATTCCTTGCCGAATGCGGCAATGATTTCATTATCCTGGGAGAATCCGAGGATTCTCAAAATCTGCGTGGCAGGGAAATTCCGGCGCCTATCCACATAGGCTAGAATTGTCTCTGACAAATCGTACTTAAATTCAAGCCATGCCCCCCGATAGGGAATAATCCTGCCGTAAAATATCTTTTTCCCGGTAGGATGCGTTTCTTCTTCGAAAGAAACACCCGGTGAGCGCTGGAGCTGGCTTACCACTACGCGTTCATCTCCGTTAATGATAAATGTCCCTGTCTCGGTCATTAAAGGTATTTCGCCAAAATAAGCATCCTGTTCTTTTGTCTCGCGGGGAGTGCTTAGCCTGAATTTTACTTTCAGGGGTGCGGCGAAAGTTAAAGCGCGTGTCCTTGATTCAGAGATATTATATTTTGGTTTGCCAAGCGTGTAACTTATGAACTCCAGTTTTATAGAACGGTCGGCATTCTCAATCGGAAACATCTCTGCAAATACTTCCTGCAACCCCTGGTGCTTTCTTTCTAGGGCAGGAGTATCTATCTGAAGAAATTCACGGTAGGCATCAAGCTGTACCTCTAAAAGATTAGGGAGGTCATAAATTTCTTTTAGTTTAGCGAAGCTTCTGCGTTTAATCATAGTTTTTCTCGCACATTTTCCAATTAACCCGTATCTTGTCATGGGACAGCCCCCGGAGGGGACAATCCCTACTACCTATTATTTTAATTCGACTGTAGCCCCTGCTGCTTCAAGCTTTTTCTTCATCTCTTCGGCCTCTTCTTTAGTAACGCCGTCTTTGATTGGTTTTGGTGCGGCATCTACTAAATCTTTAGCCTCTTTTAGGCCCAGGCTCGTCATTGCGCGGACTTCCTTTATGACTGCAATTTTATTTCCGCCTGAACTGGTTAATACCACCGTAAAAGTGCTCTTTTCCTCCGCAGCGGCGGCTTGACCAGCTCCAGCAGCACCTGCAGGAGCAGCCATCATCGGCATATTAGCCTTTACCCCAAACTTCTCCTCAAGGGCTTTAACTAAATCCGATAGCTCCAGGACCGTCATGCCCTCTATGGATTTTACAAATTCCTCTAATTTTTCTGTAGCCATTTTTCCTCCTTTAAGTTGTTTTTTTCTGTTTTATCTGCTCTAAACAATAAACGAACTTTGCTATAATTTGGTTTAGGGTAATGACAATTCCGGAAATCGGGGAATTTAATGCCATCACTAGCTGCGCCCTTAAAACATCCCTGGAAGGAATCTGGGCCATTGACTCGATATCCTTCTTCTCTAAAACCTGAACCTGGGGATCCTTTAATACGCCGCCTTCCAGTTTCAACTGTTCATGGTCTTTGGAAAAATTGTATAGAACCTTGGATACGTCTACGGGCTCATCCTTAACAAATATCAATCCGCACGGGCCCTCTACAGATTTAACTAAAGTTTCTAATCCTGAACCCGCCAGGGCGCGCCTGGCAACGCTATTTTTAGTTACAAAGAGATTGGCCTTTGAATTCTTTAAATTCTTCCTCAAAGCAGTTAAATGGGGGCTGGAGAGCCCGGAATATCTTATGATAAAAACAGCGTTTGATTCTTTAATCGTATTTTTTATGTTACTCTCGGAGATCTCTTTGATTAACAGCCCTATTTTTTTCATATGGCTACCCTTAATCCGGGATTCATGGATGTAGAAATTGAAAAACTCTTTATGAATTTTCCCTTTATCGAAGAAGGCTTTGCTTCATTCAGGGCCTCTAAAACACGGGAGATATTATCGTATAGCTTATCTTCGCTAAAAGAAACCTTGCCAACTGACAGATGGATGCCTCCCTGCTTATCCACGCGAAATTCAACCTTTCCCTTTCTTACATCCTCTATTGCCTTTACTACGTCATTGGTTACGGTGCCTGTCTTGGGGCTAGGCATCAATCCGCGCGGACCTAAAATCTTTCCTAAGCGGCTTAAGTCCTTCATCATTTCCGGGGTAGCAATAGCGCAGTCAAAATCCAAAAATCCGGCATTTACCTTATCAATCAAATCATTTGCGCCCACATAGTCTGCATTGGCATCTCTGGCGAGTTTATCATGCTCCCCCTTGCAAAAAACCGCTACCCTGATCTTTTTGCCTGTGCCGTGCGGCAGGACCACTGTGCCGCGCACCATCTGTTCCGACTTTTTAGTATCTATGTTCAAATTAAAATGCATATCTAGCGAGCCGTCGAACTTAGGGGTAGCCATTTTCTTAAGGCAGGCAATACCTTCCTTAAGTTGATAAACCTTTTCTTTATCCACCTGTTTTTCAGATTCCTTATACCTTTTGCTGCGTGTTTTCATAATCTATTTAACCCTCAACAACAATGCCCATGCTCCTGGCAGTGCCTTCCACAATCTTAATCGCCTGTTCTAAATTTGATGTATTGATATCCTGCATTTTCTGCTTGGCAATCTCTTCAACCTGCTTTTTGGTAACTTTTCCGATTACTTCTTTGCCTGCCGTCCCTGATGCCTTGGCTAAATTCGCAGCTCGTTTAAGCAATACCGAAGAAGGAGGGCTTTTTATGATAAATGAGAAAGACTTGTTTTCATAAACACTGATTACTACCGGTAAAATTAATCCATCGCGGCCCTTGGTCTGTTCGTTAAATTGTTTGCAGAATTGCATTATATTTACGCCGTGCTGGCCTAATGCAGGGCCTACCGGCGGGGCAGGGTTTGCCTGGGCTGCGCTAACATGTAATTTTATCTGTGCTACAACTTTTTTTGCCATCGCTTAAATTTTTTCTACCTGCCAATATTCCAATTCTACCGGTGTCGCCCGGCCAAAAATAGAAACGCTGACCTTGATTTTGCCCTTCTCAGGATGAATCTCGTCAATGGTGCCGTTAAAATTCAGGAAAGGCCCCTCTATAACCCTTACCTGCTCGCCTTTTTCAAAAATAATTTTAGGGCTTGGTTTAGCCTGGGTTTCTTTAGTCCGTTTTAAGATGTTTTCAACTTCGTTGTCAGGCAAAGGCATAGGTTTTCTCCCCAGGCCGATGAAACCGGTTACGCCTGGTGAGGTCTTGACAAAAAGATAAGTCTGTTCATTCAATTCCATTTCTACCAGGAGATACCCGGGAAAAAATTTTCTTTGCGATATCTTTTTTTTGCCTGAACGTACCTCTGAAACCTGCTCAGTGGGGATAATTATGCTGCTAATCAAATCTGCTAAGCCTGCAGCAACCACCTTGTTTTCCAAAGACGATTTGACTTTATCTTCGGAACCTGTCTGCGTGTGTACAACGTACCATTTTTTCATTTATTTAAATAATATGGTTAGCAATTTTGAAAGAAAAATATCAACTAACCCGATAAATACGGCTACTATGGCTGTAACGACGATAACTACAATCGTTGAGTCGATTAATTCCTGCCTGGTTGACCATGCAACCTTGCTTAATTCTAACTTCACCTCTTTTAAAAAATTTACCGGTTTGCTGATTACATTCATTTTTTTACGCCTAAGATACCTTCTGTGCTCTCCAAATTAGACAGCAGGAGCGGCAGGACTTGAACCTGCAGTCACGGTTTTGGAGACCGTTGGTTTGCCATTAACCGACGCCCCTAACTTATTTTATTTCCTTGTGTGGGGTATGCTTACGACAGGACCTACAGAATTTGCTGATTTCCAATCTGTCCTGATGCTTTTTCTTGTTTTTTTTCGTTGTATAATTCCTGTTACGGCAAACCGTGCATTCCAGAGTAATAATTTCACGCATTTAATGAGCCCCGCCAAAGGCGGGGTGAATTAATCCGCCAAAGTACTTTGGAGGATAAGTTCGGACAAAACTTTAAAAGTGCTTCACTTAAGCTGGAGACGGGAATCGAACCCGTGACCCCGTCCTTACCAAGGACGTGCTCTGCCGACTGAGCTACTCCAGCAGGCTTCTTTCAGAATAGCCTCGTCGACAATCTTTTCTAAAGTAAAAAAAACTCCCCACAGAATTTTTCTTCAAAAAATTCTTTATCTTATGTTCAAAACTATAATTAGGGAATCGTTAAAACCTTAAACTTGCGAAGCACTTAAGTATATATTAAGATTTCCGATTTGTCAACTATTTTTTATGTTTTTGTTAGATTTACAAAATCTTGTATCGTAAGCTTCTCCGGGCGTATCTTTGCGTCAAGATTAAAATTGCATAGAAACCTCTGGAGTTTTTCTGCAGGGATAATATTTTTGAGGCTGTTTCTTAAGGTCTTCCTTCTTTGGTTAAACGCCTGCCTTATAATCCGGAAAAATAATTTTTCCTCAGATTTTTTTAAAGGCAGCTTCTTTTTTAACTCTAACCTTAAAAAACAGGAATCCACTTTGGGGGAAGGAAAAAATGAGTTCTTCTTAATCTGCAGGATTATCTGGGGCTTGAAATAATACTGCACAAAGCAACTAAGGCTGCCGTATGTCTTTGAGCCGCTGGCAGCGCATATCCTTAAGGCAAATTCCCTCTGGACAGTAATAAATACTGTACCGATGACTTGCTTAAAATTAATCAGGCGCTCTATAATAGGAGTGGATATATAATAAGGGATATTTCCCAGTATCTTTACTTTTTTCTTGGAAAAGTGTTTCTTGAAATCAAACCGCAGTATGTCCTGGTTGATTATTTCAACATTTGGATATTCCTGCAACAGGCTCTTTAAATGCCCGCAAAGTCCCTCGTCGATTTCCAGGGCATAAATTTTACTTACCTGCCCTGCAATCAGGCTGGTCAATGCCCCTGTTCCTGCGCCTATCTCCAAGACCGTGTCTTGCGGCCCGAAATTACAGGCCTGGACGAGTTTCTTTTGGATGTTCTTATCAACGAGAAAGTTTTGTCCTAATCTTTTTTTTGGTTTATAGTACATTTTACGGCAAGCCTTATCGCCTCAATCAACGAATTAGGGTTGGCTAAATCAGGGTTTCGGGCAATATCAAATGCGGTTCCGTGCAGGGGGGAAGTTCTGACAAATGGCAGGCCCAGCGTCATATTGACTCCGGTATCGGATCCATATAATTTTAAAGGTATAAGCGCCTGGTCATGATACATCGCAATTACACAATCATACTCGTTTCTCGTTGCTTTATAAATCGCTACATCAGCTGGCAATGGGCCGTCAAGCTTCATTCTTAATCTTCGCCTTAATTTTTGAATAACAGGCTTGATATGCCTATTTTCCTCGCCTCCGATAAGCCCGTTATCAGAGGCATGAGGGTTTAATCCGCAGACAACCATCCTGGGAGATGTAAGAGCAAACATTTCTTTTATGCCCTTGTGAGTCAAAAAAATAGTTTTTAAGATTTTCTCTTTATTTATCTTAAGAGGCACATCTTTAAGAGGGATATGCCGGGTAACCAGGCCAATCCTTAAATCTTTGTTTAAAAGCAACATTACGAAATCTTTTGTATGAGTCTGCTTTGCAAGATATTCGGTATGGCCTCTAAATTTAAATCCGGCTAGGCTAACTGCCTCCTTAGAGACAGGGCAAGTCACCAGGCAATCTATTGCTTTGTCTTTCACTAATTCCAATGCCTTATCCAAATATTCTATTGAAGCCCTGCCATACTCAGCCTTGACTTTACCAAAAGAAAAGTTATCGCGTCTTACATTATTTAAATCGACTAACCGGAAAGTCGGCAGTCCTGAACCAAAGGCTTTTATTTTGTTCAATACCCATCCATCTGCGATAATTACAAAATCTGCCAGATTTTTAAGTTTAGGGAGCGCCTTTAAAATCAGGCCTGCGCCTATGCCAGAGGGGTCACCCATGGTTATACCCACCCTAAGCTTAGAAGATTTTGATGTAGGATTGTGCTTTAAGTTCATCTACCCATTTACTCAAATTTTGCTGCAATTTTTCTTCAAAAAGAAAGGCATAAATCTTATCCTGCGCTTCGGATAAGGTCAATTGCCTGGGAGGCGAGATATTCTCAAGCTTAAAAACATAATATTTATCCTCAATCTTAATCGGGGCGGATATCTCTCTTATGCCCAGATTAAACACCACTTCTTCGACGTTTTTGGCAAGTTCTCCCTCTTTTGTAACCCTGATTTTATTCACGCTGATCGGATACCTGGTTGCCAAATCCTCCAATTTCTGCCCGGTTCTTAAATTATAGGAAAATGTCTTGGCAAGGTCTTCATTTTCCAGGGTAATGACTTCTAATTCCCTTACTTCGGGAGAAATTAATTTTTTTATATTTTGCTCATAAAATTTTGTGACTTCATCTGGGCTTATCACAATCTTGTCTCTGATTTTATGTTCAATGATGTTGTACATCAGGAACTGCTCTCTAATCCTCTTTTCCAGGTCAGCCTGCACCTGTCCTTGCCTGGCCAGGTCTTTTTGGAATTCCGAATCAGAAGGATAATATTTTTTAATCTCGTTAATTTTAGCTTTTATCCTATTTTCGTCAGGTTTGATGTCAATTGAAACACCGGGCCGGACTTCTATCTTAGAATCATTCTTCTTTGCCTCTTGCAGGATAAGACGGTCTTCAATCAGCTTAGTGACAAGATCGGTTTTTAAAGATTGGATTTTTGCCTCCAGCTCATTTTCCTTATACTCCCTTGATAATTGGATACGCATAAAATTAGTAAAATCATTGAGGTCTTTCTGGGTAATGATTTCATTATTGACTACCGCTATAATCTTATCTTTGGCAAATAACTGACAGGTGAAAGGCGATAGATGACAGGTGAGGAAAACTATCAAAAATACAAACACTTTAGATAAATTAAGCATTGTAGGCCCCTATTTTTTTAAAGGTGTTGATTGCCTCCTTTAGAAGCCTGCAGTAAAGATCAAATCCTACTGCGGCAATAAACCCGTGTTGCTCTGTACCTAATAGATTCCCTGCGCCTCTTATCTCTAAGTCTTCCATAGCAATATTAAATCCGGCGCCAAGGTAGGAATTCTCCTGAATGGCATTTAATCTTTTTCTTGCCTCCTTTTCCAATACCTCATTTTTAGGAATCATAAAATATGCATACGCAGGGCGGTCGAATCTCCCTACCCTTCCGCGCAGCTGGTGCAGGTCCGATAACCCGAATTGGTGCGCATTATTAACGATAATGGTATTTACGTTAGGTATATCAATGCCTGACTCTATAATCATAGTGCAGACGAGGCAATCAATTTGCCCCTTTAAAAAATCAGACATTACTTTTTCAAGGAGCTTTGGCGGCATCTGGCCGTGCGCTATAGCAAGCCTGGTTTTGGCAGGGAGAATCTTGGTCAGCTTATCTTTTATTTTTTCATTGTCCTGAATGCGGTTGTGCAAGAAAAAAACCTGCCCCCTTCTGTCTGTTTCTTTTGTTATTGCCTGGCGGATTAAGTCTTCATCATATTCTACCACAACGGTCTTTACAGGCAATCTATTTTGTGGCGGCGTATTAATCAACGACAGTTCCTTGCTAGCCATAAGGCTTAGGTATAGGGTGCGCGGTATGGGGGTAGCGGTCAGGGTAAGCACATCTGTAGTCAGGCGCAGTTGCTTTAGTTTCTCTTTTGCCTTTACGCCAAAACGCTGCTCTTCATCAATAATCACCAATCCCAAATCCTTAAAGACTATATCCTTTGACAGCAACCTGTGAGTCCCGATAACTATATCTACCGTCCCTCGCGAAAGGCCGTCGATAATCTTCTTTTGTTCTGAAAGAGTCCTGAAACGGCAGAGCATCTCTAAACAAACAGGAAAGTCCTTAAGGCGTAAATTAAAATTCTGATAATGCTGCTCGGCGAGGATTGTAGTAGGCACCAGGTATGCTACCTGCTTATTGTCCATCACCGCTTTAAAGCTGGCCCGCATTGCCACCTCGGTCTTTCCGTAACCCACATCCCCGCAAAGAAGCCTGTCCATCGGCCTGCCTGATTCCATATCCTTCTTTACTTCTTGCGTTGCCTTAATTTGATCGGGCGTCTCATGGTAAGGAAAGGTAGCCTCAAATTCCTTCTGCCAGTCCGTATCTTTAGCGTAGACAAACCCCTGGGCGCTAAGCCGCATAGCCTGTAAAGAGAGCAGTTCCCAGGCTAATTTTTGTATCCCCTTTCTGGCCCTGTTTTTTGTCCTCTGCCACTCTTTGCTTCCTAATCTATAGAGCCTGGGCCTCCTTATGTGGAAGGCGATGTATTTTTGCACCAGGTGCATCTCTTCTACCGGCACGAACAACTTCTCCTGTCGGTCATATTCAATTACCAAATGGTCTTTATGGCTATCGCGCACCTTGAGTTTCTGCATACCTAAAAAACGCCCAATACCGTATTGGTTATGAACCACGAAATCCCCGATTTCTAAGTCGATAAAATTGGAGAGGGGAAATTCTTCGCTAAAGGTGCTTGTTTTAAAGGGCCGGGTCCTTTTAAAAGGGAGAACAATTACAATTCTGTGTTCCCATAGGACTTCGCCGCTTGAAGGATTAAAGGTCTTGATGGATGAGATTTTATCATCCTCCAATTCTATGCGTATAGGTAATTCAAAGGCAAAAGGAAATATGTCAATAATCCCTCCGCGGCGGGAGAAATCACCCTCTTGCGCTACCTGCTCATGTCTTGTATAGCCATAATCAATAAATTCCAAGAACAGACGTTGCAGGTCCAGGGTCATCTCTGTATATAATTTTATGGATTTAAACATTTAATGAACCCCGCCAAAGGCGGGGCGAATTAATCCCTCTTCTTGCTTTCGCAAGAAAGCAGGGGGAAGTTCAGACAATAAGTTATGTCGATGAGCCAATTAATAGTCGTCTCCCTGCCTACCCTGACTGCCGTCAGGCAGGCATAACTTATGTCTTCACTTACGAGTAGGCTTGCGCGTTGAGGCAAGCACTAAAGGCGAGGCGATATAGATAGTAGAATAGACACCTGAAACAAAACCCACTAACAAAGCAAAGGCAAAATTGCCTAATACCTCTCCTCCATAGATAAAAATAGCTAATACAACTAATAAGGTAACAGAAGAGGTTAAAATTGTCCTGCCCAGGCATTGATTCACGCTTAAATTAATTAACTCATAGAGGCTTAGCTTCCTGAAAAGCCGTGCATTTTCCCTTACGCGGTCATAGATAACAATAGTGTCATTAATGGAATAACCGGCAATGGTCAGGAATGCAGTTATGCTTAATAAGTCAATCTGCCTTCCCGTTATAACCAGAAACCCTAACGCAACAAGAACATCGTGAATAAGGGCGATTACGCCGGCAACAGCAAAATTCACATGCTTGAATCTAAAGGCCACGTAAATCAGAATCCCGACTAGAGACCAAATCAAGGCATAAATGGCTTTGCTCTTTAGGTGCTTGCCTGCTACCGGGCCGACCCTTTCTATCTTAAGCATCTGAATATCCTGCTTGGGGAATTTCTCCTTTAATTTTTGCGTTAATATTCCGCTTTTATCCTCAACAGTCCTAATTAATACCACGTTCGGATTTTCTCTGAATTGTTGTATCGTTGCATCTGCTGCATTTATTTCCGTTAAGACAGAGCGTACTTCATCTATGGAAGGAGGAGTCTTAAAGCTATATTCCTGCAATTGCCCTCCGGCAAAATCAATCCCATAAACGTCTTTGCCTTTTTTAAAATAGAAAACCAACCCTGTTATGATAATAATTAAGGAAAGGGCATAAAATACCTTTCTCTTGCTGATAAAATCAAATTTAGTTTCTTTGATTAGCGACAACATGGGTAAAGAGTTCTTCAAAATTCCAAGACTTAATAAAATCTCAAAAATTGTGCGCGTAACCACGATGGCAGTAAACATGCTGCTGATTAGACCAATGGTCAGGGTTACAGCAAAGCCCCTGATTGGGCCTGTGCCGAATTGAAACAGTAGAAATGCGGCTATCAAAGTAGTGAGGTTAGAATCCAGAATTGCGCTGAATGCCCTTGAGTAGCCATTGGTTATTGAGCTACGCAGGGTTCTGCCTGCTCGGAGCTCTTCCCTGATACGCTCATTAATCAGCACATTAGCGTCAACTGCCATACCTAAAGATAAGGCAATGCCTGCAATGCCTGGCAGGGTCAATGTCGCAGATATGCCGGGGAATAAAACAGGTAACATGCCCAAGCCCCCTAAAATTATCAGTAAGTTAAGCAAAAGCGCGATATCGCTGATTATGCCGGCAAGAAGATAGTAAATTGCCATAAAAGCAAAGACCATTATCCCGCCGATAATACTTGCTCTTACCCCTTTATTTATGGAATCCTGGCCTAAAAGAGGGCCTACGGTCCTTTCTTCTTCTATATGCATTGGCGCTGGTAGAGCGCCTACCCTCAATATCAATGCCAGGTCCTGTGCCTGTTCTACTGAAAAACGTCCTGTAATTACTGCTTCTCCGGAAGGAATAGCTTCTTTTATCCTGGGCGCAGACTGGATTTTACCATCCAGGACAATAGCCAGTCTTTTGCCTACATTATCAGTGGTTATCTGGGCAAACTTCTTTGCGCCCTCAGCATTAAACTGCAGGGAAACTACAGGTGTATTAAAATCGCTCTGGCTGAAGTTAACGGCAGCGTTACTCAGAGCATCGCCGGTTAATACTGCACCTTTCTGCAATAGCAACGGCTCCCTTTCATCTTCCGTATACTTTAATTCATAGTCCTGAGGGATTATGCCTTCCAATGCCTGTTTTAATTTTTCCGGCTCTTGGGACACAAGCTTAAATTCAAGGAGGGCGGTTTTCCCAATTATATCTATAGCACGCTCCCTGTCTGTAACTCCCGGCAGCTGCACTACGATTTCATCTTCCCCCTGTTTTTGTATTGAAGTCTCCCTTACTCCGAATTCATCAATCCTGTTCCTGATTACCTCTACTGCGCGGTCAGCAGCATCCTCTTTGGCCTTATCTGAGAGTTTACTTGTATCAACCTTCAACAAAAGATGCATTCCTCCTTTTAAATCAAGGCCAAGATTTATTCTTTTGTTTAAGGGAAAGGTAAAATATGCGCACAGGCCTATGATACCCAAAATAAAAACCGACTTATAAAGAGTCCTTCTCTCCATGGGTTATGCCCCTTCGGTTGCTGTTCCTTGCGGCTTCTTTATATAAGCCACGCAATTTTTTTCCATTTCTATTTTCACATTATCATCTATCCTCAAAATCAAAGTCTTGTCTTTAACGTTTACTACGGTGCCGTGAATTCCGCTATTGGTGACAATCTCATCGTTTTTTTTCACGTTATTCAACATTTTTTGGTGTTCTTTTTCTCTTGTCTTTTGCGGGCGGATTAGGAGAAAATAAAAAATAATGAATATTGCAAATAAAGGAAAAAGATTAACTATTGGGTTGACTGCTTGTCCCTGCGGCATTTGTTTCCTCCTTCAATGAGCCCCGCCGTTGGCGGGGCGAATTAGTCCTACAGCTTTTCTTTGCAAAGCTGCAGGATTACGTTATAGCTTCATTTGACTTTTTTATTCTTTTAAACAGGCTTTTTACTGTTGGTGAAGCTTGAGCCCCGTTTTTTAACCAATATTCAAGGCGGCCCTGGTTTATCTTGATAGATTCGCTTACCGGATTATAAAAACCCAACTCTTCAATAAACCGGCTATCCCTTCCGCGGCGCTCATCAAATACTGTTACTCTAAAATGCGGCCTGGATTTAGGGTTCTTTCCGATTCTTCTTAAGCGTATATGCACTGCCATTGTTTTTCCTCCTCGGTTAACTTATAGATCTCTGTTTATTTGTGCCTGTCCCTATTTATTTCTATTTATTTCAAAATTGCCTCAACCAATGCTTTAGCTTTATTCATAGATTCAAGGTATTCTTTCTTGGGTTCTGAATCTGCGACAATCCCGGCTCCTGCCTGAATGTAAGCTATGCCACGATGCACAATTATTGTCCTGATCGTAATACATGTATCTAGATTATGCGAGAAACTAAAATATCCGACACATCCGGCATAAGGCCCCCTGCGGAGATTTTCTAATTCATCGATAATCTCCATAGCGCGAATCTTGGGGCTGCCGGTTACCGTACCGGCAGGAAAGGCTGCCTTTAATACGTCGTAAATATCATATTTTTTCTGGTCAAGCCTTGCCCTGACTTCGCTTACCAGATGCATCACATGGGAATATCTTTCTATGCCCATGAATTCATTGACTTCTACTTTCCCGGTCTGGCTTACCCTTCCTAAGTCGTTTCTCCCTAAATCTACCAGCATTAAATGTTCTGCCCTTTCTTTGTTATCGTTTAAAAGTTCTACAGCTAATTTCTTATCTTCCTCTTCTGTTTTTCCGCGCGGCCGGGTTCCGGCAATCGGCCTGGTTTGAATTATGCCTTCTTCGCAACGAACCAGCATCTCCGGAGAAGAGCCGATTAACGCTACATCCTTCAATTTTAGAAAATACATATAAGGCGAAGGATTAAGGCTTCTTAGGTTTCGATAGATACTGAAAGGCTCTTTATCTATCTTTATATTGAGGCGGCAAGATAAAACAACCTGAATAATATCGCCTCTTTTTATATAGTGCTTGGCCTTTTTTATGATATCTTTAAACCGGTTTTCTGTCAAATTGGATGATAGCTTTATATTTTTCCCCCTTACTGCGGCTTTTTTCCCTTTTTCATGAAATGGCTTGTAAAAATCTTTCTGGATAGACTCTATTTTATTTATTGCCTGGTTATAAATTTTTTTCAGTTTCGCGGCCGAAATTTTATTTTTTGCCTGGGGCAATATGACATTTTTTACAATTTTTATGGTGTGATTAACATGATCGAAAATTAAAATGGTATCGGTCAGGATAAAAAGGCTGTCGGCTAGCCCTAAGTCATCAGGGTTTTTATCCGGTATCCGTTCAAAAAACCTTACCGTATCATAGCCGATATAGCCTACCAGGCCACCGTAAAAACGCGGCAGGCCCGCAATATTTACGCTCCTGTACCTTTGCATAATTTTCTTAATTTCTTCCAAGGGCGTAGCTTGAGTAACGAAACGCCGTGTTTTGGCGATATGGGGGAAAAGTATCTGGATATTTCTTCCCTTGCTCTTAAACACCAGGGAAGGATTGGCCCCCAGAAAGGAATAGCGGGCAATCTTTTCCTGCCCCTCAACCGACTCGAGCAAAAATGAAAAGTCGTCTTTTTTTATTTTTAAATAGGCAGAAACCGGCGTATCCAAATCGGCGTTAATCTCTTTATACACCGGGATAACATTGCCTTTTCGGCTTAATTCCAAGAATTCTTTCAGCGAAGGGTAATACATGTTTATTTTATTTTTCTATAAAAACAGCTTCTGTTGCCCGTATGGCAGGCGACTCCTGCCTGGCGTACTTTAAGCAAAAGCGAATCCATATCGCAATCGTAAGCTATTGACTTGACATATTGAAAACATCCCGAAGTTTCGCCTTTAACCCAGTATTCCCGTCTTGAGCGCGACCAGAAACAGGTCTTGCCCAGCTTGATGGTCCTGGCAAGCGATTCCTTGTTCATGTATGCAAGCATGAGCACTTCGCCTGTTTTGTAATCCTGGATTATAGCTGGGATCAATCCTTGCTTATCAAATTTGAAACTCTTTAAATTAAACCTCTTTTTTCTTCTCATAGAAATTATAACCTGACAGGGATTCCTCTTCCCTTTAAATATTCCTTTACCTCTCTAACGGAATATTCCTGGTAGTGAAAGATTGAAGCAGCCAAGGCAGCATCTGCGCCTGCGCCTGTTAACACCTCATAAAAATGTTCTAATTTTCCCGCTCCGCCTGAGGCAATCACAGGAATATTTATTGCCTTTGTAACTGCCTTGGTTAATTCCAGGTCAAAACCGTCTTTAGTCCCATCGTAATCCATGCTTGTCAAAAGAATCTCTCCTGCGCCCAGCTTTTCTGCATTCTTTGCCCACCCCAGAACATCTAATCCTGTCGGAGTCCTCCCTCCGTTTATATAAACTTCCCATTTTTTGGCCTGAATTAATTTGGCATCGATAGCCACCACTATACACTGGCTGCCGAATCTTTTACTCGCCTCGCTGATTAATTCAGGATATTTTACTGCCTGAGTGTTAATTGAAACCTTCTCTGCCCCGGCATTTAAAAGTCCTCGGATGTCACAGCAATCGTTTATGCCTCCGCCTACGGTAAAGGGGAGGAATATGTTCTTGGCGATTTCTTCTACAAGCCCGATTAGAGTCTTACGTTTCTCGAAGCTGGCAGTAATGTCTAGGAATACCAGTTCGTCTGCCTCTTCAGTATCGTAGACCTTGGCAACCTCTACAGGGTCGCCGGCATCTTTTAACCCTAAAAACTTTACTCCCTTGACTACCCTGTTTTCTTTAATATCTAAACAAGGTATGATGCGCTTGGCCAGCATCTTATTTGATCTTTTCTTTTTTATAGAGGTGGACTTTTAACAAACCCCAGGTTTTCCTGCCGACCTTTCCATCCGCAGAAAGATTGTTTGCCCTCTGGAATGCCTTTATGGCGTCACGGGTCTGTTTACCCATTTTGCCGTCTATGGCACCAGGCTCATAACCTGCATTTTTTAAGGCAATTTGAATCTGTTTGGCGCTGGGACGGGATTTTGCCTCGCCTATAACTATTTTTACCTTCTTTTCTTCTTCGGCTTTAATGGTTTCCCTTAGGGCATTGATTTCTTCATCCTTTGATTGCAGCTGTGTCTCTAAGACAGAAATTTGATTCCTTAGGCCCTGAATCTCGAGTTCTTTTTGCTTGCGGGCTGTCGCGCAACCGCTCAGGGAAAAAGCAAAAAACCCAATCACAATAAAAACAACTACATTTCTTACCATACTATTCCCCCTTCCTGTTTTTATGCCATCTTCATGGCCTGAGGCAAGGTAAACTTGCCTTCATATAGGGCTTTACCGATAATTACCCCCGTTAAACCTTTGCTTTCCAGCTTTTTTAATTTGTATATATCATCAAGGCTGGATATACCTCCTGAGGCAATAATATTCAAGCCTGTGTTTTTCAGCAGTTCTTTTGCCCCTTTGATATTCGGGCCGGTCAATGTTCCGTCTTTTTGAGTATCTGTATAAATCAGCTGCCTAAAGCCCATGTCTTTGAGCTGTAAGGCGAATTTTAATAAATCCATGCTGCGAGCTTCGCTTCGCCACCCCTTAACCAACAACTTTCCTGATTTTGCATCAACGCTTACGATAATCCTTTCCTTAAATTCCTTAAAGGCCTTTTTTAAAAAAACTTTATCTTCAATTGCCTTTGTGCCCAATACTACGCGCTGAACTCCCAATTTAAGAAGCATCCTGATAGTTTCTATTTTTCTTACTCCTCCCCCAAATTCTATCGGTACACTTACACCATTGATAATCTCCTTCAATGCATCTAAATTTTTTAAGGTACCGCTGACAGCACCGTCTAAATCAACTATATGCAATAATTTTGCTTGGCTTTTTACCCAATGCTTGGCTGTTTTAACGGGTGAGCGGGAATATATTTTTTCATTGCTTCTTCCCTGAACAAACCTTACCACGCAACCATCCTTTAAATCTATAGCCGGAATAATCAGCATAATTTCACAAAGTTTTCCAGGATTCTCAAACCGACTTTTTGGCTTTTTTCCGGGTGAAACTGCACCCCAAATATGTTATCCTGCCAAACCAGGGAAGCAAAATTTATCCCGTAATCAGTTGTAGCGGCTGTCGTAATTTTATCTTTAGGTTTCGGATAAAATGAATGGCAAAAATAGACATAGGAGTTATCCGGAATGCCTTTTAACAGGGGTGTATCTCTAGAGGCTATTTTTAACTGATTCCACCCCATATGCGGGACCTTTAAGCTATCTTTTCCCGCAAATTTTTCTACTTTTCCCTTTAAGAGACCAAGCCCTTTTGAGTTTCCCTCTTTGCTCTCTTCAAAAAAAAGCTGCATCCCTAAACAAATCCCCAAAAGAGGTTTTTTATACTCTTTTAAAAGAGGGGTTAAATTTTGCTTATCTAATTCAAGCATTGCGTCATCAAAAGCACCCACACCGGGCAAAACTGCCTTATCAGAGGCTTTGATATCTTGCGCCTTATTGGTGATAATAGTCTTTACGCCGTAAAGCTCTAATGCCTTGTTTACGCTATGAATATTCCCCATCCCGTAATCAATTATGGCTATCATTCTAATCGATTATTCCTTTTGTGGAAGGAATCCCTTTTCTGCGCGGGTCTATTTGCGTGGCTTCGTCTAAAGCTTTACCCATGGCCTTAAAGACAGGCTCTAAGTTTGTATGCAAATCTGGATTTCTACTAGAAAGTTCTATATTCAAATTTGCACCAAGATTCTTAATAAATGCTTCTAGAAAATGATTTGCATGTGTTAGATTGTATCCTTTTTCTTCTAATTTAGCCCCCATTATTGTAATGGGTATCTCTTTAAGAAAAACTCTACCACTAATATCAACTACTACCGAAGCTACCACGTCTTCCATGGGCACTGAAGCTGATCCAAATCTCTTGATGCCTTTTTTATCTCCTAATGCTTTTTTAAAAGCCTGGCCCAATACTATGCCCACATCTTCGTTGGTATGATGTATATCTATTTTTAAGTCGCCTTTGGCAATAATCTCCAAGTCAAATAATCCGTGAAAAGCAAATAATTCCAACATATGGTCTAAAATACCGATGCTTGTGTTGATTTTTGTTTTGCCAGAACCGTCAATATTTAATTTTACGGTTATATCCGTTTCTTTGGTTTTTCTTTTTACAGAAGCTATTCTTTTTTTCATATTTTTTGCTTTCTGGGGACGGTTCTCAAACCGAAGCAGAACCGTCCCCGAACGGATTGAGAACCGTCCCCGATTATATAAATCTTGCCTTAACCGAATCCAAATGCTTGCTTAAGCCCTCTATCGCAGCAATCTTTTCCAACGGCTCTTTTATCTTTTCCAGTGATTTCTTGGAATAACTAATTATATGGCTGCTTTTAGTAAAGTCAAATACTGATAATCCTGAGAAAAATCTGGCTGTTCCCTGTGTAGGCAAAACATGGCTTGGCCCGGCTACATAATCACCTACCGCAGTGGGGCTGTAAGGGCCTAAGAATATTGCGCCGGCATTCCTAATGCCCTTCATTATCCGCCTTGGATTCTGTACCAGAATCTCCAAATGCTCAGGGGCAATCTTATTTGTAATCTCTACGGCCTGTGCTAAATTTTTAGTTAAAATAATATAGCCGTTATTACCATCAAGCTGCGAATTTACCTCTTTGGCCAGGCTCTTAGAATTTGTAATTAATATGGCTAATCCTTTTGCATGTTCTGCCTGCGCCCTTAAGTCAGCAATGATGAATTTTGGGTCGCTGTAACGATTTGCGATAATTACTAATTCAGTGGGCCCGGCAATCATATCTATGTCTACAACTCCAAAGACCTGCCTTTTGGCCTCCGATACATAGATATTCCCGGGGCCGACAATCTTATCTACGCGAGGAACTGTCTTTGTCCCGTAAGCTAATGCCGCAATTCCCTGTGCGCCGCCAACGCGGTAGATTTCATCCACCTTTAAGAGATCGGCTACTACCAATATATGCGGGTTCACTAATCCGCATTTATCAGGGGGGCTGATTAAAATTATTTTCTTCACGCCTGCCAGTTTAGCCGGCAGCACAGTCATATAAACCGTAGAAACCAATGGAGCAGTCCCTGCTGGTATATATATCCCCACCTTTTCTAAAGGAGAATAATTCTCGCCTAAAATCGTGCCGTCTGAATCCTTTATACGCCAGGACTTTCTGATGGCTTTGCGGTAAAACCTGTTCACGTTCTCTATGATTACCTTTAAGCTTGAGACAAAATTCGGGCTGATATTTTGATAGGCACCGCTGATTTCTATTTCAGAAACCTTTAATTGCCTTAATGATAATTTTACGCCGTCAAATTTTTTCGTATATTTTATGAGCGCCTCATCCCCAAGGGTACGCACATCTTCGATAATTTTTTTAACGCTTTCTTCTACGCGCCTTTGTTTACATAACCCGCGATTATAAATCTTCTCCAGTTTTTTGCTTGTAAAACGTATAATCTTCATAAGTTATCTTTTAAGTATTTTGAATAGCATTCTTTAATTCCTCAAAGCCTTTTGCTAAATTTTGCGGCTTATCACCTCCGGCCTGTGCAAAGTCCTTTCTCCCCCCTCCGCTGCCGCCGATTATTTTAGCTACATCCCGGATTAATTTTGAAGCATCCATCCCTCTCTGGCAGAGGTCATCGGTTACTCCCATCACGAGTATTGCCTTATCCCCAGAGGTTGACCCAAGAGCAATTACTGCGGTAGTAATATTCTCCTTAATTAAATCAACGCTTTTTCTTAATAAGCCCATATCCATATTTTCTATTTCTCTGGCAATTACCTTGATTCCTTTTATATCTGTGGCGCCCTGAATCAAACTGTCTAAAGAAGTTTTAAAGGTATTTAATTTTTTAACGTTAAGTTCTTTCTCCAGCTCTTTTAGGCGGCTAATTTTCTTTCCTAATTCCTGTATTATCTTATCATTACTGGTATTTAAAAGCGATGAAATTTCATTAATAGTGCCTTCTTCTTCCTTTATCATTTTATAGGCGAAGCTGCCGGTGGTAGCTTCAATCCTTCTTATGCCGCTGGCTACAGAGCGCTCTTCGATTATTCTAAAAATACCGATCTGTCCTGTAGAGTCTAAATGCGTACCGCCACATAATTCCTTTGAAAAATCGCCTATTGAAACTACGCGCACCTCTCCTGCATACTTCTCGGCAAAAAATGCCAAGGCGCCTGATTTCTTAGCCTGGGACAAAGGCATTTCCTGGACGGCAAGCGGATGATTATTCAGAATGTAATCATTTACTATCTCCTCTATCCTAAGCAGTTCATCCTTGGTTATATCTTTAAAATGCGTAAAGTCAAAACGCAACCTATCTTCGCCCACCCAGGAACCCTGCTGTTGCACGTGTACACCCAGAGCCTTTCTTAATGCTGCCTGCAGAAGATGGGTAGCGGTATGGTTTCTGGCTATAGAAAGACGGCGCCGGGTATTTACTAAAGCTAAAACCTCATCCCCCTCTTTAAATACCCCATCAATAACCTCGCCCAGGTGTAGAATTACCTTATCTGCCTTTTGCGTGTTAGAAATCTTAAAAGTATTTTTTCCTTTAATTATCTCGCCGGTATCGCCAACCTGGCCGCCGGCTTCTGCATATAACACTGTCTTATCCAGGATTATCTCTGCTCCTTCGCCCTTAGAAATTTTCTTTACTGCCAGATTATCCTTAATAATTTTTAACACCTTTGCCTTGGTTTTATAGTTGCGGTAGCCCTGGAATCTCGTCTCTTTTTTCCCTAAATGCAAATCTTTAAGTTTAAATACCTCGCCTTTCATAGCACTTTTGTGTTTTGAGCGTGATTTCTGCTCTTCTAATTCTTTATTAAACCTGTCAAAAGATAATTGTATTCCGTTCTGGTCAGCCCAATTCTTAGTCAACTCAAAAGGTATTCCATAGGTATCGTAAAGTTGAAAGGCAATGAAACCTGCCTTTTCTTGATCCTGTTTTTTAAATATATCTTTGAACTTTTCTTTAAATAAAGAGGGGCTGGATTCAATAGTTGAAATAAAACTATTCTCTTCTGCCAGGATAATTTCTGAAATATTTTCTTTACGGCTAAGAAGCTCAGGATAGGGCTCTTTCATAATGTCAGCCACGACCGGAACCAATTTATATAAATAAGGTTTTTTTACACCCAGTGCGCGCAAGTGCAGGCAAGACCTGCGGATTAATTTCCTTATCACATAACCGCGCTCCTCATTAGAAGGTAAAACCCCGTCATAAATGGCAAAGGTTATTGCCCTGATATGGTCAGCTATGGCGTAAACAGTCCCCAAATTCGGCGACCGTACTGCTGCTGAAATAATCTCTTTGACTAAAGATTGGAATAAATCGGTTCCAAAGTTATTTTTTACGCCCTGTATTACCGCAGCTAATCTTTCTAAGCCCATTCCCGTATCAATATTTTTCTTTGGTAAGGGTTTAAGGATTCCTCCTTCGGTTCGAAGGTACTGGGTAAAAACAAGGTTCCAAACCTCAACAAACCTGCCGCAGTCGCAGGCAGGGGTGCAATCTGGTTTTTTGCAACCAACATTACTGCCCTGGTCAAAGAATATTTCCGAACAAGGACCGCAAGGGCCATTTGGGCCTTTTGCTTTTGCCTCAGACGGCCAGAAATTTTCCTTATCCCCTAATTTTATAATTTTAGATTCGGGAACCTTTATCAGGTCTTTCCATATTTGGTAAGCTTCGCCGTCTTCTTTATAAACCGAAACCCACAACTTTTCTTTATCTATTTTGAGCTCCTGCGTTAAGAATTCAAAAGCGTAGGAAATCGCCTCTTTCTTAAAATAATCCCCGAAGGAAAAATTCCCCAACATTTCAAAGAACGTATGATGGTAGGAGGTTTTGCCGACCTTATCCAAATCATCTGTACGCAAACAACGCTGAGCAGTGGCCGCGCGGCTGAATCCGGAATCAAAACCCAAAAATTCCTTTTTGAACTGATTCATCCCTGCAGGAGTAAACAAAACGGTAGGATCATCTGCAGGCACCAAAGAATCGCTTTCCACAATCTTATGTTTTTTAGACTGAAAGAAATCTAAGAATTTTTTCCTTAAGATGTCTGCCTGCATAACTGGTTTACTACTCCGCTAATTACCTCGGGCGAGAAACCCCTGCGCAAAAGATAGCCGTAAAGCCTTCTCTTTGCCGCCTGTTGCTCTATGCCTTTAAATTTAGAGAACCTTTCCTGGGCAACTCTATTTACTATTTCCTCTTCAGTATAATGCTTCTTTATCTCTAGAATTTGCCTCTCGATAATCTTTCTGTCTACACCCTTTATATTTAATTCATTTTCTATTTTTCTTAAACCAAGCGGCCTCTTTAGGCGGGATTCTATCCAGGACTTGGCAAAAAGCTCATCATCTATGAATCTCTTATCTTTTAAAAAAGAAATGGTCTTAGTAATGACTTCTTCTTCAAATTTCTTTTTTTTGAGGCGGCGATAAAGCTCTCCTTCGCTACGTTGCCTAAACTTAAGTAATAAAAAGGCATAATTTCTTGCCTTTTGCAGGCCTTCGCTATCTTTCTTATTCACGTTCTTTGATAAGAAAAATTCCTCTTGCTGTCGTAACCAGGCAATCGCCTTTTAGCGCTTTGGTTATCCTATCAAAATCAGCCTTATTCTTTACCTGCTCCTTGTTGAGCTTTAAGATTATATCTCCCTGGATGAGGCCTCCCTTTTCAGCAAGGCTATCGGGCTCGACATTAACTACCAATGCGCCTTCCTTCTCTTCAATTCCGTAACGCCTGCTTCTCTGAGGACTCAAATCTTCTACTTCTAATCCCCGCCAAGTGTAATCAGAAGAGATAATAGAACCGGCCTCTTCTTCTAAATTCTGCGGCCTCTCTCCCACAGTAACCTCTAAAGCCAATTCTTTCTTTTCGCGCACCAAAACCACTTTGACCTTGCGGCCCACCTCCTGCTTCGCTACTGTACTTAATAGCTCTTTTACGTTATGTATCGGCTTATTGTCAAACTGCTTAATTACATCACTTTCTTTCATCCCCGCTTTCTGAGCCGGGCTATCCCCTAAAACCTTAGACACCAATACGCCGTCTTTATTGGGTAACCCAAAATATTTTGCCAAATCATCGGTTAAATCCTGTACTGTTACTCCCAGCCATCCATATAATATCTTCTTGCCTTCAATGAGCTGGGTAAGGATTCTTTTTGCGTTATTAACCGGTATGGCAAATCCGACGCCCTGGTATCCACCGCTCGTAGAAAATATCGCTACATTAATACCCACTACCTCGCCCTTAAGATTTACCAATGGCCCGCCTGAATTGCCGGGATTTATGGCTGCATCAGTCTGGATCACATCGCTATAATCCCTGTCCCGTGATATTACCCTGCCTAAACTGCGATGCAGGGCGCTAATTACACCCGCTGTTACCGTAGGCTCGGCGTTATCCATAGCAAAGCCAAAAGGATTTCCAATTGCTATCACCCATTGTCCGATTTTTAAATTACCTGAATCACCAAGGGTAGCTGCCGGTAGATTACGCGCCTCTATCTTAATTATAGCCAGGTCTGCACGCGGGTCCCTGCCCTTAACCACGCCTTTAAATTCCCTTCCGTCAGGCAATTTGACGGTAATCTTATCTGCCTGACTGATTACATGCTCGTTGGTCAAGATATAGCCTTCCGGGTCAATAATTACTCCTGAACCTAAACCCATTTGCCTAAAATCCCTCTGTGGCATCTGCTCAAAAAACTCATCAAAGAATTTCTGAAATGGGTCTTCTCCCCTGAATGGGGATTCACCGAAAGGAGAACCAAAATGATATCTTTTGACGTTGCCCATTTTTTCAACATGTTCGGTACTTATAGAAACCACCGCTTTGCCGGTGGTATTAGCCACATTTACCACTGCATCTTCTAATTTTAAATTCTCGCTTGGCAAAGAAACTTCCTGCTTCACAACCTGGCTTTCCAATTTCGGCAGAAAATCTAACTTTGCAGCAATCAAAAGCCCTACTATCACGCCGCTCAATACTGCTAAACCAAAGTAAAGTGCTCTTTTTTTCATATCTGCTTACCTCCTCAATGCCTTGATGTAACTATTCTAAGCCAGATTAATCTTTTTTCTGGCTTCTTTATCTATCTGTTCCTGCATTTTAGGATTTTCTTTTAAGAATTTTACTGCGGCGTCCCTGCCTTGGCCAAGCTTTTGATCCTGGTAGGATAACCATGTCCCGCTTTTTGCGACCACCCCGATATTAACAGCCGCATCCAAGACTGCACCGGTCTTGGCAATGCCTTCATTATGCAGGATCTCAAATTCTCCCTCGCGAAACGGCGGGGCAACCTTATTTTTTACCACCCTCACCCGTACCCTTCCGCCAACAACTTTTTCCCCTTCTTTTATTAAACCAATTCTTCTGACATCTAATCTTACCGAGCAATAAAATTTAAGCGCCCTGCCGCCTGGCGTAGTCTCCGGAGAACCGAACATTACGCCTATTTTCTCCCTGAGTTGATTGATGAAAATTACGCAGGTGCGCGATTTGCTTATTGCAGCGGTAAGTTTACGCAGCGCCTGAGACATCAAGCGTGCCTGCAAGCCTACATGCGCGTCTCCCATCTCGCCCTCTATTTCAGCGCGCGGCGTAAGCGCGGCTACTGAATCAATCACCACTAAATCCACGGCATTGGAGCGTACCAGTGTCTCGGCAATTTCCAGGGCCTGCTCTCCGGTATCCGGCTGGGATATAAGTAAATCGTCCAAATTCACTCCGATTATTTTGGCATAGGTAGAATCAAAGGCGTGCTCTGCGTCAATAAAAGCAGCAACGCCCCCTTTTTTCTGGATCTCTTTTATGGCGCTAAGCGTAATCGTAGTCTTGCCTGATGCCTCCGGTCCGAAGATTTCAATGACCCTGCCGCGCGGTAAGCCGCCTACGCCTAAAGCTAAATCAAGGGTAAGCGCGCCCGTAGGAATCGTTTCTACATCTACCTTTACCTCGCCTCCCAATTTCATAATCGAACCTTTTCCAAATTGCTTTTCAATCTGGGAAAGAGCCAATTCCAAGGCCTTTTGTCTATCGCTAAGATTGCGCGAATCCTCTTTTATAACCATATCTCCTCCAACTTTAAAATTTAATGAGCCCCGACACAAAGGCGGGGCGAACTTAATTTGAACTTATTATTATAATCTACCCGAACTACTTTTGTCAATACATTCGTATTGCCCCAATCTCACCTCCTCTCAGAGCCCCGCTTCATTCTTACAGAATACACGAGGCGCGGGCGAATTGATCCCGCCTCAAACCTTTAAGATAGGCGGGACGTCCCATAAGTTGTGGCCTCACTTATATTTGACGATAAAAGGAGAGAAATCTAACCCTAAAAATTCGGCAGGCGGGAGGCGCTGGTTATCATACATGGCATTGACACACGAGCTAAAATATGTTAAATTTATACCTATGGATGAAATAACCGTAATTAAGCAGGAACTCGAACGCACCAAAACAGAGCTGGGCATACTCTACGAAATCTCAAACGCCATGCATACCACCTTAAAATTGGATGAGATTTTATATATAATCCTCACAGGCGTAACCGCACATGCCGGATTAGGCTTTAACAGGGCAGTATTGTTTCTGGTGAATGAAAAGGAAAAAATCATTGAAGGAAAACTCGGTATCGGCCCGGAAACGGGCGAAGAAGCAAACCGCATCTGGACGCAGATTGAAGGCGAAAAAATGAACTTGGATGACCTGATTAATGCCTATAAATTCTCTAACGGTACCCTGGAATCAGGATTTAACCGCCAGATTCAACATTTAAAAATCTCTCTTCAGGAGAAAAGCGGAAATTTGATTGCCATAACTGTCCTGGAAGGAATGCCCCTTCATCTAACCAAAGAAACTATCCATAAATACCAAACTGACCCGTTGATGAAAATATTAAAAAGCGAAGAACTGATCGCAGTCCCTTTGAAGTCGAAAGAAAAGGTAAACGGCTTAATCTTGGCCGATAATTTCATCACTAAAAAACCGATTACCAAAGACGACATACGCATGCTTATCATGCTGGGAAACCACGCAGGCCTGGCCATAGAAAACTCGCAGCTTTACGAAAAAACAGTGCTTAGGACGCATACTGATTCCCTCAGCGAAATCTGGAACCACGGGTACTTTCAATATTTATTACAGGCTGAAATGGAAAAGACAAGGGCACAACAGACGCCATTAAGCCTGATAATGCTGGATATAGATGATTTTAAAATTTATAACGATGCTTTGGGTCACCAGGCAGGAGATAAGATTTTAAAGGAACTGGCTCAGTTACTAAAAAATCAATCCCGAAAAATGGATTTTGTCTGCCGTTATGGCGGCGAGGAATTCACGGTTATACTCCCGCAAACATCAAAGAATGAAGCCTTTTTGATTGCCGAACGCCTGAGGTTAGACATAGAAAAACATTCTTTTATATATGAAGAAATCCTTCCCCAGAAAAAATTAACTGCAAGCTTAGGCCTGGCTACTTTCCCGGAAGACGGCCAGACACCATCCCAATTAATCGCCTCCTCAGATAAAGCCCTTTACCAGGCAAAGCATCAAGGCAAAAATCACACCTGTTACTAAAATTTACGCTAAAAAAGACAGGGACGGTTCTGATAACAATCTAACAAATATTCAGAACCGTCCCTATGCTTAGACGGGTTCGGGAAGCGCGGTGTCAGGCTCCTTGTCTTTTTGCCTTACAGGTGTATCGGCAAATTTCACCGAAACAATTTTAGAAACGCCTGACTGTTGCATTGTAATCCCATACATTACATTGGCATTGGCAATTGTCCTTTTATTGTGCGTAATCACAATAAACTGAGAAGTTTTGGAAAACTCCTGGAGTGCCCTGCTGAACCTGTCAATATTGGCCTCATCCAATGCCGCGTCTATCTCATCCAGGATACAAAATGGAGACGGCTTTACCTTAAAGATGGCAAATATCAGTGCTATCGCAGACAATGATTTTTCTCCTCCGGAAAGCAATAAAACATTCTGCAGCTTTTTTCCCGGGGGCCGGCAGATAATCTCAATCCCGGACTCCAGCGGGTCATGTTCGTCGATTAAAAATACCTGTGCATCTCCGCCGTTAAAAAGCAGGCGGAAATAATTACGGAATTCATTGCGTACCTTTTCAAATGTCTCCATGAATAACTGCTTAGTGGTACGGTTAATCTTGGATATTGCCTCATGCAATGATTCCTTGGCCGAAGTGAGGTCATTCTGCTGCTGAATCAGAAAATCATAGCGCTTCTTCAACTCGTCGTATTCCTCTATGGCTACTAAATTCACAGTCCCTAAGGAATCTAATTTTTTCCTAAGGCCTTCCACTTCCCCGGAAACTATATTGCAATCAATATCCTGCATTGCCGGCTGCTCTAACTCCATGTCTACCTTGTATGACAACAACATACGATCCTTGACTTGAGCGTATTTGTAATCTATCTCCTTATCCTGCATTTGCAGCCCGTATAATTTATCTTTCAGCTCATCCAGTTCCCTTCTATCCTCTTCTATCCTTTTAAGCACATCCCCGCTGCCTTTTGATTCCTCTTCGTATCTGATTTCCGATTCTTTAAGCAGATTATGCTGGTCTTGTATGTCTTTGCTGAATTCGGCAATTTTTTCTTCGCTTTCCCTGATTTCTGAATCCATAGATTCTTTCTTACGCAAAATATCGCTCGCCTGCCTTTCGGCATTCAAAAGTCCGTCATTGTCCTGTTTATACGTTTCCTCAAGGATTTTTAGGGTATCGTTATCGCTGGTTTTACGTTTATTTAGAGCCTCCAGTTCTGTTTTGGTCTGTATAATCACCACCAATACCTCTTCCCTTAATTTCCCATTTGTTGAAATATTATTATCTTCTTTAAGAATTGAATCCTGGGCATCTTGATGTTCCTTATTTAAATTGACAAGGTGCGAGTGGCAATGAGTCAAATTATCCTCCAGGACAGAAATCTCTTTTTGAGCCTCTGTCAGCTCAAGGACAATTATATCCTCCTCTTCCTTTATTTTATTAAATTGCTCGAGGGTGGTTGAATAGGAGTTTTCTTTGTTTGCCAGGTTAATTTCCTGATTGCGTAAGTCATGGACTAAGCCCTCTAAAGCCTTATTCAGTTCCTCTAATTTCGCCTCTTTGGCAAGTTTTTGGCTTTTTAAAGTATCTAAATTCATCCCCAGAGCTTTCAGCTTTTCCTCAATCTTTTGAGTATCCAGCTCCATTGGTTTTGCCTCGCCAGATACTTTAATATTTGCAGGGTCAAAATAGGATTTGTCTTCATCGTTTAAGCTAACGCAGCTCTTTACCTTTATCACCAGCCCGCTTATCTTTTCCGCAGGCAGCCTGTCCAGATATACCGTCGCAGTCATGGATTCACTTATATCTTCGTATTTGGTTCTTAATTTCTCAAGAAACTCCTTGTGCGATTCCAGGGATAATCTTTGCCGCTCGAGATTATTTATTTCTGAAACAGTATTATTTAAGCCGGAGGATTCAATGCCCAATTCTTCTTTAAGGGAAGAAATTTTAAGGTTAAGCTCCTCCCCGATTTTCTTTAAGCCCTCTACCTCAACGGATATCTTATTTAAGCTATCCTGGGCAATCGCCCTTTCCTCAAAGACTTTAGCCTTTTCAATTTCTAATCTTTTCTTACGGGCAAGATAAATCTGCAATTTTGCATTAAAATCGGAAATCTCATTCTTTGCCTTGGCAATTCTAGCAGCTACATCCATGACTTGATTTTTTGCCTTTGCAATTATTTCTAAGGAATTTTTTATCGAGGCGGCTATGGTTTCAATCTCCGATTCTTTTTGCGACAAGACTTGCGATTTCTGCCCGATATGCCCGCTTAAATCTGCGTGTTCCTGCCTCTGCTTATTTAATTTTTCTTCGTCTATAGCAAGCCTTGCTTTTAGCTGCTCAATTTGCTCCTCTAAATATTTCTTATTGCCTGCTAATTCCAGGAGCTTCTCGCGGTTAAAATCAATCTGCTCTTTATTCCTGTGCGTAAGATTTTCTAGGTTCAGGATTTTATTCCTGATAGACATAATATTTTCCTGCAGGGTATTTAATTCAGACTCGCGGTTGCTGATTTTATTTTCTTCTTCTTTAAGCAAATTTGAAAGCTCTTGCTCGCGCAACTGCAGTTTATTTAATTCCATTTTAAGCTTATCTCTTTGCTCAAGGAGCCTGGCCTTTTCTAAAAGGGATAAATTTATCTCCTTTAACTTTAGTTCCTCAAATATCTCTTTGTACCTGCGTGCCTTATTTGCCTGCCGCTCAAGGCTGCCAATCTGGCGTTTTACTTCCAGGACAATATCATTCACCCTTAAGAGATTTTGCTCTGTATCTTCCAATTTCCGCATCGTCTCTCTTTTTTGTACCTTGTATTTAGTAATGCCTGCGGCCTCATCAAACACCAGCCTCCTGTCCTCGGGCCTGGAACTTAAAACCAAATCAATCTTGCCCTGGGCAATTATGGAATAACTTTCTGCTCCGATACCCGTACCCAAAAATAAATCCAATATATCCTTTAAACGCACCAGGCTTTTATTAAGCAAATATTCACTCTCGCCTGAACGAAAGATTCTACGGCTAATCATCACCTCGTCGCTGTCCAGATTAAGGAAGCGGGTTTTATTATCGAAAGTTAAGCTAACCTCTGCCATGCCGACCGGCTCTTTTGTATCGCTGCCGTTAAAGATAATATCCTGCATCTCGGCTCCGCGCAAAGATTTGGCTGATTGTTCGCCCAAGACCCAGCGTATGGAATCAAAGATATTGGATTTTCCGCAGCCATTCGGCCCTACTACGGCAGTGATGCCCGGCTCAAAATGCAAGGTGGTCTTTTCAGAGAATGACTTAAAGCCGACTAGATCTAATTTTTTGAAATGCATTCTGGTTTCTCCTTTTAATGGTGTGAACTGTTTTCAATCCAGGCATCGATTTTATCTTTTTTAAACCGCCACTGCCCGACAAGTTTAATTGCGGGAATCTTATTATGTTTTACCCAGTCATAAATTGTGCGTCGGGTAACTTTGAGATATCCAGCTAGATCCTCAATAGTCATTAAATTAGTATTCTGCATTAAAGCTCTCCTTTTAACTCAAAAAACATTATAAATAAAAAGAAGAGTTTTGTCAAGGAAAATATTTACATTTCTTAACATATATATGCTAAGAGGGTATGTTTAATGATATAAAGACTAAACTTAGGAAGAAATTGACGCAGGAGCTTTTTCTCTAACCTATTGTAATTGAAGATGTTAAGCTTAGATTATTTCTTGAGGGTTCCCTCGAATTTCTTGGTTAAGGCAGGAACAATTTGGAAAAGGTCGCCAACAATACCATACGTAGCGACTTTAAAAATAGGTGCATCGGGGTCTTTGTTTATTGCTACAATAATTTTTGAGGATTGCATGCCGACAAGGTGCTGAATTTGTCCTGAAATACCGCAGGCAATGTATATCTTTGGCGCGACTGTCCTTCCGGTTTGGCCAACCTGATGCGAATAAGGCATCCAGCCGGAATCCACCGCAGCTCGCGACGCTCCCACAGCTGCGCCTAATACATGCGCCAGTTCTTCTAAAATCTTAAAATTCTCAACCCCTCCCATCCCTCTGCCGCCCGAAACAATAATATCTGCTTCGGCTAAATTTACCAGTGATTCTATCTCTTCTACGATATCCAAAAGTTTTGTGCGGCTGGCGTATAAAGAACCGTCAAAGGACTCTTTAATGATTTTACCTTTGCGGCGTTTATCAGGCGCAATCGGCTGCATTACCTTATGCCGCACCGTAGACATTTGCGGCCGATGGTTTGGGGTGATAATAGTAGCCATGATGTTTCCCCCGAATGCAGGCCTGGTCTGCAAGAGAATCTTCTTTTCAGGGTCAATATCCAAACTGGTGCAATCTGCTGTCAGCCCTGCATTGACTGTAACGGCTACGCGGGAAACTAAAGAACGGCCGATAGCTGTTGCACCAGAGAGTAAAATCTCTGGTTTGTATTTTTTAATCAAATTGACTAAAATATTAGTGTAGGGTTCATCCTGAAAATTAGCCAGTTGCGGCGCCTGGACTAAGTAAATGTTATCCGCGCCATGCCAAATTAGTTCATCTAACTGGTCTTCTAAACTATTCCCGATTAGAACGCCGCTTACCTGGGTGTTTAGTTTTTTAGCTAATTCCTGCGCCTTGCCCAATAGCTCATAAGCAACGGACTGAATTTTTCCATTTTTTTGCTCAAGGTATACCCACACGCCTTTGTAATCTTTAATATCAGGAGTTATGCATACTTTTGCCTCTTTCTCTAAAAGTATGGCCTTCAATTTACACGCCGGCACACATGCCCCGCACAGATTACACTTATCCAAATCAATCACTGCTTTCTTGTGGCTTTGGCTATCGGAAGCCAAACCACTGCCCTCTGGCTTGTGGCTTTGGCTAGAGGAAGCCAAACCACTGTCTCCTGACTTGTCCATTATACGTATGGCATCGAAAGGGCAGGATTTTATACAGAGCGTGCAGCCGGTGCATTTTTCTATGATAATTTGAATGGGCATCTTTAACTTATTTCAGTTTTTAATAACTCTACCAATTTACCAACTACATCTTCGGTTTCGCCGGCAAGCATTTGTCCGCCGGTCCTGGGAGGGGGGGTGAAAATCTTTACCACCTGTGTCGGAGAACCGCATAGGCCTATTTTTTGCTGGTCTAAGTCCAATTCTTTTTGTGTCCATACAGGAATTTTAGCCTGTTTTGCCCGCATCATCCCCTTTAAGGAAGGCAGCCTTGGCTCATTTATTTCTTTGACCACCGTAAGTAAGGCAGGAAGCGGCGTCTCGATAATCTCAAAGCCCTCTTCCATCATCCTCTCTACGCGCAAAGAACCCTCCTTTACTTCTTCTATTTTCTTTACATAAGTGACCTGCGGAATATTAAGATGCGTGGAAATGCCGGGTCCTACCTGTGCCGTATCTCCGTCGCTGGCTTGTTTACCGCAAAGTATCAAATCAAATTGCCCTATTCTTTTTATTGCGCCGGACAAAGTATAGCTTGTAGCCCAGGTGTCGCTTCCGGCAAAGGCGCGGTCGCAAATCAGTATTGCTTCATCACAACCCAAGGACAAAGCTTCTCTTAATGCTGATTCTGCCTGCGGAGGGCCCATGGTAATTACAGTAGCCTTGCCGCCAAACTTTTCTTTTAGCCGCACCCCTTCTTCAATGGCATACATATCAAAAGGATTGATAATAGATTTAACACCCTCGCGAATCAAGGTATTCGTTTCAGGGTTAATCTTTACTTCGGTAGTTTCCGGAACCTGTTTTATACAAATTATGATATTCATTTTGTTTTAGGGACGGTTCTGTGGTATAGAGGATTATTTAGCCATTTCTTTGATTAATTGCAAGGCGATGATATTGCGCTGAATCTGGTTTGTACCTTCGTAAATCTGGGTAATCTTGGCATCGCGCATGAATTTTTCAGCCGGGTAATCCTTCATGTAACCGTATCCGCCTAATATCTGGACTGCGTCAGTAGTCACCTTCATGGCCGCATCTGAAGCATAGAGCTTTGCTATAGCTGAGTCTTTCCCTACATCCTTAACTCCGGCATCAATCTCTCTGGCGCAGGCATAGACCAAGGCACGCGCTGCCTCTACTTGCGTAGCCATATCTGCCAGCATCCATTGGATTCCCTGAAAAGAAGAAACGGATTTTCCAAATTGCTGCCTTTCTTTTGAGTATTTTACCGCCACTTCCATTGCGCCCTGCGCAATGCCTAGGGCCTGCGCTGCTACGCCAGGCCGAGACATATCAAATGTTTTCATGGTTACGATAAAACCCATTCCTTCCCTGGAGAGAAGGTTTTCCGTGGGAATTTTACAATCAGTAAAGATAAGTTCCCGGGTTGAGGAGGCACGAATACCTAATTTTTCCTCTTTTTTCCCAAAGGTAAAACCAGGTGTGTCTTTTTCTACGATAAACGCCGAAGCCCCCCTTGCGCCCTTTGATTTATCCGTCATAGCTATCACCACATAAATTTGGGCGTCTCCGCCATTAGTGATAAAATGTTTCAGGCCGTTCAAGATATAATAATCACCTTGTTTTTTGGCAGTGGTTTTAATTGCAGAAGCATCAGAGCCTGCCTCTGGCTCAGTAATACCGAAGGCAGCGATTTTCTTACCGCTGGCGAGGGAAGGAAGGTATTTCTTTTTCTGCTCTTCGTTTCCGAAAAGAAGTATGGGAAATGTCCCTAACGCGGAGGCAGCATAGCAAACAGCTATTCCTGCGCAGGCGCGGGATAATTCTTCTGTTGCGATACAAAGGTTAAGTACATTTGTGCCCATGCCGCCAAATTCTTCTGGTATAAAGAGCCCGAATAATCCGGCATCTGCAATAATTTTTATCATATCCCAGGGGTATTCTTCGCTCTGATCGTATTTTGCAGCTACAGGCTTTATTTTTTCTTCGGCAATTTTTCTGGCCAGATCACGGACCATCTTCTGTTCATCTGTCAATAAGTAATCCATAGCCTCTCCTTTTATCTAGAAACAGTTTCCAATCCAATCGGGAAAGTGTACCCTATAGGGGACACTTTCCGCTTCAACTTGGAAACTGTTTCTGTCTTTGGCTAGAGTGTCTTTAAAAGGGCGATTTCTTTGCAGTTGGGGAATTTGCAGCAATTAATACACTCTGCCCAGATTTTATGCGGTAATTGGGAATTCTTTACTCTTTTAAAACCGAATTTTTTAAAATATTCGGGTTTATAGGTGAGTACGAATATTCTTTTGGCTCCTAATTCCTTTGCCTCAGTTAAACACACAGAGATTAATTTCCCGCCTATTCCTTTGCCTTGTTTATTTTTTGCCACTGCCACTGATTTTATTTCCGCTAAATCATCCCAGGAAATATGCAGGGCAGCACAGCCTATAACCCTACCGCGTTCTTTCGCTATCCAATAATCCCGCAAGTTCTCATACAATTCATTCAAAGACCTGGACAGCATCAGGTCTTTACTTGCGAAGGAATTAATCAGTTTCTGGATCGCTTTTATATCTTCTATTTTTGCTTTCTTTATCATTTTATTAGCGTATAGCTTATGGGCACCATAATAGAGTAAACTATTATGCGACTTAATCCCGCCTACGGCGGGATAAGTTCTTCCAGACAACTTACGTTTTTGTTCTAAGGAAAACCCGTAAGTTGTGGACTCACTTATTTTATCTCTGTTCCCTTGGCTACTACTACAATTCCGGATTCAGTTACATAAAATTTTTTCTTGTCTTCCTGCAGGTCATATCCTATTACCGTGCCCTGGGGGATATTAACATCCTTATCGATGATTGCATGTTTTATCTTGGCATGCCTGCCTACATTTACTCCTTCCATAAGAATGGAGTCAAATACCTGTGAATAACTATTTATCCTTACATTGGGGGAAAGTATGGAACGCTGAACTCTCCCGCCGCTGACAATACAGCCTCCGGAAACTAAAGAATCAAGCACTAAGCCTACCCTCCCCGTGACTTCTTCTCCGGCAAAAACAGTTTTTACCGGAGGAAACTGCTCCTGAAACGTCCTTACCGGCCAATCTTTATCGTAAAGATTAAATACCGGGTCAACCTGTATCAGGTCCATGTTAGTTTCGTAATAAGCATCAATGGTCCCTATATCGCGCCAGTATTGTGCCTCTTTTTTATTTTCGTCAATAAAATTGTAAGCAGCTATTTTTAATCCCTTTTTAAGCATCGAAGGGATAATATCCTTGCCAAAATCATGCGTAGAATTATGCTTCTTAGCGTCATCCAGTAACTCCTGCTCAAGGACCGGGTGTTTAAATACGTATATGCCCATAGAGGCATATATTTTATCAGGTTTAGAGGTAATAGTCTTAGGTTTGGCAGGTTTTTCCTGAAACCCCACTACCCGGCCCATAACATCTACTTCTACTACCCCCAAATGAGCAGCCTTCTCTTTATCTATTTCCACTACGCCTACGGTCAAATCCGCATCAATTGCACGATGAAAATCAAGCAGTGTATAGTAATTCATCTTATAGATATGGTCTCCGGCCAGAATCATGACTTCATCCGGCTCATCCATTTCCACGGTGTAGAAATTCTGATGAATTGCATCTGCAGTTCCCAGATACCAACTGTCACCGATTCTTTGCTGCGCAGGTAATAATTCTATAAATTGCTCAAGTTCCGAAGGCAGGAAATTCCAACCCAGACGTATATGCCTCTGTAAGGAAGCTGATTTGTACTGGGTGAGTACGTAAATCCTGCGCAAGCCGGAATTTATGCAGTTACTTAAGGTAAAATCAATAATCCTGTATATCCCTCCAAATGGGACTGCCGGCTTAGTCCTGTCTTTGGTTAAAGGATAAAGCCGTTCGCCTTTGCCTCCTGCCATGATAAACGTAACTACTTTGCGCATCATTTTCTGGAACAACCTCTCTTCTATAAGCGATACCTATACATATCCTCCTTCGCCATTTTATATCTAAATGATGGTATGGCTTCGGAGGATCATCCCGCAGGCAATCTTCTACGACGGCGGGATGAATATCCCCATTATCCCCCGCCTCATCATCATTACGGCTATGGCAGCCAGCAATATGTACATAATCTTGGAAAAGGCGCGACTGCCGCTTGAGCCGATTAATTTCAAAATTATATCTGCTTTAGCCATTGTCAACCAGGCAATGAGCATATTGAGGACTAACGACACAAAAGTAGCTGCCACACCAAAGCTATCCAGCATCATCAATGTAGTGGTTAATACTGCCGGACCGGTAATTAAGGGAGTCCCGAGTGGAAAAACACCGATACTTTTACCATCGCCATTTGATAAAATTATCTTTGAACTACCGGGTAGCAGCAGGCGCGTGGCAATCACTAAAAGAAGTATGCCTCCGGCTACTTGAAAATCATACATCGTTATCCCGATAAACCTCAAGACCCATTTGCCGATAAACATAAATAAAACTGCCAGCACTGTGGCTGTGCTTACGGAATCAACGATAATCTTGTGCCTTTGTTTTTTGTTAAGCCCCTCTACAAGAGAGATAAAAACCGGCATGTTCCCGATGGAATCCACCGCTACGAATATCGGGATAAAAGTCAATATATACGGCTCAAACACTTTTAACATAGTGTTAAAATTATACTACTTACCCTGTTGCACTTCAAGCAGTAATTTTATCTAAGCTTAGGGACGGTTCTGATAACATGTTACGTTGTATCAGAACCGTCCCTTGGTGCTCGAATAACTCATTCAATCTTGTTAATCAAAAACAGGCATAAGAAGCTGGTAAGCGCTGACAATACTATGAGCCATTTCAATCCTAACATAGGCAGCAGAAACGCGCCTGATACATTACTGGTGACAAGCGCCAGATTGCTTATGCTGCAGAGAAAAGCAAAAGAGGTTGCCTCGAGGCCTTTGATAGTATTCCTGGCCATAAAGTCCATTACCATTAAGAAGATGAACATCCCGATAAAGCTGTAGATCACATCATAAATAACAGCAGTCAAAGGAATATAATACAGGTAGCTTAAGGTAGTAACAACCCCCAGGAATACTGAAATATACAGCCATTTCTTAATATTTATCCTCTGACTGAATTTGTAGTACAAAATGGAGCCGATAATGCCAAAGATTGTGCTGATTGTACCTAAGATGCCTATCCAAATTTTGCCCCATTTAAATGTATCCCTCTGAATAAAAAAAAGCGGGGTTCCGAAAGAAGGAGAATATTTGTAGAGAAATATAAAGGCGCCTATAATGAGCAGCCTCTTGTTTGTAAATATCTTCTTTAAATCTAAAAACAGCGTCGTCGTTGTCTTATTTTCCGCTGGCTCCTCTTTAAAAAAATAAGCTGAGATTCCCACAAGGCAGTAAATAGGGATTAAACATAGGAATCCCATCCTGTATCCCCATTTTTCAGCAATATAGCCGCCTCCTATTCCGGTGAGTAAACCCGCTACATTAATAGAAATCCATTGCACGCTTTGAATCCTGCCGGTGGCATTATGTCTCTTTCCCTCCTGGCACATAATCCCATCAACTGCCAC
>Ga0265297_10001478_pt1 | contig 54929 bp, 55 predicted proteins | sample Munlanlwell13791_FD_192502 | JGI IMG/M metagenome (GOLD analysis project Ga0265297, IMG submission 192502) | Leachate microbial communities from a municipal landfill in Southern Ontario, Canada - Leachate well 137-91 | ecosystem: Engineered > Solid waste > Landfill > Unclassified | place...
TATTGCGGCGATTCAACATGTTGATATTTTGGAAGAAATTGAAAAGCGACTTGGAAGACGTATTGGACTCGGGGTACTCTCTGAGGCAAATGTTGGTGCGACAAAAACAGCGCATGGATTGGATGCAATCGATTTCTATAGGAATGGAGAAATGCAGAAATTAAAGGATTATTGCACGCAAGATGTGCGAGTAACTAAGATGGTTTATGACCAAATGAAAGATCAAAAATATCTTTGGATTCCCGAAAAATTCAAACCGCAAATGACCAAGCTTGAGTTTCTCGATTTTGTAGAACCAACCCCCCCACCAGCACAATTGTTTTAATTTTTTATATGTTTAATCCAAAGAAACACAGAGTTATTGTTATCGTTTTTATTTCACTTCTCATTTTAGGTCTTATAATGACCTATGTTCCCCTTCTTTTTGTGTAGGCTTGCAATATTTCAAAAATACTTGCATACTATTTTCAACATTAAAAAGTAGGAGCATATATGAAGTTTAATTGGTTTGCTGGTATACTACCGATTGTTTTCTTCTTTGGTTTTTTGTTTTGTCTCATCGATTTCAAAGCTGCAAGGCGCGCGTATCATGAGAAGCGGTTAAGAAAAGCTATAAAAAAATATTTAAACAAGGAAACAACTAATAATTCGTTTGAAAAGGATGTAATTGAGATTATTCAAAAAATTTCTCACATACAAAATCAAACGCAACAGTTTCAGGACTTACATCTTGAATCACTTGAGTTAAGTGATGAGGCACATCTCAGAAGATCATTTGCGATTACCGGATTGCCACTTTCTTTGGAGAAAGATGGGTTAGAAAAATCGGCAAAAGTATGTGGAATAATTATTCCAACATCAATTTAAGTTTACTCCGCATTATTGCGGAGTTTTTTATTTGTGAGTAGTATAAAGCACGTGATTATAGATGGAAAATTAATTGCAGAAGAGATAATTGAGAAATTAAAAAAACACGTGACACCAAAAGAATTTATTGGTGTGGTTTCCGTAGGAAAAAACAATGCGTCGGAAAAATTTATTGAACAAAAAAGGAAAACAGCAAAACTATTAGGAATTGATTTTCGTATATATACATTTTCAGAATCAATATCGACGGACCAGTTGAGAAAAAACATTGAAGATATTGCAAACAAAAAAGATTGTGGCGGAATAATTGTTCAACTTCCTCTTCCAGTAATTTTAAATTGTGACCAAATATTAGATTCAATACCAACAGAAAAGGATTTGGACGTATTATCAAGGTCTGCATATGAATTATTTTTAAATAACCAGAAAGTTTGTCCCCCATCGGTTTCCACATTTTGTGAGATTTTATCACGTTACCAGCCTATGGAAAGTGTTTCACAAGAAACATTCGCGGTTATTGGAAACGGTTTCTTGGTAGGAAAGCCAATTTCTGATTATTTGAAATTAAAAGGATGGGAGGTAACGATTTTTGACAAGGGAGATGATTTATCAAAAATAAAAGATTCTGATGTGGTAATACTAGGAACTGGAGTTCCAAACGTTGTAAACGAAACAATGATAAAAAAGGGAGCACTAGTTATAGACTTTGGTTGCTCGTTTATTGATGGAAAACTCTATGGAGATTTACTCCAACCAACAGAGAACTGTTTATATACTCCAACACCTGGAGGAACTGGCCCAATACTTGTAGTAAAATTGTTTGAGAATTTCTACAAACTTAATAAAAAATCCTACTAATGTAGGATTTTTTATTTTTTTATTCTTCAGTTTCTACAACAACTCCTTTTTTTTCTGCAATTTCTGTTGTCTTTTTTTCTATTGCCCTAAGCAGTTTTTTATCCGTTTTTAGTTTTTCTCGAATGTTATCAAATCCGACTCCAAGTTTTTCGTTTTCAAAACTGTAACTTGCTCCATTCTTTTTTACTACCTCATATTTTACTGCGGTATTTAATACATCGGCTTCATATGAGATTCCTTCACCGTACATAATATCGAACTCCGCAATTCGAAACGGTGGAGCAACTTTGTTTTTTACTACCTTTGCCTTTGTTCTATTACCAACAATTGCTTCCCCCTTTTTTATTTGTGCAATTCTTCGAATATCAATACGAATTGAAGCATAGAATTTGAGAGCCATTCCACCAGGGGTTGTCTCTGGGTTCCCAAACACAAGTCCAATTTTCATTCGCGTTTGATTTATAAATATAACAATAGTGTTTGATTTTGCCGCAATTGCAGTAAGTTTTCGAAGTGCTTGAGACATAAGGCGCGCCTGAAGTCCCATATGTGAATCGCCCATTTCTCCTTCGATTTCTGCGCGCGGTGTAAGTGCCGCGACGGAATCAACAACGACCACATCAATAATATTTGATCGAACTAAACTTTCTAAAATATTTAATGCTTCCTCCCCATTATCTGGTTGGGATATAAGAAGTTCTTTTACTTTTACTCCAATTTTTGACGCGTATCCTGGATCGAGTGCGTGTTCTGCATCAATATATGCAGCTCTTCCTCCTACGCGTTGTGCTTCCGCAACTACGTGAAGTGCGAGCGTTGTTTTTCCAGAACTTTCTGGTCCGAAAATTTCAATAACGCGTCCCTTTGGAAATCCACCAACGCCAAGCGCAAGATCAAGGGAAAAGGATCCAGTTGAAATTGATTCAACCTTTTTTAATCCCCCAGCTTCTCCGAGTGTCATAATTGATCCTTCGCCAAAGCGAGATTGAAGTGCCTCCATCAATGATTCTATATCTTTTGCTCCCCCCTCTTCTTTTTGTTTTTTTATTGCCATAAATATTTTTTATTATTCAATTATTGGTTCTGTTGTTGTTTCGACGCTTGGTTTCTTTTTTGCATCTTGTTTTGGTGCTTCATAAAAAACTTGTTTTGTTTGTTGTAATTCTTTTCCAAGCAATCCCTTCACAGTAAATCGAAATGTATTAAATTCTGGTACAAGTTCAATATTTTTTTCAAATTTTCCATTCTCATCAGTAACGATTTGTTCGTCATTAATAAACAATTCATCAGAGGGATTTATCACGCCGTGTATGATAAATGTCGAAGTACTCACCCGTACCCCATCTTCGAAATCATTTAATTCAAATTTTGGTTTTCCTAACAATCCTGGAAGTCGTATAAGAAAAAATCCAACAAAGAGAACGCCGACAATAACACTGATAATAATTTTTATATTTATTTTTTCGGCAACGAAATGATTTTTTAGTGGTTTATCTTTTTCACCAGATTGAGCAACTGTTTGTGCGTGATGAATTTTTATAATTTCCCATAATTCATTTCCATCGATTGAAAGTGCTTCTCCAATTTTTAGCAAATATCCACGGACGTACGGTGCTGCAGGAAGTTTATTAAAATGTTCTTCAATAAGAAGTTCAATAAAACGATCCGAAACACCAGTAGTCGCTGAAAGTTTCTCGACCGACATATTTTTTATCCGCATTGCATCGGTGAGTAATGTGGATATTGAACGCATAGTAATTTCTTCCATAATGTGGAACCGCTACATTTATTATCTTCTTTATATCACTCAATTACCTATTTGAATAGAGAGACACCCCACATATTTTGTGGGGTGTTATTGTTATATTTCTTCGTTTTTTGTCGTGTTAGTGTCAATGAGTATTTCTCTCGGTTTTGCCCCGTCACCAGGACCTATAATGCTTCGTTCTTCCATAATATCGAGAAGTCGAGCCGCACGCGCATAACCAACTTTTAGACGGCGCTGGAGCAGTGAGGCGGACGCTTTTCCCGCAGAACGAACTACCTCAATAGCTTCTTCAAGGAGCTCATCTCCATCATCTTCTCCATGGGATCCAAAACTTTCGAATATGTGAGTTGCTTCTGGTTCCGCGGAGTTTTCAATTGAAACACCACTTACTGAGACGTCGTTGTTTTCAATGATAAAACGAACAACTTTTTTAATTTCTTCCTCACTAATAAATGCGCCCTGTAATCGTCTTGGTTTTGAGGATTCAGCAGAAACAAACAATAAATCTCCCCTTCCCAATAATTTTTCTGCCCCCGCAGTATCAAGAATAGTTCGTGAATCAATCTGACTTGCAACTTGAAGAGCAACGCGTGTGGTTATATTTGCCTTTATAAGTCCAGTGATAACCTCCACTGATGGACGTTGTGTAGAGACGATAATATGTATTCCTGTTGCGCGAGCCATTTGAGCAAGTCGAATAATTGATCCCTCAACTTCCCTTCCGTATGTCTGCATAAGATCTGCAAGTTCATCTATTACTACTAATATAAATGGAAGTGGTTCTGTAGCACCCTTGTTGTAACTTTTTATATCACGCGATCCTGCTTCAAGAAGTGTTTGATATCTTCGGTCCATTTCTTGAATTACCCAGCGGAGTGCTCCAATTGCCTTTTTATTATCGGTGACCACAGGAGCAATAAGATGTGGAAGATTATTGTAAATCGAAAGTTCCACACGTTTTGGATCTATCAAAATTAACTTCAACATGTCGGGAGAGTTTTTATACAGTAAAGAAATGAGAATGGTGTGAATAGAAATTGATTTTCCCGATCCTGTAGAACCCGCCACAAGCATGTGTGGCATTTTTGCAATACTTGGAAACATTGGTTCCCCATTTACATTTCTTCCGAGTGCAAAACAAAGTCCTTCAGATTTTTGAAATTCTGGATACAATAATAAACTTCCAAGACGAACGATTGCTGCAGATTTATTTGGAACCTCAATTCCTACAAGCGACTTTCCTGGAATCGGTGCTTCAATACGAATTGGGTGTGCAGCAAGTGCAAGCGCAAGATCTTGATTGAGTGTTGTAATTTTTGTAATTTTTACACCTTCTGCTGGTTTTAACGTATACCGCGTTACGGTTGGTCCGACATTTATTTCTCCCATTTCAACAGGAATACCAAAACTTTCAAGTGTTCGTTTTATGATATTTGCGTTTGCGCGGAGATCACCAATAGTTGGCTTTTCTACTGTTGAGGTAAGAAGATCGAGTGGTGGTGGTGTGTAATTTTTTATAACTCGCTGAGATGTTTGTTTGGGAACTTCAAATCCAATTCCCTCAGCTTCTTGCAATGCTTCCTCTTCTTGTTTCTTTTTTTCTGCGCGTTCAGGTTTTTTTATTTCATCTTTTATTGGTTCTTCGCGAGGCGTTTCCATTGAATTCTTTATTTCAATTGGTGAAACAACTGGATTTTCTTCCTCCTCTTCATATTGTTTTTTAAACCAAGAAAAGATATGGAGTGGTCTGTTTAGTGTTATTAAAAAAGAAATAATTATTCCAATTAGGGTAATGATAATTGCGGCAACAATACCAAATGGAACTTCAAGCATTCCAACAATATTTCCAACCCATCCCCCACTGCCACCAAAAAGAAGATCCATAAAACCAAGTGATGAAAGAACGAATGCAATACCACCAATAAGTGGAAGTCCAAAAAATTCTTTGTCGTCTGGAGAAAGAAAAGCAATCGCAAGAATTATTGAAACAATAGGAAGAAGAAAATATCCCCATCCGAATAATTTAAAAAATGTTGAATATATAAATTCTCCCACCGGTCCCGCCTGACTTGCTGATGCAAGAAGTAATAAGAGCGCAACACCAAAAAAAATAATAACAAGAACATATCTTCGCACATCAGGATGTAAATCAATTCTTTGTGTACGCGTGGTATCTTTCTGTTTTTTAGAATTTTCTACTTTTTCTGCGACTTTCGCTTTTATTTTCTTGTTTTGTTTCTTTGGGGCCATCTTGTTATATTAAAGATGAACTGCACCATTTGTGCAATTCCCACATATGCACACACTTATTATTTCGGATATTCATCTTGGATCGAGCGTTAGTCGCGCAAGTAATCTTTTAAGGGTACTAAATAAGGAGACATACAAAACTCTAATCTTAAATGGTGATATTTTTGATGATCTTGATTTCACTCGTTTGCAGCATGATCACTGGGAACTGCTTTCAAAATTGCGAGAACTTTCAAATCCTGAATTAGATACGCGAGTTGTGTGGATTGCGGGAAACCATGATGGTGCTGCCTTGGTGCTTTCCCGTCTTATTGGAACGCCGGTACGAAGTGAGTACATGTTTGAATGGAATGGAAAAAAATGCCTTGTGATACACGGACATCAGTTTGATAGCTTTATAACAAAAAACCCAATACTGAGCAGTATTGGGTCGTGGATTTATCTCGGTATTCAAAAAATTGATACCGAACGTCAATTTATTAGTAGATATTTAAAGCGTGCAAGTAAATCGTGGCTTCGCGTATCAGAAAAGGTAGCTCAAGGCGCTATTCGTTATGCAAAATCAAAGGGTGCTGACATTGTGTTTTGTGGACATACCCATAAGCAGCTCAAAAAAGTTATATCTGGTATTGAATATTATAACTCGGGATGTTGGACTGATATCCCCTCTTCATATATTTCAATTGATTCAAAAAGCATTGAGATTAAAGAGGTTTAGTGGTCCTTTGATTTGTTTATTGCTACACAAGTTGATAGCGCTTTGCTTCCCAGCTTTGTTTGCTTCGAAAATGCAAATGAGATTTGTATTTCACTTGCCGCACAAGCTGGTAGTCAAGCTAGACCTACATTTTTTCGGCATTCATTCAAAAAATGTTTCACGTGAAACATTTTTTTGTTTAGTCAGTTCATTTTCTTGAAAAATCAAGAAAACCTGAATAAGCTGAAAAACCTGTATTTATTTTTGACAAGCTGGTAGTCAAGCTAGGCCTACATCGTTTAAAAATGTTTATCAATAAACATTTCAAAATGTTTCACGTGAAACATTTTGAAACAAAAATCCGCCATTTCGGCGGATGTGATTACAAAAAAAGTGCATATGAGGCAAATATGAACTTAAGCGCCTCGTTGATACTGAGCTGATCTTTTTCGTCTTTTATAAGTGATTCAGCTATGACTGAAAGGTTTTTTGTTCCAAATTCAGTTGATTTTATGAATTCAACGACTTTGATGAGGTTCATAACAGAATCAGCACAAAGACCACCAGAAATTGCAACGCCGATTTTTCCAGAAAAGCGTGAATGAATATCAACAACGACTTTAATGAGTTCGTTATTAACATCTTCAAGCATCCCAGGTCCCCGACGAATATCAATAAGAACACCATCAATAAAATTTTTGTATAATTCAATTCGTGAATATAGTGAAGAAGGAGAATTTCCAACCTCATAATATGCGGCGCTACCGATTTGAAGAATTATCTCCAGATTGGGAAATGATCTTTTTATGTCGCGCACCACATCAATATCTGGCCACGCCATTTCAAGTTGTATGGTGGACAAATTTGGAATCTGCGCGAGTTGATGTAATTGCCTGGAGAGATTTTTTAAATCATCAGAATTGTAGTAAATGGTATTTAGGTATAATTCGTCTGAAAGAAATAATTTTGAAACATCATCAAATAGTGGATATCGGTTTGGATTTGTGGATACATATCCGTTGAGTGACTGTAAATTTACGTGTACACCTATCATAATTTTTTTGCCTGCAGAAAGAAGAAGATCTCTAACTGATTTTCCATTTTTTACATAGTTTATTTTTTCATCGAATTTTTTTACTTCTTTTGATGAAATAAAACCAACTATTCCAAAATATGAACGTTTCATTTATGCTCCATTAGATTTTTAAAGATAATTAAATATAACTATTTTATAACAATATTGTCAAGTATATTTTGTATACTATATATATGGCAACAATGCGGCAAAAAGTAGGGGATGAAGGAGAAATATTCGCTTGTAATTATTTGCAGCAAAAAAAGTGGAAAATTTTGGGAAGAAATATACAACTTCCATGGAATGATGAAATTGATATTATTGCGCGTGATAGAAGTGGCGTTTTGGTTTTTATAGAAGTAAAAACCGTCACGGGGATTTTTTTGAAAGCGGAAGATCAAATGACAAATTCAAAAATAAAAAAATGTATTCGTGCTGCAACGTGGTATGTAAATTATCATAATGAACTTATAGACGAAAAATTAGGTTGGCGCATTGATTGTGTGGCACTTAAAAAAGTGGGGGATATGTATGAAATAAATCACTACGAACAAATTGTTTAACATATTGCCAAATTGATGAATTAGTTGTATTATTATCTTACCATTTTCTTTTATAAAAAAATATGAGGAAAAAATAAAATGATTATTAAGAGAGTTTTTCTTGTTAATACAGATGGAAGCGTGGTTGTTTCCGTTTCAATAACCGTGGCATCATCTGCGAGCGTTTGCGAAGAATGTATTCTGCAACGTTTCAAAAATGGACCACGTGCAAAAAAGATAGACTTTAATAACTTTTTGAATGCAATTAATAACTGTGAGCCGTCGCGAAACCTAGATGTTTATACCGCCTGCAGAGAGGCTCATGAAAAATTTTTTAAATCAATATTTTAACCCGCTTGAAGCGGGTTTTAAATTTGCAAAAGAGTGGTAAAAATTGAATACTATAAATACCATGACAGAAACGAAATTGGATGGGGCGTATGACCCAAAATTACACGAAACACATATATATGAGGAGTGGATGAGGTCGGGATATTTTAATCCCGACAATCTTCCTGGAGAGCGAAAAGAAAATTACATTGTGTATATGCCGCTACCAAACGTGACTGGATCACTCCATATGGGGCATACGCTCAATAATACATTTCAGGATATTGTTATTCGTTATCATCGCATGCGCGGACATAAAACATTGTGGCTTCCGGGAACTGATCACGCAGGAATTGCAACACAATATGTTGTTGAAAAACAATTAAAGAAAGAAGGAATTAATCGATTTGAACTTGGAAGAGAAAAATTTATTGAACGTGTTTGGGAGTGGAAGAAAGAATATGGGGGGATTATTCTTTCACAACTTCAAAAACTTGGATGTTCTGCCGACTGGTCGCGGACGCGATTTACAATGGATCCAGAGTACGCAAACGATGTTCAAGATGTTTTTATTCACTACTACAATAAAGGACTGTTGTATAGAGGATTTCGGACAGTTAACTGGTGTACTCGTTGTGGAACGAGTTTGTCTGAGTTGGAATTGGAATATAAAGAAGAAGAAACAAAATTGTGGTATATCAAATATAGTGATGACGTTGTTGTTGCAACAACGCGTCCCGAAACAATTTTGGGGGACACGGCTATTGCGGTGAATCCAAGTGATGAACGATTTAAAAAGTTGATAGGAAAAAAGGTTACTGTTCCTATTGTGAATCGAGAAATTCCGATCGTTGGAGATGAAATGATTGATAAGGAGTTTGGAACAGGAATGGTAAAAGTGACTCCAGCACATGATGGTATTGATTTTGAAATTGGTGAGCGACACAAACTTCCTATGATTCAAGTGATTGACGCACGAGGAAGAATGACAAGTGAAGCGGGGGAGTATGAAGGAAAAAAAGCAGTCGAGGCAAGAGAGTTAATTGTAAAAAAGTTAGAAGAAGAAGGACGGTTGGTAAAAATAGAACCATATACACACAATGTTGCGGTTTGTTATCGTTGTGGAACGGTTATTGAACCAATTCCTTCTGCACAATGGTTTTTGAAAATGCGAGGACTTGCGGATTCTGCGATACAAGCAGTTAAATCCAGTGAAGTAAAAATTCATCCAGAAAGATTTGAAAAACCATATTTTGATTGGCTCTCAAATATTCGTGATTGGACTGTTTCACGACAGATTTGGTGGGGGCATCGCCTTCCTGTTTATTTTTGTAAAAATGATGAGAAACAAGAAAAATTTGTAGTTGCAAAAGAAAAGCCGAAAGAATGTTCGTTTTGCAAACAATGTGATATGGAACAATCGGGAGATGTATTAGACACATGGTTTTCTTCGGCGCTTTGGCCATTTGCGGGAATGAACGAAACAGATAAGAAAAATTATTATCCTGGGAATGTATTAATAACCGCACGAGATATTTTAAATCTTTGGGTCGCGCGCATGATTTATTCTGGAATTGAATTTAAGGGGACAGTTCCATTTAAAGATGTGTTGATTAATGGAACGATTATGACTAAAGATGGAAAAAGAATGTCAAAAAGTTTAGGAACGGGAATTGATCCACTACAATATATTGATCAGTATGGCGCAGACGTGACGCGATTTGCGGTGGTGTGGCAGGCGACAGGACAAGACATTCGATGGGATGAGACGGCAGTTATTGGAGGAAAAAAGTTTTTAAACAAAGTTTGGAATGCAACAAAATTTGTTGTTCATAATTTATCGGAAGATACAATAAAAAAATATAGATCGGTGAAAGAAGTAGAGGGTGTAACGGATGCAGATAAAAAAATTCTCGAAGAATTAAAAAATATAAAACAGAGTGTCACTGGTGACATAGAAACATTTGAGTTTTCAAAAGGGCTTCACGACATATATGAATTTTTCTGGCACTCGTTTTGTGATGTATATATTGAAGTAGCAAAAACACAAATGCAAAATGAGGCACAAAAAGAGAGAACAGAAGAAATCCTTGTTCACGTTTTAAAAGAATCACTTATCATAATGCATCCGTTTATTCCGTTCTTGACTGAGGTATTATGGAAGAAGGGGATACAAGAAAATTCTCCACTTATTATTCATCAATGGTAGTTTCATCAACTATTGGATATATGGTTCTTGCGCTCTTTCCCACAATTATATGGTTGGTTTTTTTCTTACGCGAAGATTCGAGACCAGAACCCGCACGACTTCTTATAAAAACATTTCTCTTTGGGGCGCTAGCAAGCATCCCTGTTCTTGGTTTTCAGATGTTTGCTGAAAAATTATTTGAGGGATATGTTTTAAGTTTTTTTATAACTGCGGTGGTGCTCGCATTATTTGAGGAGATATTTAAATTTTTGAGTGCATATTTTGCAGTACACAAAGCACCCGAATTTGATGAACCTGTTGATCCGATGATATATATGATTGTTGCGGGTCTCGGATTTGCAACAATTGAAAACATGTTTGTTGTTGCTTCTGTTGTTTTGCAGTATCAATATTCATTTGCGCTTACCGCGGTTGGTTCAGCGATGGTTCTTCGTTTTATTGGTGCAACATTATTGCACACGCTTGCCTCTGCAATTATTGGATATTTTTGGGCAAAAGGAATTGTTGTTGGTAAGATAAAAAAATTTGTTTTTTTGGGCATTGTAATTGCAACTATTATTCATGGGGCATTTAATACATTGGTATTTAACTTTCAGGAAATTAATTTTTTGGTGCCAACATTGTTTCTTATTGGCGTTTCCTTCTTTGTGTTTCGTGATTTTGAAAAACTGAAATAGATTACTATTCTGTGATATAATATTTGCATATGGAGTATTTTGAAGAAAAAGAAACACAACACGAACCTGAAGATATTTTTGTTGAGCTTGCGAAAGTAAAATCATCGCCAGCAAAAATTGTTATTGAAGAAGACACAAAATCGCCAGCAATGGACGAGCAGGCAGATGAGATTGAGGGACAACTCACGGTAGATGTATATCAAGACGAAGATGATATCGTTGTTCAATCAACGGTTGCGGGCGTTTCTCCAGATGATCTTGATATCCACATAACTCCTGAATCGGTAACAATAAAAGGATCTCGTGCAAAATCTCAGAAAATTGAAGACAAAGATTATTTCTATCAAGAATGTTTTTGGGGAAGATTTTCTCGTTCCGTCATCCTTCCGATGGAAGTAGATCCAGAGAAATCAACAGCAACGGTAAAAAACGGTGTATTAACTGTTAGGATGCCCCGTCTCAATCGACAAAAGGGAAAGAAAGTAAAAGTAAAATCTGACTAAGAAAAGCCCCGCATAACAATGCGGGGTATTTTTATCTCATACAAAGAGCGCCTTCACGAATCCACGAATATGCAACAGTGGCATCTTGGAATACAACAAGTTGTCGCACAAAATCCTTTTTTGGATTGTGGCGCGTGACATAATCGGTAAGTCGTAAAATATTGCCATGATAATCATATACACCACCACCCCATATGTGTCCGTGACAAAATTTTGCATTTTGTGCAAGCCACAATTTAATTGACGCAATTCCTAATCTTGATGGTGTAAACTCATTTCGTGTTCCATCTGGATTGCCAATAGGCCACGAAGTAATGTTATTCACTTTGTGTTTTAAAATGAGTGTATTTATAGCGTTTTGGTATATTTTTGAATTTTCTACACCACCTTTTCTTAGGAGAAGTGTACAACGAAGCCCAACTCCATGTTCTTGAATATTTGAAAATATGGTATCAAATTTCGGATATTCAAGAAGTCCATATGCGCGCGCTTGTTCTAACTCGTTTGTTGAGTGTATTGAGATTGCAATATTTGTGAGTCCAAGATTTTTCCAGATGGGAAGCCAAGCGTCAGAATATTGTTTGTTGCCAAACAATATTCCGTTGGTAAAAAGGTTTACATTTGGAAAATGTGCTCCTTGGTTTGCACATTTTTGATAAACTTCGAGCGCTTTTGTAATGGAATTTGGATCGCATGTTGGTTCTCCGCTGCTCGTAAGAGACAAGGACCATCCACCATATCGTGCCGAAAGCTTTATCGCGGCTTCATAATTTCTCCAATAAAGCTCGTTGTCGCTGGCCTGCGGGCGCAGATATTTTCCTGCACAAAACTCGCAATTGCCGTTACAGCTGCCCGTTCCAATAAGGGCAGAAACACTATAAATGTACTTGATACAAGCCATAACACACCTCAAATTGTTTATGTTCTACCCACATTTTATGTTGCCTAAAAATGATTAAAAGAGCTATATAATGTCTATTAATTAATCTTTTAGTATCAAAAATATCAATATAATGCTATATTATTATTTAATGAAGTGTATTTATTGTAACCAAGAAAAATCAGAAGTTATAAATTCGCGGGGAATAAAAGGTAACTCTATGGTGTGGCGTAGAAGGTCTTGTTTAAATTGTAAAAAAATTTTTACCACAAAAGAGTCTCCAATCGCAGACAATCTTTTTGTATTAAAGCGGAATGGATCGCGTCAACGTTTTATATATGAAAAAATTTTTACCTCCATTTTTAAAGTTATTAATACGGGGAAAAATCGAGATAGTGGTGATGATGCAAAACTAGCAAAAAAAATTTCCGAACATGTCATAGAAAAACTTTTTTCTATTTCAAATAATAGAGTTGTTAGTAGTAAATCAATAATTGAACTTGTTTACAAAGAATTAAAAAAAATAAACCTTTCGTTTGCGGATATATATATTGCATATTCAGACTATCGAATTGGAGTTGCTTTATCGTTTATTAAAAAATACTAAAAGTATTCTCTTAATTTAATACGCATCACAAGATACGATATAATGTATATATGGATCATCTGTTCACCTACGGAATACTTGCGAATCCAGTCGAATTAAAAAAAATAATTGGACGCGATGCGGCAGGTACGCCCGATAAATTGTTTGGTTATCAATATAAGGAAAATATGGTTCTTGCTGGAGAGAATTATTATCCAGGAATTGAAGAGTGTGCAGAATTATTTGTTGATGGGGTAGTGTATGATGTGTACCCAGAAGAACTTTCACTTATTGATCAATATGAGGGTGGTGTGTATGAACGAAAACGAGTGAGGCTTGATAGCAATCTTGATGCCTATGTTTATATTCCCGATCATATAGATTAGAAATCTTATAAAAATAATCATAGAAAATAAAAATCCCCTTTATTGGGGATTTTTATTTTAGTTAACTTATTCAGTAACTTTTTCTTCTGACTCTGCTTCAGCAGTTCCATGTTCTTGTACTGCGTCTGGATTTGATTCTGCACGAATATCAATTTTCCATCCAGTGAGCTTCACTGCTAGGCGAACATTTTGTCCTCCTTTTCCAATTGCGAGCGAGAGTTGATCGTCTGCTACGATAATTTTTGCCTCTCTTCGTTCTCCCACTTCTACGCGAACCGCTTTTGCAGGAGATATTGCATTTGCTAAGAATTTTTCTGGATCCTCTGACCACTCAATAATATCTATTTTCTCGTTTCCAAGTTCATTAGTAACTGCCATAACTCGAGTTCCGCGTTGTCCAACAGCCGATCCCACAGGATCAACACCCTCTTCCTTTGAATATACTGCTATTTTTGTTCTACTACCCCCTTCGCGTGCAACGCTCTTTATTTCTACTGTCCCATCAGCAATTTCTGGAACTTCAAGTTCAAATAATTTTTGGACAAATTTTGGGTGCGAACGCGAAAGAACTATTCCAGGGTGTCGTACATCGTTTTGCACGGCGAGCACAAGAAATCTCATGCGCTCTCCAGCTCGATAGTGTTCTCCAGGGATCGTTTCATTTCGAAACATAACTCCAATGGCTCTTCCCAAGTCAATAAACACATTTCCTCGATCAAAGCGTTGAATGATACCGCTTACAATCTCTCCTTCTTTATCTGCATACTCTTCGTGTACTGACGCACGCTCTGCATCTCTCAAACTTTGAAGTACCACTTGTTTTGCGGTTTGTGCGGCAATTCTTCCAAAATCCGAATGCGACTCAAGAGGAAATTCAAGCTCTTCCCCAACTATTGCATCCGGCTTTATCATCTTTGCTTCTTGAAGAAAAATGTGACGATCGGGGATATATCGAGGGAGAAGTCCTTCTTCCTCTTGTTCTTCCTCTTTGTGATGAAAGTGTCCGTGTTCTTTTTCTTCTTTTTTCTCTTCTTCTGGTACTTCTTCTACGATGCGCACTTCATTTGGATCAACCACTGTTTTTACTTGTACAAATGAAAGATCTCCATTTTTAATATCAAATGTTGCACGTATAACCTCAGATCGTTTTCGATATTCTTTTTTGTATGCGGCGGCAATAGCAGTCTCAATGGCGCTCATAACGCGCTCTGGTTGAAGACCCTTTTCTTTTGCAATCTGTTCGATTGCTGCGGCCATCTCTTTTATATTCATACTATTTAATTGTTTTTATTAGGTCCTTTTAAAAAATGGTCCGTCCTTTCGGGGGACGGTCACATCAACCTAACAAAAGAAGTGTAGCATATTTGTTTGTTTTGTGAATATTGACACATATTAATAAAGATTATATAATGTTTTTAACATTAATAGTTGAAGGAGGTAATTGAAAATCCCCAGATTTAATAGGGATTTTTTATAACGATATATGAGCTTGTGCAGTTATTTTTCTATTTTTTTTACGGAGGATACTTATATATGCGGACACGGCAATCATTGCACCATTGTCAGTATTAAATTCGAACGACGGGGCAAAAAAAGAACATCCAAGTTTTTCACTTTTTAATTTCAATGCTTCACGAAGTGCTGCACTTGATGCAACTCCACCAGAGAGAAGAATTGCTTTAGCTTTATATTGTTCCACCGCCTTCCCAACCTTATTAGAGAGTACATCAATGGCTGCTTGCTGGAATGATGCCGCAACATCATTTACATTTACATTTTTGTGATCACGTAAATAATATAAAACAGATGTTTTTAGTCCTGAAAAACTAAAATCAAAATTTTTGTCGTGAATCATGGGACGAGGGAATTCAATTGCATGTGGATTTCCCTCTTTTGCGTGTCGCTCAATTTCTGGTCCGCCAGGATAAGAAAAATTAAGCATGCGCGCAACCTTATCAAACGCTTCTCCTACAGCATCGTCTCGTGTTTCTCCAAGTTTTTTCCATTTTTCCATAGAGTCCATTTTAAGAAGTATGGTATGTCCGCCGCTTACCACAAGCGCAATTGCGGGGAAAGCTTTTTTAAGTGTTGAGCCCAGAATCTCAAATTTTGAATCTTTTTGTGGTTGTGAAAGCAAGAAACTAAAAAGATGTCCTTCCATATGATTTACTCCAATAAGTTTTATATTGGGATTTTTCTTTTTCCATTCTTTGTGAATTTTTTTTGCAAATTCTACTCCAGTCCATAAAGCTGGTTCGAGCCCGGGTCCAACAGTCACCGCAATTGCATCAAGTTTTTTCTTTCCAATTATTTCCTCAATTTCTTTGTAAAGAATTGGGAGATTAATTAAATGTTCTCGTTTTGCGAGGTTGGGTACGACACCACCGAATGGCGCGTGGATTTTTATTTGAGATGCAACAAGATGTTTTAGAATCTTAAACTTTGGCGCTTTAAGTTCGCCACTTGCTTCAATAAGTGCAAATGCTGTTTCGTCGCAGGATGTTTCAATAGATAAGATTCTCACCATTCTATTGTATTGATATTTCTTGTTTTTACAAACTTTGCATTTGTTGAAAAAAAATCAAACTCGGAGTAGTATGCTCGAGATATATGAAACGGTTTCATGAGATGATTATTGGTCTACTTTCTTGGGGAACACTCCTTGGACTTTTGTTTCTATCGTGGAAAGCCCCTTTTGTGGTTGCAATTTTCATTGTTCTCTATGATCTTTTCTGGTTTTTAAAAACAGTATATTTATTCCTTCATTTACGTTTTTCTTTTTCTCGCTTGAAAAGGAATATGGCGACCGATTGGATCGAAAAAATAAAAAAAGAAAATCTTTCATGGGAAAGAGTTCATCATCTCGTAGTACTCCCTCTTTATAAAGAATCATATGAGGTAATTTATGATGCGGTTGATAGTTTATCAAAGACAAATTTTCCCAAAGAAAAAATATTTGTTCTTTTGGCACCAGAACAACGCGGAGGAAGAGAAGAAGAAGCAGAACGGATTGCGAAAGAACTTGGACACCTTTTTAAAGGGATTCTTGTAGTTTCTCATCCATACGGAATTCCAGGGGAACTTCCTGGAAAGGGATCAAATGATGCATATGCCGTGCGGCGCGCAGTTCCCGAAATGATTATTCCTTCAGGTGTCCCCACTAAAGACATTCTTGTATCTGTATTTGATATCGACACTCGTCCTGGAAAAGAATATTTTGGGATACTTACTCATTCCTATCTTACTGCTCCACATCCTGATCATTCGAGTTATCAACCAATTCCAATTTTTACCAATAATGTCTATAAAGTTCCTGTTTTTGCCCGTCTTATTGGATTTAGTTCTACATTTTGGCAATTAATGCAGCAGGCCCGTCCTGAACAACTTGTTTCTTTCTCTTCTCATAGCATTCCGCTCCAAGCCCTTATAGATGTTGATTTTTGGAATGTGGGAATTGTAAATGAGGATTCTCATATATTTTTTCAATGTGTAAATTATTATAATGGCGATTGGCGCGCAGTTCCGCTTCTGTATCCTGTGTATATGGATTCGGTAGAGGGAGAGACAACAGTAAAAGCACTTAAAAATCTTTATAAACAACAAAGGCGTTGGGCATGGGGCATTGAAAATGTTTCATATGTATTTTCTGATTTTTGGAAAAATAAAAAACTCCCTTTTGGAAGAAAAATATTTTGGACGCTTGCGACCATTGATGGTTTTCATTCTTGGGCGACGAGTTCGTTTATTATTTTCTTTTTTGGGTTCCTCCCGAATGCGCTTGGAGGAGCGCTTTTTCACAGTACGGTTACCTCATACAATCTTCCTAAAATCACTGGATTTATTATTAACTTAAGTACGTTTGGTATTATTACCTCAGCATTTTTGAGTGTTCGATTACTTCCACCAAAACAGGAGGGGGGACACAAATGGTATGAGGCGCTTTATCAATTGTTGCAGTGGATTCTTATCCCAGTAACATTTATTTTCTTTAGCGCAATTCCCGCACTTGAGGCTCAAACACGCATGATTTTAGGGGGAAAATTTAAGCTTGGTTTTTGGGTAACGCCAAAGGCAGGACAGGAGGACAAAAATGATTCTTAAATAATAGGAGTTTGAGAATCACCCACTTCTCGGATATTATGAGTGTGTATGCGCATTGCAATTCAGGCAACGTGGACAGCGCGTGGTGGTATTGAAACATTTACCTATCAATTGATGAAGGGGTTTTCAAAAAAACACGAGGTGTTCTTTTTTGTTTCATATTGGGGAGATAAGAATATTTATGAGTTGCCAAAGAATATTCATATTATTGAAATTCCAGTTGTTCCTCAAAAAAGGGATAAAGAGAAGATTAAGAGCATTCTTTTAGAAAACAAGATTCAGATAATTCATGTAAATAATACTGATGCGGTAAGTATGGCCATCCTAAAAATTGGAAAAAAACTAAAAATTCCTACAATTATTTCAAATCATCAGGTACCAGAATATGGGGTATATCATTGGGATTCTGTCAGCAAGGTTCCAAAAATTCAAAACATAAAAACCATAATTCGGAATTTTATTTGGAAACGAGCTCTGGTTTTTATTGATTCGCGGGCAAGCCTTGTTGTTGTTCCGAGTTTATTTTTAAAAAATAAACTTATCTCGTATGGAGTAAGAAAAAAAATAGAGGTTATATCATGTGGGGTTGATACAACATTATTTTCGCCAAAGCCAGTTGGAATAGTTCCAAAAAATTTTTACAAATCTGAGAATACTATATTGTATGTAGGTCGCCTTGATTTTGGAAAACGTATTGATGTCTTGATTCGTGCATATTTCGAAATTACAAAAAAACATAACAATGTAGGATTAGTACTATGCGGTCAGGATAGTGGTGCCTTAAGCGCGCTTCAGGAATTAATAAGTTTTTTGAAAATAAATGATAGGGTTTCCATTCTTTCACCTTTGCCCGCCCAATCTCAGGAACTGATTGATTGTTATCAATATGCAACATTGTTTGTTTTGCCGTCAGAAATGGAAACACAAGGAATCGTGGTCCTTGAAGCGATGGCGTGTGGACTTCCTATTGTTGCCGCAAGTACTAGTGCACTTCCTGAATTAATAAAACCTGGAGAAAACGGATTTTTATTTAAAAGTGGAGATGTTGAAGATTGTACAAAATACATTGAAGCCATCTTGTCAGATAGTAATCAAGCAAGCAGGTTTGGTGTTCGAAGTAGAGAGCTAATAATGGATCATGATATAGAAAAGGTAACGATACGATTTTTAGAAGTATACGAAAGTTTTATACAATGAAAGATTTTGTGACAAATGCATACACGCTTCGCGTAGTACCATCGCGGGATTTTGATAAAACCGCACATTTATTTACTGAGGATTTTGGAAAGATAGAGGTACGAGTGGTAAGTGGGCGTAAAATACTTTCTAAATTTTCTCCTCATCTTGAACCAATGCAACGCGTTTCGATTCGTCTTGCGAAACGAAGTGGATTTACATTAACTGATGTATTAAGCAATGATATATGTAATAAAGCAAAAAAAGATACACAACTTTGGAGCTTGGCATTGAAGTCATTTTCTCTTATTCACGCGTTAGCACCCAGAGAAGTGAAAGATGAAAGACTTTGGAACGTTTTAGAAGAAATGAATAAAACAGGAACAATAAACCCTAAAGAAGTTTTATCTTGTCTTGGATATGACGCACATCACGCGATATGTGATATTTGTGGCGCGCAATCCATTGCAGGGTTTGATATATATACGCAATTATTTTTATGTGTTGAGTGTTCCAATAAGACTCAAGAATCTCGTATCGTGATATTATAAATATATGTCACTTGACCAGTTAGAGAGAGAATTATCAGAAAAAACAAATGAAGAAATTATAAAAAAGAAGAAACCATTTTTGAAGTGGATTCTTATATTTTTTATAACTTGTTTTCTTCTTATTATTCTCGGTGGTGGATTTTTGATTTGGACATTACTTTTTAAGGAATCAAGTGCAGTTTCACTTTCATTACAGGTTGATAAAAATATTATGCGAGGGATCCCATTTGAAGTTGTAGCCGCTATTTCAAATGAACAGGACATTGCAATTTCTGATGCAAAACTTTCTCTTACATTGCCCGATGGAGTTCGAGAGACAAATACTGGTGGAACAATTATTTCTGAACCTGTTGGAACTATTCAAGGAGGAACCTCAGTTAAGAGAACGTTTTCGCTGATTTCTGTAAATGAAAAAGGAATTTCAAAAAATATTGAAGGACGCATTTCTTATACGGGTGGAAATAATAATCGATTTGAACCAAGTCCAACTATTCAAGCGGTTGAGACAAATGGAGAGCCGCTCTCTGTCGCTGTGGCGCTTCCTGATACGATCATTCGCGGGGCACCGTTTTCATTTGAGATACAATATGCAAATCAAGCAAATACTGAAGTAAACGATGTGTGGATTATTGCTGAGTATCCCAATACATTTCATTTTGACCACGCCTCAATCGATCCTGATTCGTTAAATAATAAATGGAAAATTTCTTCACTAAAAAAAGGAATGGTAGAAAGTATTGAAGTATTTGGAACATATGAGGGAGACGAATCAACACCACTTACCATTCCTGCTTCGATCGCTATTCCCTTGGGCGATAGAGATTTTGTAATTGCATCATCGAAATCGTCAAAGGAAGCACAGCCATCTCCTGTTTTGCTTGATGTGTCAGTAAATGGTGCAAAAGAATATATTGCAAAATTAGGGGACACACTGACATACACAATACAGTATGAAAATAGAACAGGAATTGCATTAAAAAATGTTGTTGTTACTCTTTCATTCTCTGGAGAGATGGCAAACATAAATTCTCTTTCTGGGGTTGGAGGAATTATTGATAAACGAAATCGAAATATTGAGTGGAGCTCGATAAAAGTTCCAGAACTTGCTCTTGTTGGTGCTGGAACAAAGGGGGAGCTTTCTGCAACAATAAAATTACAAGATGTGTTTCCTGTTAAAAAAGCGAGTGATAAGAATTTTTCAATTATTGCGCGCACAAAGTTTGAATCACCCTCAGTTCCGACGTATGTGAGTGCGTTGAAAACTTCTGCATCGGCAAGCGTTGAATCAAAAATTGGCGGATCGCTTGGTGTTGCATCAGAAATTCGTTATCGCGATCCTGATTCGGGAATTGCAAACAATGGTCCGTTTCCCCCAAGGGTTGGACAGGGAACCGAATACACCATTCACTGGATTCTTGAGACAGGAGCAACTGATATTAATAATGTTGAAATCACTTCACAACTTGAAGATGGAGTTGTATTCACTGGTTTTTCAAAATCAAACATAGAGACAAAGCCAGAATATAATTCGACAACCAACCTTATTAAGTGGAAGATTCCACGCATTCCATCAGGACGAGGGATGATTAGTGATATACTTGAAGCAACATTTCAGGTTCGTGCAACGCCACGTATAGATCAAGTAAAGCAATATATGCCGATTATGAAAGAAACTGTTGTGACTGGTATTGATGAATTCACTGGATTGGAACTTTCTGCGCGCGATGTAGCACTTTCCACATCACTTCCTGATGACGAAACGGTTGGTGCAGAGGGGGGGAGAGTTGTGCAATAAAATATATTTAAAAAAACTGCAGAAATGCGGTTTTTTATTTATACTAGACCCTAATCGTTAAACAATTTATACTATCCCCATGGATATTTTTGAGAAAATTGCATCACTTGCAAAGCGACGCGGTTTTATCTATCAAGGATCTGATATTTATGGGGGACTTGCGGGCACGTGGGATTACGGACCGCTTGGTGTTGAGTTAAAACGAAATCTCAAAAATGAATATTGGAAAACTATGGTGCAGATGCGTGACGACGTGGTTGGTGTGGATGCGGCAATTGTGATGAATCCAAAAGTATGGGAGGCATCGGGACACACTGAATCATTTGCTGATCCGCTTTCAGAATGTAAAAAGTGTCATCATCGTTTTCGAGCAGACAAAATTATTCCAGAAGAAATTTTAAATTCGACAAATTTTGATATTGCTCAATATAAATGTCCCGATTGTGGAGGTGAGCTCACCGAGCCAAAACGGTTTAGTACACTTGTTGAAACGTATTTAGGTGTTATTGAGGGAGAAAAATTAAAAACGTATCTTCGTGGAGAAATTACACAAGGTGTACATGTAAATTTTAAAAATGTTTTATCATCTTCACGAGTAAAATTACCGTTTGGTATTGCACAGATTGGAAAAGCATTCCGTAATGAAATTACTCCAGGCGATTTTACATTTCGTTCCCGTGAGTTTGAGCAAATGGAATTACAATTTTATGTAAAACCAGACGATGAAGAATCAATGAAGTGGTTTGAATACTGGAAAGACGCACGTAAAAAGTGGTATTTGTCGCTTGGTATGCGTGAAGAAAACCTGCAGTTTAAAGAACACGTGAAATTGGCACATTATGCAAAGGCTGCGTTTGATATCGAATATAGAACACGCGACGAATGGTGGGAGATGGAGGGAATTCACCATCGTGGTACATGGGATCTTTCTCGCCACGAACAATACTCGAAACAAGATATGACGTATTTTGATGAAGAAACTAAAGAACGATATACGCCAATGGTCATTGAAACATCGGGTGGTGTTGATCGAGCAACCCTTTTCTTTTTAATGGATGCATATCGTGAGGAAGAAATAAAAGAAGGAGATACGCGCACCGTGTTAAAACTTCATCCAAAACTTGCACCATATAAAGCAGCGGTTTTTCCACTACTTGCCAACAAACCAGAATTAGTAGAAAAAGCTCGAGGAATTTATAAATCGCTTCGGAGTGAATGGATGATTGCCTGGGATGAACGGGGGAATATTGGAAAAAGATATCGAACACAAGATGAAATTGGAACCCCCTATTGTTTTACAGTTGATTTTGAAATATTAGAGAATGATACAGTAACGGTTCGTGATCGGGATACAATGACACAAGAACGAATAAAAATTTCAGAAATTCACGATTTTATAAAAAATAAATTGCAGTAAGTAATTAGTGCCGCTTATTTCATCTCCGTTCATTGTGAATAGAAATGTAGTTCCTATTTTATAGCCACTTAGCATAAAAAATTCCCCACCTTAATTGGTGGGGGTTTTTAGTTATTTTTTTTGATAATGAGGGTACCAATATTCAATATCGGCATGTCCGAGCCCCCATTGAGGGTTTTTTAGTATGGTCGCAACGATATCATCTTTCTTTTTTCCAAGTTTTGCAAACGTCGAAAGAATTGCGCTTTGTTCAACTGGTCGGTTCGATTTATAATTTATATCACCACAGAGGATTTTAATGAGTATTTCAGGATGTTGTTGTGCTGTTTCAAGAAGACGTAAAGATTTTCCATTAACTTCAATATGTATGCGTTTTTCGTCTTTAATCTTCTTGATTAATTCATCGCCTCTCTTCTTCTGTTTCTCAAGCTCTTCTTGTTCTTTTTGAATTCGTTCTTCTTTCTTTTTCAGTAACTTGCTCGCTTTTTCCGAAACATTTGGATACATCACTCCATACATACCGATGATTGAGCGATTGTCGAGTATGAAAGGAGGTGTCTCAAGGAAGTATGCATATGCCATAGCCTTCACTTCATCTTGTTCCTTGTCTGAATGCATAACTTCAATAAGTATTTCTTCCGCCCTTATTTTTTCCTGATAGTTTTTATCAGTGACGAATATATTTCCAATAAAATCAAGAATTTCTGTCTTTTGTTTTGAATTTCCATTAGAAAATAATGAGAATAACTTTGCTGTTCCACCATCTTTAAATAATTTCACAAGCCATGAGTCTGCTTTTGTTCGTGCGGCAATCTTACTTACCTTATATGCCATTAAAATATTGAATGGTTCGCGCATTATTACTTTCTCAATTCTTTCGTACGCATCCTTGTGAATTAGGTCATACTGTGAAAGATAAAGAAGTGCAAAAAATTGTCCTAGAGGATCATTGGTGTTACAAAACATGCGGTACAATTCTATTTCTCCTACACGATTGTCATTTGTGATAACCTCTCCGCGCCTTCCATAGAGCTCATACACCTCTCCAGCCTCACTCGAGGCATCAGCTATTGCTATGTAGAGAATCGAACCAAAAATTTCTCCAACGTCATTAAGAGTATAATTTACTTCTATTAACTTCTTTTCCATTTTTGTCCCTCTTATTTTTGTAAATATCTACAAATATAATACGTTTTTTTGTAATATATGTCAAATAAAAAGGATAAAATCTAGACCTACAATAGTAATTCTTATACACTATTGGTATGTTACAAAACATTGTTCAGAAAAAATTATCAAATGGAATTCGACTAGTACTCGTTCCCCAAAAAGAAAGTATGGCAACCACAATTGTTGTTCTTGTTGAAGCGGGTTCAAAATATGAAACAAAAAATACAAACGGAGTTTCTCACTTTCTTGAACACATGTGCTTTAAAGGAACCAAAAAACGTCCTAAGCCAACTCTCATTTTTCAAGAATTAGAAAAATTAGGTGCCGAATATAATGCGTTTACTGTTGAAGAATATACTGGTTATTATACGAAGATAAAAAATGATTCATTTTTTGATGCGCTCGATATTATTACTGATATATATTTAAACTCGACAATTAACGCAGAAGAGTTAGAGAAAGAACGTGGGGTTATTATTGAAGAAATAAATATGTATGAGGACATGCCTCCACAAAAAGTCCCAGAAGTTTTTATGAGTTTGTTGTATGGTAATCAACCTGCGGGCTGGCCAATAAGTGGAGGAAAGGAGAATGTGCAGAAAATAAAGAGAGAAGATTTAATTTCTTATAGAAGAGAACACTACGTTTCAACAGCTACTACTATTGTAATAGCAGGTGGAGCGAATATGAAGAATATAGAAAAGAAACTTGAGCAGGTATTTGGTAGTATGAAACGCGAGAAGAAGATTGAAAAAAATCCTATTCGTGAATTACAAGGAAAACCAAAAGAACTCATTATATTCAAAGAAGCAGATCAAGCACATTTTATGATGGGATTTCGTGCATTTGATATGTATGATAAGCGACGATACACGCTTCAAGTTCTTACAGATATATTGGGCGGAGGCATGGCGTCTCGATTGTCCGTGCGAGTCCGAGAAGAATTGGGTGCTGCATATTATGTGGGCGCATTTCCAAATTTGTTTACCGATCATGGATATGTTGCAATGTCCGCAGGCGTTGGACTCGAAAGGTTGCGTACAGTTATTTCCGCATCATTAGAAGAATTTGATCGAATGAAAAAAGAATTAGTGACCAAAGAAGAATTAGAACGCGCAAAAGAACACCTTATAGGAAATTTTTATCTATCTATAGAGACATCAGATCAATTGGGTATGTTTTATGGTATGCAGGCACTTATGAAAACGGGAATGCATTCTCCAGAAGATTTAGCAAAGAAAATTCGAAGTGTAAAAGCGAGTGATATCCAAAAACTTGCGCGAGAATTGTTTGTGAATAAGTCGCTCAACCTCGCGCTTGTTGGTCCGTATAAGGACATGACATTTGGTGATATACTAAAGATATAATGTCGGATACAAGAAAATTAGAGATTGGATGGGGGACAATGTGGCGAATTGCTGCATTTCTTGCAATTATTTATTTGATTATTGTCGCGCGTTCTGCGGTTGCGGTGTTTCTTATTTCCGCGGTTATTTCTTTGGGTCTTGACCCTTTTGTTTCTTTTCTTGAACGAATCAAGATTCCAAGAATTCTTGGTACATTTGTTGTATTTGTCTTTGGATTAATAATTCTTGCAACGGCAGCATATTTTATCATTCCCATTCTTTTGAGTGAACTCCAAAACTTTTTCTCATATTTTGGCACTGTTGCTTATTCTTTACTTGGTTTAAAAATTCCTTCCATTCCTTTTGAATCATTCAGTCAACATTGGCAGGAGGCATTGGGTGCGATTGGTGCAACGGGAGCCACAATTGGTTCCGCGGTTGGCTCAATCTTTTTTCAGGGATTTCTTGTTGTGGCAACCATTGTTTCTTCTTTTTATCTTACGTTTGATCACACAATAATCGAGCGAGTTGTTAAAGCGCTTGTTCCCGACACACAGGAACGAGGTGCGTTGCAATTATTAAGCAATTTTAAAAAGAGAATTCGAAAATGGTTTTCCGCACAATTATTGTTATGTCTCATTATGGGAGTGATTGTTGGAGGGGGAATGTGGATATTGGGCGTGCCGTATGCATTAGTAATTGGAATCCTTGCGGGGATTTTTGAGCTCGTACCAATGATTGGGCCGGTTATCGTCGGCGCTGCTGCATTTCTCATAGCGGTGTCATCGTCATTTTCTCTTGGTATTTATGCAATCATATTTTTTATGATTATCCAACAACTTGAGAATCACGTGTTGATCCCGTTAGTAATGGGAAAGGCGATGCGAGTTCACCCACTTATGGTTATTCTTTCGATTCTTGCGGGTGGGCAGATTGCGGGTTTCGTAGGAATACTTCTTGCGGTTCCTATTGCCGTCATAACTGAAGAAGTGGTAACCTACTTGGGAGAAAAACGAAAATCTTCGGAGGCATAAAGATGTACTATGTGCGCTCCGATTTTCGAAGCGTTTTCAATTATTTTTTACTATGCAAGAGAAAAAACATTTTTATATAACAACAACGTTGCCATATGTGAATGCAAAACCACATATGGGACACGCACTTGAATTTGTGCAAGCGGATGTAATTGCGCGTTATCAAAAACTTCTTGGAAATGATGTTTTCTTTAATACGGGCACCGATGAACATGGACAAAAAATTTATGATAAAGCAAAAGAAGCAAATTTGGATCCACAAACCTATGCAGATGAGTATGCTGAGAAATTCAAAGTTATTCTCGAAAAACTCAATATACTAAAAGATATCCATTTTATCCGGACTACTGACCCACATCACAAACAAGCAGCTCAATATTTTTGGAATCTTTGTAAAGAAAAAGGAGATATATATAAAAAAATATATAAAGTAAAGTATTGTGTTGGGTGTGAACTTGAAAAAACAGATTCAGAACTTCAAGATGGAGTCTGTCCAGATCATCCAAATCTTGTATTAGAAGACAGAGAAGAGGAGAACTATTTTTTCCGTTTTTCAAATTATGAAAAAGCGCTCAATGATTTTTTTGAAGAGAATCCGACATTTGTTGTTCCCGATTTTCGGTTTAATGAAATAAAAAGTTTTATAAAAAATGGACTTGCGGATTTTAGTGTTTCTCGTTTGAAATCAAAAATGCCGTGGGGTATTCCTGTTCCTGACGATGATACACAGGTGATGTATGTGTGGTTTGATGCGCTTATTAATTATATTTCGACATTGGGTTGGCCAGAAAATAAAGTTCAATTTGAACAATTTTGGGGGACAAAAGAAAAAAGGAATGCAGTACAAATTGCAGGAAAGGATAATTTACGGCAACAATCAGCGATGTGGCAGGCAATGCTTATGTCTGCCGGGGTTCCAACATCAGAACAGGTCATCATTCATGGATTTATTGTGAGTGGAGGTCAAAAAATGGCAAAGTCGCTGGGGAATGTGATAGACCCATACGAAGTGGTGGAAAAATTTGGAACTGATGGTTTGCGATATTGGCTCACGAGAGAAATGAATACATTTGAGGATGGAGATTTTACTAATGAAAAATGTTTAGAAAGTTATACCAGCGGACTTTCAAATGGACTTGGCAATTTAGTGAGTCGGACAATGAAGATGGCACAAAATGCAGGACTCGATATTCAAAGAGAAATTTCATTACACGATGAGGGATTTTATGTTTATCGCGAATTACTTGATAGATATGAAATAAAAAAAGCAGCCGAAGAAATTTGGATTCGGATCGGAGCGTGTGACAAACGAATTCAGGAAACAGAACCATTTAAATTAATAAAAACAGACGAAGTAAAAGCAAAAGAAATACTTACTGAACTTGTTAATGAAATTTGGAACATAGAATTAATGCTCAGACCGTTTCTTCCAGAAACAGCAGAAAAAATCTTGAAGATTCTAAAAAATCCCAAAGATCCTATTACCCCACTTTTTCCAAGAATTGAAAAATAATAAAAACCCGATCAATACGATCGGGTTTTGTATATATTATTATTTTCTATAGGCGAGATTCCATAATTTTAGCAATTTGTTTATAAAGCGTGCCTACTGATCGATTGTTAAGAATTTTATAGTTAGCATCACTGATGAGTTTTAGGGTGTTTTTTTCCGTGTCCCTATTCTCCTCTTCTCTGAATTTTGCGAGTGTGAGATTTTCCTCTCCCGCTTTTTCTTTCCTTTTTTTAATACGATTGAAACGGGTGCGCTCGGATGCGGTGACACCAATAAGAATAGAATTAGGAAGTTTATTAAATTCTTTCACATCATCGGGATAACGGATTCCATTCCAAATCACGATGTTTTCTTTTTGTTTTTTCATGCGTCCTACCATTGCACGACTGATTGTTTTTGCTCCGAATGTATTTCGTACAGCGACCGGAAGTTTTTGAAGATATGCTCGTTTTGTTGGATTTAGGTTAAGAATTTTCAATATTTCTCCTAACATATCAGAACTTCGAAGTGCTTTAGCGTTATAAAACACTTCAAGATATCGTGCTACAGTATCTTTTCCTGCGCCGATTTGGGCAACAATGCCGATGTACAATTTTTTCTTTTTCATGGCCATCTCCTTATTAGTAAAAAACTAGCTCTATGGTACAATTTCGTTACCATGAACGCAAGTGAGTTTGATAAAAAACACATAGATGCACACGCACACCTTCAGTTTAAAGATTTTGACATTGATAGAGACGAGGTTATTTTGCGTGCGCAGAATGAAGGAATTTTCATTATTAATGCAGGGAGCAACGCAGAGGATTCTCGTGATGCAGTAAATCTTGCTGAAACATACAAGGGAAGCGTTTTTGCGTGCGTTGGACTTCACCCAGGAAATACTCATATTTCTCAATATGAAGAGAGTAAGGTAGAGGAGTTTAATTATGAATATTATAAGAAACTTGCGCAATCTGATTCGGTGGTCGGAATTGGTGAGTGTGGGCTCGATTATTTTCGTTTAGAAGGGAATATTGAAGAGATAAAACAAAAACAAAAAGAGATTTTTGTTAAACAAATTGAACTTGCGGGCGAACTAAAAAAACCTTTAGTTATTCATTGTCGTGATGCATACGCCGATGTTGCAGAGATAATACAAAATCACACAGAGAAAATTGCAGTTTCTCCGCTTATGCATTTTTTTGTGGGAAATATAGATGAAGCAAAAATATTTCTTGATCTTGGATTTTATTTCACATTTGGTGGTGTTATTACATTTCCTCCTAAAAAAAATATGCCGAATGTTTATGAAGAGGTAATTCGCTTCATTCCATTGGAGCGAATACTCACAGAAACGGACTCACCAGATGTTGCGCCAGTGCCATATAGGGGCAAACGGAATGAATCTTTATATGTATTAGAAGTTGAGAAAAAAATTGCAGAAATAAAAGGAATTTCACAAGAAGAAGTTTCGCGACAAGTAATAAAAAACGCAAAAACATTGTTTGGTATATAAAAATCCCCGCGTGTGCGGGGCTTTTAATAATATGCCTTTCAAGTTCATGGCGTATCGCATCTCACGCGCGATTGAGATCGAATCCGGCAATATTACCTTACTAAGCAATTCAAATGTGAGAGATGTTTGTGTTGTATTTAAATATATAATGCAACACATTCACCGATAACCGAGCCGAGGCTCGTCGTGTGGCTCTTTATAATTTCGGCGCACTGTACCTATCTAGGCTTAGCACAGCAATGTGAGTAATGTAGCCACTCAATATTTCAAAGAACATTTCTAAAACGGATTTTTATGATAGTCTAATGTATTTAATTTGTACAGATTTGCTTTTAATGTATTAGCCAGCTAAAGTGGAGAAAGAATATTAACTAGAAAGGAGGTTTCATATGAAACCAAATATAAAAGCGGTAATCTATGATTTAGATGGCACATTATTGAATTCTGGAAGAGAGGGTTATCGACGCCTAATCGCACTAGGAAGACAATTTAATATTGAGATTACTAATGAGGTTGAAAAACAACTTCATCTGAATTGGGGTCTTGATCCTGAAAATCTCATTATGAAAGGATTTAGTGTGTCTCTTACTATCGCTCAGGAAATTCATAATGCATGGGGCGCTTGGGATAAAAATGATCCCATTCCTCTTGTTGAGGGGGTTCCTGAAATGTTACAGAAGAATATTTTAGATAAGAGAATTGCAAACTTTGTTTTTACGTCTCGAAAAACAAAAAGTGCACGAAATGTATTGAAAAGTTTTTCTATAGCACATTTATTTGAAGAGGTAGTAGGGACGACTGGCGGTGTTTTAGTGCGGAAAACAAAGCTGAAAAAGCCGAATCCAAAAGCATTAAAAAATTTGTTAGTCTTTATTAATGATTATTATGGTATCTCCCGTGACAATATTGCATACGTTGGTGATGAGATTTTTGACATCAAGTGTGGTATGGGCGCTGGGCTTCTCACATATGGCGTTACTTCTGGTTTAAAAACCAAAGAGGAACTGCACGCCGCTGGTGCGCCACTTGAAATGATCTATCCCACCGTTACTCATATTGAGTTTTAATACTGGTCCCGCTGTGAAGCGGGATTTTATTTTCTGTAATTTAGCATTACAATTGAATTAATTGCTTATATAGTATGAAAAAATACGATTTTCAGAAGATTGAGAAAAAGTGGCAAAAAGAGTGGGAAATTAAAAAACTCTACAAAGCGAAGGATTTTAATATAAAAAAGAAATGGTATTCTTTGGTTGAATTTCCGTACCCCTCGGGGCAGGGGTTGCACGTGGGTCACGTGCGAAGCTATACAGCGCTTGATGTACTTTCAAGAAAGCGGAGAATGGAGGGATATAACGTTCTTTATCCTATTGGTTGGGATGCGTTTGGACTTCCCACAGAAAATTATGCAGTAAAAACGGGAATTCACCCTATTAAAGTTACCAAGCAAAATACCGATACATTCCGAAGGCAATTAAAGGCAATGGGATTTTCGTTTGATTGGGAACGTGAAGTTAACACAACCGATCCAGAATATTACAAATGGACTCAGTGGATTTTTCTTCAATTTTTTAAACACGACCTTGCCTATAAAACGGTTACAAAAATAAATTGGTGTCCAAGTTGTAAGATTGGTCTCGCAAATGAAGAAGTTATCTCTGGTCAATGTGAGCGATGTGGAACCGGCGTTGAGGAAAAAGAAAAAGAGCAGTGGATGCTCAAGATTACTGCATATGCAGATAAACTTTTGAAGGGGCTTGAGACTGTCGATTATCTCCCTGAAATAAAAAGACAACAAGAAAATTGGATTGGAAAATCAGAAGGTTCTGAAATTGATTTTAAAATCGCAAATACTAATGAAATATTAAAAGTTTTCACCACACGACCTGACACATTGTTTGGTGCGACATATATGGTTGTTTCTCCAGAGCACGAGATTATTTCAAAATTAAAAAATAAAATTTTGAACATACAAGATGTTGAGCGCTATGCGCTTGAAGCAAAGAAAAAAACAGAAGAAGAAAGAGCTGAAAATAAAGAAAAGACCGGAGTAGAAATAAGGGGAATAAAAGCTATTAACCCTGTTAACAAAAAAGAAATTCCGATATTTGCAGCGGATTACGTGCTTTCTGGATATGGAACGGGAGCAATTATGGCGGTGCCAGCACACGATACTCGAGATTTTGAATTTGCAAAGAAATTTAAACTTCCCGTTATTATTGTTATTTCAAACGGAAAAGGCGATGAAGTACTTTCCGAGCCATATGAAGGAGATGGAATACTTGTAAATTCAGGGTCGTGTAACGGGATGACTATTGCAGAAGCAAAGAATGAGATAACAAAGCGGGTTAATGGAGTAAAAAAAATTCAGTATCATTTGCGCGATTGGGTGTTTTCGCGTCAAAGATATTGGGGGGAACCAATCCCTGTAGTGAAGTGTGAAAAATGTGGATATGTTGCAGTTCCTGAAAAATATCTTCCTGTTAAGCTCCCAAATATAAAGGATTATAAACCGCGCGATGATGGTGAATCACCGCTTGCTTCGGTTGAATCATGGGTCAAAACAAAGTGTCCAACATGTGGTGGTCCTGCACGACGAGAAACAGATGTAATGCCAAATTGGGCGGGATCTTCATGGTATTTTTTGAGATATATCGATCCAAAAAATAAAAAAACATTTGCTGATGCAAAAAAAATAAAATACTGGATGCAGGTCGATTGGTATAACGGCGGAATGGAGCATGTTACATTGCATCTTTTATACTCAAGATTTTGGAATCAGTTTCTTTATGATATCGGTGTGGTGCCAACATTCGAGCCGTATAAAAAACGAACTGCACACGGTATGGTGTTAGGAGAAGGAGGAGTAAAGATGTCGAAGTCGCGGGGTAATGTTATTAATCCAGATGATGTAATAAAAGCATATGGTGCGGACACACTTCGATTGTATGAAATGTTTATGGGTCCGTTTAACCAGTCCATTTCGTGGGACTCAAAAAGCATTGAAGGTGTCTGGAGATTTTTAAATCGTGTATGGGCCATTGCGCAGGAGAAGAAATTTGGAAAAATCTGTGATCCAAAGATAGAACAAATAATTGAAAAAACAGTAAAAAAAGTTGGGGATGATATAGAAAAAATGGCATATAACACTGCTATTAGTTCAATGATGATTTGTATTAATGAGTGTCAATCTGCAGATATGATTTCACGCAAAGCGTGGGAAAAGTTTTTGAAGATTCTTGCTCCATTTGCTCCTCATGCAGCTGAAGAGCTGTGGTATTCACTTGGAAACAAAAAAACAATTCATATTTCATCATGGCCAGAATTTGATCCAAATAAAATTATCGAAGAAACATTTATGCTTGTGGTGCAGGTCAATGGAAAGACACGAGCAACTATAGAAATGAACAGAGGAGCGAGCGAGCGTGAAGCAAAAGATATCGCCCTAAAACATGAGAGTGTTTCTAGGTTTACTACTGGCAGCACAATTAAAAAGGTTGTTTATGTCCCTAATCGACTTATAAATTTTGTAATATAATTATTCTATGAAGAATATTCTCATTATTCTCTTTGTTCTTGGGTTGGTGTTGTTTGGGGCCTCACAAATCTTTTCTGGAAAATCAAAACCAGGAGGGATCGGTTCATTTTTTCAGCCTGGTTTTTTGGATGTAACAGGAACCGATGTTGGGCAAAAACCAGTTTCGATTGGTTCGACCTCATCAAGTGGTAACACAACAACCGAAACAAAAAAGGATGAAAAACCAAAAGTTGAGCCACCTCTTGGATATGTTGAATCACAACTTTCTCCATTTTATAAACAAATTCGTATAACAGGAGTGAATCCACCAGATTATTTTGGTGATTATAATTCTGAGTTTACTCTTTCGACGGATAATTTAACTGGCTCGGCAAATATTACTGGTTGGACCATTCGTGCAAATCTTGGTGGAACAATAGAAGTTCCTCGAGCAGTTTCGGAATATGCTCCTTATGGATTAAATCCAGAAGGAGATATTATATTACGTTCAGGAGAGTATATGAGGGCGTATTCGTGGAAGAGTGCAATTGGAAAAAACTTTCGTCTCAATAAATGTACTGGTTTCTTAAATCAAATGTACACATTTTCTCCGTCGCTCCCTGAGGAGTGTCCATCAATTGCGCAAGACAAACGTATTATTACATTCACTGGTGCTTGTCAGGATTTTCTCCGATCGCTTCCGTCATGCAAACTTCCATCGCCAAATGATCTAAATAGATATACTGGCTCCAACGATATTGAGTGTAGAAAAATTGCAGATCAATATACATATGGAAATTGTTATGATACCAACAGAACTAAATCAGACTTCTTTTCTCGTGAATGGCGTGTGTGGCTGAATGGAGCGATGCGATTTGATCCAAAACATGATCGATTAATTCTTTTTGATAAACAGGGATTGGTGGTTGATGAGTATGTATATTAAATAGTAATAATAAAAAACCTCCACATATGGAGGTTTTTTATTATTTTCTTTCTTCAAGTTTTACCCGTCTTTCAAGTTCTACACCATTTCGAAGTACCGCAAGAGAAACCTCATCTCCAACATTATGTGTTTCTAAAAAATCTTGTATCCCTCGTGTTTCGGTAATAGGAATTCCGTTCCATGTTAATAATATGTCGTTTTCTTTTATGCCAGCTTTGTCTGCCGGACTTCCTGGCGCAACCGCAGTATCTATAGTATGTTCTTTTGTTATAAATGCCCCATAGTCTACTGGCATTTTTAATTTTTCTTTCATTGTTTTGTTGAGAATGAGGTATCGGATGCCAAATAAAGGACGACGTATTTTCCCATATTTTCTCAAATCTTTTAAGTCACGCTTTGCCACGTTTATTGGAATGGCAAAGCTTATATTTTCTGCTGATGCAACAACTGCCGCATTGATGCCGATTACTCGCCCATATATGTTTACGAGTGGCCCACCAGAATTTCCAGGATTGATTGCGGCGTCTGTCTGTATGAGTCCTCGCATTTCTTGAACGGGTGATCCCTCCCCCTCTCGAGCGGACACAGCTCGAGAAAGACCAGATACAATTCCTGAAGAAACTGTGTCCTTAAAAAGTCCAAGGGCATTTCCGAATGCAAGGACCGTTTGACCTAATTCTACTTTTGAAGAATCACCAAGCTTTAACACCGGAAGTCGTCTTGCGGGATTTATTTTTAGAATTGCGATATCGTCCACTGGATCTTTTGCGAGTAATTCTGCTTCATATGTTCGGTTATCGTGTGTAGTTATAAAATAAAGCACATTTGTTTCTTCGATAACGTGACGATTGGTGAGAATGATTCCTGAAGCTTCTACAATAAAACCACTTCCACCCCCAACTTCAACAAGTCCATGTTCATCAATCTTGTCCTCGGGAATTTCTACACGAGATTTTGTGTGTTCAAGTTTTTGCTCTTCGCGCAATTGTTCCTCGACAAAATCTTTTGATTTTTTGAGTGCAATAGAAACAACAGAAGGCATAACCTTCTTTACCGTCTTTGTTGTTTGATTTCGTTCGTTCCACATTCTCTTTTCATTGTATCAAACATGGAATGTGAAATACATTTTAAAAAAATGATAAAAATAGACAAATGAAGAATGCACAAATCCTTGGGAGTTGAACCGTCTGTTAGAGCTCTTAATTTTTAACATACGCGTAAATAATATCTTTTTTCCTTTTGCCATTAATTTCATGCTTATTGCGGTATCATCTCCCCAAAACGCAATTATTGGAAACTCTCCGATTTCTGTAATAGCCGTTCTTTTTACGGCAAAATTTCCACCCATCATCGTGCACACTTTTTTTCTAAAGCAAAAACTCATAATTGGACCAACAATTTCAAATCCATAATCATAGATGATTATGGAGAGAATTCTTTGTATGCCCGTAAATCCGTAGTCATATGGTCCAGAAATTGCATCAATTGAATTGCTTGTCAGCAATGAATCAATTGTAGAAAGCCAAAATTCGTGTGGTTCACAATCAGCATCGAGAAAAACAAGAATGTCCCCCCTGCTTTCCTTAATTCCTCGATTTCTTGCTACGTTTGTCCCTATTGTTTTTTCTAAAACGGTAATAACACCAGCATGTTGGGCAATTTCCGAAGTCCTATCAGTGGACGCATTATCAACAACGATAATTTCAAATTGATCTCTATTAAAATTTTGCGCTTTTAGACATTGTATGGTTCGTCCAATTGTTTTTTCTTCATTAAGCGCGGGAATAATAACTGAATAAAACATACTAATATATAATGATGTTATATCATGTTTATAAAGATTGCACATCGAGGAGCATCAAAAAAAGAGCCCGAAAACACCATACGCTCATTTCGTCGCGCACTTTCTTTAGGATTCACATTTATCGAATGTGATGCGCATTTGTGTAAAACAGGAGAATTGGTGGTGATGCACGATGAAACAGTAAATAGAACCACAAATGGAAGGGGAAAAATTCACAATAAAACATTTAAAGAACTTCTTGTACTTGATGATGGAAAAGGAGAACACATCCCCAAACTTCAACAGGTTGTTGAGTTAGTTCATAACAAAGCGCGACTCGATATAGAACTTAAGGGGAAAGGAACGGGGTCTGCGGTAGCATATATGCTCGCGGGATATTATGCAGCGGGGTGGAAACCGAGCGATTTTTTTGTAACTTCTTTTTCAAAAAAGGAGCTTCTCTCATTTAGAAAAATTGACGAAACAACACAAGTTGGATATTTGGTAGGATTAAATATTTTTGGAATAATTCGTTTTGCCAAAAAAATACACGCATATTCAATTAACCCAAGTTGTTATCAAGTAACAGAACATTTCGTTAAAAAGGCACACAAAAATGGATTTAAGGTTTTGGTATATACCATTGATACCCACGAGGGCGCAGAAAAAATGAAAGCAATGGGCGTTGATGGTATTTTTTCCGATTGTCCCGATGAGATATAATGTAAACGTGCAAATACAAAAAATATACATTGGCGGCTGGTTTCAGCGAACAACGCTTCACCTTACCGAGATTTGGCATTTTTTAAAAAATGGAACATCAGAACTCGATTTTTCAACAGAAGAAATTAATCGTTATAGGAATACACTTTCAATTACGTCTGTTACGAGAGAAAGTGGTCCGTTCGAATATATACTCATAAAGACAGATTTAAAGATTCAGTGCAGACTATATGAAGACGGGCTTATTGTGCTTGAAAAAGAGTTTGAATCTTTAGAAGAAGATTTTAAATCTATAAAAGATTATTACGACGAAAAACTTTCTCGTGCCATTTCGTTTATCTTTAGTAGGGGGGCGCCAGTTCCAAAAGAACTTGCAAACATCAAAACAATTCTTCCTTACATTGTTACCACCCAAAAAGGGAAAGAGAAGGAAATTGAGGAAATTTTTTCCACGCTTCATGAGAGTGCATATTCAACACTTTCAAGTAAAAATGTGCAAGTGTTTAGAGGTAAAGAAATTATTGTTATTAATAACTTAAATGATGAAAATCTTGCACGAGACATTATTGAAACGGAGATTTTTTTCAGAGAATTTAAAACTCAACTTCATCGATACCTTGCAATTCATCGGATTGTTTGGGAAAAGATACAAAAGATAAAAGAAAGAGGAACGATACGCGGTACCGATGTTGATGCATTACGAAATGAGCTTTCTGTATATCAAAAGACTATTGGTTTGATTTCGGCGCGTATAAAACAAATGCCGACATATGTAAAAACGCGGCAGAAAATTATGGAAATGCAGAAGATTGATGAATCACTAAGCCCGCTGTTTCAGTTCAAGTTTGAGACCCTTTTGGATACACATGAATACATACAACATCTTTGGACGATGACTGAAAATTATCTCAATTCAGCGGTTCAGCTTTTTACAGATCTTCAGGCAAAGAGCACAAAGAATACTATTTCATCCCTCCAACTTGTAACCACTATTGGTGTAGTGTCAGGCATTCTCGGATATCTCGGAAAAGATACTCTCCCAACGTTTACCACAATGGGTATTTTCTATTTTGTGCTTCTTCTCTTTATGACGTGGATTATTAATACGGTGATATCGCGTATATATAAAAATAAGAAATATAGCATTAAGGGAGGAGAAATTGAAAAAAATATAAAATAAGCAAAAAAACAACACACTAAAAATGTGTTGTTTTTGTTTGGTTATATACAATATTAAAATTGCGGAGGGGGAGAGAATTGAACAAAACTTCGCAGACGAAATTTTCTGACACCTTGCGGTTTCAGTACTTCCACCACGGGAAAACTTCCGTTTTCCCGACCCCCTTCCCAATTCAAATCTCTCCAAATACAAAACAATACATGTGAAGTGTATTGTTTTGATATTAGCGGAGGGGGAGAGATTTGAACTCTCGAGGGGCTTTCGCCCCTGCACGATTTCGAGTCGTGTGCCTTCGACCACTCAGCCACCCCTCCTATGTGCCCTTGGAGAGAATCGAACTCCCATCTTCGCCTTAGGACGGCACTGTTCTATCCGTTGAACTACAAGGGCTTCTGTTTATTTATAGATTAATCTTGAGAGGGAGTAAAGATTTGTATTTTATATAAAATCGATTATGATATCGATATCCCATGTTTGAAGCAAAAAAATTCAATTTTGATAAATTGGATGAAAATGCGAAAAAGAAACTATACAGTCAAATAAAAAAGACTGAGGGCGAACTTGGGCGCGATCTAGGGTTTGAGGAAACGGCAGATATGATTGCCATCAAACTTGAGGCAGAAGATGGAGGAGAGAGAAAGCGATGGTTTATGAAAATGGAAGAGTTTCCGGTTGGAGATGGATATGAAAAATTAGAGGACGTAATTGAGGCGAGCGCAAAGTTTCCGAATATCACAACAAAGGAGGCTATAAAGAAATTAAAAGAATCTAAAAAAGAGGGCGATTAGCTCAGTTGGTTAGAGCGTTACATTGACATTGTAAAGGTCACTGGTTCGAGTCCAGTATCGCCCACACATATAAAAACAGCGCACTATTTAATGCGTTGTTTTTATATCTTATGATATACTGGACTCGAACTGGGAAAGGGGTCGGGAAAACGGAAGTTTTCCCGTGGCGGAGTTCACGAACCGCTGGGTTCGTGGGAGTCTCATTCTGATGAGATGACGTTCGATTCCTATCGCCCACAATAAAAGATAATAAGGGCCTATAGTATAGCGGTAGAACGCCTCCATGGCATGGAGGAAGTCGGGGTTCGACTCCCCGTAGGTCCACTACTACAGCAAAGCAATTTATTGCTTTGCGTGGGGAGTCGAACGCCGGAGCGTTGTGTATTCAGTAGAATGCACCGCGAGGCGGTGCCCAGACAAAGATGAGCGACGGCGAATCTTTAGTCGAGGGCGACTCCCCGTAGGTCCACAAAAACAAGGAGCGTCTGCGCGACCCCAGTAGGTCATTTTGCTAAATGATATGTTTTTGTAGGATGTCGCACGCATGTGCGACGCCACAAAGGAAACCAGAGTATTTTCGGTACTTTGTTTGTATAAAAATAGAGAGAAGAGATATTATTACTATATGAAGATGTGGAATTGGTTATTATATCTCACTAATAACGAACAGAAGTCGCGACACGAACAAGGATTTGATATTGCATTTCTCATTATTAATACTGTTGCATTGGTATTTGGGGTGTTTATGTTTATTACCTATGGAGAACCACAGTGGATTCCCGTGCTTATAATCGAATATACGTGGGCACTTGATAATATGCGTCACAATAGACCCTAATGCTTATGGATGAAAAGAAACAAAAGTTTTCTATTTCAGTTTTAAAAGAACTTATCAAAAATACAGTTCGGCTTTCTCGAATTGTGTGGAGAGAGGAACGGATGCTTATCGCGGGGACGGGGGTTGTATACCTTATTCTCTCGTTCTTTTCTTTTGCACAATCTGGGGCAATGGCGCTTCTTATTAATGAATTAGTAAAAACAGCGGGGACGGGATCGTTCACTGCAAATGTTTTTTTCTTTCTTATTTTGGTGATTATTGCTGGGTTTGTTCCCTCAATTTTAAATATTTCTGCGCGTTATTTTGAAAAGATTCTTAGCTTTTTTTTGGAGGCAAAATTTCAATCGATTGTGTTGGAGGCACAAGCGAGTGCTGAAATTGCTGCGCACGAGAATGTAGAAACTAAAAATCTCCTCAATCGGGTCATGGAGAACGGAACATACAGAATCGAAAATTTTGTAGTGAGACAATATTTTGTTTTACAAAATATTTTGGAAGTTGTTATTGCTTCAATTGTGCTCGCATGGTTAAATCCGTGGATTTTTTTCCTCATTTTTGTAGGCATGGTTCCAGAATTGATTAATGAAGTTACATATGGGCAGGGCGTTTGGGGGATTTTTCAAAGCAAAGGAGAAGTAAAAAGAAAATTTTATGATACTCGAACCCATTTTTATGGAGTTTCGGATATTATTGAATTAAAGCTTTTTCAAAACATAAAATATTTCATTGGTATTATTAACGATTTATTCAAATCATTTCAGGATGAACAAAAAAAGAATGAGAGAAAGAAACTTACGAGAGATTTTCTTGTTTTTACTCTTTCGCAGATTACCATTGTTGTTGCAACTATTTGGTTTATCACTCAAGTCATTCAGGGGGAGATGCAGATAGGAACGCTGACGTTTGCAATTGCATCAATTGCGGGACTTAGGCAGGCGTTATCTGGATTCTTTGCAAATATCGGGAGGCAGTATGAGGATAATTTATTTGTTACCGATGTATTTTCTTTAATTGATTTGGTTCCTACAGTACAAATTCCAGAAAATGGAAAAAAAATTGATACAAAAAAAACACCAGAAATTATTTTTGATAACGTAACATTCTCGTATCTAGGATCCAAAGTACCCGTATTAAAGAATTTTTCATTAACTATAAGACCTGGAGAAAAATTGGCGGTTATTGGTGTAAATGGAGCAGGAAAAACAACATTCGTAAAATTGTTGTGTAGATTTTATGATCCTCAAGAGGGGAATATCATTGTTGGGGGAATCAATCTAAAAGAGATGGATTTAAAAAGTTGGTATTACCAAATTGGTGCCTTATTTCAAGAATATTCTAACTATCATTTCACCGTGAAGGAATCAATTGGAATTGGAAAGACAGACGTTCCACTATTACTTGAACAAGTTAAAAAGTCCGCAGAGGCGAGTGAGGCACATATTTTTATTGAGGAGTGGGAGAAACAATATGAACAACAGTTGAGCACTGAATATAGTGAAGGAAAACAGCCCTCGGTGGGACAATGGCAGAAATTGGCGCTTGCGCGAGCATTCTATCGAGATCCAAATGTTCTCATTTTAGATGAGCCAACATCCTCAATTGATGCTGAGGCAGAGGCAAAAATTTTTAAGAAACTAGAAAAACTTCCGAAGAATAAAACGGTTATTCTTATTTCACATAGATTTTCTACTGTACGACAAGCCGACACTATAGTGGTCATTGAAGATGGAAAAATTGCTGAAAAAGGAACTCACAAGGAATTGTTAAAACTCAAGAAAACATATGCAAAACTTTTTGCGCTTCAAGCAAAGGGATACAAATAAACATATGATTGAATTATTCCGAAACATCATCAGAAAATTTAGAAAATCGTTGTTTGAATATGAACCGCTGGTGCGTATAAAAATTCAGGAGCGCGCATTATTGCATAATTTCGAGATTTTTTCGAAATTAAATAAAGATATAAAAATTGCTCCCGTATTAAAAAGCAATGCGTACGGTCATGGACTTACATTAATAGGAAGAGTGTTAGATGATCAAGAAGCGCCATTTTTTGTTGTTGATTCATATTATGAAGCGCTCATACTTAAAAATGAAAAAACAAAAACGCCATTATTGGTAATTGGATACACATTTCCTCAAAATATTATTACAAACAACAAAAAGGATATCGTATTTACATTGAGCACAATAAATCAAATAAAGGAAATTGCAAAATTGTTGGAGCGACCACAAAAATTTCATATAAAGATTGATACAGGAATGAATCGACAGGGGATAAAACCAGAACAATTAAGTGAAGTAATTACATTACTTTCATTAAATAAAAATATTTACCTTGATGGTGTTTGTTCCCACCTTGCTGATGCTGATGGTCTTGATTCAAAACAAACAGACAATCAACGCACGGTTTGGAATGAGATGGTAAAAATATTAAAAGATGCATTTTCTAAAATTTCCTATTTTCATATTGGAGCAACAGCTGGAACGTTTTATGAGGGTTTCAATAATGCTAATGTAGCGCGCGTGGGATTGGGACTTTACGGAATCGATTCTTCGAATCAAAGAACTGTCAATCTTTCCCCCGCACTTTCAATGGAATCTGTGGTGGTCGGTTTAAAATCAATAAAAAAAGGTGACCGAGCTGGATACAATGGTACGTTTGAAGCAATAAAAGATATGAACATTGCAATTGTTCCTGTCGGTTATTTTGAAGGAGTCGACAGGCGACTTTCAAACGTGGGGATGTTCACAATTCGAGGATGCGAGTGTCCTATTGTGGGACGCGTGAGTATGAATATGACTATTATTGATGTTTCTTCGATTCCAGACTTGAAAGAGGGAGAAACGGTTTGTGTCATAAGTAATAATACGAATGAAAAAAATTCTGTTTCTTATATTGCAAAACAATGCGCAACAATTCCTTATGATATATTAGTGAGAATTCCAGAACGATTGCGACGGGAGATAATTCACTAAAATTTGTTTATACTAAAGATGATGAAAAAACAAAATAATGGTTATGTAGATATCGGAAGAAGAGAATTTATGGCTCGGCTCACACCCATTATGTCGCCAAAGGAACTTGAGGCGATAGAAACCGCATATGTGCTTGCAAAATATGGACACAAGGAACAAGAACGTGATGATGGAACAAGGTATTTTGAACATCCAAAATCAGTTGCACATATTTTAATAGAAGAACTTAAGGTGGATAGTTGGCAAATTATTGTGATGGCACTTCTTCATGATGTGCTTGAGGATTCACACATCCTTTCTCCGTATCGCATTGAACTCAATTTTGGAAAGGAAGTTGTTGTTGGATTAAAACTCCTTACAAAAAAACCGAAAGAAGGATATCTAAAGCGGCTCAAAACATATGGAGACACAAAAGTGATTATGGTAAAGCTTGCAGATCGACTACATAATATGCGCACCATTGGAAATTGTTCAAAAGAAAAACAGAAGCGACAAAAAGAAGAAACGGAAAATCATTATATTCCACTTGCTGAATTTCTTATTTCAAAATTACCAAGACGGGATAAATGGCGAGGAGAGTATTTAATGTCGGAAATAAAAAAATTAATTTAAAAAAATCCCGCATACTGCGGGTTTTTTTATCGATTGCGAAGCGAAACTTTTTTTCCACTCTTCTTTGAGTGCTTCTTTTTTGCGAGCTTATTTTTCTTATTCATAATGTATGTCGTTATACTATATCAAATATTTATATTATTCAAATTTATATAAGTATATCCGAGAACCGAGTTTTCTTTGACGTTGTAATAGATCTCTCTTTTCATATTCGTCCTTTTTTGAAAAAGGAAAATCAAATGAAAGAAGTGTGACATTTTTGAGTTCTTGTTCCAACTTAGGAAGAAGAGAATCCATAACACTTGGAAATAAATAAGTAATTATATGTGTTGCGTCCGATAGAGAAATCTTAAAAAAATTTCCGCGAATGATGTTTATATTTTTTTGATTTCTTGTTTTAAATTTTGCGAGCAAAAATGGAAATAAACGAAATTCAATTCCTTTGTAGGTTGCTTCTGGATATTTCTTTGCAAGAAAAAGAAGCACGCGTCCGTCGCCGCAACCAAGATCATACACTACACTATTTTTTTGAGGAGCAATCGGCGCGAGAAGTTGTTCGAGTGCATCATTGGGGATAGGAACAAATGGTGCGGATTTTAAAAATAAAAGACGGGCAAATATAACAATAAGAAAGAGAAAAATAATTCCTGCAATGATATAAAGCGCGAACAAGACAAATTCAAGCATTGTATTTATAGTATTATACTGTAAAAAATTGCTTTACAAAATTTTTAATAATTAGATATAAAAATGTGCGGAGGATTTTCCTCACCCGTTGCTTTCGTATATATAGAGGATTTGCCATAAAAAAACCGCTTGCGCGGTTTCCTATTGCGGAAGGTGGAGGATTCGAACCTCCGATGCCTTTCGGCATACCGCATTTCAAGTGCGGCGCATTCGACCACTCTGCCAACCTTCCAACTGGATTAGAATATCAGACAATTTAATTTTTGTGTAGTAGGTGCTACTATAAAACAAGTTATGAAATTCTTTACAAAAGGGACAATTATTTCGCTTATTTTATTCATCTTGGTCGTCTTGGTTTCCTGGTATGTTTATCCAATTCTTCCAGAACGAGTTATTTCTCATTGGGGACCAAGTGGGGAGGCAGATGGAACTATGGGAAAGTTTTGGGGAACATTTTTACTCCCACTTCTCATGGGTATTATGTTTTTAGTGATGATTATAGTTCCTCGATTTGATCCAAAAAAGAAAAACATTGAAACGGTTCGGGGGGCATATGATTCGTTTCTTGTACTTTTAATGGTTTTTTTCTCAATTCTGCAAGGCTTTATCCTTGGAGTTAATTTAGGTTTTACTATTGATCCTGCTCGATTTTTCCCATTTTTATTTGGGGTGCTCTTTATTAGTATTGGCTTTATTCTTGAAAAGTTAAAACAAAACTGGACTATAGGAATTCGTACGCCATGGACACTTTCCAGTGAAGTGGTTTGGAATAAAACGCATATATTGGGAGGAAAGGTTTTTAAAATTGCTGGTGTACTTGCCTGTCTCGGTGTGATCCTTCCACAATATTCATTTCTCGTCTTTCTTATTCCGTTAATTATTGGAGTTGTTGTTATATTTATATATTCGTATCGGTTATATAAAAAAGAACAAAACGAAATTATTCAAAAATAATAAAAATCCCCCAAATGGGGATTTTTATTATTGGTGCCCGGGGCCGGAATCAAACAAAATTTCGCAAACGAAATTTTTTGAAACCTTGCGGTTCCAATCCCTCCACCACGGGAAAACTTCCGTTTTCCCGACCCCTTTCCCGTTCGAGTCCGCAAATAAAAATACTCACCGAATAAAAAGTGTGAGTATTTTTTGTGCCCGGGGCCGGACTCGAACCGGCACGCCGTTTTACCAGCAAGGGATTTTAAGTCCCTCGTGTCTACCATTTCACCACCCGGGCAATACAATTAATTTACAACAAATAACTTATAAATGACAACTGTGTATTCTAAAAACAATCCGATAACGGATTATTTTTTTATTTCTTATAGTTCCGCCTGCCCGCCGTTGGCAGAGAGAATCGCCCGCACCTCTCGTCGTGCCGTCGCACTCCTCGGGTTGGGCACCAGCTCGCGGTTTCGTCTACTGACGAAACAACGCTCCGCTGTTCGATTCTCCACGCGAAACAAGCAGTTGTTTCGCTTTGGGACAAAAATAAAAACTCTTACGAGCTTTTTATTTCTTGTAGTCCCAAGGAGAATCGAACTCCTATTTCCGCCGTGAAAGGGCGATGTCCTAACCGTTAGACGATGGGACCAAAGTAGGTGCGGAGGCGGAAGGATTCGAACCTTCGGAAGAGTTTCCCCTTCGACTTCTTAGCAGGAAGCCGCTTTCGACCGCTCAGCCACGCCTCCACCCACATACGAAAGTGTACGATATTATTGTGTCAGTCGCAAGTAATTTACTTCTATTCTTGAATTTTTCTCAATTCACTGGTATTGTTAGGAAAACTGCATACGGGGAATCGTATGCATTCTTTATTGACGGTCCTTTTTCCTATGACTCCAAAGAAACAAGAACAAAAAAATCAGGAAAAACGTCCTCCGATCGTAGCGATTATGGGGCACGTTGATCATGGAAAAACAACACTTTTGGATTACATCAGAAAAACCAATGTTGCGGGAAGGGAGGCGGGGGGTATTACGCAATCTATCGGCGCATATGAAATTGATCACAAAGGAACAAAAATCACATTTATTGATACACCAGGTCATGAAGCATTTGCAAAAATGCGTGCGCGAGGAGCAAAGGTTGCAGACCTCGCAATACTTATTATTGCTGCTGATGATGGAGTAAAACCGCAAACAAAAAATGCACTTTCTTATATTCAAAAAGAGAAAGTTCCTTTTGTGGTGGCAATAAATAAAATTGATAAACCGACTGCGGATATAGAAAGGACAATAAATGATTTAATGCAACTTGGTGTATATCTTGAGGGACGTGGTGGAGATGTTTCTTGGCATCAAATTTCTTCAAAAACAGGGGAGGGAGTAGATGATCTTCTTGATCTTTTATTACTTGCTTCGGAAATGGAAGATATTCATTGTTCGGGAGATCATGTTTCTTCTGGTGTTGTCATTTCGGTTCGATTGGATCCAAAGCGAGGAGTTTGTACGGCTGTAATCGTAAAAAATGGAGCGCTTGAACAAGGCGCTACAATTGCAACGCATACTGCATCAGGAAAAGTAAAAATTCTTGAAGATTTTTCGGGGAAGTCGGTAAAATCACTTATTCCGAGTGCTCCTGCAATGATTATTGGTTTTGAAAAACCTCCAAAAGTTGGCGAGGTGTTTTGCTCTCATAAAGATCCAGCACTTTTACAAGTTGCACTAAAAACATTTGAGCGAGACAATACTGAGGTTTCAGCAATGGATGAAAGAGACGATGCAAAACGTGTTTCGATTTTTATAAAAGCAGACGAGCTTGGTTCACTTGAGGCACTTTCCGATGTATTACATAGTATGCAAGAAGAGCTTGCAATTTCCATTGTTAAATCGGGACTTGGTCCAATAACAGAAAACGATATGAAGGATGCGGAGAGTATGCGCGCAGTTATTGTTGGTTTTAGAACAAAGATTGATAAAGCGGCAGAAAATTTTGCTCAAGCAAAAGGAATTCAGACTATTGTTTCTGATATAATCTATAAACTTATTGAAGATCTTGGAGTATACACCAAAAGCGCAATAATAAAAGAGAAAAGAGCGATTGAAATATTGGGAGTATTTGGCGCGCCGAAAGGGAAGGAGCGAGTTATTGGAGGAAAAGTACTTTTTGGTCCAATTCGTAGGAATGAATCATTTGAAGTGTGGCATGGAAATAGAAAAACGGGGTCGGGAAGAATTTTGAATTTGCAATCAGAGAGAAAAGATATCTCTGAAGCAGAAAAAGATATGGAAGTTGGTATGTTGGTAGAGTGTGGTGAAGACATTCGTATTGGAAATCACTTAATATTTTTAGATTAATATGAGACCGTTTAGAAATTTAAAAGCGAGTTCGCTTTTAACTGAAGAGTTGGGAAAATTATTTGCGCGTGACTTCAATTTTGACGGAGCGCTCGTGACTATTATGTCTGTTGATGTAGATACTGATTTGTTGCACGCACAAGTGAAGCTTGGTATTATTCCCTATGAGAAGAGCCTAGAAGTTTATAAAATGATAGCGAGGGAGGCAAGTAATATACGTTTCAAACTTCTCAGAAAAATAAATATAAAACCGATGCCCTTTTTAAAGTTCGAAATAGAAGAACCCAAAAAAGAAGACGTCGAATAGTGGCCTGATCGCCAAGTGGTAAGGCAAGGGTCTGCAAAACCCTTACACGTGGGTTCGATTCCCACTCAGGCCTCAAAAAAAACGACTCAATTTATTGAGTCGTTTTGTGGGAATTAAAACTTATTTTTCTTTTTGTACTATAATAAACTCATATGGATCAGGTACAAAAAATAGAACGAAAAGAGCATCTTTGGCGCGCCGCTGAACACGAACATAGAGAGAAAGAGTCTGGGTGGTATCTTACCATCGGACTTGTTGCACTCATCTTCTTTGTTCTCGCATTGATTCAAAAGAATTTTCTGTTCGGAATATTTATTCTCATGGCAACGGGGTTGTTGTTTTCTTTTGCGCGCCGCCGACCTGTTATATATGACTTTAAGGTAGATAAAAATGGTGTATGGATTGGTAAGAAAATCTATCCATATGAAAAACTTATTGCTTTTTCTATTCGTGATCGAGTAAATCAACTTCATGAGTTGGTGATTCATCAACGAGGCACCGCAAAGCCACATATTCATATTCCAATTGATGTGATTACTCTTCGATCGGTTCGACCGTATCTTGCTGAGTATTTACCAGAAATAGAACATGAGGAAACTGCGGGAAGTATTTTTGCAGATTTTATAGGTTTTTAAAATCTATGAAACGAATTATTTTTGTATTAATTATTTGTGTTCTTATTGCATTGATTTCTTTATTTTTGAGTGTATTTAAAAAAGAGGAATCACCCAAAAAAGAATTTAAGGGTCCGCAGGGAGCGCCATATGTGAAAGGACCATTTGGGGCTCCACCCAAATAATATAGCTGGATTTTTTTTCTAAAGTAGTATTAAATGTACGTTAGTAAGAGATTTGCGGGCATGGTTTAGTGGTAGAACACGACCTTGCCAAGGTTGAGACAGGAGTTCGATTCTCCTTGCCCGCACAACATACTAAAAGTATGTAATGCCCTCGTCGTTCAACGGATAGGACGCGAGATTGCGGATCTCGTAATAGAGGTTCGATTCCTCTCGAGGGCACAACGAAAATTCGCTTCAGCGAATTTTTTTGTTTTACAATGATTAATATGCGCGAAAAGAAACTTTTAAGACCGATGCCAATAATAATTGGAATTATCCTTCTTTTTTTCTTTTGCGCCCTTTTTGTTTGTGTTGAACTTTATAATTCGGTTTTTAGAATGTCTGAAGAGCAAGTTTTTAACCATCTTTCCAATAAAACGTCTCAATGTGAAAAAATAAGTGATTGCAAACTTCTTCCTGGAGATATTCTCATACGAAAATATATGACGAAGCGAATATGGTTTATAGATAAACCACTACATATATTTTTTACTCATTCAGCATTTTATTTGGGTGACAATAAATTGTTTGAGGTTTTTGGTCCAGAGAAAAAAGCAGAAAATGATGTACAGGTTTTGGAGTTTTCAAAAACTGACTGGTTGCATGAGGACGTAAAAAATTTTGCTATTATTCGCCCTAAGGAATATTCATGGAAATTAGATAGTATAAAAAGGAATTTGGAATTTATTGCTCGAGGATCAAATTATCGTTTTGGATTGCCTTCTTGGGGACCACAACGAGTAACATGTGCAGATGCTATTTTTGAACAACTTTATAATAAAAAAATTATTGAACCAAAAAACATACCAGAAATAGTAACACCAGATTATTTATTTTGGCTTGCAGTGAATAATCCAGATGATTTTGAGATTGTTGGATTTAATTTTCAATAATAAACCTTTCTGTTAGAATAAGAACACTATGCAGAGCGTTATACGCTTTATTATTACCCTTTTGTTTATTGGACTCATCGTTATTGGTGTTGTCTTTTTTAGTATTATTGCAGTTGTTCCTAAGGACAAACTCACAAAAATAAAAAACAAAGATTTTTCATCAACGGAGACAACGGGTAAAAAGAGTTTGCTTGATATTTCTCTTTTTGCTCCAATTCGTGCGCTTATCGATCAGGTAAGCCAAGGAGGATCACCAACGGAAACAGTAAAAACACCAATTAACACATCGGGACCTATAAACACCTATCCAGCTGACCTCCCGCAGCCTCAGGCGTCCCGACCGCTTTCAACTACAGAATTGCCAACGGGGGTTGAAAAAATAGCAATAAGCGAAGCAGGGTTCAAACCGAATATTTTTAAAGTAAAAGAGGGAGAACAAGTTGTTTTGGTTATTGAAAACAAAGGAAAAAAAACTCACTCATTTGCCTTTAAGGATCAATTATTTGCTCCTGTAAATGTGAGTGTTGGCTCTGGTGAATCTCGTGGTATCCAATTTTATGCGCTTCGAAAGGGGGAGTTTGTATTTCGTTGTGATCTTCCTGGGCATGAAGATGCAGGTGAGGTGGGGACGATGGTTGTTGAATAACTCTATAAAGACAGTCCGATTTGAAAATTAGGCTGTTTTTTTATATAGTGCTCATATGAACCTAATTCCAACAGTTATAGAGAAATCGAATTATGGGGAGCGCGCATATGACATTTATTCGCGTCTATTAAAAGAACGCATAGTTTTTCTTGGTGGTCCAATTGATGATGTTGTTGCAAATAGTATTATTGCACAATTACTTTTTCTTGATCATGAAGATTCAAAGAAAGATATTTTGTTTTATATCAACTCTCCCGGTGGTTCGGTGCATGCTGGACTCGCGATTTATGACACAATGCAACATGTGAAATCTCCCGTTTCGACTATCTGTGTTGGTATCGCTGCTTCGATGGGTTCAATTTTGCTTGCTGCCGGCGCTAAGGGAAAACGATTTGCGCTTCCCAATTCTGAAGTAATGATTCATCAGCCATTAAGTGGTGTTGAGGGACAAGCGTCTGATATCGAAATATCTGCAAAACATATTTTGCGCATTAAAGAGCGAATTAATATGCTGCTCGCAAAACATACAGGACAAAAATATGAAAAAATTGAAGAAGATGCAGATAGAGACTTTTGGCTTACTGCAGATGAGGCAAAACGATACGGAATTGTAGATGAAATTATAAAAACAAAGAAATAAAAATGCCCCACACGGGGCGTTTTTTTTATTCAAAAACCGTGATAGCATGGATATTATGAAAGGCGTAACAAACGTTTCAACTGACAAAGTGGCAATTCAAGAATTGCTCACTCGTTCCGTGGATTCGATATATCCAACAAAAGAGGCACTTGAAAAAGTGTTGTATTCAGGAAAAAAGATTCGTTTGTATTTAGGAATTGATCCAACAAGTCCACATCTTCATCTTGGGCACGCGGAGAATTTAATTATGCTTCGCAGATTTCAAGATTTGGGACATGAAGTTATTGTATTGTTTGGTGACTTTACGGGAAGAATTGGAGATCCAACAGACAAGCTTGCGGCGCGTGTTGCGCTGACTGATTCACAAGTAAAAGAAAATTTAAAAACATTTAAAACGCAAGCATCAAAGATACTTCGCTTTTCTGGAGAGAACGCAGCGCAAGTTAAATTCAATGCAAAATGGCTTTCGAAATTAACGTTTGAGGAGCTTATAGAACTTTCTTCGCATTTTACGGTGCAACAAATGATTGAGCGAAGCATGTTTCAGGAACGCTTAAAAGCGGGGAAGCCAATTCACTTGCATGAATTTTTTTATCCTTTAATGCAAGGGTATGATTCATACGCAATGGATGTTGATTTGGAAATTGGGGGAACTGATCAGACATTTAATATGTTAGTTGGTCGCGACACACAACGTATATATAGGAACAAAGAAAAATTTGTTATTACGAATCGATTACTCGAAGATCCCGCAACAGGAAAGAAGATGAGTAAAACTGAAGGAACACTTATCAATCTTGATGATGTACCGACGGCGATGTTTGGGAAAATGATGGCGGCACCAGATGAACTTATTGTTCCTATTGTAGAATTAGCGACGATGGTTCCTGTGAAGCACGTTGAAGAAATAAAAGTTGCATTAAAAAAAGGAGTAAATCCACGTGATATAAAATTATACGTTGCTGAAGAATTAGTAAAATTGTATCACTCAGCAAAAGCAGCAAAAGATGCTCACGAAGAATTTATTCGTGTGTTTTCCAAAAAAGAAAAACCAGAAGGTGCTCCAAAATTAAAAATTACTAAAGATTTCTCGCTTCTCGATTTACTCATTGAGGCGGGAATGGAGAGCAAGAGTGAGGCACGCCGACTTATCAGTCAGGGAGCAATAAAGATAAATGACACCCAAAAGAAGAACGAGAAGGATATTATTAAATTAAAAAAAGGAGACATACTTCGTGTTGGAAAACATCGCTTTTTTGAAATCGAATAATGATATAATGGATACATGGAGAAAAAAGTTCTCGTTTTTATCATTCTTACACTTGTCGTTGGATTAATAGTTGGTGCAATTGGTGGATACTATTATGGAAGTTCGACAGGAACAAAAAATTTACGTGATGTTGTGAATTTGGTATTTCCAGAACCACCAAAAGAAGTTTTTGCTGTTTCGGGACTTGTGAAAGAAACACTTGGAGCACAGATAACTATTGAGACAGCAGATTTTAATGACTATCTTCCGCACACCGATGGAACGCCATCAAAGAAAATAACTCGAGAAGTTTTTTTAACGAATAGCACAAAAATTACTGCATTATATCCCGCGTCAATTGATTCGAAGGGAAATATGAGACAAGAGACATTGGGTGCAACAGATCTGAAGGCGGGAATGATGGTAACAGTCAAAAGCAAAGACAATATTCGGGATGCAAAAAGCATAGAGGCAACAGAAATAGAAGCAATTCAATACTAAAAAACAATCAAAATCCCCGAAGGGGGATTTTTTGTATACTTGACAAAAGAGGATTGCTATTGCAATTTTCTCGATTTAGTGGTATAATACTGAGGTAAATTTAATAATTCAATAAAACAAAGGAGGGCGCTATGAAACGCTTAGTATCTTTTTTAGTAGTAACTATTTTTGCGCTCTTCTTTACTGAGGTAAGAGCGCAGATTACATTGTTAGACACCGTAACAGTTATTAATGGATGGAAGCTTAGGGCGTATGCTGAGGGTGTTCATCGTGCGGCGACCTATTTTGATAACACCTCTGCTTATCACGGAAAGTATAGCCAGTGGTTTGTGGTTGAGCAGTTGAGAGAGGGTGCTACAAGTCCTGAAAAATATTGGGCAATTTTTGAAAAAAAATTACCAAAACCAGTTAAGGTATATAACAACAATACAAATCCAATTGGATCAGGTATAGCATGGTACAACTACTTTCATACCAAACCATTCGTAAGTGGATATGTTGAATATATAAATTTTGACTTTTCCTTCGGTTGGAAGGGAGTTTTTACAGATTATATTCCAGCGGGAAGTAACTACTATGATGGTGCGTGGAGAGCGGCTCCATTTAATGCTCCTGCGCTTGATTCAATTGATTGTATTCGCATCCGCCTGTCGGGTGATTTCAAAAACACATATGTTCAGGTTGATTATATATGTTTTGATAAAGGTGATTTAGGTGATCCACTTTCTATTATCGACGATTTCGAGGATTCAACAATTGTCGACGTTGAAGAACAAATAGAACTCCCGAAATCATATGTGCTTTCTCAAAATTATCCGAATCCATTTAATCCAGAGACGTCTATCAGTTATCAGATTTCAGTTTCTGGCCACGTTACACTTAAAGTATTTGATCTTCTTGGTAGAGAAGTTGTGGCGTTAGTTGATGAAGAGAAATCAATCGGTAAACATACAGTCAAATTCAATGCCTCAAATCTTGCTTCCGGAACCTATTTTTACCAGCTTAGCGTTGATAGAAATAAGTTTACTCAAGTTAAGAAAATGCTTTTGGTCAAATGACCACCGCCCCTCGGGGCGGATTTTTATTTTATATTCCTATGTTTTAATAGCCACTAACTTGCCATTTTGTAATTTGGTATACTAATAGTAATGAAACAGAGATATGTCTCACTCATACTTTCGGTCGTTGTGCTATTTCTTTCTGCGGGAATTTTATCTGTTTTAGCGCAACAAGAAACTTATTCTGCGCCAACAGAAGCGTTTCCCGGAGGATTAAAAGATGCTCCAGTTAATACTGGGGGCGCGCCTCAAACAAAATCAGAATCATTTGCTCCTACACAAATGAATTTTACACTCAATTCTGCAAGCAAGCCGACAGGAATTGTTTTAAATACCGGACAGATGATTAGTTCTGGAGTTAATTACTTTACATTGAGCGCGGGAAGTGGGTGGGCGCTTATCAATGCGCAAGGATTGGTTATTCCAAAACTTTCAGCATCACCAACTGCAGCGGAAGGAATGATTTATTACGATACAACGGGTAAGAAGGTGAAGCTTTATAATGGAACCGCATGGGCAGACATTGGAACGGGAAGTGGAACGGGAGATAATTTTTGGAAAACAGATGGAAGTGGAGGCATCTATTATGATGGAACGGTTACGTTAGGTAATACAAATGTTGGCACTGGAGCGTTTTTTGCGACCGGTGTATATGTGATGAAAAATAATAATAATCAATTTAGTATTGTAAATAAAGCTTATGCAGAAGCTATCCAGCCTAATAATAATCTTCGTTTAGCTTGTGATGTTAGTGACACAGCATATGATTGTATAAGTCCCTATACTCCATCATCTGGGGTTTACTCTGAAGGAGATGTACGATATGACAAGGTTGGAACTTGTCCAGATGGTTATAGTATTGTTGGAAACCAGTGTGGAATGTATATCATCACCGGAAGTAACGAATTTAATGGTACGTGGTCATATGCTCCAATAACATATCAATATCGTGAGTTTAAATTTAAAAAACTTGCGACAACGGGTACTTTGTATGCTGGGAAAACTTATGTAGATGATGTCTATGTTGTGAGTAAAACTTGGCATAATGAAACTCCTTACGCATATGCGACCGATAATGCTGGCGGAACAAAACGAGGGACTGCAACTTGTCCAGCTGGTTATTATGTAGTCGGTGTTGAGGCATGGGATAATGATGGCGGAGGATATTGTGTTGGATGTCTCACGGGAATGAAATTGAAGTGCGCAAAATTATAAAATATAAAAATCGTCACAATATGTGACGATTTTTTGTTATAATAAACTTGATGAAACGATTTATTGCGTTTTCAGTTTTCGCGCTTTCACTCATTGGTGTTGGTGTGTTTTTGTATACAACACAGGGCGATGCACAAGCAACTCCTGCGATTCCTGTTATTAATACGCTCACCGCTCAATCCGCATGTCAGATCGATATGAATATAGGTGAAAGTGGTACTGCTGATTATTTTTCTGCAAATATTCGAACTTCGGCAGGAACACCAACGAGTGGAACCAATCTTGTAAATAGTCCAGCAACTCCACCAAGTCCAGTTAATTACTCATTTAAATATCCTGATTACACATTTGAAAAAAATAAGACATATTACTTTGCACTTCGTGCCCACTCAGAAATTGGTGGGACCTCTGCGTGGAGTGTCCAAAAGAACGTAAAAACACTTGATGTTGTTGCACCAAAAATTCCCGTTGTTTCTGGGCATGGTCCATGGGAAGGAACAGATGGTACCAGAACAAAAATATCTTGGAGTGTTCCCACACCAACAGGAATGACGCCAAATTATAGTGGATATCGATTATACACCTCAACTGATAACACAACATACGATGCGGTCGCTCTTTCTTCTGCTTCAGAATATTATGTTGCGGTTGATCCAACAAAACCATTCTATTTTAAAACTACAGCATATGAAGCGGGACTTGGGTGTCGTGTTGATAATATTTCAACCTCAACAGATGGTGGCGCTGCATTTTCAAACTTTTCAAATATATTAGTAATTCCACCAATTCCTAAGATTACCAAAGAAGAAGTTAATCCAAGTGGCAGCGACTGGAAAATAAAACTCTCATGGGACAAATCAACAGGAGCAACGGGATATGACATTGATCTTGCGACCAATTCAAATTTTTCTAGTGTCTTAGAGTCAGCAAGTTCAGTTGATACTAATTTTAATTCTAGTAAAACATTTTCAAGTAATATAACAGTATATTATCGAATACGTGCGAAA
>Ga0265297_10001479_pt1 | contig 54814 bp, 54 predicted proteins | sample Munlanlwell13791_FD_192502 | JGI IMG/M metagenome (GOLD analysis project Ga0265297, IMG submission 192502) | Leachate microbial communities from a municipal landfill in Southern Ontario, Canada - Leachate well 137-91 | ecosystem: Engineered > Solid waste > Landfill > Unclassified | place...
GTTCCTGTAGCATCAGCATTTTGAGAAATGACAAAAGATATGGTTGCCGTCAAAGTTTCCGTATCATAGAGTACTCCTACCGGAATTGGTGCGATGGGCACATCCGTGTCCGGAGGGGTCATTCCCCAATCATAGGCTCCGAAGGAAGCGCCAAGAGGCGCCTTGCTTATGCTCCAGTTTAAGGGATTAACTACAGAAGAATGGTCCATTGCCTTGTTAAAAACGAAGGTCATGGTAAATACCTTGGTTGTGTCCGGGGTTGCAAGGTACGGATCGAGGCTCGATACCGGTGTTCCCGGCCCAAAACCCACGGTAAATCCTCCGGTTGTATACGCCGCAAGGAATTTTGGTTTTGTGACGCTCGTGATGTAGGTATTTAATGTGGAAGCCATGGATGGAGCAAAATTTAGAAGATAGCTTACCTGTTGTAAGGCGTCACTCGTTTGTCCCATGTCCGCATACGAAGAGCCGAGGTCAACAGAAGCAGCATAAAAATTCGGATTCAGATCAATTGCCTTCAAAAACTGGGCGATTGCCTTTTCATTATTTCCTTCCTTGCTGTACACTTGTCCCAGGGCATAGTAGCCGGAATGTTCGGCAGGAGCCAGACGGATGACCTCTTCAAACTGCTCTGCTGCTTCCTGATAACGACCTTGTGCCATATATCCCTGTCCCAATGAATAACGATTAACGGACGACGGCGAGCTTATTTTAACCGCAGCTTCGTATTGAGCTACGGCAGCAGAATATTTTCCCTGTCCGTAGTAGATATTCCCCAGCGCTACGTGGGTCTCATCGTTGGTCAGATCAACCTTGAGCGATGCTTTATATGCCTTAATCGCGTTCTCAGGCATTTTTGCCTGCATATATGCCGTGGCCATTAATTTATACGCATTGACGGCATTGTCTTTCGAGGGATCGAGACTGATGGCTCGCTGAAATTGTTTTGCAGCATTAATATAATCGCCTTTGAGTGACAGATTGGCGCCGTTCGTCAGCGCTACCTGTGCGAGGCTGCTGTAGGATGATGCCTGGACGCTGGTTTCCGAGAAAAGCGTGTCCGCAATGATTTTTTGTGTGGCCAGTGACATGTCATACTCCTGGAGAGATATCCTCGTGAAACCTTTGTGGTTTTATCGTCATTTTAAGTAAAAACTTTAACATCTGAATCTTTTTATCCAGGGGAACATTTTATAAAAAAAACAGCCTAACTCCATGAAGATACTATATTTTTGCCTCTACATGCCGATAAGAACTTTAAAATAAGGATTATCGCATGAGAAAAACAAGAATCTTGTATTTTCTGGCTGTTGTAATGGTTCTCTTTTCTGTTGTGCCGGAAAACGGGGTAACGCAGTCAGCCCCGGAGGATCATCAGGAGACAGGGACACGGCCAAACAGGGAACACCGGACGTATAATCCTGTTCCGGTATCTCCGGAGACACAGAGAGTGAATGTTGTTCTCCTGCTTGATTGTTCAGGAACCATGAAGCAGATCGACCCCTCTGATGAACGCAAACCAGCTGCAAAGCTGTTTATCTCTCTTCTGGATGCCGATGATGCAATCAGCATTATCGGCTACGGTGATACTACCCGGGAGCTGGCTCCCCTTATCAAAAATTCTCCCGAGAACCGTGAGAAACTGTTCAGTGGGATTGATAACATTACCACCAAGGAATTTAATACGAATCTGACTGAAGCGATTCAAAAAGCGTATGAGAAGCTCAAGCCGCTTTCAGACGGACGCCGAATTATTGTTGTGTTGTCGAACGGTTTGCTTGACCTGGGATCATCATCCCTGAATGAAAAAGCGCACAAGGAGCTCAAACAGCTGTTGCCACCTATTGCACAGGCTGGCATTGTCATTCATTCGATCTCATTCGCCGAACTGATGGATATGAGTCTTTTGACCGAAATAGCGACGGCAACACAGGGAACAGCAACGATTGCAAAAAATTCAAAGGACTTGCACGTTCTTTTTGCATCCTTGTTCGAAAAAATAAAATCGCCGGATTCCCTCCCGCTGAAGGGTGACAGTTTTTCGATTGACAGCAGTATTCAGGAAGCTATTCTCCTCATCACCAAAACACCGGGGACGAAAATCATGCTGACTGATCCGAGCAAGGCAAAGCATGCCAGGGAGCACTGTCCTCCCCATATAACCTGGCACGAGGAAAACGTTTTCGATATGATTACGATTAAAAAACCTGCTGTCGGTACCTGGAGAATTGATCTCAGCACCCTGGAAGGAAATAAAATCTACGTCCTGACTGATTTGAAGCTGAAGAGTTCATTTAATCGCGATTTTGCGGAACCGGGAGAGACTTTCGATATCGAAGCCTGGTTTGAAAAAGACGGTTTTGTTATTCGTGAACCGAAGATTCTTGATCAAATTGCCGTGTATATGGAGATGATTGAACCTGACGGGAAAAAATCCATGATTCCAGTATCGAACAAGAAAATCTCCGGTTCGATGCCTGATAAAAACGGCATATTTTTCGGGACAGCAGGTGTTCTGCTGCCGGGCATATATCAGATTGCCATTAAAGCGGAAGGAAAGACCTTCCAGCGGGAAAAAACGTATCACGTTCGTGTTTTTGAACCAGGAACTCCTGCCGCTGCTGTTCAGAAGCACGCTGCTGCCAAGCGGTGTCAGGAGAGCGCTGTCATGACACCCCCCGTTGACTGGAAACACGTTCTCATGCTGTTCGGTATCATCAATGGCGCGCTGTTCTTGACAGGAGTCATCGGTTTTATGGTGTATCGCATGCTCAAAAAACGAAAAACCCGGCTACAGGCCAGGAAGGAACAGAAATCGCAGTCACTATCCCCGGAGGAGAGCAAACCGTGATTCTGGTGGATGCACTTATTCTGCTGTTTTTGATTGAGGGCGCAGTAGTTTTCCTTATCATGGCCGTAGTTCTTGGGTTCAAAAACCGAAACTACCGGCGCGGGCTCCTAGCTGGTTCAGATGTGGAGCATTCGGGAGAGTATGGGCAGCTCATGAATGAAAAGAAGATGCTGGGAGAGAAGGTGAACCAGCTTGAACAGGCACTGGCGAATAAAACAAAAGAACTTGAAGAGCTGCAAAAAAAACATTCTGTTCTGGTGGATGAGTATTCCGTCTTGTACGGAAAACATTTTGAAGGAAAGGAGGCAGAAAAATGATCCAGATTGATGCTGTTCATTTGGCACTGATTATTGAATGTGCAGCACTATTCATGGTGTCGACGGTCATCCTCTTTTTAAAAAACCGGAAACACAAATTTGAATATCAAAAAGCAATGCAGCAAATCTTCGCTTTGCGCGGAACATCGGGTCGGGGAAAGGGTTCTCGCTCCGTCAAAGCGCTGTCTCAAAAGGGTGGCGCTCGAATGAGTGCCAGACAGCATTTGGGAAAAAACAGGACTGAAGCAAAGCGGCCTGGAGCTCGACGGAGTACGGCACATAAAGCTTAGACAACAGATCATATCTGAATAAAGCAATTCTTTTCCAGAGGATCATTATGCATGGAGATCGAACAGCAAGCATTCTTGCAATCGGAGGAGGCAAGGGAGGCGTCGGTAAAAGCATTTTTGCCATCGCAATCGCAACGTCCCTCGCACGGCGGGGACACCGCGTGATCCTTGCTGATCTGGATCTCGGGGCCGCAAATCTGCATACCTATCTCGGGATTCTCAAACGAACACCGACGATAGCAAATTTTATTCTCCAAAAAGTTTCTTCGCTCGAAGACCTGGTCATTGAGACGCCGGAACCGAACCTCGGGCTGATCAGCGGCGCTGAATTTGTCCCGGGGGTTACGAATCCGCCACCGTGGATGAAACGCAAATTGATACGACAGCTGCGGCAGCTTCCGTCGGATTTCATCGTTCTTGACCTGGGAGCAGGGGTACAATTCAATACGCTCGATTTTTTTGGAATTGCAAATCACGGTATCGTCATTACTGCGCCAGAGCCCGGAGCCGTCATGAATGCCTATAGTTTTCTCAAAGGATCCCTGTTCCGGAAAATGCAGGCTGTTTTCAGGAATCATCCGGACATATCGCGACTTATTGGAGAAGAAACGAAACAGGCAACCAGTGAAAAGCGGTTTACGCTTGATTGGTTTCGAAAAACAATCGGCACTGTTGCGCCTGATCTGCTGGAACTTGTTCGCGAAATCGAACAATCGTTTCAACCGGCGCTGGTTATTAACCGGGCGCCGGAAGGCCGCACGCATATTCTGGTTGATAATCTTATTTCCCTCTGCACGGGAAAACTGGGAATTTCGCTCAATTATGCTGGAGATCTTCCGGAGGCCCGCGAGCTTACGAATCATCTCTTAAACGTCCCCCGATTTTTTTCTCGCCCCGAGGGGACTGCCTATTTTCAAGCCACGGACAGGATTGGAGAACGGCTGGTCGGAACAGGATGTGCTCCGCAGGCGGAAACAGGCATGTATGGTTTCAGTGATGAGGAACAGGATGAAATTTTACAGTTGATTGAAGCGCTCGATCAGCGGGTATTTACTACAGCTACAAGAACTATGTGGAAGCTCAGACTGTTTTTTAAACCCGCGGATGTCATATCGTTTCTGGTAAGCCGCGGAATTACGCACCCTTTGTTTTATAAATTGAGTCCTCTTTCCTGACGGAAAAAAATTCCCTGAGAGGAATTATCTTCCTCATTATACGGTGCTATCTGCCGGCTTAAGGTATTTGCGCATTCTTCTTTTGGAGACAAACGTTCTGTCCGCAAAACAGGGAAGAAGGTTGGGAATTACGCTGTTTCTTCCGCTTGCCTTGGCCTGGTACAGCCGCTCATCCGCTTCATGCAGCAGACTCTCACGGTTCTGTTTGCTCTCCAGATTTGCTACACCGAAGCTTGCGGTTACCCGGAGCATTTTTTTCCCAAATCGGATAGGATAATCCTGAATTTTTTTCCGCAATTTTTCCGCCAGTTGTACAGCGCTGTACAATGAAGTCCCCGGAAGAACGAGCACGAATTCCTCTCCTCCGTACCGGGCAAGGTAATCGGATTTTCGGACCTGCGAAGTGATCAAACGTGACAATTCTCGTAAGACAGCGTCTCCCGCCAGGTGACCATGAATATCGTTTATTTTCTTGAAATTATCGAGATCTACCATAATAACCGAAAGTTCGTTTCCAAATCTCCGGGTAAACGCAATGTCATTTTCAATGAAATCACATAATGCCCTTCGATTGTAACAGTTGGTAAGCGGGTCAATGGTCGCTGCATTTTCCAGACGTTGAATGCTTAAAATTTTCTCGAGCGCAATGTTAATTGATTTGACAATAGTGTTGAGAATTGCATCGTAATGGCTGGTCATCCTGACTCTCGGAAGAACGTATAATCGTGCGATAAAACCTGTTTCAGATACGGTGTAGGACAGTAAATCCTTCATTGCAACAGCGTCAAAATTCCGATGTTTTTCCTGGCGCTGTTTTCTGAAATGATGGACTACCATGTCATTTTTATGACAGTCATAGTCCCTGGCAGCATATTCAGTGAATGATGTGCTATACGTTTCAGGATCAATCCATACGTCGATTGAAGTTCCGTTTTTCAGAACAAATCCAAACAGCTCATAATCAAGCATTTCCTTAAAACAGGTTGAAATTTCATGCAAAATGGAATCAATATTCTGATGTTGGTTGATCTTGAGAATGTAATGGCTTAATGTTTCGTAATCAACTCCTCTGATCAGCCGATAACCGAAGTCTATAATGGTCATTGTTTTTTTCAGTTTTCGTTTAAGCGAATTCACCATGGCTCATCCTTTCTGCTCTTTATATGATCCAATGCAAATCGGATGCCAGTTCTCAAGGAAGGGGAGGTTTCTCTGCCTGCATGGGTAGCAGCATCTTCAGGCATGCAAACTGAGAAACCTCCTCGGGGGGGGCAGAGTGAGAGAAAGCCTTATGCTATGTTATTTTCCCGAGCATCTTGATAAAGATGGTAAGCAGCTCAGAATCAAAATGCTTTGTTTCTTTTACAATAGTGGAAATCGCATGGAACGGCGTCATTGCGGGCTGATAGCAACGCCGAGTTGTCATGGCATCATAACAATCTGCTATTGCAGCAATTCTGCCATAGAGCTTTACTTCCTGTCCTGATAATCCCAGAGGATATCCCTCGCCAGAAATTTTTTCATGATGCTGCAACACGGCAATGTATGATTCTTCAGGAATATATTTCTGATACCGAAGATATTTCTCACTTTCCAGCACATGGGTCTTCATGATACGGAACTCTTCATCAGTAAGCCGCGCTGGCTTATTCAGGATTTCGAGCGGAATAGAACTTTTTCCGAGGTCATGCATCATGGCACCGATTCCCAGTCGCTCGAGGGTAAGCCTATCTAATCCGGCAGCCATTCCCAGCCCGACAGAAAGCGTCGCCACATTTACCGAATGGGTATAGGTATAATAATCATACGTTCTGATTGAGAGAAGATCATAGATAGCGTCATGGTTTTCCAGGATGCCGTCAACCATCTTGTTGACCATCACAATGGATTCCTTGATCTTTTCACCGCTCCTCGGGTTTGCAAGCAAATCCTTCACAATCAATTTTGAATTTTCCTTAATCGCGGTTGATTTGATTTTCCTGAGCTCTTGTTGCGGGAGGTTTTTATCGACGACCAGGGCATTCAGATATTCCTGATACCTCGGAATATCCTCCTTCTGAATGACAAGGTCTCCTTCCTTCCCGAGAAACGATTCCTGCAGTTTGACTGGAGAGTGTTCTGACGCTTCGATCAGACACTGGATTCCCTGCTGATTCAGCAGGTATAAAGTGAATTGTATTTCCGATCCCGGAACGAGAAGCGCCTTGTCGATCTGATGATGCTCTTCCCTTAAAGTGACGTATTCATCCAACCGGATAGCATCAGGCGGAGGAGTTTCGGAAACAGGGCTGCTGTTTTGTTCCTGATCCAGTTCACGAGCAGCTGTTTCCCTTACAAAAACCTCGGTAATCCCTTTCTCGCGCAGGAAACTGAGGCTCGATGCATCGAACAGCATGCCCTTGTTGAAGAGCCAGATTACCTTTCCATTTTCTCTGATAAACATGTCACAGGGAGAAGGCGCACCTTCCGTGAACCTGCTCACCGGCATGACAACCAGAGATTCATTGTCTTGTTCTAGAACATGAATGGTCATAACAGAGACGTTGTTGTTACCTGTTTTTTTTAGATATCAGGGAATGCGACTAACGACTATGCATATCTTTTCCACTATACATACCTTTCGGCTTCAGCGGAGAAATCTTTAAAAAGTGCCAGGATTTTATCGCTCAGGAAGCCGATCCTTGTTCCTTTTTGGCGCTGCATTGGTAAATGAACACAAGAATTTCGGCAACGGCTTTGTATAATTCCGGAGGGATATCCTCATAGAGGTCAAGCGTTGAAATTGCTTCAACGAGGTTCCGATCTTCACGAATCGGAATTCCGTGTTCGTGGGCCAAATCGATGATTCGATCCGCAACGAGCGATCTGCCCTTGGCAATGACGCGGGGAGCGGAATCCAATCCGTGCCGGTATTTCAATGCAACGGCTTTGTTTTGTTTCATACGGTTATATCCAATCCTGGGAACAAGTTACTTTCAAAATCCCGGCGTGGTTGAACCTGAATGGCAAATCCACCCATGCGAAGTCCGGCAACCGAGAATCGCTGTGAAAGAAGCTCAGCATGATCATTCAGGAGTGCCGCAAACGCTGGATCTTCGCACAGCATTTTGATATACAGGCTGCCTGACTGAACATTAATCAAAGAAGAAACCCTCCCATTCCGACCCAGTTCAAGGTTGAGCGTGCAGGAATAGGTCATATTCGAGGCATCGTCCCCTTTGCGGGAAAATGAAAGCCATGCCTCGTTACAATCGTCGCCGACGAAGGGAAGAAAAAGCTGGAGAGAATCATTGAGTTTCGATTGAACCTGCTGAAACTCAATATGTCCAATAAGACGATCCAGGATTTGGCCCAGGTCACGTGGTCCCATGCCTGTTTCCTGGACGCGAACGGCCAAAGAAGGATCATCCAGGGCATGCTTTAACTTCAGAAGGATTCCTTTCAGATCCGTGTTCAAAGAGGCGGCGACATTCGCTTCGATCCCCTGCTCCACAATGACCCGCAGTTTTGTCTCCAGGAGAATTCCGCTGTCCCGCACTGCATTTTTCAATGCTCCGCCGGTTATCGTTTCTGCCTGCAGCATAAGTTTTTCGAGGATGCCAAGTTCCGGGCAGGATCGTTTGAGCTCCGGTGATGCCTGGTTGAAAAACAAGAGCAGCTTATCCAGTTCACGCGCGGCAGGGCCGAGATTTTTCAATTCAGCAAGTGCTGACATAAGTGTCCGGGTAACGAGCATGTCCTGTTCTTCCGAGCCGGTCATAAGCCGCAATCGTATCTCCGCGCCAAGGGAATCAACCCGCAGCAGAAGAACATCCCCGGGATTCAGAGCAAGGTTTGTCTTTGCCTCAACAACGCCGTTTCCGATTTGAAGCATTAGGGTATCAGCAGCGGTATTTTCTTTTACCACGGCTCGTACCAGTTCACCGATCCGGAGTCGTTCAATCCGTTCAATCGGTTTCTCAGCAGCCTCAATCGGCGGGACAGGACGGATGTTCATGGTTCCTTTCTGCTGCCATTGGTTTCTTCATTGTATTCTTCGGCAAAATGAGATTTTTCTAAAGGTGTCGCCCTGTCGCGCTGTCGACAATTCATCAGGAAGTCATAAAATTGACGACTGTCCAAAAGGATTTATGAACATTTTCAGTGGATTCCATTCGGCATGCAATTTGAATAGAGAGGAACATCTGGATTAGCTTGCATGTAAGGAGGAGTTGTGATGGCAGGGGAAAAAGAAGAAGTCAACCAGGAAGAAGAGGCAGAGCAAAAACCGGCAAAAGGCAACAAAAAAAATCTCATTATCATCATCGCCATTCTGGTGCTTGCAATCGCCGGCGGTATCGGTGCCTACCTCTTTGTTTCCGGAGGGAAAAAAGGAGAGGATGTGAAAGCTGAAGAAAAGAAGGGGACCGGAAAAACAGCCCTCATACCCCTGGATTCTTTTGTCGTGAACCTTGCAGAACAAGGGCGATTCCTTAAGGTGACGATGCAGTTTGAAATCGGAGATACAAGCAACCAACAGCTTGTTGTCGATAAGACGCCGCAGCTTCGCGATGCGATCATCACACTGGTAAGCAGCAAGTCGCCCGAAGCCGTATCCAGCCCGGAGGGGAAATTCCAGCTCAAGGACGAACTGCTTCTGCGAGTAAACCAGGCGCTCGGGAAAGAAGTGTTTCGCAACCTTTACTTTACGGAGTTTGTAATGCAATGAGCGACATTCTTTCACAGGACGAGGTTGATGCCCTCTTAAAAGGAGTCCAATCCGGGGACATCAATACCGAGGACGCCAAAAAAAGAATTCTTTCCGGCATCCGATCGTATGATCTGACGAACCAGGAACGGATCGTGCGCGGCAGAATGCCGGGACTCGAGATGGCGAACGAACGGTTTGCCCGGCTGTTCCGAAATTCCGTCTCCGGGATGGTCATGAAATTCGTCGACATCGTGATTCACAATGTGCAGATCCTGAAATTCGGGGAACTTATGAAAACGCTTCCTATGCCGTCAAGCATTAACATTTTCAAGATGGAACCGCTCAAGGGCTATTCCTTGTGCGTTCTCGAGGCACCGCTCGTCTTCGCGTTTGTAGAATTTTTCTTTGGAGGGGAAACAGTCCGGAATGTCAAATCAGAAGGGCGCTCATTTACCTCCATCGAGCAGCGGGTGATCAAAAAAGTCATCGGCATGGCGCTGCAAGATCTTGCCAGCGCATGGAGCGGAATCGAAGAGATCCAGCCGGACCATGTCAGCTCTGAAATGAATCCCCAGTTTGTGACTATTGTGACGCCGAGCGAAATCGTGATCAAGATCGAAGTAAGGATTGAGGTAGATGATTTTATCGGGAAACTTTTTTTCTGTATTCCTTATTCCATGATTGAGCCGGTAAAAGACAAAATTTATTCCGGCATTCAGGGCGACAAGGTTGACGTGGATCAGCGTCTGGTAAATCGTTTGAAGGAAATTCTCCTGAATTCAAGCGTTGAAGTCGTGGTGGAAATGGGACAGGCGCGGCTCACGCTCGGCGAGCTCATGAATTTGAATGTCGGAGACGTGCTTCCGCTTGCGAAAAGCATTACCGATTCCCTGGTACTCAAGGTGGAAAAAGTTCCGAAGCTGGGCGGAGTTCCCGGCTACAGCAGAGGCAACCAGGCCGTACGAATCACCAAATTGAACTAATTCCATGAACCGGATCAAAAACACTCCGGATCATGATCGGAACCTGAAAGGAGAACCGTTATGCAGCCAGCATCAGTTCAGGCTGATCCCCAGGCACAAACCAAAACGCCGCAAAGTGCACCCTTCGAGGAGCTGAAGGCGGACCAGAATGCACAGGGAAAATCACGAGACATGGATTTCCTTCTCGACATTCCGCTTGAGATATCAGTCGAACTCGGCAGGACCCGGATGTTGATCAAAGATCTGCTCCAGCTCGCGCAGGGATCGGTGGTGGAGCTCGATAAGGTCGCAGGAGAACCAATGGAGATACTGGTGAACGAAAAACTCGTTGCGCGAGGTGAAGTCGTGGTCGTAAACGAAAAATTTGGCGTGCGGCTTACGGATATCATCAGCCCCACGGAAAGGATACGACAGCTCAAATGATGTATGCATATTTTCAAATGGCACTAGCCCTTGCGGCCGTTATCGGATTCATTGCCTTGATCGGCTTTGCGCTCCGAAAGCAGCGGATGACCGGACATGCCATGCGCATTGTCGCATTCCAGTCCCTGGGACAGCGTAAAGGACTGTTTGCCGTCAAAGTGGGGACTGACGTGCATCTGCTGAGCGTAACCCCGGCTGACGTCCGGCTGATCAAGACGTATGCATCTGATGCGTTCAAAACAGAGCCTTCACCCGAGATCAGTGATGCGCTCCAAAAATTAAAATCACTCAAGGAACGGCTGTTATGAATTTTACCGACCCGGTCATTCAGGTTTTTTTTCTGATCAGTTTTCTGGCGCTCGTGCCGTCGATCCTAGTCATGTTCACCTCGTTTACCCGGATCATTATTGTCCTCTCATTTCTCCGCCAGGCCATGGGCACGCAGCAGATTCCGCCGAACATGGTGATCGTCGGTCTTTCCTTGTTTCTCACGATGTTCATCATGGGTCCGACAATTGACGTGGTGCACCGCGAAGCCGTGAGTCCCTTTATGGAAAAAAAGATTTCCTTCCAGGAGGCGCTCACCAAGGCGTCCGTCCCTGTTAAAACCTTCATGGCAAAGCAAACCAGACAGAAAGACATCGCATTGTTCCTGAATATTGCAAACGAACCTGTTCCCGAAAAAATTGATGATATCCCGATCAGGATTATCGTGCCGGCATTTGCCATCAGCGAAATAAAAACTGCGTTTGAGATCGGGTTTCTGCTCTATCTGCCGTTTCTGATCATCGACATGGTGGTGGCAAGCATCATTATGTCCATGGGTATGATGATGCTTCCCCCGACCCTGATTTCGCTTCCCTTCAAGCTTCTGTTGTTCGTGCTGGTTGACGGATGGAACCTGGTGGTCGGATCCATGGTGAGGAGCTTCCAATGACAGTCGATTTTGTGCGGGAATTGGCAGGCGAAGTGTTCAAAACCGTGCTCATAGCATCAGGCCCGGTTCTCCTGGTGAGTCTCCTGGTCGGATTGATCATCAGCTTGTTCCAGGCAGTGACGCAAATTCAGGAATTTACTCTGACCTTTGTGCCGAAGGTGCTGGCTGTTTTTTTATGTATTTTTGTATTTTTCCCCTGGATCGCGCGGGTGCTCATGAGTTTTACGACCCACATTATTGAAAATATTCCGGCGTATATCCGGTAGAGAACGGGCAGCATGAGGAATGATCAGCCATGGATATCGTGAATCAGTACATACCGAATTTTCTGTTCGTTCTTCTCCGGGCGGGAATCATGGTGAGCATGCTCCCGTTTTTGAGCAGCAACAATATCCCCTCGAAAGTAAAAATCGGGATTGCCGTCACAATTGCGCTGATTCTTGCGCCGGTGGTCACCTACACGTTCGAGCGCGCTGATATTCCGCTTATCGTGCTTCGAGAAATCATCTTCGGCATGGCGCTTGGTTTTGCAGGACGCCTGGTGTTTTTTGCGGTCGACATGGGCGGTCAGCTCATGAGCGTGTCAACCGGATTATCGATGGGATCGGTATTCAATCCGGACATGGGACAGTCCACCGATATTTCCACCCTGTACGGAATCATTGCGATGCTGATTTTCCTTGTCACGGATGCGCATCATGATCTGATTACGATATTCATTCAAAGTTATACCTGGCTTCCGGTCGGCAGCTTTGATGTCCGGAATTTGCTGCTTCCGATCATCGGACTGGGAAGCAAACTATTTGTGATTGCGCTTAAGGTGGCTGCGCCGGTGGTGGTCCTCATCCTGATTGCGAATCTGCTGCTCGGTTTTGTTTACAAGGCCGCGCCTCAGATCAATATTTTCTTTGTTGCCTATCCTGTTTACATCGTTCTTGGATTCATCGTGATGCTGTTAAGCGTTCCTTTGTTCATCACGGTAATGAACAGCTATTTCTCGGGAATCAAGGATGACATGCTGAAGGCTATAAGCGCGGCCGGGGGCTGACTATGTCGGAACAAGAAGACCGGACAGAACAAGGGACACAAAAAAAACGGGATGAAGCCAAGGAAAAAGGGCAGATTGTCCGCAGCAGGGAGCTCGTGTCCTTTTCAGTCGTAAGCGGCATTCTGTTCATGATGTATTTCACCGGACGGGGGTTTCTGGACCATATATCACGGGTCATGGGAGACATGCTCGGAATGCGCTACGGCAGGGACCTGATGCAAAATTTTCAGATCGCAGCCGTGGAAACGTTCTGGATGCTGGCTCCGTTTTTTGCAGTAGCCGTTCTTGCCGGAGTGGTTTCCTCGGTAGCGCAGGGAGGATTGCTGATCAAGCCGATCAATATGTCGCTTGAAAAACTGAACCCTTTGAACGGGATTAAAAAACTGGTTTCCCTTGAAGGACTGATGGAAGGCGGGAAATCGCTCCTGAAACTTTCTGCCGGCGTCCTGGTATTTTACTATGTGGTAAAAAAGGCGTTGGGATACGCTCCTCAGATCATGGCAATGGATGTGCATGAGATGCTTCTGGTTTCACGCGGACTGCTTACTCAATCGGTACTGTACGGATTCGGTTTTTTCTGCGTGGTTGCAGTGATCGATTATTTTATTCAGCGCTGGAAGTTCGAGCGATCGATCCGGATGAGCAAAGACGAGATCAGACAGGAAATGAAGGAATCGGAAGGCGATCCCCAGATCAAGGCGCGGATCAGGAGCCTTCAGCGCGAACGAGCCCGAAGACGAATGATGGAGGAAGTGCCGAACGCAACCGTGGTTATTACGAACCCGACGCATCTTGCCGTTGCCCTGCGGTATGAACGAGGCGGCCTGGAAGCGCCCCGGGTAGTCGCAAAAGGCGCCGGCATTATTGCCCAGAACATCAGGGCGATTGCAAAGAAACACGGCGTTCCGCTGGTTGAGGACAAGCCGTTAGCGCGCGCTCTGTTCAAGATCAAGCTTGATGCAGCCATTCCGGCGGCGTTGTACCAGGCGGTTGCACGCATTCTGGCTTACATCTACAAGCTACAAGGAGTCGCATAGAACCATGAGGAGACTTCGAGCATGAATATTCTGGGACGGGTACAGGAACGGTCTGATGTGATTGTGGCAATCGGGGTGGTTGTCATCCTCGGCGTCATGATTCTTCCGATACCGGCATTCATTCTTGACATGCTCCTGTCATTCTCGATTTCTCTTGCGATCGTGATCCTTGTGACCGGCATTTACATCAGAAAGCCGATGGATTTGTCCGTTTTCCCGTCGATTCTGCTCATGACGACCTTATATCGGCTGGCCTTAAACCTTGCTTCCACAAGGCTGATTCTCCTGAAAGGAAATGAAGGAGAAAATGCAGCCGGTGAGGTTATCAAGGCATTCGGCAATTTTGTGGTCGGCGGGAACTACGCGGTCGGGTTCACGATTTTTCTCATTTTGGTCGTGATTAATTTCGTGGTCATTACGAAAGGCTCCGGCAGAATCGCGGAAGTGGCGGCACGGTTTATTCTCGATGCCATGCCGGGAAAACAGATGGCTATTGACGCGGATCTCAATGCAGGACTTATTGACGAGAAGGCCGCCCGAAAACGAAGACAGACCATAGCACAGGAAGCGGATTTTTATGGCGCTATGGACGGCGCAAGCAAATTTGTTCGCGGTGATGCGATTGCCGGTCTCATCATCACGGTCATCAACATTATCGGAGGATTTCTTATCGGAACGGTTCAGCACGGTATGCCGGTGATTCAGGCTGCAAAGACCTATACGGTACTCACTATTGGTGACGGACTCGTCACTCAGATTCCGGCGCTTTTAATTTCCACGACCGCAGGTCTTATTGTAAGCCGTGCCGGAAATGACAGCGATCTCGGGAAAGATATTACCCGCCAGGTGTTCCTGAATCCGAAAGCGCTTTTTACCACCTCAGGCATTATGGCGCTGCTCGGGCTTACCCCGGGGCTTCCCCATCTTCCCTTTCTGTTTCTGTCTGCTGCAGCCGGAGGCCTTGGGTATCTTTTTAAAAACGGGACTGCTGCTGAAAAGGAAGAACAGGTGACCCAGACCCCGGCTCCTCCGGTGGAAACGCCGCTTGAACCGTATGTTGATATTGAGCCGTTGACGTTTGAGATCGGATACGGATTGATCCCGCTCGTTGAATCGGAAAAATCCGAGCTCCTGAACAAGATCAAGGCAATGCGCAAGCAGCTTGCCGCTGAACTCGGATTTGTGGTTCCGTCCATTCATATCAAAGATAATCTTCAGCTCCGGCCACATGAATATACGCTTTCCCTCCGGGGAATTGAGGTCGCGAAGAGCGAGATCATGATGGGCCACCGGCTTGCCATGACATCAAGCGACATGGAACGGATCGATGGAATCCCGACGAAAGAACCGGCTTTCGGGCTTCCGGCATTCTGGATCAGGGAAAGCGAAGTGGAAAAGGCCCAGGCACGGGGATATATGGTGGTCGATCCGGCAACCGCGATCACAACCCACATTTCGGAAGTCATCAAGGCGCATGCCTGGGAGCTCCTGACGAGATCAGAAGTCCAGCACCTCCTTGACACGGTATCGAAAAATTATCCCAAGATTGTGGATGAGTTGATTCCGAGCCATCTGACGCTCGGTGGAGTGCAGCGCGTGCTTCAGAACCTTCTCAAGGAACGAATTCCGATCAATGATATTATTATGATTCTTGAAACGCTGCTCGATTATTCGCCGGCGATCAAGGATATCGAGCTTCTCACCGAGTATGTCCGGCAGTCGCTCTCTCGGTATATCACCAAAAGATATATCGCAAGCGACGGAAGCATTCATGTCCTTGCGCTCGACCCCCAGTTTGAGCGCGCAATCTCGCAGGCGATGGAAGACGGCGGCGCCATACGGCCGGATATGGTTACCCGGCTGATCAGATCGATTGATAGCGCCGTCAGGGAAGATCGATTTGGAGGCGGTTTCCCGATCATTCTTTGTTCGGCGTCGGTGAGACGATTCCTCAGAAAGATCACCGAGCGGTTCCTGCCTGCGCTTGCGGTCCTCTCGAATGCGGAAATAGTTCCATCCGTGAAACTGTATACAACGGGGGTAGTGAAATATGAAGATTAAGACATTCAAGGCAACCACCTTTTCCGAGGCATTGCGGCTCGTAAAAAAAGAGTTGAGTGAAAACGCGGTCATCCTCTCGACGCAGGAAAAAAAAGGATTCCGGCCCAGCGTCGAAATAACCGCGGGTATCGATTATGACGCAGGACATGTCCCCGGTACTGTTTCGGTGACCCAGGCATCGCCTCGGGAACAGGCCGGTCAGCCTGCACTGGTCGATGAGATCAAAAGCGAAATTGGAAACCTCCGGAAAACAATTGAGAGCATGAAGAACCGCGGCTATGAAGTTGCACTCCCGGAGCGGAAAAAAATGATTATGGATTTTCTCCGAAGACAGTCCGTGCGTGAGGAGTATGCGCTTCTCATCTGTGAAAAGGCGCGGAACGTGGAGGATATTCCGCTGCTGATTGCTTCAGACATCAGAATCAAACGCCAGAACGGAACCCGCAAGGCGGTCATGCTGATCGGACCGACCGGCGTTGGCAAGACGACCACCATTGCAAAGCTTGCAGCCCAGGCCGTTAAAAACAGGAAGCGGGTTGCGATCGTAAACCTCGACACGTACCGGATCGGAGCGGTTGAACAGATGCGTATCTATGCAAACATTCTCGGGATCCCGCTGGCCACGGCATCAAATACCCAGGAGCTCAAAGAGGCGCTCGAAAAGTTTGCGAAAACCCGTGATGTGATCTTCATTGATACGACCGGAAGAAATCCGCGCGACGAGCAGTATGTGAAAGGGCTTGAGGAGGCGTGCAAGGCAGTGGACATCCCGCTTGAGCTTCACCTGCTCATGAACGCGAATGGGGATGACGCATTCATGATCGAATCCGAGCGAGCCTATCGGAATCTTCCGATCGATTATCTCGGGTTCTCGAAGATCGACGAAGCGGTTCGCTACGGCCCGCTCTACAATGTGCTGCTTACCTACCGGAAGCCGGTCGCCTATCTCACCACTGGCCAGCGGGTGCCGGGGGACATCGAATATCCGACGGTCAACCGTCTGGCAAGTCTGATTCTGACAAAGGAGTGTGCTTCATGCTGACGGAAAAACAAAAGACCGGCAAACACCATGTTCGGACCATCGCGGTGACAAGTGGAAAAGGCGGCGTCGGAAAGACTAACGTTGTTGCGAACCTTGCCATAGCGCTAACCGCCCAGGGGAAAAAGGTCATGATTCTGGATGCGGATCTCGGCTTGAGCAATATTGATGTGCTGCTGCACCTGGCGCCTCATTACAACATCCAGCATGTTTTGAGCGGAGAACTGACGCTGCGTGACGTGCTGGTTGAGGGACCGCATGGAATCCGGATTCTTCCGGCAAGTTCCGGGATGCAGGAACTGACGACGCTGGACGAATTTCAGCGGCTCAAAATTATGGAAGAATTTGACGCGTATGATGAGGATATTGACGTTGTGCTGATTGATACGGCAGCGGGTATTTCCGAGAACGTTGCATTTTTCTGCATTGCGGCGCAGGAGATCGTCATTGTTACATCGCCTGAGCCGACCGCTATTACGGATGCATACGCATTAATCAAGGTTTTGAGCACCCGCTACCATGAGAAAGAATTCCGGGTGCTTGTGAACTGCGCAAAAAATATGGAGGAAGGCAGGGAAGTGTTTCGGAGACTGTCGCGTGCCACCGAAAAATTTCTGAATATTTCTCTCGATTATCTGGGTCATCTTCCGTTTGATGAAGGGATTCCGAAGGCCGTGCGTGTACAAACGGCCTTCATCGATCTGTATCCTAATAATCTCGCGTCCCGTCACATTCGGGAGATCGCGACGAAGTTTCTGGAGCACAATGTCCGGGTCAAGGGCACGCTCCAGTTCTTTATCGGGAATCTTCTGTCCGTGCCGGCGCGTTCCTGAGGGTAACCACATGAGCGGATACAAGACAGAAATAACTGAACCGGAAAAAGAACAGATCATCAAGGATTTTTTGCCGTTTATCAAATACACGGCATACCGGCTGGGAAAGCGGCTGCCGCCGCAACTCACGGTAAACGACCTGATCAGCAGCGGCGTGGTTGGCCTTCTCGACTCGCTGCAGCGATATGAGACCGGGCGAGTCAAACTCAGCACGTTCGTCGAACACCGGATCCGCGGAGCCATGCTCGATGAACTCCGCTCCCAGGACTGGGTCCCTCGATCGGTAAAAAGTAAAATCAACGCAATTAAAAAAGCGCACCAGAAACTGGAACAGGAGCTCGGGAGGCTGCCGCTTGACGAGGAAATAGCGGCATCCGTATCCATCACCCTGGATGAATATTACAAAATCATGCAGGATGCCCATGCCGCAATCACGCTCAGTCTGGAGGACTTCGGAAGCTCGATCTATGATGAGCATGACCTGCACGCCATGGAACGCATCGCCGATCCTTCAGCGAGAACTCCGTTCGAGATTTTAGAGGACACGGCGCTCAAGGAGTCCCTTGCCCGGCATATCGGCAGCCTGCCGGAAAAAGAAAAGATCGTGCTTTCCTTATATTACTGGGATGAACTGACCATGAAGGAAATCGGAAAGGTGATGAAATTGAGCGAAGGACGGGTTTGCCAGCTCCATAACCAGGCGCTCGTCAGGCTGAAGGCAAAGCTCGCTTCTGCTCCCTCGCCCGTTAAAGAACTCGCATAACAAGCCGATAAGATACAGCGGAGGACACCCATGATAGAAGGAGAACGTCTCTCTCAGCTGTTATCTGACCTTTCCCATCCGGATTCCACGCATCGACGTGCAGCCGCTGAAGCACTGGCCGACGGCGATGAACGAGTGCTGTATTCCCTGATCAAGGCACTGCGGGATGAGAACCCCGGGGTTCAGGACGCGGCCATGCGCGCCCTGATCGCAATTGGAGGCGAAACAACCGCTTACATGGTTCTTCCGCTGCTTCGCGAAGGCCCGCTTCTCAGAAACACAACGCTTGTTATTCTCAAGGAAATCGGTTCTCCGGTTTCTCCCCTTCTCCGCCTTTTGTTTGCCGACAAAGATGACGATATCAGAAAATTTGCGGTCGATCTTGCCGGAGACATCAAGACCTGCGATTATCCTGAAGAGATCGTGAAGCTTCTCCAGATTGATCCGAATGTGAATGTGCGGGCGGCAGCGGCAAAGGCACTTGCCCTCCTGAATTGCCGGAATGCGGTTCCCGCACTTATTGCCGCTCTCCGGGATGAGGAATGGGTCTGTTTTTCTGCACTCGATGCGCTTGGTCAATTTGGTGACGAACTGTCTCTTGAACCCGTACATGCTCTGTTAGGCAACGCCGCTACGGTTATCCGCTATGCGGCCATTGAAACACTCGGGAAAATAGGATCCGTCCGGGCAAGCCGTATTTTATTCGATTATCTTCCCAAGGCCGATCCAACCGAAAAAAATGCGGTCATTAAAAGTCTTGTCCAGATCGGTCTTACTCCTTCCATGATTTCAATCAGAGAAGAACTTCTCAACATGCTGCAGAACGGGGAATGGGAAGAACGTATCATCGCTATCCGGGGACTTGCGGAACTACAGGAAAAGCAGGCAATTCCCAAAATTATCGACATTGCAGGACAGCTCGACTCCTCAGACCCTCAGGACGAGGAACGGTTGCACGCGGTCAAGGAAGCCCTGATGGATTTCGGCTGTGTTCCTGCATTCCTGGAAGTGCTTGACAGTTTATCCATCAAATATCGCGGAAAAGTCATTGCTCTTGAAATTCTGAAGGACTTGAACTACACGGATGCATTACCGCACATTATCCCGCTGCTTGGAGTGGTTAGTACGCATGTGGTTCTGGCGGCTGTTGATGCAATCATGGAGTTGAATGAGCAGGAAGCGCCGCAGATTCTTTCGAGTCTGCGCCAGCATGATGATTCCATGGTTCGGGAGCGAGTGAACTGGCTGCTGGAGGGTGTCTCATGACTATGCTGTTACAGGATACAACCTTCAAGCAACTCCGGGATTTTATTTACGAAAAGAGCGGCATTTTTATCCCGGAAACCAAAAAGTACCTGCTTGAGAAAAAACTGCTGACACGGCTGGAACAAAGAAATCTTCATTCGTTTGAAGAGTATCTTCCCTATGTCCGCTCAGGTTCAAACGGCGATGAACTCGGGAAACTGTTTGATGCCGTGACCGTGAATGAAACCTTTTTCTTTCGGGAGCCCCAGCAGCTAGAGGTGTTTATTGAATCGCTGACCAAGCGGATTATCGAAAAGCGAAGCTCATCCGAACTCAAGCTGTGGTCTGCTGCAAGCTCGACCGGAGAAGAACCCTATACTCTTGCAATGATGCTGCTGGAAAAAAAACTCTTTACGAAAATGGAGATTATGGGCTCGGACATCAGCGGAGAAGTGGTTGAAGCGGCAAAAAAAGGAATCTACGGTTCGTATTCCATGCGAAACGTGCCCGAGGTATATGTGCAGAAGTATTTCACAAAAAACGGATTGGGATACGAACTCAGTCCCATCGTTAAAAATATCGTACGTTTCACGGTGATCAATCTGATGGATGAAAAAAAAATCAGGGCCCTTCCCAGCATGGACATTATCTTTTGCAGAAATGTGCTCATTTACTTTGACGAGAAGGCCAAGCAGAAGGTGGTTTCCCTGCTGTACGACACACTCCGACCAGGAGGATTTCTCATCATTGGGTCAGCGGAAAGCCTGCACAATATTACGCGTGCGTTTCGACCGGTACTGTTCGACAAGGTCGTTGCTTATGAGAGGGTCTAGCGATGAAAATACTCATTGTTGATGATTGTCAGACGACGAGGCGACTCCTGGGACTCTATCTCCGGTCAAAGGGATTTGATATCGCGCAGGCGGAAAATGGTCTGGACGCCCTTGAAAAACTCGGCAGTGAAAACGTGAATCTTATTATTTCCGATTTGAACATGCCGTATATGGATGGAATAGAATTTGTAAAAGCGGTGCGAGCGGATCAACGCCAGGCGCATCTTCCGGTTCTCATGGTGACTACGGAAACGGATATCGAAGAGCGAGAGCGCGCGATCAGCGCAGGGGTGAACGGGTATCTTACAAAACCCGTTTCTGCGGAAGTCGTCATGCAGAACATCCGGCTCATCCTCAAGAATATGTTCCGGGAAGGAGGGAAGGCTCATGCCTGACCATAAAATGAAAATTCTCGTCGTCGATGATTTCTCGACCATGAGACGGATCATTAAAAACGTCCTCAAACAGCTGGGATTTGAAAATATCGATGAAGCGGAGGACGGGGCACAGGCCCTGACCAAGCTGAAGACCGGCAATTTCGGATTTATGGTGTCCGACTGGAATATGCCGAACATGGACGGGATTGAGTTGCTTAAAGCGGTCCGTTCCGATCCTGCACTCAAGGATTTGCCGATCCTTATGGTTACGGCGGAAGCGGAAAAAGAAAAGGTGGTTACTGCAATCCAGGCAGGGGTAAACAATTACATTGTGAAACCGTTTACTCCGGAAGTTTTCATGGAAAAAATGGAAAAAATTTTTGAAAAGCTCAAACAATAAAACTGTATTTCCAAGGAGTTGTAGCCCTGTGAACCTTTCGTAAGCGGAGAATGCCATGCCTGATGAAATGGAAGAAATCATAACGGAGTTTATCGCTGAATCCGAGGAGACCCTTGATCAGATCGACCCGCTTTTTGTTGAGCTTGAGGCAAAGGGGTCAGACCAGGAGATACTGAACAAGCTATTCCGGAGTGTTCATACCATTAAGGGCGCGGCCGGTTTTCTCGGATTCCAGTCCATTGTGGACGTGTCACATAACACGGAAAATATCATGAAGAAATTGCGCGATGGGGAGGCAACGATTTCCCGGCCTCTTATTGATATTATTTTAAAGAGCATCGACATGCTGCGGGTTCTGCTGCGACACATCAGGGACAAGGACGGAGTCCAGGAAGATATCTCCTCCCTGGTCCAGGAGCTTGCCAGGGCCCTGACGCTGCCGCAGTCTCCTCCTGCTGTGCATCAGGAAAAACAGCCAACGCCTGTTCCGGAGACGAGAGAAGAGCCGCAGAAAAAAGAAGAAGAATGTCATGAGCATGAAGAAACCGGAATACCCTCGGTGGAAGCCGCAGCCGAGCATCCCGAACATGTGGATCATAAAGACACGCATCAGACGCTCCGGGTGGAGGTCGGGAAGATTGACAAGGTTATGGACCTGACCGGCGAAGTGGTGCTCGTTCGAAACCGGCTTCTGAACATCATGAACCGGCTGGAACAGAAATACTCGGATGATACGGAAGTCGAAAATCTGAATGAAACAGTGTCATTCCTCGATCTCATCACCTCGGACATGCAGCTTGGCGTGATGCGTATGCGGATGCAGCCTATTCAGAAAGTGTTCAGCAAGTTCCCGCGGCTGGTGCGTGATATTGCCGGTACCCTTGGAAAACAGGTGGATCTTAAGGTGTATGGAGAAGATACGGAAGTTGACCGCTCGGTTATTGAACACATTGGCGATCCCATGGTGCATATCATCAGGAACGCAATCGACCACGGGCTGGAAACACCGGAAGAACGGCTCGCAAAAGGGAAATCCGAGAACGGCACGATCACCATTCGCGCTTCACAGAAAGGGAATCAGATTGTCATTGAAGTCTCAGATGACGGCAAGGGAATCAACGTTGAAAAAATCAAAAAGAAAGCGATCGAAAAATCGATTATCACCGCGGACGAAGCGTCCCGCATGCCGGAGGAATCCGCAATTAATCTTATTTTTCTCCCCGGTTTCTCAACGTCGGATATCGCAACCGAACTCTCTGGTCGCGGCGTGGGCATGGATGTTGTAAAAACCAACATCTCGAAATTAAACGGAGCCGTTGAAATAACCAGCAAAAAAGATGCGGGATCATCGTTCACGATCAGGCTTCCCCTTACCGTGGCGATCATTCAGACCCTTATGGTTCGCGCTGGCAACTCACGCTACGCAATCCCGCTTGCTCCGGTCGAGGAAACGCTGATGGTTTCAAAATCGGATATTAACGAAGTCGCGGGTGTCGAGGCGCTCACCGTCCGGGGAAAAATTTATCATCTGTTTGACCTTGCCGGAGTTCTCGGGGACATTCGGGAACCCGGCACGTTGCATAAATATGCCGTTGTTGTTTCCGTTGGTGAAGCACGGTTCTGTATCGGCGTCGATGAGCTGCTCGGTCAGGAGGAAGTGGTTATTAAATCCATGGACGGAATGAATGCGCGCTCGGCGCATATTTTAGGGGCGACCATAACCGGAGACGGGAAAGTGGTGTTTATCCTTGACCTTGCCTCTCTTTCGAAAAGCATCACCAGTACCGCAGCGGTATAAGGAGGTTCCAGGTGCTACAATACATCGGTTTTCGTCTCCATACCGGGGAATATGCAATTCCCATCATCAAGGTTCGGGAGATCATCAATCTTCCCGCGGTCACAACGCTGCCGCAGGCGCCTCCCTATCTGCGTGGCGTCACGAACCTGCGCGGAAGCGTAATTCCGCTCGTGAATCTCCGCACGATCATCCATCTGCCCGATGACGGAAACGGCGGGACCAAGGTTATCGTGATCGCATGCGGCAGACTTACCTTTGGAATCATGGTAGACGGTATTACCGGCGTCCTAAGCCTTGCAGAAGATTCCATTGAGTCGCCCGAAAGCCTTTCTCATGGACACTCCCAGGAAATTACAGGTGTTGCCAAACTGGATGGCCGCCTGATTGTCCTGCTGGATACCAGCAGACTTATTCCGCTTGCCGACCGAAGCTTGTTAGAGGAGGTTGCAGCTGAAGTGCAGAATACCGCCCAGGAAGGAACCATAGAAGTGACCCGAATCGTCCAGACTATGGCGGGAGACATGCGGATCAAGGAACTGCGCGATGCAGAAGAATTTTTTGAAAAGAACAAGGGCATTAACGCGGGCGATCCGCGAAAAGAAATTCTCGATGACTTAATGACGTTCTTGAGTGCAGTCACGAATCATGAGTATGAAAAAGCCGATGAAATTATTCAGCAGGTGATTAAAAAAGGACAGGGGACCCTGTTCCAGGAAGTGGGAAAGATTACTCGAAAATTGCACGATACCATTAAGAGCTTCAAAGAAGCGATTGATCCACGGCTCAAGGGCATGGCACACGCTGATATCCCGAGCGCCGTAGACAAGCTTCAGTATGTGATTGAAAAAACCGAAGAAGCAGCAAATAAAACCATGGGTTTCGTTGAAAAACATCTGCTGGAGATGGACAATCTTGCCGCCCATATTCGTGGAATCAAAGGAAAGGGAAACGAAAAAACTGTTGCCTATCTTAAAGAGTTCAAGAACAAACTGGAAGATGATCTTACAGAAATTATTACGACACAGTCGTTCCAGGATCTTACCGGCCAGACTATAAAAAAAGTTATCACGCTTGTCGGAGACATCGAAGCAGAACTTATCCGGTTGATCACCGGTTTTGGAGTCAAAGTCGATGCGGGTTCTCCCGCCGAAGAGATTTCTCCGGAAAAGGTATCCCAGGAAGGTGTGGATGATCTCTTGAAGGAATTCGGTTTTTAGAAGTCGAGCAAGGCTGAAGTATTTTGATAAAAAACGGGAGTCACATGGCGATCAACGTGCTTATAGTCGATGATTCAGCATTCATGCGCAATGCACTGACAAACATGCTTTCGGCAGATCCCGAGATCAAGGTGATTGCGGTTGCCCGTGACGGTATTGAGGCTGTCGAAAAGGCGGCAAAATTAAAGCCGGATGTCATTACCATGGATGTGGAAATGCCCCGGATGGACGGTATCGAAGCCTTGCAGCTGATCATGGAACAGACGCCAATACCGGTCATCATGGTCAGTTCGCTCACGTCCGAAGGCGCTCATGTAACGCTCGAAGCGCTGGATCACGGCGCCGTGGATTTTATTCCAAAAAATCTTTCCGAGCTTTCGATCAACATTGTCAAGATCAAGGAGATGCTGATCGAAAAGGTAAAACAAATTTCCCGGAGCAGAGTTTCAAAGATACCTCGAAGCCGGACGCTCACGCAGACGTCCGAGTATATGCCCAAGGTCATTCCGGTCAGGGCTACCGGAGAACGGAGAGTGAGTGTTGTTGCGATTGGAACCTCAACCGGCGGACCGCGCGCAGTGCAGGAGATCATTCCCAGACTTCCGGGTGACTTCCCGGTTCCGATCGTCATTGTTCAGCATATGCCTCCGAATTTTACCGGCCCCTTTGCCGACCGGTTGAATGACATCAGTCAGATAACGGTCAAAGAGGCGCACGAAGGAGCCATCCTGCAGGCGGGTGTTGCGCTGGTGGCGCCGGGCAGAGGCCATATGCGGGTGATCCGTCCGCGAATCGAAACGATGGTGACGATTTCAGAAAACCGCGAGGAATTCATTTATCGCCCGTCTGTTGATTATCTCATGCATTCGATCGCCGAGTTTTTCCCGGGCAGGGCGCTGGCGGTCATATTGACAGGCATGGGAAATGACGGACTCAAGGGAATAACGGACGTGAAAAAAAGCGGGGGACGAATCTTTGCGCAGAACGAGGAGACCTGTGTGGTCTATGGGATGCCTCGAGCGGTCGTTGAGGCAGGCATTGCCGACAAAATTTTACCGATTGAAGAAATGGCGGGCGAGATCATTAATGCCGTTTAAACTCCAACCCATTTTTTCAGTTTGGAATTCCGAATCAGAGTATGCATCGTGAGAAGGAGTGTATCCTATGTTTGAAAATATGAAAATCGGGAAACGATTGAGTCTTGGATTTTACACGGTTCTTGCCGTCACAACATCCATGACGTTTCTTGCCATTTTCACGATGGGTCGCATCCAATCGAATCTCGATCGGATGGTGAATGTCAACAATTTGCGTCAATCCTATGTGGTCAATCTCACAAAAGCCATTAAGGAAATTGATAGCAGCATCGGCTATCTTCTCCTCGAAAAAAATTCTTCGCAAAAGCAGGTGATTGCCAAACGGATACAGGATGCTCGTGTGGCAGTCAACGATTCTCTCAAAAAAATCGAAGAGATGAATAATGATCCAAAAGGGAAAGAACTGACCGATACGGTCAAGGCTACCCTGCTCGCTGCCCGAACATTGAATGTCAAGGTATTTGAACTTGGCATGGAAAATCGTGTCGAGGAAGCGCTTATGTGTCTCAATAAGGAGCTGGCTCCTCTTCGGCAAAAATTACAGCCCGCTGTGAACGAACTGCTTCAACATCAGAAAAACCGGACGGATATGCGCTATAAGCAATCAATTGATATCTACAAGGAAAACAGAAATCTGCAGATCCTGCTTACCGTTGTTGTTTTAATGCTTGCGTCATTCGTGGCATTCATGCTCACCCGGGGGATTGTCCGGCCGCTTACTATGGGAATCGGGATCGCTGAAGCCCTTGCCAAGGGAAACCTGGGGGTACATGTAAAAGTAAAAACTACGGATGAAATCGGTCACTTGTTCGGAGCCATGAAAACGATGGTTGAAAAATTGCGGGTTGTTGCAGCTGATGTCAAGAATGCCTCTGATGATGTGACGACAGGAAGCAAACAGCTTTCAAGTGCAGCGGAAGATATTCATAACGGCTCGCAGGACCTCTCCTCTCAGGTTGAGCAGGTGGTGACTGCCATGACCCAGGTGTCACAAACCATCATGGACGTTGCGAAGAACGCATCGAATGCGGCTGATGCAGGGAAGAAGGCATCCGAGACAGCGACGCAGGGAAAACAGACAGTCGACAGGTCGGCCGAGGATATGACCCGGATCGCCCAGACCGTGAAGGAGACAGCGATCACGATCGAGGAGCTGGGAAAGAGTTCTGCCCAGATCGGCGAGATCGTTGCCGTGATCAACGGCATTGCGGACCAGACGAATCTGCTTGCTTTGAATGCTGCAATTGAGGCAGCGCGCGCAGGAGAGCAGGGACGAGGATTTGCCGTTGTTGCCGATGAAGTAAAGAAGCTTGCAGAGCGGACCAGCCAGGCGACCAAGGATATTGCGGAACGGATCAGCGGGATACAGAAAACAGCAGAAGGATCCGTGGCAGCGATCAAGCGGGGAAGCAACGAGGTGGAGAATGGCGTTGGTCTTGCACACGAGGCGAGCAAATCGCTGGATTCGATCGTCGAAGCGTCTTCGGGCGCGATGGACATGGTGCAGCGAATCGCAGCTGCCACGGAACAGCAGTCAGCTGCATCCGAGCAGGTCACTCAGAACATGGAAACCATTGCAGCGATTACCAAAAAATCAGTCGCATCCACGGAGCAGGTAAAAACTGCTGCTGCGGAACTCGATCATTTTGCGGAAATCCTGAGAACGGTTCTGGCCTTTTTTAAGGGATCAACTGAGGAAGCGGAGACATTGGTTCGCAGTGCCATCCATTTTATCAGAGAGCACGGCAGAGAAAAGGGACTGGCCGAGATCAATAATCCAAAAGGCCAGTTTGTAAACAGGGACTTATACGTATTTGTGACTGGCATGAACGGGATTCAGCTTGCTCATCCGAAAGATCATGCCGGGGTGGGCAAGGATATGAGCACGTTGAAGGATGCCGATGACAAGCTCTTTGTGAAAGAACGTCTTGCGCTTGCACAAACCCAGGGAAAAGGCTGGCAGGATTACAAATGGCCTGATCCGATTACGAAAAAAATCGAACAAAAAACCGCCTATTTTGAAAAAATAGAAGATTTTATCGTTGTCTGCGGAGCGTACAAATAAACGGGACAGGATCATCAAGGAGCGAGCTATGCTGGAAAACATGAAAATCGGGAAACGGCTTGGGATCGGGTTTGTGACGGTCCTTACCATCACCACCTCCATGACGTTTATGGCCATTTATAATATGGGACGGATTCAATCCAATATCGACCAGATTGTGAACGTGAACAATGTTCGATTAGAATCAGCCATTGAGATAGAAACTTCACTTCAAGATATTAAAAGCAATCTGGCCTATCTTCTCCTTGAAAACAGCACAGTACGGCGGGAGGCAATTGTCAAAACAATGCAGGCGGACCGCGCGCGGTATAATCAAGCGCTCAAAAAAGTGGAAGAACTGACGCCTCCTGATGATACAGAAGGGCGATCACTGGTTGAAACCGCAAAAAAAAGAACCCTGGAAGCGCGAGGCCATAATGTGCGGGTCCAGGAACTGGCACTTGCAAACAGAAACAGCGAAGCGCTTGTCGTTCTCATGAAAGAGGCAGGATCTTCCTGGGACAGACTTCTGACCACGGTGGGTGAGTTCGTACAGTATCAGAAAAAACAAACGGTCATGCAGTATGAGGAGTCGATTGCCATGTACCGTAACACGAGGACTGTTCAAATTCTGCTGAGTATCGTGGTCTTCATTCTTGCCTCGTTCATGGCCTTGATACTCACCCGTGGCATTGTCCGGCCGCTTACCATTGGAATCGGGGTTGCAGAGTCTCTTGCCAAGGGTGATCTGACCGTGAATGTAAAGGTAAAGACCACGGATGAAATCGGTCACTTGTTCGGAGCCATGAAAACGATGGTTGAAAAATTGCGGGTTGTTGCAGTTGATGTCAAGAATGCATCCGATAACGTCGCAACAGGAAGTAACCAGCTTTCAACAACCGCCGAGGACATTCATAACGGTTCGCAGGACCTCTCCTCTCAGGTTGAGCAGGTGGTGACTGCCATGACCCAGGTGTCACAGACCATCATGGACGTTGCGAAGAACGCATCGAATGCGGCTGATGCAGGGAAGAAGGCATCCGAAACAGCGACGCAGGGAAAACAGACAGTCGACAGGTCGGCCGAGGATATGACCCGGATTGCCCAGACCGTGAAGGATACAGCGATCACGATCGAGGAGCTGGGAAAGAGTTCGGCCCAGATTGGCGAGATCGTTGCCGTGATCAACGGCATTGCGGACCAGACGAATCTGCTTGCTTTGAATGCTGCAATCGAGGCTGCGCGCGCAGGAGAGCAGGGACGAGGATTTGCCGTTGTTGCCGATGAAGTAAAGAAGCTTGCAGAGCGGACCAGCCAGGCGACCAAGGATATTGCGGAACGGATCAGCGGGATACAAAAAGCGGCCGAAGAGTCGGTGGCAGCGATCAAGCGGGGAAGCAACGAGGTGGAGGATGGTGTTGGTCTTGCACACGAGGCGAGCAAATCGCTGGATTCGATCGTCGAAGCGTCTTCGGGCGCGATGGACATGGTGCAACGGATCGCAGCTGCCACGGAACAGCAGTCAGCTGCATCCGAACAGGTCACTCAGAACATGGAAACCATTGCGACGATCACCAAAAAGACCACGATATCGACCAATCAGATCAAGCAGTCATCCGCTGATCTCGCGCATTTGACGACCCGGTTGAACGAGATTACAACGTGGTTCAAGGTGTAACAGATACAAGGAGGGAACTCCCATGCGACTCAGTCATATGAAAATCCGGACAAGGATCACTCTTTTGAGTCTTCTTATTGTCGCGACTGCCGTGGCGAGTATTATGGTGATCTGTCTTACTATTTTTCATAAAGAGCTTATGCGGCAGGTCGACGTTGCCCAGGACACGCATTTGAAGGTCTTTTGGGAAATGTTGAAGGAGAAAGGAAAGCATTTCCATATTGAAAACGGAAAGCTCATGGCGGATTCCTACGTCTTGAATGAAAACTATGAACTCCCTGACAAAACCAAGGAGCTGTGGGGCGGTGTTGCAACGATCTTCATGGGAGATACCCGGGTGACCACGAATGTGCTGAAGCCTGATGGAAGCCGTGCCATAGGAACAAAACTGCAGGGGCCGGCGTATGACGCAATATTCAAGGAAGGCAAAGGGTATCGGGGAGAAGCTCCCATTATTGGAGACGACTATTTTACCGCGTATGATCCCATCAAAGACAGTCAGGGGAATATTGTTGGAGTGCTCTTCGTGGGAATTAAAAAAAGTGACTATTTCGCCTCAATGAACCGCTTGAATCTTATTATTGTGGCTATTGCGCTTGCCCTCTTTATCGTAGTCGGTTTTTTTATGTATGTATTTACCAAGAAAACATTTGCTCCGCTTGAACAGGTGATTCAGGGAGCGGATGCAATGTCGAAAGGGGTTCTGCACATAACCCTTGACATCAAAGATAACAATGAGATGGGAATGCTTGCCAAAAGCTTTAACCATATGATTGCGAACGTTCGCGAGATTGTGACCCGGATCAATACCACCACGGGAACCCTCGCAGACAGTTCCGAGCATCTTCAAAAGACCGCTGATGAGCTTTGCAAAGGGTCGCAGGAGCTTTCGATTCAGACTGAGCAGGTGGTCACGGCCATGACTGAAGTGTCGCAAACGGTTATGGATGTCGCAAAAAATGCGAGCAATGCGGCTGATGCGGCGAAAAACTCCTCGGACACTGCTGTTCGGGGAAAATCAGTCGTGGAAACAACGGCAAACGGCATGATCAAAATTGAAGAAACCGTGAGCGCAGCAGCGGCTACCATAGAATCGCTCGGGAAAAATTCCGCACAGATCGGAGAAATCGTTGCGGTGATTAACGGCATAGCGGACCAGACGAACCTGCTTGCCTTGAACGCCGCAATCGAAGCGGCCCGGGCAGGTGAACAGGGAAGAGGTTTTGCCGTTGTTGCGGATGAAGTGAGGAAGCTGGCTGAACGGACGGCTGATGCAACAAAGGATATCGTAAAAAAGATCAGCGCCATCCAGGCTGCCGCCGCGGAATCGGTTGATGCCATGCAAAAAGGCGGCGGCGAAGTGCGAAATGGCGTGGAATTAACCAAAGAAGCAAGCGGAGCGCTCGGTTCTATTGTCGAAGCGTCATCCATTGCCATGGACATGGTGCAGCGCATTGCTGCGGCGACAGAACAGCAGTCTGCCGCCTCGGAAGAAGTGACGCAGAATATGGAAAACATTGCGGGGATTACCAAAAGCACGTCGTCTTCGACCGAGCGGATCAAGCAGTCCTCGGCAGATCTTTCCCGGCTTTCATCGGAGTTGAAGCAGATGACGGCCTGGTTCAAGGTGTAATGAACAGCAGGACAATCGGATACGCCGAAGAGCAGTTGCTTCGGATCATCCGCAGGAGGTTCACATGGATTCCACAAATGCAAATTCCGAAATGAAGCAATTTGTGACCTTCAGATTGGAAAATGAAAAATACGGGGTTGATATCCTGAAGGTGCAGGAAATCAACAACCTCAAGGAATTCACCAAGGTGCCGCATGCACCGGACTATGTGGAAGGCGCCATTAACCTGCGGGGAAAAGTGATTCCGGTTTTAAATCTGCGGAAACGGTTCGGCTTGGGATTGAAGCCGCTGGACGAAACCACGAAGATCGTGATCATGAACGTGCGCGGTATCGTTACCGGCATTCTGGTTGATTCCGTTTCCGAAGTTCTGCGGATTCCGCAAAATATTATTGTGCCTCCTCCTCCCACATCAGCGAGCATCGCTGCGCAATTCATTGTCGGCATTGCGCGGCTTGAGCAGGAGCTCATCATTCTTCTTGATATCGACAAACTGCTCGGCTCGGAAGAGTACGCGGCCGTGTTCGGATCGTTGAACGAAATGAGCGGATAATTTTTTAGTTCATCATCAGGGAAAGCGATCGTATGGCATTTCTGAGAAATATGAAAATAAAAAACAAGATGTTGCTCATGATTATCATTTTTCTGATCATCGCGGGAAGCATCACAACAGGACTGCTGATCCAGATGAAACGCTCCCTGCTGGATGAAAAGCAGGTCATGACGAAAAATCTTGTCGACACCGCATACAGTGTGCTCGAATGGTATGGACAACAGGCGGAACAGGGAATTATGCAGCCTCAGGAAGCAAAACGCATGGCTTTACACACCATTCAGTCCCTTCGCTATGGAGCAGGAGAATATTTTTGGATTAATGATATGGATGCGGTCATGGTATTGCATCCTATCAAACCGGAATTGAACGGAAAGGATTTGTCGAGGTATCAAGACCCGAATGGCATCAAAATTTTTTCACAATTTGCAGAAACAGTAAAAAAATCCGATGCAGGCTTCGTATTCTATTCCTGGCCGAAACCCGGCGCTGTGGAACCGATACAAAAAATTTCCTATGTCAAAGGATATAAACCCTGGGGCTGGATTCTGGGAAGCGGGGTCTATCTGGATGATATTGACGCACTATTCTGGAAAGGATTCAAGACGTCGTTTCTTATCCTCATCCTTGTTTCCCTCATTACGCTTCCTTTTCTGGGCACTGTTATGACGAGCATCATACGTCCGTTTTCCAAACTGGCAGCAATGCGGCAACAGACGGACCACATTGCGAGCGGCAATCTTACCGTCAAACTTGACATGTCCGGAAAAGATGAGATCGGCCTGCTTTCCGGGAGCATGAATACCATGGTGCAATCCCTCTCCAGGACGATCAATACCCTTCTTGCTTCCTCAACCGGAATTGCCGCGACTGTCACGTCGCTTTCCGCACGGTCTGCGCAATCGACAGAAGGTGCAAAAAAACAGGCCGAGCAGGCACAGCAGATTGCCACTGCTGCCGAAGAAATGAGCCAGACTATCTCGCACATTGCCAGGACGGCATCCTCCGCATCCGATATGGCAGCAGGAGCGCTCGACTCTGCGACGAGCGGGAAAAAAGCCGCAGATGAATCCATTACAACCGTGAACCGAGTGTATGATGCAACGATTGTTTTGTCCACGATGGTTGAAAAATTAAACAAACGGGTGAGTGAGATCAGCAGCATCGCCGGCGTGATCAAGGGAATCGCCGATCAGACGAATCTGCTTGCGCTGAATGCCGCGATCGAGGCAGCACGCGCCGGGGAACAAGGCCGTGGTTTTGCGGTGGTTGCCGATGAAGTAAGAAAACTCGCAGAACGGACCATACAGGCGACGGTCGAAATATCGGAAAAAATATCGCTGGTCCAGTCTGAATCAGACGAGACCACGAATTCGATGACCAAAGCCACTATGGAAGTATGTCAGGCAACCGGGTCCATAAAAAATGTAGGGAGCTCGCTTGACTCAATCCTGGACGATGTTCACAAAGTCAGGGATCAGATCATGCAGATTGCGACTGCTGTGGAAGAACAATCCGCAGCATCTGAAGAAGTTGCGTCCAACATTGAAAAAACGTCATCTATTGCGAAAGAAATAGAGACAACCTCATTCGCTATTTTGTCTGATGTCACCGTCCTCAAGCAGGTAGTGGAAGAACTGAACACAGCTGCATCAGGCTTTAAAACTGATGGAACAATCCGCTGAAACCTGCTTGTTTTCTTGCCAGGTAATTTTTCACTCTGCTCATAAACTACAAGAAAAAGTAGAAAATCGTTGACAGATGTTGCAACAGAAGGGTATAGTGATTTACCCGCCAAGAATACACAACGTTGTGCTGTTAAGAACTAAAAAATCCATTTTTGTCGTTTTTGTTTTTCATTTCACTGATTCAGTGGTCCATTCGTTTCGCCCATTAACACCTTGAAGTCTTCTTTTGATACTGTTTGCTATTGTTGGCGTTTCGGAGGATTTCATGTATTTGTTTGAGATCATTGCTGGAGTTCTCAAGGGAATAAGTTCATGTATTAGTCTGTCCAATGTTTTCAAATCAAAGAGCAACATAGCTGTTATACAACAGATTTCCGATATAGTTTGTTATAATCAAGGCGAACTCGCCCAGTATACGTATCTTGCTGGTGAAAAGCATAAGTTGATGAAAGAGGAGTTTAAAAAAGGAAAGGCAAATAATACCAAGGTACAATCACATCAGACAGACTTGGTGAGTTACTTAAGCGGAGAACTTAAAAGCATAATCGAGGAGAATTTTGGGAGAGTCAGAAAATATTTTATTGGGCGATCAAAGCAGTTACCTCGAGTATGTATAAAAGTTTCCAAAGATGACATTATCAAAGATTTTATCAGGGAAGACAACCGGCGTTATATATCTGATTGTAAGTGGCAAGACAACACTGGATTTGCAGATGTTTATGAGACGGGAAGATATTACCTTTGTAATAATATTCCTCATGAAGTGCGAGCTTGTCGTTACAAGAATCCTCGTTTAGACTCACACAAAGCTACACTTTATAAAAAAATATCTGCAGTAAACTGGTTAAGTCAAAAATGCGGCAAAGAAGACAAGGCCTGGATGGATTGCTGGACTAAAAATTCTTTTCACAATGTATCTACAGTGCCAAATGCAAGTGAATGTTACAAATCAACGCTGATTATTCCTATGACTTTGCTCGGCAACAGAGTATCTAACGATTTTAAAAAAAGGTTCAGGATAGCTGATGCCAATGAGAATACAGGACGTGCGATTTACGGATTCTTATGTTTTGATCACCATTATACTAATTTTTTTAAACGAGAAATAGATGTTCCTATCGGGTACATTTTTGCAGACCTCATATCTTTGTACTTAATTACGCATTTAATGTATACTGAATATTCGAAAACATTCAGAGAAGTTGGAGATTTCGTCGAAGGAAAAAGTTCACGAACTTGACTTCTTTAGATTGCATAGTAGACTTAAGATAGAATATAAAGACTGATTAAAAGGAGGATGCGATGCTTAAGAAAAGCATGGTTGTATATGCAGACGGCATTCAGAAAACATCGAACAATCATTTAATTTCTGTTGGTGATCGGCTTATACAGTATTTCCGTGAAGATGCCAAAAAAACGATACAAGCAAATAATGAAAAGTCTTTTATGGGGAAGAAAACAGGTTTAAGCAAAGCAAGAAGATAGTATATATAGAATGTTAGAACGCCACCGATTTTCTTATCTCTGTATGATGTTAACTGTACAACAAACAATAAGTAATTTGACAATATTTAATAAAGAATATTGAATTTTTGGTCAAAAATTTTCGCGTCTTTTGAAAATCAAATATCGTTTGATTTATCCCGTTTTTTCCCGTCTATTCCCGTGTAACCGGAAGTCAGTTATCGTATTTTTCCCTCTATTATTATCTTATCTCTTTATACTCTGCGTCAATCTATTGACACGCCTGACATTATCTGTAATAATGCCATTCATGCAAAGAGTTCTTGTTATAGACGATGATGAAACGGTTCGTGATGTGCTTCAGTCTTTTCTTTCCGGTAAGGGTTTTGAGGTCACGCTTGCCCCGGACGGTCAGACCGGCATCGACCTCGTACGGGAGAACAGCTTTGATCTCATTTTGACGGATCTGGTCATGCCGGGAATCGGCGGAATCGATATCCTGAAACAACTCTCCGAATCAAATATCAAAATACCCGTTCTCGTGATTACGGCGTTTGCAACGGTTCAGAACGCGGTTGAGGCGATGAAACTCGGAGCATTTGATTATGTGACCAAGCCGTTCAACCTTGATGAAATCATGATTGTCATCAATAAGGCGCTGAACCTCTCAAAGCTGCAGAAAGAGAATGTGATGCTCAAGATGCAGCTGCAGAAAAAATACCACTACGAAGGACTGGTCGGCGATTCTCCGCACATGCAGCAGGTGTACGAGCTAATAGAAAAAATTGCGGATACAGACAGCACGGTTATGATCCTGGGAGAAAGCGGGACCGGCAAGGAGCTTATTGCAAAAACAATTCACTATAACAGCTCCCGTTCCCAGAACCCGTTTGTGCCCTTGAATTGCGCCGCGATCCCGAAAGACCTCCTGGAATCTGAACTTTTTGGCCATGAAAAAGGCGCTTTTACCGGGGCGATCAATACCCGGATCGGCCGATTTGAGCTTGCGCAAAACGGGACTCTTTTTCTGGACGAAGTGGGAGAACTCGATCCGTCGCTCCAGGTAAAATTGCTTCGGGTTCTCCAGGAGCGGGAGTTCGAGCGGGTGGGAGGCATCAAGACCATCAAAATAAATGTACGGATTCTTGCCGCCACGAATAAGGACCTTGACAAAGCGACCCAGGAAGGCAAATTTCGAGAGGACCTTTTTTATCGGCTGAATGTTATTCCCTTGACGCTTCCTCCCCTCAGAAAGCGGACAGAAGATATTCCGCTTCTTATCGATCACTTTATCCGTGAATTTACCCGGAAACGAAAACGGGAACCATTCACCTTCTCAAAGGAAGCCATGAACTGCCTGCTGTCCTATTCCTGGCCAGGCAATATCCGGGAGCTCGAAAATCTGATCGAACGGCTCACCATCCTCGTAGCACACAAGATTATTCATAGTTCGGATCTTCCTGAAAAATTTCAGCAGGCAGCTCCCTGCCGCCAGGAAGACGGTGCAGAAACCGCCCCCTTTTCTCTCGCCCCTGGGAAGAGCCGGGATATTCCAGCATCCGGCATCGATCTCGGTGCAGCAATCAATGAAATGGAAAAGGACCTGATCCTGAAAGCCCTGGGTAAATCCGGCGGGGTCAAAAGCAAGGCCGCTGAACTTCTCGGTCTGAACCGCACTACGCTTCTGGAACGGATGAAAAAAATGGGTATTGAAGCGAAAAAATTCTGATTTTCTGCCAAAGCTTTGCCGCTCTGTCATTCCTCTGACGTTTCTCTTTTCTAAATAATTCAAAACCATTTGAAAAATAAAAGTTTTTTTCGGGCATGCTTGTTGCTTTACATCTTTTCATGAAAATGTTTTTCATGATTGCAACGCTCCTGGTGTCTCTTGTCGTGCCAAGCGCGCACGCTGCGCTCCGGCTCGAACCTCTCGAACGAGCCCAGCAGCTGATGGAGGAAAAAAAATGGGAGGATGCGCTTGATGTGCTTGCTCTGTACCAGCCGACGAGCAGGGAATTTGCGAAGTATCATGCCATGAAAGCGCTGCTCCTTATTCAGAGCAGAAAATATTTTGAATCCATAGAGCATTCCCGCCTTGCCTATCTGTATGCGACAAGCCAGGAGGACAAGGAAGAGGCGCTGTTACAGCGGGCCGACACGTATCTTCGCATGCGCTATTACGCAGAAGCGCTCATGTGCTATCGGAATTTCCGCACGCTGTTCCCAAAATCCGGGCTTCTCAAACGGGCTGAACAGGGAATTGGCGAGTCGTCATTCCGGCTCGGACGGTATCGTGAAGCAGCGGACGCATACGCAAAACTGGACGACACATCGCATGCGATTAGCGGAAGAGGAAAATCCCTCTACGAGCTTGGTCTCTATAAGGATGCGAATGACCAGTTTATGATGCTTCTCGATCGGGACAAGAACTATGTTGAATCTTCCCAGGAAACCGTTCTGTATATGGGAGAAAATTTTCGGCAACTCGGACGGCTCCCTGATGCCAAGATTTATCTCAATTCCGTCAGGGACCCGGATATTCAGCCGCGTGCTCTGAGCGGGCTTGCGCATATCGCCTGGAAAGAAAAAAGTTATGCAGCCGCAATCAAGTTGTTCACCAAGGCGCTCGAGAGTCCGGATCGAGAATTTCGGAGAAAAACGTTGCTTTCCGTGGCAGAAATCTATCTTGAATGGGGGAAACCGGATGAGGCGCTGCCGCTTCTTGAACAGATATGGCACGATTATCCGTTCGGCTGGAACTATGATACGGCGCTCTTGTATCTTGCCCGATTGCATCGAAGCCGTCAGAACTATGGGGCTGCGATTTCGTATTTAAGTGAACTGGTCTGCAGACGCCGCCCGTCCAAACGGGCTATTGAAGAAATGGAGTCGCTGGTACTCGAAATAAAGGACAGAAAAGGCCCCGAGCTTGAAAAAGCGTGGCGATCAGCAGGGTACTGGCTTCTGGATCCGTCGCGCACCGAGTCGATTATCAAGATCGGATATGCCTTGCGCCGTTCTGGAAAACCGTATCTGGATATCTGCCGCTGGCTGCTCAAAAGCAAATCCGAAGAGGCAAAGGCGTATGGTCGCCTTTTGTTCGCTGATTTCTATGCTGATATGGGGCAAGTTTCGACTGCCGTTCAGTATGCAAAACGAGCGTCGATTTCAAACCAGACTGACGATAGCCGCAGAATTTTCGGTCGTGTGCTTTTTGCAAACCGTGATTATGCTGAAGCAGCTGACTCGCTTATGAAAATCAAAACCATGCAGGACGATGATATTCAGCTGCTGGTGGAGAGCGCGCAGCGTATGAAGGATCGGAAGACGGTTATGCCGTTTCTCCAGGTATTGTTCTCTGCTCCCGGTAAGTCCGAACGCTCCCGGATAAAATTCGCCAACCTCCTCTACGCAATCGGAAATACGCAGGAAGCGCTTGGGCAATACGCAACCATTGTGGCTTCAAAAACAGGAACTAAAAAATCTCCTGCGTCGCTCTCTCCGGATTTCGAATGGGCCTGCTATCGCATTTCCCAGCTTGCTCAGGGAAGCGATGGCACGAATGCGCTGGAACTCGTCCAGAAAAGCAAAAGTGCGCTGGGACGATTTGCCAGAACGGAACTGGTGGCAAAAACAATTTCAGAACGGGTGAACTGATATGGCGGCGAACGCACAAAAATTGAACGAGGCATTTCAAACCTTTACCCGAGCATCCGAAAGTCTGGCATCGTACTATGAACTGCTTCAGGATCGGATTGCGTACCTCACCACGGAGCTTGAATTAAAAAACCGGGAATTGAACAAGGCGCTTGCCCGGGCGGAACAGAGCACTGATTACCTGAACGCCATTCTGTACAATCTGGAAGATGCGATCATCGTTGTTGACCCTGATGACCGGATCGAGATGATGAACCGGTCTGCTGAGAGCCTTTTTCACTGTTCTGCAGACGTCTCAATCGGCAGGCTGTTTTCCGAACTCGACATTGTTCTGCGCAAGGAAGGGGCCGAGACTGTTCTTGCGGTACACAGGAAACGGTCGCCGGTGATCGTCTCCTATTCCGATATTCCCGACGCGTCAGGATACAGCAGAGGACGGGTGATTCTGATCAGAGACATTACGAGGCTTCGGGAACTTGAAGTCCAGCAGGAACGAAACCAGCGTCTCATCTCCATGGGAGAAATGGCTGTCCGGATCGTTCATGAAATCAGGAACCCGCTCTGCAGCATGGAGTTGTACGCCACCATGCTCGAACAGGAACTTGCGAACACCGGACATCAGGAACTTGCGCATGGGATTTCAACAGGAATCGGAAATTTGAACACTATCCTGACGAACATGCTTTTTTTTGCCAGACCACGCACTCCTGCAATGGCAGTCATTGACCTTGAAACAGTAATCAGGGAATCCGTGGAAATGCTCCTGCCGCTGTTCACGTCCCGCAGGATTGCGATCACGCATCTGTCCACGTCCTGCCGAATTCGCGGCGACGCGGAGCTTTTGAAACAGGTTTTCCTGAATATCATGATGAACGCCGTGCAAGCCATGCCGGAGGGCGGGGAGATTATGATTTCGCTGACGCGCCAGGATGGAATGGTTCGGGTGGATATTGCGGATACGGGGGAAGGAATTTTACCGGAAAACGTCGAAAAAATATTCAATCCTTTTTTCACAACAAAGGATTCGGGAACCGGCCTCGGGCTTGCAATCGCATCAAAAATCATGCAGACACACGATGGCTATATCACTGCAACAAGCAAGGCGGGAAAAGGGAGCGCCTTTAGTCTGCTTTTTCCGGGACAAGACACGTTTGATTGCGGAAAAACGGATCATGAAAAAAGCGCAACCGCTGACAGGAAAGGGGACTGAGTGCAGACACGCGCGCAAAAATCGATACTGATTGTCGACGATGATTCACAGATACGCAAGGCGCTTTCCGAAGCAATCCGCAGGATGGGATTCACGGTCGATGCATGCGACGGAGGAGAGCCTGCCCTTGAAAAACTTCGTCACGCCGAGTATGCCATGGTCGTTACGGACATGAACATGCCTACCATGAGCGGGCTTGCTTTTTTAAAGGAAATCCGGAGACGCATCGGGAACCTGCCGGTGCTCGTGATCACCGGATTCGGCACGGTTGAGAATGCCGTTGAAAGCATGAAAGAAGGCGCGACCGATTATTTGATGAAACCGTTTTCCTATGATTCGCTTAAAAAATCAATTGAATCCATGATGATGCGGACGTCAGGTGACCGGGAAATCGTGACCGCAAGCCCTGCCATGAAGCGCCTTGTTGCGCTTGCAGAGAACCTTGCCGCGAACGACATTACGGTTTTGATCCTTGGCGAAAGCGGTACCGGCAAGGAATTGCTTGCCCGCCAGATACAGAAAACCAGCAGACGAAAGGACCAGCCGTTCGTTCCCGTCAACTGTGCTGCCATTCCGGATACGCTTCTCGAATCCGAGCTGTTCGGGCATGAGAAAGGCGCATTTACCGGCGCACTTGACCGGAAAAAAGGAAAATTCGAGCTTGCAAATCATGGGACGATTTTACTCGATGAAATCGGTGAACTGCCCCTGTTGCTTCAGGCAAAGCTGCTCCGCGTGCTTCAGGAGCGGGAGATTGATCGCGTGGGAGGGCGGGAACCGATTCCCGTGGATGTCCGGATTATTGCAACCACGAACCGTAATCTCGCCCGCGAATGCAGCGAAGGGAAATTCCGGGAAGATCTGTTTTACCGGTTGAATGTGTTCCCTCTGAAAGTTCCGCCGCTCCGGGAACGACAGGAAGATATTCTCGCGCTTGCGGATCGGTTCATTGCGCAGTTTTCATCCGCTGCAGGAAAGACAATCACAGGGTATACCGATGAAGCGGCTGATTTTCTGAAGACCCATCCCTGGCGTGGAAATGTACGAGAACTTGAGAACGTGATCCAGCGCGCGGTTTTTATGTGCAGCACGGATCGGATCACTCTCTACGATCTCATGCTCGATATCCAGGATGAGCAGAATCAGGCGGTAAATGGAAAAATCAAGGACATGGAAAAAGAATTAATCCTCCGTACGTTAAAAGAAGTGAACGGCAATAAAGCCAGGGCAGCCCATATTCTCGGCGTGAGCGTTCGCACGATCAGGAACAAACTGAACGAATACGGAAAAAATTTCCCGGATGGTGAAAAAACTGCCTCATGGCAGGATGCACATGCCTGAAAAACAGGCAAACATGCGGAAATAGCGGGTTTCAGATGGCATGGGTTTTGATAGAACAAAAGCGGGGAGAAGCATCATGAGCGACGGTTTTACCATATTAAGCCGGTTGATCAGCGGATCAGGCATGCGGCACAAGACCATCGTGTCGAATATTGCGAATGTGGATACTCCCGGGTACAAGGCAAAGGACGTGACGTTCGGGAATGTACTCGGCTCGGAAATGAGCATGAAGGTCACGAATGCACGGCACCTGGGCGGTGAAGGATCGCTGCTGACATCGGAAGTGACCGGAGAACAGGCACAGGCATGGGCTGACCGGAATACCGTTGAACTTGATATCGAAGTTGCCCGGATGACTGAAAATGCCATGCTGTATCAAGCAGGAGTGTCAATGCTTTCGACCAAAATCCGGATGTTCAAGGCGGCTCTCAGGAGGTAAGTATGGATTCTTTTGGAATTTTTCGGGTCAGCGGATCCGCGCTGGAAGCACAACGACAGCGGATGAATGTTATTGCATCCAACATGGCAAATGCCCATTCGACGAAAACCGATGAAGGCGGACCGTATCGGAGAAAAGATGTTATTTTTACGACCGATCCGATGACCGCGAGCGGACCCGGGCTGGAAGGCGTCAAGGTCTCGAATGTGGTTGTGGATTCCACGCCGCCCAGAATGATCTACGATCCGAGCCATCCGGATGCCAATGCCAGCGGACTGGTCGCAATGCCGAATGTGAATGTGATCGAGGAAATGGTGAACATGATGATGGCAAGCCGTGCGTATGAGGCGTCTGCATCCGCTTTTTCGATATCAAAAGCCAGTTTCATGAAAACACTGGAACTGCTGAAGTAATCCGCAGTATCGGAGGAGATCATGACCGATATGAAAATTACCGGAGCAGGAGGAACCGAAGGGTTTTCTCCGCTCAAACCTGCAGGCAGGGAGCAATCATCCGTATTTGAATCCATCATGCAGGAAGCCATGGGCACGCTGTCCGAAGTGCAGCAGAACGCGGACAAGGCAGTCAAGGAACTTGCTTCAGGCGGCGATGTGACCCAGGCGGTCCTCTCGATGGAAAAGGCGGAGTTGAATTTCCAGCTCATGATCGAAGTACGGAACAAGCTTCTGTCTGCATACGAGGAAATCATCAAGATGGGAGTATAAGAAAACACGGGTGCAAGAAATCACCTTACCAGTGCATCTGAATTGAGGGAAGAACATGCCAAACATGAACACGGTTGCCGACCAGGTGAAAGTCATACCATTCCAGAAAAAAATCGCGCTTCTTGTCGTTGCCGCGCTGGTGATTGCTGCGGTCATTCTGCTGGTGTCCTGGTTTCAAAAAGCGGATTACCAGCTTCTGTTTTCAAACCTGAGCCAGGAAGACGGCGGTGCAATTATTCAAAAACTGAGCGAACTGCAGGTTCCCTACCGGACCGAGGGCGGAGGTATCATGGTGCCCGCGGACAAGGTGTATGAGCTCCGGCTTCAGCTTGCAAGCCAGGGACTGCCCCAGGGCGGAGGAATCGGGTTTGAACTGTTCGATAAGACGAGTTTCACCATGACTGATTTTGTCCAGAAATTGAATTACCGCAGAGCGCTTCAGGGAGAGCTGGCACGGACCATTCGAGCCCTTTCCGAAATCGATCAGTGCAGGGTACACCTTGCCGTGCCCGAGAAATCTCTGTTCGCAAAAAAAGATGACCGGCCGAAGGCATCGGTTTTTGTGAAACTGAAGCCCGGCAGAAAACTGCTGCAGGTGCAGGTCCAGGGAATTGTGCATCTTGTTTCGAGCAGTGTGGAAGGACTTGATTCCCGGGACGTCACGGTGGTGAATAACAATGGTGAGATGCTGACTACGGTCGTTGATGAGCATATGGCGATGACCAGCGGCCAGCTCGAGTATCAACGCGGATATGAAAAAGACCTTGAGACACGCGTTGTGACCATGCTCGAACCCGTTATCGGAAAAGGCAAGATCCGGGCGCGGGTCGCCCTGGCGCTCGACTTCACGAAGACCGAAAAAACGGAAGAAAAATTCGATCCTGACAGCCAGGTTGTGCGAAGCGAACAGCGGACGATGGAAAAATCCAGTTCCGGTTCGCCTGCGGGCGTTCCGGGAGTCGGCTCGAATCTGCCGGACAAGACCCCGGCAGGAGCGCAGCAGAACCGTGCTGCGCACTCCGAAAAGAAGAACGATACCGTGAATTATGAGATTAATAAGGTGGTGAACCGGGTGGTAACTCCGACCGGCGAGATCAAACGAATTTCCGCAGTGGTACTGGTGGATGGAACCTACACGGGCCAATCCGGATCCAAAGAAACGAAATATGTGCCGAGAAGCGAAGAAGCGATCCAGCAATTCGAGGACATGGTCAAGAAAGCCGTCGGGTTTGTTGCGGATCGCGGGGATGAAGTCAAAGTCGTGAACATGCCGTTCGAAGTTGCGCAGCAGGAGGAGATGAGCGAATCTGACAAGGCTGCAGCCGGCACCCCGATCCTTCCGATGATCATGAGTTTCGGGAAATATATTTTCCCCCTTCTTGCAGGCGTTGTGCTCTTTTTCCTCGTGATCAAACCCATAATGAAAACACTCATGACGCCGTCGGCGCTGTCTCAAACAGCCGCATACCAGCTCCCGGCTCAGCCCCTGCCCGAGCTTGAGCAGTCTGCTACCGCGATCAAGAACCGTCAGGGCAGGGACCAGCTGGTGGACTGGGCAAAGAAAAATCCGTCTCAGGCTACAAATCTGGTCAAGGGATGGCTCGAAGACAAATAAGTATGCAGATGAAACGGGATGAACACTATCATGGTTGTCTGCTGCACGCATATTCCGGTATTCGGGATGCCGAACCGGATTGTTCGCAAATGGTTTTCTCTGTTTCAAGGATGGTTCTATGACGCTCAATGGACACGAAAAAGCCGCAATCTTTTTGAGCTCGATCGGTGAAGATGCCGCTGCCGATATCCTGAAGAGTCTTGACGTCAAAGATATCGGAAAGATAACCACATACATGTCCAGGATGAAAAAAGTTGATCGTACTTCCATCGAGGATGTGCTGAAGGAAGTGTCTGAAAATGTATCCAGCGGTGATCTGCATATGGGCGGCGAGGCATTCATGAAAAAAGCGCTGTCCAAGGGGCTGGGCGAAGATGGAGCCAGCAAAATTCTGGAAATGGCGTCCAAGGAAGGACCGCTTGACGCGCTCAAATGGATAGACTCAAAGGTTCTCGTAAATTTTCTGGTGACGGAGCATCCGCAAACCATTGCGTTGATCATCTGCCTGCTTGAACCTACGCAGGCTGCGGAAGTGCTTGCTGCTCTCCCGGATGCGATCAAGGCGGATGTCGCCCTCAGAATTGCGACGACCGAACGCATTCCCGAACATGCTATAGCGGAATTAAAAGATGTGCTGAAAGGCCAGCTTGATATGGGAAAGAACAAAGGCAAAAGCGTCGGTGGAAGCCGCACGATTGCTGAAATCCTGAACCAGTGCGACCGCGGCACCGAGCAAAAAGTCCTGCAGGGCATTGAAACCATAAATAACACCGTTGCCGAATCCATCCGCCAGCTTATGTTCGTGTTCGACGATCTCGTGAAGGTCGACGACCGAGGCATCCAGCTTGTCCTGAAGGAAGTAAGCCACGAAGACCTGCTTCTTGCGCTCAAGTCAACAAGCGAATCGCTTAAGACCAAGATATACAAAAACATGTCGCAGCGCGCATCAACGATCCTGAAGGAAGACATCCAGAACAAGGGGCCGGTGAAGGTCTCCGAAGTTGAAAAGGCCCAGCAGAACGTCGTGAAAGTAGCCAGGAGACTGGAAGCTGAAGGCAGGATCGTCCTTGCCGGAAGAGGCGGTGAAGAACTTGTGGTCTAAGCTTGCACAATCGGGGGAACCCGTTTCCCTGTATACCATGCCGCTCCTGAAGAATGAATTTGCCCTCGGCCAGAGCCTCGATTTTGTCGAACGCGAGGCATACGAAAAAGGATATGCGAGCGGGGAAAAGGCCGGGATGGAAATGGGAGAGCAAAAGGCTGCGGTTACCCTTGAGCGGATCGAGAATATTCTGAAGGAACTGACGGAGTGGAAGGATAAACTGTTTCAGGAATCAGAACAGCAGCTGGTCGAGCTTGCGGTTGCGATTGCCCGGAAGATCATGCTGCGGGAACTTGCCACAAAGCCCGAGGATATTGTCGCCATGACGAAGGAAGCGATCATGAAAATAGAGCGGACCGGTCAGATAACCGTCAAGATTAATCCGGCGCTTTACGATCTCTTTACGAAACTAAAGCCGCAGCTTTTAAGCATTCATCCGGACATTGTGTTTGATCTTGACCCGTCCGCATCATTGACCGGGTCCGTGGTTATGGGATCAATGGAAGATGTGGTCACGGATCTGGATGAACAGATCCGCAATCTGATCAAGGATTTGGGAGCTTTCAATGCCGCTCGTTGATCTCGCACCCTGTATTCAAGCCGTGCCCGCAACCGACCCACTCAAAGTATATGGGCGGGTGGTCGAAATAACCGGAATCATCATTAAGGCCACAGGCGTCAAAGCGAGCATCGGTGAATCCTGTTCGATCCTGTCGGACGGTGTTGCCATGGATGCTGAAGTGGTTGGTTTCAAGGATGGCAAAGTTCTGCTTATGGCGGTGGGCGATCTTTCGTCTGTCAAATCCGGGAGCCGGGTTTTGTCCACGGGCAAAAAAGTTGCGATTAAAGTTTCCCAGGATCTCATCGGCCGAGTCGTGAATGACCGGGGAGAAGTGATCGATGGGAAAGGGCATATTTCGGGCAAGGCCTGTGCCCTCTCCTGCATGACCCCGCATCCCCTGAAGCGCAAGAGAATCAGCGAGCCTATTGATCTTGGAATCCGGGCGATCAACGGGCTTCTTACCTGCGGGAAAGGACAGCGGATCGGGATTATGTCAGGTTCCGGTGTGGGAAAAAGCGTTCTGCTCGGCATGATGGCAAAATACACGGAAGCATCGGTCAATGTGATCGCCTTGATCGGAGAGCGCGGACGGGAAGTACGCGAATTCATCGAAAAGGATCTGGGCGAAGAAGGGCTCAGGAAATCCGTGGTGGTTGTATCGACGTCTGAACAGCCGCCTCTCGCAAAGGTGCGCGGAGCGCTCGCCGCAACGGCAATTGCTGAATATTTCCGTGACCGCGGGGAAAATGTTCTCTTGCTTATGGATTCGCTTACCCGGGTTGCCATGGCGCAGCGGGAAATCGGGCTTGCAGTCGGTGAACCCCCGACGTCGAAGGGATACACTCCTTCAGTGTTTGCGCTTCTGCCGAAGCTTCTCGAACGGGTCGGCACGTCCGAGGGCCGCGGGAGCATTACCGGTATTTATACGGTGCTGGTGGAAGGGGACGATCTTGCCGACCCTATCGGGGACTCGGCACGATCGATTCTCGACGGCCATATCGTGCTGTCGCGGGATCTTGCCATGGAAAATCATTACCCTGCAATCGACGTCCTCCAAAGCATCAGCAGGGTCATGCCTGATATCGTTGATGAACGACATAGGGAATACGCATCCAAATTCATCGAAGTCATGGCAACGTACAAAAAATTCGAGGACATGATCAATCTCGGCGCGTACAAAAGCGGATCGAATCCCCGGGTTGATCATGCCATCAAAATGGTTGACACATTGAAGGGATATCTCCGGCAGAGAATGAACGAGCGACGGGATATTGCCGACAGCCTGCAGGGATTGTATTTCGTATTCAAGGAAGAGGAGAACATCCATGACGCGACGCCAGAAAACCGTATCCAAGGTTCTGGAGCTGAAGGGATTTACCCGGGAACAGCTCCAGTCGGAAGTCAAGGAGTGCTGGGAAGCCTACCAGTATGAAAAGGAAAAGCTGGACACGCTCGAAAGTGAATTGAGCACGCATTTGGAGGAATTCCGACAGAAACAGGACCGGGGAACGGTTGGAATCCGGGAAATGGATCTTTTTTACACGTATTTTCAGCATCTTGAACGGCATGTGCAGCAGCAGAAGGAATGCGTCCACATCCGGCGGAAGCACCTGGATACAAAACTGGAGGCAATGCATGAGGCATATAAGGAACAGCGGCTCATGGAAATCCTCCGGGATAAAATTGTCTGTTCGGAAGTTCGTGCAACAATGCATCGGGAGCAAAAGGAAACGGATTATCAGTTTCTCGCGCGGAGAACAAAATGAAAACCGATGGCTATCCGGAAACAGCATTCAGCAAACGTTCTCGGATGCTTGTTACCGCACTCATCTGCATGGCGCTCCTGTTTCTTGGTGCGCCTGCAATTTACTCCCAGGAAGATATCGTCAAACTCGTCGAAGACAAGTCAGCGGAATTGAAAGACAAGGAAGAAACGCTCAAAAAAGAAGAAGAGCGGCTTCTGATTCTCAAGAAGGACGTTGAGGACAAAATCAATAAATACGGGCAGCTTTTAGGACAGCTTGAATTCACCCTCAAGAAGGTGGAGCAGATTCAGGATGCGCGAATGCTGGCAGTCGCAAAACTGTACGAGGGAATGTCTCCGGAGGAAGCTGCGTCCAAATTAACAGCCCTGGATGAGGAAACCGCGGTACAGATCATGCTTCGGATGAAGAGCAAAAAATCAGGAGCAATCATTGCGCTCTTTGAACCGAAAAAGGCAGCCCAGATGACCAAGCAGATGGCCAGGCTCCAGATAGGAAAATAACGGCTTTCTCCGCTTCTCCCCTGCCGCTTATATGCCCTGTTTCCGGGGTCTCAGTATGCGTTTTTTCCATTTTCCCTATCCGCACGAAGAGCCTTTTTATTAAAGATTCACGCTATTTGTGACGATAGAACCAGAGTGTTTTCGAGCAGGAAACATGCGTCGAGATGACACCGGCTGACGGTTATCCAAGACCGACACCAGTGCAAGGATAGATATGAATAATCGCCAGGCAACCGCACGGATCGTGGTCCTTCTGTTTCTTGTAGCCGCTCCCTCCTGTATTTCCCGATGGGAAGTTCGGTTGCCGGTGCTTTTGGTTGCGGTGAGCGCTGCGGTTTTTGTCGCCACTGCGGGAGTAAAAAAATTTTATGGAGCGATTGAGCACAAGAACAGAAAATCCCGCGAGAAACTGCTTTCAGAAGTTGACGTCCTTATTCAGCCGATCATGGACCACCTCGAAAGCAAAAATGAGCTTGTTCCTGTTCTGACAAATCAGCTTCAGGACGTTGTTTCCCAGACAGAGCAGGCGGCGCTTGAGATGGGTGAAAAATTCATGAACATGGTGGAGCGTGCACGAAATCAGTCCGGCAAGGCAGCCGAGGTCTTTCACGGTTTTGCGGGTACCACGAATGAAGGCGCTCTCGTTCGGGTCACCCAGAAGACATTCAAAGACGTATTGGCCGGGATGACCGAGATCACCAAAATAACCTCGGAAACTCAGGCACACATGCAGATCATGATTCATGACACCGAGGAGATAAAACGCATTGTGGCTGATATTGAATATGTGGCTCAACAGACGAACCTGCTTGCCCTGAATGCGGCGATCGAAGCAGCGCGCGCAGGTGATTTCGGACGGGGATTCGGAGTGGTCGCGGATGAGGTTCGAAAACTTTCCGAGCGTTCGAACAATGCAGCTGTCCAAATACGGAGCGTCATCACCAAAATAGAACAGGATGTCCAGGAGCTTACCGTAAAGAATAACGACAGCGTGGCTGCCACTACCGCGCGGTCCACGGAAGCTGATCAGGCAGTAGAACAGGCGCTTGAAAAAATCAATGCCGCACTGGAATCCGCTCAAAAAAAACTGGACGAGCTTACGGCTGAGACCGGAACCCTGGCAAAAGACATCAGCGATATTGTTGTATCGATGCAGTTTCAGGACATCACCAGACAGCGGATATCCCATGTGGTAGACCCGCTCCTGAAATTCAAGACCGACGCCGAAGACATGATGCAGACGTTGTCTCGGGTGAGCGACCGGATACAGAAACAGCGGGACAATGGGGCTGTTACCTGGCTCAAAAACATGTATACCATGGAATCCGAGCGTTCCGTCATGGACACGACGATTGCAGCACTCGAGAAACGTTCTTAAGGAGGTACCGCAATGCCGAAAACTTTTTTAATCGTTGATGATTCAGCGTCCATGCGACAGCTGGTTACGTTTGCGCTCAAGGACGCAGGCTATGAGGTTATCGCCGCCGAGCACGGAAAGGATGCGATCGCAAAACTGGGCGGGCAGATCGATATGGTCATCACGGATCTGAATATGCCGGAGATGGATGGAATCGAGCTGATCAAACAGCTGCGAGGCATGGCGTCCTATAAATTTACGCCTATTGTCATGCTGACGACTGAATCTCAGGAAGAAAAAAAACAGGAAGGCAAAGCAGCCGGCGCAAGCGGGTGGATTGTCAAACCGTTCAAACCGGAGCAACTGATGGATGTGGTTAAAAAATTTGTGAAATAAAAAAACAAAATGACCGAAAGGAATTCCATGACTGCTGCACTCAAGGTCACCAATAAAAAAGGAATACTGACATTGTCCGGCACCATGACGGTCTGTGATGCGGAAAATCTTAAGGCAACCCTGCTCAAGGCGCTGAAAACCGCAGATCAGATTGTTCTGGACTGTAACAAGCTCGAAGAAGTCGATCTTGCATGCATCCAGGTGTTCTGTTCCGCGCATCGGACCGCGCTGATGCAGGAAAAACACCTGGGGTTTCAAAACGAACTTCCGAACGCATTCGGAAAATCCGCCGAAGAGGTTGGATTTATCCGATCCATTGGATGTAGCTTCGACCGTGAACACACCTGCCTTTGGAAGCCGGTGAACATGCGCGGCACACTCGCTTGAGAACGGGGAGAGCATGGATGCCATCGTAGTAAAGATTCGGGAAACGTTCCGCGAAGAAGGCTATGATCTTCTTGCCGAGCTGGAAGCAGCCCTGCTTGAACTCGAAAAAAAACCCTGTGATCAGGAGCTGATCGCACGCGCATTCCGCGCCATGCATACGATCAAGGGATCCGGAGCGACCTGTGAATTTCTCGATGTGGCGTCTTTTACCCATGACCTGGAAACGGCCCTTGACCTCGTCAGAAAAGGCAAACTGGCCGTTAGCAAGGAACTGATCGATCTGGCGCTGTCCGCGCGTGACCACATCAAATGCATGTTCGATTCACACTATTCCCAAGGTACCGTGGACGAGGAAAAAACCAAAAATCTTTTGCTCAAAATCAGAAAACTGATTTCCGGAATAACTGAAAAAGACAAAAAGGCCCCGGCCCCTCCTCCATCTTCGCCAGCACCGGAATATCTCGTAGACGGTTCCGGGATTGATACCATCTACCGGATACGGTTCAAGCCTCACCCGAATATTTTTTCACAAGGCATTAACCCTTCCATGCTTCTGAACGAACTTCGCCAGCTCGGCACCTGTTGGGTTGTTGCGCAGACGGACAGAATCCCGATTCTGGACGAATTGGATTCCGAAACCTGTTATACCTACTGGGATGTCATTCTGACCACCAACCGGGGAATGAATGCGATCCATGACGTTTTCATTTTCATCAGGGATGACTGCGAGCTTGCCGTCACGACCATTCATGAGGCAGGGGCGCTGGATGGGAAAGTGACGAACAAAAAAATCGGAGAAATTCTTATGGAGCGGGGAGATTTGTCCGCAGAAGACCTTACGAATGTTCTCCAGGCACAGAAACGCGTGGGCCAGATCCTGGTGGAAAAGGGACTGGTTAGCGAAAGCAAAATCCAGTCTGCCCTCATGGAGCAACAGGCGCTCAAGGAAATTCAGGAACGGGAAGATAAACAAAAGAAAACTGAATCCGATGCATCATCGAGCATCCGGGTTGCGACGGAGAAGCTCGACAAACTGGTGAACCTCGTGGGAGAACTGGTCACGGTGCAGGCACGGCTCAGTCAGACGTCATTTTCGCATGCTATTCCGGTATTTACCTCGATTGCCGAAGAGGTTGAGCGGCTGACCATGGATCTCCGGGACACGACCATGAACATCCGGATGCTTCCTATTGGAACGACCTTCAGCAAATTCAAACGACTGGTTCGGAATCTTTCCCAGGAACTGCATAAATCGATTGAGCTTACTACAGACGGAGCAGATACGGAACTGGATAAAACCGTGATCGATCGGCTAAGTGATCCCCTGATCCATCTGATCAGAAACAGCATTGACCACGGCATCGAGAAACCGGAAATCCGGGAAGCCGCGGGAAAACCGCGTGTCGGAACCATTCACCTAAGAGCGACGCATGTCGGTGCGACCGTCCAGATACAGATCAGGGATGATGGAAAAGGGCTCGATCCGGAAGTTATCCGCTCAAAGGCCATGGAAAAAGGGTTGATCGCTCCCAGCACGGAGTTGAACGAACAAGAAATTTTCGCTTTAATTCTTGCTCCTGGATTTTCAACCGCTCAGCAGATCACCAGCGTTTCCGGGCGCGGCGTCGGTATGGATGTGGTCAGGAAAGCGATTGAAGACCTTCACGGGACGCTGAGCATTACCAGCGTCAAAGGAGCAGGAACCACGATCACTCTTGTTCTACCGCTTACGCTCGCGATTATTGATGGTTTTCTTACCCGGATTAATTCTGAAAATTTTATCTTTCCGCTGGCGGCAGTTGAAGAATGCGTGGAATTGACTGAAAACGATATCAAACTGTTCCAGGGACGGCAGCTGACGAATGTACGCGGTCAGATCGTGCCGTATATCCGGCTGCGGCAACATTTTTCGCTTGAGGGAAGCCGGCCGCCGATCGAACAGATCGTGATCGCACGGGTTGACAACCAGCCTGTCGGATTTGCGGTGGACACGATTATCGGGGAGCATCAGACAGTGTTGAAATCATTAGGAACCTTGTACCGGAATGTGGAAGGAGTGACCGGCGCCACTATTCTTGGCGATGGGACACTCGCGCTTATTCTGGACATTCCCAAACTGGTTCTGGTGGCGTCGCGAGAAGAAGCAATGCTTGTATAGTCAGAAAATAGTAACAACACCAAGAGAAGTCATTCCCGAGGTCTTAATCGGGAATTTGGTGTAAAAAACCATATCCCCGATAGAGGTATTCGGGGATACCCTATAGAAGCATGTACAGATTGTTTTGAGACTATTCATAAGCGTTGAACGTAGTTTTTGGATTGTTTTAACAACAGACACTTTCACATCATGATTGCTAAAGGAGGTTTTTTATGCTGCAAAATATGAAAATTGGAAAACGGTTATCCATCGGGTTTGGTATCCTGTTGCTGTTTCTCATGATTAGCACGGTACTTTCGCTCGTGAATATGCAGGCGATAAAACAGCAACTGGAACAGATCGTTACGATCAATGATGAATGCGTAGCGGCTGCCAATGAGGCATCCGGCAGTCTTGACGCTCTGACGCTGGCTATCCGGACCATCGTGGTTCTCGAAGACATAAAAGCCCGGCAGGCGGAACAGAAAAAAATAGAAAACGCACGCGTAAAATACCGCGAAGCACTTGCGAAAATTGAGGAGCTGGACAAGAGCAAAGAGGGGAAGGTCCTGCTGGAAAAGGTACGTGCAATGATTGTTACCACGGCAGCGGCGAATAACAAGGTGCTTACCCTGGGACTGGCAAACAGAAGACAAGAAGCAGCTTCTGTTCTTGTCAACGAAGCCATGCCGCTCGGCGAGAGCCTTGCCGAAGCGTTTCATGAAATGGTTGCCTATCAAAAAAATCGGACCAAGTCTCAATATGACCATGCACAAAATAAATATGCAACCGCGTATTGGCAATTGCTCGGCCTCGGTATTCTGGCGGCGCTGATTGGCATAGCCTCGGCCTTTATTTTTACCCGAAGCATTGTGCAACCCCTCACCAGAGCGGTTCTTATCGCAAATCACATTGCCGAGGGAAATCTTACCACGCATATCGACATCAAAAGCGGGGATGAGGTCGGACAGCTCGCTCTTGCCATGAATACCATGATTGACCAGCTCAAAAAAGTCGTGTCTGATGTGCAGGTTGCCTCGAATAATGTGGCCTCAGGAAGCCAGGAGTTATCAGCATCATCCGAGCAGATGTCACAGGGGACGACCGAACAAGCGGCTTCGGCAGAAGAAGCATCATCTTCGATCGAAGAGATGAATGCAACCATCAGACAAAATGCTGACAATGCCCAGCAAACAGAAAAAATTGCACTCAAATCCTCAACCGATGCAGCGGAGAGTGGGAAAGCAGTTGCCGAAGCAGTAGGGGCAATGAAGGAAATTGCGAGCAGGATATCCATCATTGAAGAAATCGCCCGCCAGACGAACCTCCTGGCATTGAACGCGGCAATTGAAGCGGCACGTGCCGGCGAACACGGCAAGGGATTTGCCGTCGTTGCCTCGGAAGTCCGGAAACTTGCCGAACGGAGCCAGACAGCCGCGGCTGAAATCAGTAAACTGTCGGGAACCAGCGTGCAGGTTGCGGAACGCGCCGGAAATATGCTTGCGAAACTTGTCCCGGATATCCAGAAAACCGCCGAACTGGTTCAGGAAATCAATGCTGCATCCAAGGAACAGACCAGCGGGTCGGATCAGATCAATACCGCTATTCAGCAGTTGAATCAGGTCATTCAACAGAATGCCAGCGCAGCAGAAGAAATGGCATCGACTGCGGAAGAGTTGTCTTCCCAGGCGGAACAGCTGCAGGACACGGTTTCATTTTTCAAACTTGATCAGACGGCGCACCACGAACGTAAACCCGAGATTAAAAAAATGCATGCGGCTTCTGTTCATCACACTACCATCGGCCATCTTGTTCAAAAAACACCTCCTCCGACAGCACAACCGTCTCCTGAACCTACAGGAGTGGTGCTGCACATGGGCGGCAACGGAAAAAACGGGGATGCACATGATTCTGAATTTGAAAAATTTTAAGAATGATACCGGATGCCTGAGAGACGATGTATCAAGCATCCTGCATCCCGAATCCGGCATCAAAAAGAGGAGGCTCTTATGACTGTTGCAGGAATTGAAACAACAACCCAGTATCTGACGTTCAAACTGGGAGAGGAAGTGTTTGCTCTTGATATCGGGAAAGTTCGGGAGGTGCTGGATTTTACCACGATCACGCGGGTTCCCCGGACACCTGCCTTTATGCGCGGGGTGATTAATCTGCGGGGAAGCGTTGTGCCGGTGGTTGACCTGAAGCTGAAGTTCGGCATGGAAAAGACCGAACAGTTGGTCAACACCTGCGTCATTATCACGGAAGTAACGGTCGACAATGAGACCACAATCCTGGGCGCTCTTGCCGACTCGGTTCAGGAAGTGATGGACCTGGAGCCGAATCAGATTGAACCCGCTCCCAGGATCGGAACCAGGCTCAAAACGGAGTTTATTAAAGGAATGGGAAAACGGAACGAGCATTTTATTATGGTGCTGGACATTGACAAGGTTTTTTCGAGCGAGGAACTTGCTCAGGTCCAGGCAAGCCAGGGACCCGGTGCGTCAGACGCAGCATGAGCGTATGGAGTAATCGCCGGACTTACTATCACGCTTGTCCAGTCGCGGCGAATGCAGGGGTAGTTAAAAATTCATCACACGCTTACGAGGGAGAGAGGAATGAAAACGATTCTTTTGGTGGACGGAGAGCAAGCTCATGCAGAATGCATTGCAACTGTTCTTCGCAGTTTTGGCTATGCGGTGATAACCAAGCAGGACGCGCAATCGGCGTTGTCAGTCCTTCACGAAGGACCGGAAACAGATCTGGTGATAACGGATTATGCGATCGCCGGAATGGATGGTCTTGAATTTCTCGCGGCGATCAAAAAATTAGCACCATTGATGCCCACGATCATACTGACTGCGCATGACTCTATCGAGACCTATTTGAAGGCATTGAGCCTCGGCGCGGTGGAATACCTGAACAAACCCGTACATCCGGCTGATCTGGGACGAGTCATCAGAACCGCCCTGCAAATGCATGAGCCGGTTGCCACGGTCTGCAGCATGTAAAAGAGTATTGCATCGTGTGTGCACAGAAAGCAAAGTCGCAAAGCGGGATTGCTTCGCTCCGCTCGCAAAGACGAATAAGGAGCTGGACTTCCCAGCAAGACAAGGGGTTTCCTCTGTGCATTCTTTGCGGCTTTGCGT